>Ga0181521_10003319_pt1 | contig 18988 bp, 19 predicted proteins | sample PEATcosm2014_Bin_32_FD_119764 | JGI IMG/M metagenome (GOLD analysis project Ga0181521, IMG submission 119764) | Peatland microbial communities from MTU Mesocosm Facility, Houghton, MI, USA - PEATcosm2014_Bin02_60_metaG | ecosystem: Environmental > Terrestrial > Soil > Wetlands > Peat | place... | reverse complement strand
GTCTTCGGTTACCTCGTGTCCCATGGGATATTCTCGGTAGGTGACTGTCGCGCCGGCACGCTTGAGAAGTTCGGCAGATTCTCGCCCAAATCGGGTTGGGATGATCGAGTCGTCGCTGCCGTGAGATATGAAGACTGGAAAGCCGTTCAGATTGGTCAGGTTCAACGGTAATCCTGACCGATGCGGAATATAGCCGCTCAACGCCGCGACACCGAGGAACGATGTTGGATCTAAGAGTGCGGTTGCATACGCCATCACGGTTCCCTGGCTGAACCCCAATAGGAGTAATCGTTTCGAATCGACAGGGTACCCTTGCTTGACCTCTGCAACGAATTTTCGAAGCATGTCAATGCTAGTGCGGAATGTGTTAGGTTCTGGGATGCCCTCGTGGGCAAGATCGTACCAGGCGAACCCGCCGTAAGGATATGGGAAGGGGGCACGAGGTGAGACTAACAGTACGTTGGGAAGCGAAAGGGAGCCTACTAGCGGCACGAGGTCGTTTTCATTCGTTCCTCGTCCGTGGATTGCGATGATGGCTGGATACTTCTCGCGGACTGTTGAAGGGAAGAATACCCGGTGTTGAAGTGATGCAGCAATTGTTTTTCCTTGTTCAATCCTATCTGTCAAATTCTACCTACTCATGCTGTTAAGCCCTGTCGGCGTCGCTTCACAAGACAAGCTAATTGTTCCAGGTGACCAATTCGTGAAGGCCCTGTACTTACGGATTGGGTAGGGTGCACAAGGCCAACTGCAGGATGGTTCGGTTGCGTCGGAGAGCTTCTTGCGAGGCAAGCGACTGGCAATTACCCTACCGGCTCCGCGGCTAACTCTTCCAAGAGGTAAACTGACCGAAAGCTTTTCAATTGCACCCACATTACCTGACGTCTAAGCGCGAAGTATCCAGCATGAGTCAACAGACAACCCATGTAAAGTTAAGATGCATGGAATGTAAAGCAAAATTCGACAGCAAATATGATGCCTTTGATACTTCCAGCATTACGAGTGTGGGCCAGATACTGGAGAACTTCATCTTCTGCCAGAAAATCGGAAGACGAGGATGCGGGAAAAGAGTTTCAGTCGTGGTAGTCGACATTCGCTCTCTCGATCAAGATTAGCCTCAAGCGAGTAACTTTTCTAAGGTCCGGGAATACTTAGTCCCCGAAGAGTCACTTTGGGCAAACAAATACTGATCCTGGGCGCCGGATTCGGCGGCCTCACCGTAGCGCACACCCTTCGCCGCGGACTGAGCTCCGACCACAAGATAACGATCGTGGACAGGCAACCCCTCTTCTTCATGGGTCTCACAAAGTTCTGGGTGCTGAACGGCACAAAACAAGTTGGAGATGGCCCTGGGAATAGGACACTACTTGCCAAGAAAGGAATCGCTTTCATCGAAGGAGAGGTCAGGTCGATAGATGTAGGAGGAAAGGCAGTGGTCGTTGGCAAGCGAAAGCTCAACTTCGATTACCTAATAGTGGCTTTAGGTGCGGACTATTCCCCCGGCTCCACACCCGGGTTTTTGAAGTACGCCAAGAACCTGTACACCGAAAGCGGCTGCGCAGAAATTAGAGATCAACTACGTACAGTCAAATCCGGCACTGTCACAATCTTGGTATGCGGATTGCCATTCAAGTGTCCACCCGCACCGTACGAGTCGTCCATGATTATAGACGACATTCTGAGAAAGAGAGGAGTGCGAGAGAGCGTGAGAATACAAGTCGTCACGCCTGAGCCTCATCCTTTAACGCTACTCGGTCCGGAAGCGGGAAGGATGGTTACGTGTCTGCTTGAGGAAAGAGGAATTGACTACCATCCCTCCGAGACGGTGAGAGAAGTTCGATCAAAATCAATCCTTACGGTAGGTGGAAAGGAAATTGCGCACAGCTTCCTCTTCGGTGTTCCGACACATGTTGCACCATCGGTAGTCAGGGAGGCAGGTCTGACCGATCAGTCAGGATGGATACCAGTTAACGCCAGGACGTTGGCCACATTATCTCCCCAAGTGTACGCGATAGGGGATTGTGCTGGCCCCAGAACCCCGAAGGGGCAATTGCTTCCACGCGCAGGCATTCTGGCTGAGGAACAAGGAAAGGTAGTGGCTGCGAATTTGATTCGTGAAATTGAGGGCGCTCCAGCAAGAGAGGAATTTCAAGGAAACGGCGCTTGCTATATGGAGGTAGGAGACGGCAAGGCAGCACCGGTACGCGCCAACTTCTACGCAGAACCGAATCCGACATGGGAAGCTATTCCACCAAGTGCGGAAGGTTTGCGTGAAAAACAGCGCTTCCTTGAAGAGCGAATGAGTGCGTGGTTCAGCTGAAATAGGAAGAAGACGGACAGGGCAGACCGGTCGGCTTTTCAGAAAACAACGAGGATAGCGACGATGCCGTCGAAGGGACCCCCCAGTGTATTTGCTGCATTATGCCTAATCTGGGGCTCTACTTGGCTTGGAATCAAGATCGGTCTCGACTTCCTCCCTCCGTTCACGTTCGCGGGCCTCCGATTTGCGACAGCAACAATCGTCTTGTTCCTCTTAGTGAAGGTCCTTCACGGGAGAGCTCCAAGTGGGCGATCCTCTTGGTTTTTGATGATATTTCTAGGCATTTTTCAGTTAACCATCCCGTATGGCCTCGTGTTTTGGGGCGAACAGTATATTTCCTCCGGCTTATCCGCAGTTCTATTCGCTACACTCACATTTTTCGTTGTTATTTTCGCCCACTTTCTTGCTAATGAAAAATTAACTCAGGTAAAGGCCATCGGGATTGTATCATCTTTTGCGGGTTTGATGGCCGTTTTCTGGCGAGACCTTGCAATTCAAAACTTTACGATCGGAAGCTCTTTCCTGGGCAGCATTGCGGTGGTCGCAAGTGCGGCTTCAGCAGCATTAGCTAATGTTGTGGCAAAACGATATGCGAACAAAATTGATCCACCTGTAAACGTTCTGGTTCAGTCTGCGATTTGTTCCCTAGCGTTATGCACTCTAGGGGTTCTGACGGAATCGAGCGCCCCAATGCACTTCACACTTCTTGGCATTGGGATGATTCTATACCTCGGCATAATCGGCTCAGCAGTAGCATTCGTTGGCCTCTACTGGCTTTTGACACAAACCACAGCCACGAACACATCACTCTTCGCATTCTTCACTCCGATATTGGCGTTATTGCTTGGATGGTTGGTGCTCGGAGAGATTCCCGACCCGAACGTTGGAGTGGGTACAGTGCTCATATTGACAGGCGTATACCTTACTCTAAAACCTAAAGGCCGATTCCTGTAACAACCCGAGGATCGAATGGCCAGCGATTTGCTAGTTCGACTAACCTTTCTTTGCTCCTAGGTAGAACCCTAGCCCGAAGCTGCCGCCCATTGGGAACGCTTGCCCGATAAATGCTAGGGAACCGACTATTGCAGTCAACGAATTGGCAAATGTGTTGCCTGCGGCGTTCGTGAACGTGTTAAAGTTGACGCTGATGACCCCTATCGACGCCAGCCATGTGAGCCCCAGCATGAAGATTCCTGAGATGAGGGCCACGATCTTGAAGACTACTGCAGCTACTTTTTTCAAACCGTAGCCCAGCAGAAATCCCAATGTTCCCCCAAAACCGGCTTGGCTAACCAATAATGTTGCGAGGCCATTGATATCCAATGAGGGCACGGGCAAATAAGAGCAGCTTCAATCTGGGGCAATAAAGGTTCGACACCACCGCCCGCAAAAAGATGATTCCCCTTTGCGGGAATTGAACACAGCCATCGAAAAATAGGGCGATAGCTGGAATTCAATTCTGAATCATATTAGCAGATTGCGCTAGAAGTTGGAACGTGATAGGCTTCGAATATGCTGCCGTTGGTATGCACTGCATATAACCCAACGATCATCATCTTTCGTTGATGGAGATTACGATGCTGCCACTAGCGCTTTTCCTAGCGGCTGCGCTAGCGCTTAATGTCTCGCCCGGGCCCGATATGCTCTACGTAATCTCCCGAAGCCTCGAGCAAGGGAGAAGGGCGGGCATCGTGTCTGCGTTGGGAATTGGCGTAGGAACGCTGGCCTACACCATTGTGACTGCACTTGGCCTTTCGGCCTTGCTACTTTCAATGCCAATACTGTTCAACGCGATCCGATACGCAGGGGCGCTATACCTCGCCTACTTGGGCTTTCGTATGTTATTCGCGAAGGTCGTGAAGACGCCTGGGACGGCGGAAGGTAAGCCAGTTCATATGCCACTTCGCAACGTCTTTCGCCAAGGAATAACGACGAACTTGCTCAACCCTAAGGTCGCGCTTTTCTTCTTAGCCTTCCTACCGCAGTTCGTGGACCAATCGAAAGGTCAAGTCGCGCTTCAACTCGTCGTTTTGGGATTACTGTTCGATACGTCAGGAACGAGCGTGAATGTGCTAGTGGCGACTTTGGCAGGACGCGTAGGTGATTCGCTTAAGAAACGCTCACTCTTCTCCCGTATTCAGCGCATCCTCCCCGCGCTCATCTTGATTGCGCTCGCAATCTTAGTGGCGCTTTAATCATAGCTCGTCTCCTACGAGCTTGATTGAGGCTGGTGAAGCGTGAACTATCTTGGTTTAGATTTGGCTGGGGTGAACACCCGCCCAACTGGTGTTTGTACGATCAACCAGAAGTTACGCGTAACCTGTTCAGTTGTTCACTCAGACGCGGAAATTCTCTCCATCGTTAGGAGAAGCGGGACGAAGGTCGTTGCAATCGATGCACCGCTCGCTCTTCCCGTTGGCAGACACTGCTTAGGAGAGCATTGTCGGAGCCGTTCACACTTCCGAACCTGTGACCTTGTATTAAGAGAGATGGGCATCAAGTTTTTTCCGATTACGCTCGGACCAATGAGGACACTTACATCACGGGGTATGCGGCTCCTTAAACGGATTCGGAGACTTCACGTGGACGTCATCGAAACCTACCCTGGCGCGGCTCAAGACTTACTCGGTATTCCGAGAAAACAATATGGCCTCGGGGCGTTGCAGGACTCATTGAAACGGATAGGTTGCAGCGGAGATATTTTGACTAGAAGCCTAACAGGAGATGAACTGGACGCGATAAACTGCGCGCTGGTAGCTAAACAATACGCGGAAGGGCACTACTTAGCGATAGGAGATCCCTCTGAAATAATGATGATTCTGCCGAGGACCCAGTAGGTTGCAATCAAGCCTTGAGTGAACATGCGCCAGATGATGGAACAGCGATCGGCAGGATTCTACCCGATGAATTGACCGAGGGGTTTCGTAGCCTTGGATTGAAGGAGGGGGATCGCATTATGATGCACGCCTCGTTGAAACGTGTGGGGACCGTTGAAGGTGGTGCCGCGATGGTTCTACACCGCCTACTCAAGATTCTTGGAAAGGAAGGTATACTCTTGATGCCCACTTTCACCTCAGTAACTCGGCACAGTTCGACGCACGACAACTATACCGCGGCGGGGTGTTGGTGCGGAGGAAAAGAGAGCCGTCACCTGCCCTTCATCGCTGAATTGCAACCGGACAAGGATTTGGGTGAAATTGCATACCGGTTATGCAGTTGGCCATCATCGAGAAGGAGCCAGCACCCAACTTATTCTTTTGTAGCGGTGGGAAAAAATTCAGACAAATTTGTTCGCGAATATTCCGCTGTTGATCCACTGCAGCCGCTCAAGGATTTTATCAAAGAAAACCCTGCAATTATGACGGTTGGAGTCGGATTGGAATCTGTGCCTGCGATTCATGTGGCAGAACAACGGTTGACTCCCTCGAAGTTCGTTAAGGAACGTGCACTTACCATTACCTCGAAGGGACAGGCTTGGGTGGATGTAACTGCGATGGGATGTAATGGAGGTTTCCAGAAACTGGCGCAACGTATCGGCTCGGAAAGACTCAGGGAGACACAAATCGGGATGGCATCGGCGAGGCTCTACTCTATGCGGGCTTTGATTCAAGCCGCTGAGAAAGCTCTTCACGAAGACTCAATGACCCTGGCCTGCGGAAGGCCGGAATGCCTCAGTTGCATCCGTACCTCAATCCGGTGAAGCTGGCCGGTCTTCCATGTCACGTTGTGCTTAGTTCCACCAACCCAATTCCTTTGGAACTGCCTTCGTCAACACTTTGCTCCCTTTCTCCGTGGATATTAGATCGTCTTCAATTCTGATTCCAGTCTTCCCTTGCATGTAGGCTCCGGGTTCGATCGTAAACGCCATCGCTGGCCGAATCATCTCCAATCCGTCCGGGACTATGTATGGTTCCTCGTGAACTTCCAAACCTAAACCATGGCCGGTTCGATGAACGAAATACTTGTCGAGCCCTTTGTTACGAAGACACTCTCTGGCCGCACCATCGATTGAGCCTGCTGTTACACCCGAACGGGAGGCTTCAACGGCTTCAATCTGGGCTTCAAGCACATTTTCGTACAACCGTTCAAAGGCGGGATCCCTCCCTATCATGAACGCTCGCGTTATGTCAGAGAAATAGCCACCATAAGTGCAGGTTGCATCGATGACTATGCTCTCCTTTCGCCTCAGTTTTCTCTTCGATGACAAGTGATGCCCATCAGCAGCCATCGGGCCCGACTGAACTAGCACGTCCGGCGTGGATTCCGCGCCGTTCGCATGCATCTCACCTCTAATCTTCTGCGCGAGTTCCAGCTCGCTCATTCCAGCTTTCAGCATGCGGGGAATCTTTAGGAAGGATTTGGAGATGATCTTCGCCGAGCGCGTTAGCAGTTCCACCTCTCGCTCATCCTTTACGGATCTAAGGTTCTGCAGGATATGTTCGGCGTTTACAAACTGGGGTTGAGCAAACTTGAGAAGCTCATCAACGAACCTGTAGGGCATGCCCCCCTCCAGCCCCCATTTGCCATTCAGTCTGAGTTGATTGACTACCTCGCCAATCGACTTCGAAGGGCCATCGGAATCAGTCCAACTGTGAACGATAATCTTCAGTGGTGACCTCAGATATGGCCCGGATTCGAGTGTGGGCGCTACGAGGTGTGGCTCGCCATCGGCTGGCACAGCCATAAAGAACGGCCTTTCCACAAGGAGCGAATTTCCTTCCGTATAGTACCGCAGGTTAGCCCCAGGAACAAGAATCACGCCATCCAACTGGTTTTCGCGAATTTCCCGCTGCATTTTGGCAAGTCTAACCGAATATTGATTCAGCAAGCCATTCACCGCCCTCGCATACCTGCATATCCCCTATATGCAGTTCTGTGAGACAAAGCGGGCGGTTAGTTTAGAGATTTCACAGTTATGGCTTGAAAATGGCCTAATCCGCTTAAATCAGCTCTCTCCCGTAAACTTCCCTGGACGCCCATGCTGGACCCTAAACCCGACGCGGAGAGAGAGAAGGAAAATCCTGAGCCCGGCGTTTGTCTCCGTGTAAGCGGGTCCGACTTCGAATCGAAGAAGCGTGAACTCTTGCTTCTGGAATCCATTGATCAGGGGTTGGTCGACTTACTTGGGCGGCGTGCGAGGGATGCGATATACGACCACTTGGAGAGGAAATGTTACATGGCTAGAGAAGAGATCCCACAAAGGTTGGGTGAGTTCTGTAATGTTCTTCACGTTAATTTTGGGAAAGCGGGAACAACAATCGAGAGGACTATCGCGAAGCGTTATTACTCTAGGTTGGAAAAGAAATTCATTGACTATCCCGGCTACGGTTTGGTCGATTACGTTGAGAAGGCTAGCTCCAAACCGTCTCAACCGGCCGTTGATGTTCCAATCACGACTACTACGGTAACTACGTTCACTTTCACAGGCCAACCCAATAACGCCTAAACAAAAGTAAAGCTCTCTCCAATTGAGACACCGTATGTTTTGACGAAGCCCGCGTTAACCTCCAACACATACAGTGCGTTGACGGGCGACGTGAAGACAGGGCAGGCTTGAGGCGTGCAGGGCGGTAGGTCTTGCTCGATGAAGACTGCTTGCTTGTTAGCGCTAAACCATATGATATCCAACGGGAAGTGCATGTCAATCATCCAGAAACCCCATTGAGCTTGCTGGTTGAAGACGAAGAGCATTCCGTGGTCTGCCGGCATTGAAACACGCCCCGAGAGACCCCTCTGTTGTTCCTCAGGCGTTGTGGCGAGTTCCACAGTTAGGACAACGCCTGCAAACATAATCTTGACTGTTGAGTTGGATGTGGTTATCGCAGTTGAAACCGAGTTTGCAGGAGTTGTTAAAGATGTGGCTACGACCGGTGTAGTCGAATTTATTGAGTTGGGTTGCTCATACACATAGTAGTAGCCAACCGAGACAGAAATCACAAGAAAAACGATCACTAACGCGACGACGATGACCCGTCTCTTCAAGCTTCATCACTCTCCCCGGTGGTTTTTCTCAAAGAATAATCGTGTCATGTTTCACATTCCCCGTGGTTATGTTTTCTTTGTTTGGGTGATTCTTAAAAAGTTCTGACGGGTACATTGAACTTCAAACAGTAGGTAGCGCATTAGATGTTCCTTTCGACGAATGGGACGAAGATATATTACGATGATGAAGGCCAACCCTCTGGTTTCCCCATCGTGCTGGTTCACGGGTTTCCCCTGAGCCACGAGATGTGGGCCAGTCAGATCGAAGTTCTCAAGAGTGCTTACCGTGTGGTGGCGTTTGACCTTCGTGGACAGGGTAGAAGTGAAGTGGGTGACGGGCAGTTCACGCTTGAGTTCTTGGTTGACGACATCATCGCATTGTTGGACCATCTGAAGATTAATCAGGCAGTCCTTTGCGGACTTTCGATGGGCGGTTACGTGTCCTTGCGTGCGGTGGAGCGAAACACGCAACGTGTGAGCGGGCTGGTCCTATGCGATACTAAATCTGAGGCAGACACGAATGAAACGAAACTCGGGCGTGCCGCCTCTATCAGAGCTCTCAAGCGGAGTGGGGTCGAGGCATATGCGGACACATTCTTGAAAGGAGCCCTGGCCCCAACTTCGTTAAAGGATCGGCATATTGTCGAAATGGCAGCGAAAATGATTAGACAAAATCAAGCTCTGGGCCTGTGCGGCACGTTGCTTGCACTCGCTGGAAGGACCGATACGACTTCCTTCCTCCCGAAAATCCAAGTACCGACGCTTATCCTCGTTGGTGAACAGGATACGATTACGCCCCCCGAACAATCTCGCAGAATGCAGTCGTTGATTCAGGATTCAGAACTACACATCATACCACAAGCAGGGCATATGACTAATTTGGAAAACCCGGCAATATTCAATACGCACCTCCTGAAATTCCTTCAAGACCACGCACGGTCATAATGTGAGTTGTAGAAACGTTATTTGAGCAGCCTAAGAAGTGTCCTATAGTATTCGACTGTTAGTGGTTCAATCGATTAAAGATGAGCTGAGGATCTTTCATTGCTGCTTTCTGGAGGCCTTGGGCTTGCCCGATTACTATTTCTTGCTTGTCCTCCTTTAGCCCATCAATGATCGCGGCAGCTACCTCCTGTGGGCTGATTCCGCGATAGGCCTCCTCTTCCTTCCCGGCGAAGCTTGCGTCAAGTTGAGTGTCCGTTGTGGGAGGGATCGCTTCGAATACCCTTACCGGTGTATCCCTAAGTTGATGGCGCAGTGAGATTGTGAATGAATGGATTGCCGCTTTTGTCGCGCAATAGATTGGCATCTCCGCAATCGGCACAAAGGCGAGGCCTGACGAGATGTTCACGATAGCCGCTGTTTTCTTCCCCATGAATTTTGGCGCGAACAGTGCACACAGGCGTATGGTTGCTTCGAGGTTTATTGCAAGTTCATCGTCGGCAGGCAGAGTATTTTTGGTAATCGTGGGGGAGGTGAAGTCAACCTGACGCTGAATTCCAGCGTTATTGACAAGCATGTCAGTTCTCGGAAAATTCATCGTAATCCAGCGCAGCAGTTTTCTCCTCTCCGACTCCACCGACACATCGCACTTTCTGATGTGCGCTTTTGGAAGCTTCGTCTTTGCTTGTTGCAACTTTCTTCGGCGGCGTCCGCATAGAATGACCTCGCTTCCGGCATCCGCAAATGCTTCAGCCAAAGCGAAACCGATACCCGTTGCACCGCCAGTGATTAACGCAGTATTACCCACGACTTTCAAGCTCATCCCATCCTAGAGGGCGATGTCATCTCACACTGGAAGTATTACCTTATGCTTTCAGCCTAAGTGAAACTAGAGTGTGGGTTTGAGAGGCTGAAGAAACCACATCGTCATTTTCGGTGAGGCAAAGAATTCGGCATGTAGCGCGCAGCCCATGCCGAGCAGTGTCCAATCGGTACAGGGTTGAGGACTAATTCGTATTGTCTGTGTGTTCTTCGGCAGAAGTGTTGCTGTGGAGGTTGTTAGTATGGAGAGACGTAGAAGTATTCTATTACGTAGATGTCGCCGTGGAATTGCATTTGAGGGTTCCAGAGGTTTGATTTGTACGACGAGGGAGTGACGAACGCTCCGGTTACTGAAATGCGGGCGTGGTTCATTGGAGGTTGGGTTGAGTTTGAAAAGATAAGTCGGTAGTTCTGACCGTTTACCGTAATGTAGTACAGTGGGCTGTCGGATATTGCACATGGCGGGTTCGCCAAAGCGCAGGTGGGGGCCACTACCGACGATGTCATGACTCCGGTTAGGGTCACGTTTTGATGTAGTGGGTTAGGATAGTTGGGTCCGGAGGTTTCGATCCCGGGACCAGAGGCTGGGCTTGAGAACATTAGGTTCGCAACGGAGTTACTTGAATAGGTTGCAACTGCAAATGCGGCTGCGATGAATGCAATCACTAGAACTGCCGCTAGAATGTACCTGTCTCGTTTCATTGTTTTTCCATCACTCGATGTTTTGGGAGGGTGTTGGTCTGGTTGGCTAAATGGACTCTAAACTCAGCACGTCAAATCTCTTGTAACGCTTAATCTAGAATTGACAACAACCAGGCAGCTTATCTGGCCCAACAAGCATGTCAAGGAAGGGCTAAAACGAAGACCTGATGGGGTCTGGTTGATATTTGGTTCTGGTAGGGGCGAATTCCGAAACCGCTTAGAGCGGATTAGCAAAGCTCATTCCCAAATAGTCAGACATATGCCTGAACAGGGCCATTCTCGTTGTTCCAGATAGCTGCGGCAGAAATGGGATACGTTCGACTGTAGTGGCTTTAGGGTTTGAACCGGGCCAGCAGAAGTGAATTGCTCACTACCGTAACGGAGCTCGTAGCCATGGCGAACCCTGCAAAGTACGGCATGAAATCGTAAAAACCCGGGCCGAGAAGAGGCACCAGTAGCCCAGCTGCAATTGGTATGAGAGCGATGTTGTAGCAGAAAGCCCAGAACAAGTTTTCCTTGATCTTTCTAATCGTTGCCCTGCTAAGTTTGATTGCAGTAACCACATCTCTCAAATTGTTCCTGATCAGAACAATACCCGCCGTCTCAACAGCTACGTCAGTTCCACTCCCAATGGCGATTCCAATATCGGAAGCTGCAAGTGCCGGAGCATCGTTGATTCCATCGCCAACCATCCCAACGACCTTACCCTCTCTTTGGAGATCGCGGATCACCTGTTCCTTCTGTTCCGGGAGAACATCTGCCACAACTCTATCGATTCCAAGCCTGTCAGCTACGGCCTTCGCTGCCCGTGCATTGTCCCCTGTCATCATTATAACATGGATTTTCATTCTTTGCAACTCCCCTACTGTTTCACGCGCATCATCCTTAGGCGTGTCCGCGAGGCCAATGACTCCGAGCAAATCCTTTTCGGTGGATAGAATCATGATGGTCTTTCCTTCTTCCTCAAGCGTCGAGATACTTTTCTCAATTTCCTGCAGTCCCACGGCGTATTGTGACATTAGTTTTCGATTTCCAAGCAGCAACGTCTTACCGTTACTCTCAACGACAACCCCTTCGCCTGGAACTGCCTTGAACGAGGAAACTTCGACGGTCTCGATGTGCTCGGTCCTCGCGGCATCTAGGATTGCTTGGCCCAAAGGATGTTCTGAACCCCTTTCGGCTGATGCCGCTAACTTCAAGATTTCTTGTTTCGTGCGATTTCCGATTGGTATAACATCTGTCACTGATGGCTTGCCGCGTGTCAACGTGCCGGTCTTGTCGAATACGATTGCTGTCATTTTGTGAGCCGTCTCAAGGTATTCGCCCCCTTTGATGAGGATTCCAATCTGAGCCCCCTTGGCCGTCCCCGTCATTATCGCCGCTGGAGTTGCGATTCCAAGAGCGCAAGGGCAGGCAATGACGATCACGGAGACAAAGGCAAGCATGGCAAAGTTCAGCGGCAAGCCGCCAAGAAAGTACCATCCCAACCCAGCCCCCACAGCGACTAAGATTACCGCCGGAACGAAGTAGGCAGCAACGGTATCGGCCAGTCGCTGAATCGGAGCCCGCGCCACCTGTGCCTCTTCAACCAATTGAACGATTTTCGCAATTACAGTGTCTGCGCCGACCTTAGAGGTGCGAATCTTCAAGAAGCCCGAGGCGTTAATCGTGGTCCCGATCACTTCGTCTCCCGGGCTCTTCTCTACTGGGATGCTCTCTCCCGTAATCGCAGACTGATCCACGGCTGAATTGCCTTCGATAACTACTCCGTCGACTGGTATCCGTTCTCCCGGGCGGACCACGACGGTATCATCAACCTTGACTGATTCGATCGGAACCTCAATCTCGCCTCCGTCCCGCAGCACGTGCGCCATTTTCGGTTGTAGGTCAAGGAGTTGTCGGATAGCGTCTGAAGCTTTTCGTTTGGTTCGATATTCTAGCAGGTTTCCGAGCAGGATCAGAGTTATGATCACTGAAGAGGTATCGAAGTAGACTGCTTTGGTAGGGAAGAATGAAGGTAGGAATGTTACGACGGTACTGTAAGCCCAAGCAGCACTTGTGCCGATGGCTATTAGCAGGTCCATGTTCCCCATCCGGTTCCTAAGAGCGTCGTAGGCGCCCTTGTAGAACCGCCAACCCACAATGAATTGCACGGGAGTTGCAAGAACAAAGAGCAAGTAATCATTCACAACCGGTTCAATAATCGGCACCCAGGTGAACACGAGGATCGGGAGGGCAAGCAAGGCGCCCACCGTCGCCAACAACTTAATCCGCTTCAATTCCGCCTCGGGTTTTTCAAAGGTCATCGCGCATGTTTCACTGCAGAAATACCATTTGTGCCCTCGAATTGTTCGCGTGATGCTTGCGGTCTTGTCGTCAACATACATGCCGCAAACAGGGTCTTTAGCCATCGAATTTTCTCTCATCCAGTTCCTTTTGTGGACTCTTCGCGACAAGGTTGGGCTGATGCCAAGTTAAAGCTGTAGGCAAACTCTTAGGGAGACGAGCTTCTAGTATGAAGGAGGAGTGAGTTTAGTGGCGGTAGATCCAATATGTAAAATGAATGTTGTCGAGAACGACGCCAAGTATACGAGTGTATACAATGGAAGGAAATTCTATTTCTGTTCGGCTGCGTGCAAGCAACAGTTTGAAAAGAATCCACAGAAATATTGCAAGTAAGGTTTGACCGCTTTCTCTTGGGGTCGGGGCTCCGTAATGGAAGGCCAGAATAATCAGTTCCTACCGAGAAGCGCTAAAGTTCCTATCCTGTCCGAACTTCTAGGCGAGGTTCCGTTCGGTAGAGCCATTTTGGTTCTCTACGACCCCGATTCACAATCGACCGCCCTTTTCGTCAACATTTCCTCAGAATACTTGAGGGCGGGCGGAGATGTTAATTATTTTGCCAGCAGCGAGCCCGTTGCCGAGCTTAGGCAGCGCTTTGAGCGATTAGGGCTGAACATTCGAGAATATGAGGCAAAGGATTCGGTGGTCCTATTCGACGCGTACTCCGCGCAGTCGGGTGCAAAGACCGATGAGAGATACCAGTCCGAAAGCGCAAACCTGAATGAACTATCCATAGCCATGGGACAATCAGCGCCACAATGGCCTGCCGGAAGCCTGATCGTGTGGGAATCCCTTTCCCAAATCGCCTTCAACCAAGAGAATGTGTTCGCTAAGTTTTCCAGGAAAGCAATCGGCATATGGAGAAGTCAAGGAACCATCATGCTTTCTGGATTTGCCACAGACCTTCATCCCCAGAGCTTCTACCAAGAGCTGAAAATGATCTCGGATGCGGTCGTGGAGATTAAGCTCGTCGAATATGAGAGTGAAATTATCAACACGATTAGAGTTCGATCCTTCAAAGGGCACAATGTGGATACGAGGGCACGGCGAATTGTTTTCGATGATAAAATGAAAGCGACACTTGAATTGTTGAAACGTTAGAACTTATGATCTTACAATATGTGTGAGGATTTGAGCTGGCCGAGACTTGGAACGTTCGAAGCCCGCGGCGGGTTACTACTTCTTCGCGGTAGTTATCCCCACACCTTCAACGAGAACGTAGGGTGTTAGGGTTGGCGTCTCTACCTCCCACCATCTGACCCAACTCTGCTCCTTCGAGAGTGCTTTGACGGATTGGAGGATGCGGACCATGTTATCGCTCAACCGCAGCCCCTTCACAGGGTGAGTGAGCTTTCCGTTTTTGATCTCGAATACACCGTCCCGGGTTATTGTTGAAAAGTCGCCTGTCTGGTAGTTCTGGAAGCGTGTGTACCAATTGTTAGTTATGTAAAGCCCGTCGTGGGCTTTGTCGAATAAGTCTTCGAGGGAGCTTTCGCCGGCTTTGAGGATGATGTTGCGGGTTGTGGGCACCATGCCCCCGATCCCTGCTTCGAATCTGGCACTCCCTGTCAGTGGTGCCTTGTATTTTGTTGCGGTGTAGGATGTGTGAAGGTAGGTTTCTAGAACGCCCCTTTCAATCAGAGCATTGTCTTGGGTGGGGTAACCTTCGTCGTCTAGTGTTGAAGAGCCTGGGCCGTACGGAAGGCGACTGTTATCGTGGAGGGTAAACGCTTCAGAGGCGACTTTCCGCTTCAGCATGTCTTGGAAGAAGGAGAAGCCTAGGTCTAGTGTGTAGGCTGATGTTGAATCGCTCACGCGGTTTAGTAGGTTCGCGAATATTGAGGGAGCAAAGACGACGTTGTATTTTCCGGCTTGGCCGGTTTCCGGGTTAAGTGCCATTTTCGCTAATCGTCCCGCGCTTCTGCCGGCCTCTTCGGGATTGAATTGTTGGAGGTTCGTAGCGACCGTTATACCCTGACCGCTTGCGTCGTCGCCGCAGAACGCGCGGATCGTCATCTCGATCTCTGTACTTTTATTTGAACCTTCGGCTCCGCTTGAGGTTGATACGTACCGTTCCCGTGTGTTCGAAGTAACCACCCCAGAAGCCCGTAAAGCACCTTCCTTCTTGGCGGCGTTCACTCCAGCCTCCACGGCGTCGATTAGCTCTGTTTCCCCTTGGGCAATTTTCTCATCATAAATTCCCTGAATGGATTGATACTTGAAGGGCCCCTGTGGGAGCGTAAAGCCGACGTCGCCCTCGGGGGTCACCTTCATGGTTCTTGCAAGCTCTTCAACGACTGTCTTCAAACCGTCGGGATTCTGTTCTTCTACCATGCATGCGGCTCTTCTCTTGTTGGAGACGAGATAGACTGTAGGGATTTCGGTAAGCCAACTGTTTGTGATCGTTATGGTATCGTTACTGAAACGAACCATGCGTTTGTGCGAGCGAGTGAAGCCCGCTGCAGTTGACTGGATCCCTTGCCTTTGTGCGGTCGTGAGAATCTGTTTCATTACGTCGCTGGGGTTCATTCCGTTTCAGCCTCCAAGCCTAATCTTACGTAGCCGAATTGGTGGGCCGCCCGTCCAGACCGGGGCTCCTTGCATTGGATCGCCCTTACCGCAAGTAGCTCCCGAATACTCCATCTCCTTCCCTACTGCGTCGACGCTGCCGTAGAGGCCGGGGGTTGTAATCTCTAGAATCGGATTTCTGATCGGTGTGGTGATTTGCCCATTCTCGATCATATACGTCTCTAATCCGACGTACCGCTGGTTGTAGCGTCGGTCGTCAATATTCCATTCCATGAAGTTCTTCATGTAAATCCCATTCCCGACGCCCTCGATTAGTTCCTCGAGGTTGTGGTTCCCCGGTTTCATGTACGTGTTGGCCATGCGGATTATGGGTTCGCGATCGTATGAGGACGATCGTGCCGCGCCGTTACTCACTCCGCCAAGTTCAGCTGCCGTTTCTCGGTTTTGCAAGAATGATGCAATTACGCCTTCTTTGATGAGGACTCTCGGTCCTGCTTTAACGCCTTCATCGTCGTACAGGTAGAATCCGTATGAGTTGGGTAGCGTGGGGTCGTCGATTATCGTCACATGTTCTGACCCGATTCTATGCCCGACCATGTCGGGTTTCAGGTATGATTCCCCGGCCTGCGCTGCCTCGCGGCCTAGAATTCGATCGGCTTCTTGTGGGTGGCCGCATGATTCGTGGCATATTATCCCTGTCACCTCAGACCCCAGGACCAAATCTACATCGCCCTTTGGAGGGGGAACCCCTTCTCTGAGTAGTCTTCCGAGCGTCTTGGCTTCGTTGGCCGCGATCTCTTTTGGTTTCCAATCCTCCACCGCCTCCCAGCCGCGGCTCTGCGCCTCATGACGAATTCGTTGCGCAACTCCCTTCCCAGGTTCTTGAGCTGTAAGGAAGAAAAGTAGACTTACGCGGGGGACGAATCCATGAAGCCTCGATCCCTCGCTGTTTACGTAGAACTTCTCGGTCAGATCCTCATCAAAAACCAAAATTCTCGATGGCAGCGATACGTGAACGTTCTCGGGAGCCAGGCTTTTCTCTATTGTGAATAGAAGTTCATACTTTTCTTCCGGGGAAACGTTCCGAACATCAACTTTCATCTTTGCCTCCCATTTGTCCTCCCAACTTTTCTCCTGCGAAAGTCGGATGGGGGAGGTGACGAGGCGTTTTGAGGCTTTGGCGGTTCTTACTGCCGACTCGGTCGTAGAGCGTAGCTGGCCTCTGTCTAGGTTGTTCGTTGAAGCGAACCCGAGGGCGCCATCAACTATAACCCTGATTCCTATTCCAATTTTCCTTGCAACGTTGACCGGTTCGGCTGCACCATTCTTCAACGTGTACGTGTGGCCTAAATCCCGCTGAACGCGAGCCTCCGCATACTGCGCTCCTAAGCCAAGAGCATGATCCACAGCTTCACGCGCTAGTTCTTGTTCCAATTTCGAAGGCCAAATTCTGCAACACTTGTTAAGATAATAAGACTAACTGCAAACTAGAATGCATTCGTTACAAGAGCTAGGCTGGTGTCTACGAGATAGGGCAGTATTCGATGAGGTTCTCAGTTTCCAGGCCACTTCATGGCTAAACAGTCAAATTGGTTTGCCTTTGGATATAGCTACCAGGAGTCTGCCCAGTCTCTTGTGTCCGGCCGACATGTAGTACTTGGCCCACCAATCAGCCACAACTTTCACTTGTTCTGCAGGTAGTTTCTTTAGTTCCTCTGCTGCAACCGCAGCTGCTTCATCGAACGAATTCTTCTCTCCTACTGAACTTGCCATGATCCTCATCTGCTCCAAATTCGCTACCCCGCACATTTGCATGCCGCATATCTATGTTCTGCCCTCAAGCCAATCGTCACTGCCCCTGAGGCAGTTCGGTTGTCCAAGAGAGGAATACAGGGGGCTTTACTACGGATGAAGCCCCAGTATTTCATAGTGGATGCATTATAGCAGCATTACAATACCAACCGAGACCGAGAGGGCACATGCAAGACAGAGATCTCAGCTACCTAATCCAATTCGCCCGGAAGCATGACCTAACCACAGTCAACCTTCATTCTTCTTTGCTAGCTACACGGCAGAGGGGTCACGCGCAATGCGGAAGTATGCGAATCGAAATTCGTTCGCGCGGAGAGACATCCGCTACCTACATGTTCTCCCTTAAAGGAAGACCTTTGGCACAAGCGACTCTACAAAATGACTCCATCAGGAAGCTCGAAAGGCTCCCAGAAGGATTCCTGCGTGACAACGAACCACCTAGCTCAAAGAAGTTAGATGCGAACATAGTAAGCGCAATTGGTAATCTACGACTTGGATTGAGCGGTGTATCTTTCAAGGCGAGTGTGGTGAAGAAGTCTCAAGTTAGGGCTGTAACCTCGAAGGACGGCAACCCACTATTGGTTTGTGATGTAACGTTATCAGACGGGACGGGAGAAATTCCGTTGGCCATATGGAACAACCAAATCGACACCGTCTCTCAGGGCGATATGGTGCAGATTCAGAACGCGAGGGTCAGAAGCTACAGGGGCGAAATTCAACTTACTCTGGGCAGGAAGACTGGCCTCATGACGGTACTCGAACACCCAATCGAAAACGCCGCCTAGCAGTTCAATAGATTCACTATAGTGTACCCTGGAAAGAGTTGGCCTTCAAGGATATCTGAGGCTAAGGAAGTATGTTACTTCGGGAGTCCCTAGTTCTATTCTTGCAATTTGAATATTCTTTGAGTCTTTCTCATCCGACGAAGTCGGAAATACCTCTCTAATTATCTTATTCACTGACTGGCGAAATGCATCGGCGTTTTCTTTGGCATCGAACTCCATCTCAAACGTGACTCTCTCGGAAGGAGTCCCTATCATTTTGCCGCTTACCACGTCAAAGGTTTCTGTGGTCACGTTAATGCGTATGAAGCTATTGGGAATCATGCCCTTGGGTGGCTTCGGTCCGATAAGCTCTATGATTTTTTTGACACCTTGGTCCACTGAATCCGTCATAGAGAGTAGTTTTCTTGCGAGTCTATTTAGAACCTGCTATTTCTGTTTCCTAAACACCGTAACGCTGTCAATCTCGCAAACGCAATCGAAATTTTCACGATTCAGCCAGCCTACCGTTTGGTGGACACCTAACTTAGCATGTCTTGAACGCAGAAACTGCGGAATGGATTGTTACTACAAGATGTGCCAGAAATACCTGCGGCGGACATTGTAACCCACGAAATATTCGAACGCTTACTCAAAGACGAGGAAGCATGGGAAGAGTTCTTAGGCAAAATTTGAATAGAGTACTATAAGTACTCTGAGTACGATGAGTACTCGTGGTTCAATACGCACAAGCATAGCATTCATCAGAGGGCGT
>Ga0181521_10003318_pt1 | contig 18990 bp, 12 predicted proteins | sample PEATcosm2014_Bin_32_FD_119764 | JGI IMG/M metagenome (GOLD analysis project Ga0181521, IMG submission 119764) | Peatland microbial communities from MTU Mesocosm Facility, Houghton, MI, USA - PEATcosm2014_Bin02_60_metaG | ecosystem: Environmental > Terrestrial > Soil > Wetlands > Peat | place... | reverse complement strand
TCGGTCTTTGCGGCGCTGGGCTACTCGGTGGGCGTGGGGCCCGAAGTTGAGACCGATTACTACAACTTCGAATGCATGAATTTTCCGCCGGGCCATCCGGCGCGCGACACGCAAGACACTCTGGTAGTCGCTGCGCAGGAGCGCAAGCCGCTGCGCGATCGTTTGCTGCTGCGCACCCACACCTCGCCGGTGCAGATGCGGACCATGGAGCAGCAGCCGCCGCCGGTGCGCATCGTGATCCCCGGGAAAGTGCATCGCAACGACGCCGCCGACGCCACACACTCGCCCATCTTTCACCAAGTGGAAGGGCTCTGCGTGGACACCAATATCACCTTCAGCGATTTGAAGGGCACGCTCGATCACGCCATGAAGGCGCTGTTCGGTTCGGCGGTCAAGACGCGCTTTTTTCCGTCGTTTTTCCCGTTCACCGAACCCTCGGCCGACGTGCAGATCAGTTGCATCTTCTGTGGAGGCAAGGGCTGCCGTAAGTGCAAGCAGTCGGGATGGATTGAGCTGCTGGGTTGCGGCATGGTCGATCCCGCGGTCTTCGCCTTTGCCGCGGAAAAGCAGCCGGCCTACGACCCGAAGAAGATTTCCGGCTTCGCCTTCGGCATGGGCGTGGAGCGCATCGCCATGATGAAGTACGGCATCAGCGAAATCGGCAGCTTCTTCGCGGGAGACATGCGGTTTTTGGGGCAGTTCGCATGAAGATACTGACCAAATGGCTTCGCAGCTACTTGCCCGGGCTTTCCGTCGACGACGCGCAGCTCGCCGAGGACCTGACGCTGCGTGGCATCGCCGTCGAGGGCATTTACTCACTTGGCGAGGGCAACGGCTCGCTCTACGAGATGGACATTACCACCAACCGCGTAGACGCCATGAACCACTACGGCATCGCGCGCGAGGCGGCGGCGATCTATGGGCTCACACTTCCGGAGTTGGCGTTCCCTCTTCCAAAACCCCGCCCGGGTGGCCAGCCCTTCTCGGTAAAGATCGAGGCTGAAGACGCCTGCGGCCGCTTCACGGCGCGCGTTTTGCGTGGCGTCACCATCGGCGAATCGCGCGACTGGTTCGCCGGCGCTGAAGTGTCGACATACTTCGCGCTTCTGGAGCAGAAGAAAATCTCGAACGCCGTCGATGCCACGAACTTCGCATGGCTGGCGATGGGCCAGCCCACGCACGTCTTCGATCTCGACAAGCTCGAAGGCGGGATCATCGTGCGCCGCGCGCGCAAGGGTGAGCGGCTGAAGACGCTCGATAGCGTAGAGCGCGTACTCGATGCGGACGATCTGGTCATCGCCGATCACAAGAAGGCGCTGGGCCTGGCCGGCGTAATGGGCGGCTGGGACACCATGATCACGCCCGAGACGAAGAATGTGCTCGTCGAGGCAGCGTGGTTCGATCCCATGGTGGTGCGGCAAACCGCGCGGCGTCACGGCTTGCATACCGACGCCAGCCACCGCTTCGAGCGCGGCGCAGATTTTAACGCTGCGCCGGTCGCGTCGGCAATCGTAAGCGCGATCCTGCTCGCAAACGGAGGATGGATCGAGGGTGAGTTGGTGGATGCGCGCGTCGGCGCGGCCGAGGCACGCACTGCGCTTCGCAAGCCCATCGCACTCGCTTTAAGTGAAGTACAGCGCATCCTGGGCACGACGGTGGAAGAAGAGGGAATCACTGCTGCGACGGTTGAAAACGTGCTGACGGCGCTGGGATGCAGATTGAACGCGGAGCCAGGGAAAAGCGGACCTGCGTGGCAAGTCACGCTGCCGAGTTGGCGGCTCGATCTCGAGCGCGAGATCGATCTCATCGAAGAAGTCGCTCGCGTCTACGGTTACAACCGCTTTGCCAACACGCTGCCCGGGTTCGGCGAGGGCGTGCAGGCGCTGCCGTGGGCGGAAAAGGAAGCCACGGTGCGCAGCGCGCTGCTGGCCGCCGGGTTCCATGAAGCGATCTCCAGCACCTTCTGCTCCGCTGTGGAGGGCGCGCTGACCGCGCCGCAACCCGCGCTCGTGGTGCCGCTCGGCAATCCGCTCAGTGAAGAGGCCGGGGTCCTGCGCCCGTCGCTCGTGCCCGGCATGTTGACGATGATTGCGGGCAACCTGAATCGCGACGTGAGTGACGTACGCCTGTTTGAAATGGGCACAGTCTTCAGCGGGACTACTGACAAGGTGGACGAGCGCCCGGCGCTGGCTTTCGGAGCTGTCGGCACGCTGCCGGGAGAAAGCGCGTTGCATGCCGACCGGGCTTTTGATTTTTTCGATGTGAAGGGCGTGGTGGAGCAGGTGGTGTCGCGGTTCGAGATGCGCGGCATGTACTTCGATCGTTTTCCCGCGGATGCCGGCCTCACGCCGCAGTGGCTGCATCCCTACCGCTCGGCGCGCGTGGTCGCGGACGGCGTGACCGCCGGCTGGTTCGGCCAATTGCATCCGCGCGAGGCTGCGGCGCGAAAGATCAAGGACGCGGTGCTGATGGGCGAGATCTATCTCGACCGGCTCTACAAGTTGCATCTGCGCCGCCACATCGCGCGCGAGATTTCGCGCTATCAGCCGGTACGACGCGATTTCTCTCTGGTTTTGGATGAGAGCATCAACTGGGAAACGATTGACCGCGCCATGGCTGGACTCGAAATCCCCGAGCTGGTGGAGTGGCGCGTGCGCGAGGTGTTTCGCGATGCGCGGCTCGGCGCACGGGAGTATGCGCTATTGCTGGGCGCCACGTTCCAGGCGCCGGATCGCACCCTGCGCGAAGAGGAGTTGCAGAAGTTTCAGGCGCAGGTGGTGGAAGCAGTTGGCAAAGCAGGGGCACGGCTGCGCGTCTGAGCATAAAAATTCATGTGATCGGCGCTATACTCAAACGGAAATGGGGCCCGAGCGGCGGAGGTTGAAACCATGTCAGAGACTTTTTGGGAATCGGATACGGCCGTGGAAACGGCGGGTGAAACGGCGAGCATGGACCCGCAGCACTCGTCTGCGGAGGCGGCAGCATTGGCGGTGAGCGCCGACGATTTTGCGGCTCTCGAAGAGCGCATCCGGCGCACCGTGGAGCTGGTGAAGCGGGAGCGGCAAGCGCGGGCGGGGGCCGAGGCGCGCAGCGCAGAGTTGGAAGCTCGCGTGACGCATGCCGAAGCGCAGCTGCAGGCGCAGTCGCCCATGATGGAACAACTGCAAAACGAGTTAAATGCGTTACGTGCGGAGCGCGAACAGGTGCGGCAGCGCGTGGAGCGGCTGCTCAAGCAGCTCGACACGCTGGAACTGTGAGGCAGGGATGGCCGAAGAACTGCGCAGCAATCCGAGCGAATACGTGACGGTAGAGATCTACGACCAGCTCTATCATCTGTCGGGGGACGACCCGCAGCACATTCGCGATCTGGCTGCTTATGTTGACGCCAAGATGCGCGCCGTAGCCACGCAGGGAAAGACCGCGGACTCGCTGCGAGTGGCTGTGCTGGCTGCGTTGAACCTCGCCGATGAATTGTCGCAGGCCAAGTCGGCTGATCCACGCGAGGGCCATGTGCGCGCTGCCAATCTGCGCGTGTTGCTCGATGAGGTTCTGGAAGGCGAACGCAAGACGGGCGCGTAGTCCGTCCTCCGGATCCCGCCTATTTCGCAGCCAACTGCCGCAATACGTACTGCAGAATGCCGCCGTGCTCGTAGTACTCGATCTCCTGCGGCGTGTCGATGCGCACCACAGTATCAAATTCCTTCACCTTGCCGTCGCTCGCGGCGGCTTTCACGCGCAGCGTGCGGCCATTGGCGAACCTCTCCTTCAGCAAGACTGTTAATCGAGGAAAAGAAAAAACCTCTTCGCCAGTCAGACCGAGGCTCTCAACATTCTCGCCGGGCGCAAACTGCAGGGGCAGAATTCCCATGCCCACGAGGTTCGAGCGATGGATGCGCTCGAAGCTTTCAGCGATGACGGCGCGCACGCCGAGCAGCTTGGGCCCCTTGGCGGCCCAGTCGCGCGAGGAGCCGGAACCGTATTCCTTGCCGGCGAGAATAATGAGCGGCGTGCCGCGTTCGGCGTACTTCACGCTGGCATCGAAGATCGACATTTGCTCGCCTTCGGGCAGCAGTCGCGTGACCCCGCCTTCGGTGCCCGGCGCGAGCTTGTTGCGCAGACGCACATTGGCGAAGGTGCCGCGCACCATCACCTCGTGATTGCCGCGGCGCGAGCCGTAGCTGTTAAAGTCGGCCGTTTTCACGCCGTGATCGGCGAGATACTTTCCCGCCGGACCGTTGGCCTTGATCGATCCGGCCGGGGAAATGTGGTCGGTGGTCACGGAGTCGCCCAGCACCGCCAGCACGCGCGCCCCGGCAATGTTTTCAACGGGCGCCGGCCTTGCGGTGATGCCGTCGAAGTACGGTGCTTTGCGGATGTAGGTCGAATCCGTCTCCCACTGATAGACGTCGCCGGTGGGGAAGCTCAGGCCCTGCCAGCTGGCATCGCCCTGCGACACTGTGGCGTACTCCCTGCGGAAGCCTTCGCTGGTGACGGCGCGCTCGATGGTGCTTGCCACTTCGGCTTGCGTGGGCCAAATGTCGCGGAGATAAACGGGCTTGCCGTCCTTGTCTTTTCCCAATGGCTCGGTTTGGAAGTTGTGGCCGATCCGTCCGGCGAGTGCGTAGGCGACAACCAGCGGCGGGCTCATCAAATAGTTCGCCCGCACGTCCACGTTCACGCGGCCCTCGAAGTTGCGATTGCCGCTGAGCACGCTGACTGCGACGAGGCCGTGCTCGTCGATGGATTTGGAAACGTCGGCGGGCAAGGGGCCAGAGTTGCCGATGCAGGTGGTGCAGCCGTAGCCGACCACGTTGAAGCGCAGCTTTTCAAGGTAAGGCAGAAGCCCGGCCTTCTGGTAGTAATCGGTGACCACGCGTGAACCCGGAGCAAGCGAAGTTTTCACCCACGGCGGAACGGTGAGGCCTTTTTCAGCGGCTTTCTTCGCCAGCAATCCCGCGGCGATCATGACGGACGGATTTGACGTATTGGTGCAGCTCGTGATGGCGGCAATCACGACTGAGCCGTGATCGAGATAGGGATCGGGATCGACGCCGAAGCGCTCCTTCACAGTGGTCGTCACGTGCAATGGAGTTCCAGCAGGCGCGGACGAAGTGTCCGGGCCCTCGTTATCCTCAGCGGCTACCGCAGTATCGGTGACTGCGTCGCGCTGCCACGCGGCTGCCGTGCGCGAGCCCAGCGGCTTGGCCGTGGGCGCAAGCAGCGTGGGCAACTGCTGTGCAAAGCTCGCGGCCGCGTCCTTGAGCAATACGCGATCCTGCGGACGCTTGGGCCCGGCTACACTTGGCTCCACGTCGCCAAGATCGAGCGAAAGCGTCTGCGTGTATTCGGCCTCGGGCGCGCCGGCGGTGTGGAAGAGCTCCTGCTCCTTGTAATAGGCCTCGACGAGCGCGATCTGTTCTTCGCTGCGTGCAGTGAGGCGCAGGTAGCGAAGCGTTTCGTTGTCTACGGGGAAAATGCCGCAGGTTGCGCCATACTCCGGCGCCATGTTGCCGATGGTGGCGCGATCGGCGAGCGGCAGCTCCGCGATGCCAGGACCATAGAACTCGACAAACTTGCCGACGACTCCAAGCTTGCGCAGCGCCTGGGTCACGGTGAGCACCAGATCGGTGGCCGTGGCGCCCTCGCGCAGCTTGCCGGTGAGTTTGTAGCCGACCACCTGTGGGATCAGCATGGAAACAGGCTGCCCGAGCATGGCGGCTTCGGCCTCGATGCCGCCCACGCCCCAGCCCAGCACGCCGAGCCCGTTGATCATGGTGGTATGCGAGTCGGTGCCGACCACTGTATCGGGATAAGCAACTGTCTCGCCATTGATCTGCGTTGTAAAGACCACGCGCGCTAAGTATTCGAGATTTACCTGGTGACAGATGCCCATGCCGGGCGGCACGGCGGAGAAGTTCCGGAAAGCCGATTGGCCCCACTTCAAAAACGCGTAGCGCTCGCGGTTGCGCTGGAATTCGAGCAGTGAATTCGCCTCGTAGGCCATTTGCGTGCCGTATTCATCCACCTGCACGGAGTGATCGATGACGAGTTCCGCGGGCGCGAGGGGATTCACGCGTTCGGGATCGCCGCCCAGGGTCTTGATGGCGTCGCGCATGGCCGCCAGATCGACGACCGCGGGCACGCCCGTGAAGTCCTGCATCAGCACGCGCGCGGGCATATAGGCGATCTCGCGGCTGGGCTCGGCCTTCGCGTCCCAGTTGGCCAGAAATTCGATGTCGGCGGCCGTCACGTTTTTGGCGTCTTCGCGGCGCAGCAGGTTTTCCAGCAGAATCTTCAGGCTGAAAGGCAGGCGCGAGAGATTGAAGCCGCGGTCGGTAAGCGCCGGCAAACGATAGAAAGTGTAGGAACGATTGCCGGAGGTGAGCACGGCTTTGCTTGAGAAGCTGTTCATCGGTAGATCCTCTCAGCGGAGCTAGCGGTGTTAGCGGAGCTAGCAGAGTTAGTGGTATTCGCGCGCTTAGCCAGCCGGCGCGCCCTCGATGCGAGGGCCGGCGCATATGATCGCGCGGATAAAAACCTGCAGAAACTAGATTACTCAGCGGGAAGGTCAGCGTCCACGGTCGGGACGGCCGCGGCGGAAACGCCTGAAGCGGGGCGGGCCGGCTATGGGAGGGCGGCTACGCATAGTGTACGACTTCATTCTAGCGTGGCGACAGAGAGCCAGCAAGGCGACTTCTTGAGGATCGCGCGCCCGGATCGCCAGGAAGCACCGGACCCTTGCTCCTATACTTGAAGTGCACGCTTTCTTCTCAGCGAGGGTTTCCCGAAATTGAAATATTGGGTTGGCATCCGGGGCCTTTTTGCGCGCTTTTTCGCGTGGCTGGCGCGGCGCATGCCCAACGAGCCGCAGCGGTTGCTAGCGATCACTATCGTGGCCGGTGGCCTTTGCGGCTTGTCCGCGGTTGCCTTCCACGTAAGCGTGGCGCGCCTGTACGCACTCCTGATCGATCGCGCCTCCGCGGCTCCAGGGCACGCCTGGATCTGGTGGATGATTCTGACGCCCGCGGCGGGCGGGCTCGTGGTCGGTCTGGGACTCACCTACTGGGTTCCTGCGGCGGCGGGCAGCGGCATTCCCCAGGTGAAAACCGCTTACACGTTCCGCGCCGGCGCCATCACTATGAAGGAGACGGCAGGTAAGTTTGTGTTGTGCGCCCTGCAACTGGGCAGCGGGGCTTCGCTGGGTGTGGAAGGTCCGACGGTGCAGATCTGCGCCGGCGTGAGCAGCTTTCTGGCGCGCGTGGCGCGGCTGAGCCCGGTGAACCAGAAGCGGATGACTTCGGTGGGCATGGCGGCGGGCATTGCCGCGGCCTTCAACGCGCCCATTGCGGCCGTCACGTTCACGCTGGAGGAACTGATCGGCAGCCTCGACCACACCATGCTTTCAGGTGTGATTGTGGCCGCGGCGCTGGCGGCCGTGGTGGAGCACAGCATTCTCGGCTCCAATCCCGTGTTCTTTGTGCCGCGATTGCAAAGTTACACGCTCGCCAAGAGTTCGTCGCTGGTGTGGTATGCGCTGCTCGGCCTGTTAGCCGCCATCGTCTCCGTGGCCTTCACCGATTCGCTTCTGTGGCTGCGCCAATGGTTTCGAGGGCTCTCGAGCGTTCCCCCGTGGGTTCGGCCCGCGATTGGAGGCGCAGCCACGGGAAGTCTGGCCATGGTTGCGGTGCTGTTCTTTCACTTGAACGGCATTGCCGGCAATCCGTATCCCACGCTCACGCTGGCGCTTCTGGGCGGACTTCCGGTGACGGCCATGGTGGTATTGTGCCTGCTCAAGCTGGCCGCTACGGTCACGTCGTACTCCAGTGGAGGCTCTGGCGGCATCTTCGCGCCGGCACTGTTCATGGGCGGCATGCTGGGCGGCGCAGTCGGATACCTGGACGTGACGGTCTTCCATCATTCGGCGGATTCCGTCGGCGCGTTCGCCGTAGTGGGCATGGGCGCAGTGTTCGCGGGAATTGTGCGCGCGCCCATGACTTCGATCCTCATTATTTTCGAAATGACCGGCGGTTACGGGTTAGTGCTGCCCCTCATGATCGCCAACATGAGCGCGTTTGCGCTGGCGCGCTACTGGCGGCACACGCCAATCTACGAGGCGCTGCTGCAGCAGGATGGCATTGATCTGGAGCGGGAAGCCGCGTCGAATCCCGAGACCCAGCGCGCTGTTGCGAAGTCGCACGATGCGGACGAGTTGAGCGTGGACGCGCGCTCATAGAACGTCTTGAGCGCGGCTCTTACTGCGGCTGCTCGTTGTAAAGGAAGTAAGCGCGCAACTCAAGATAGGGACCGTGGAACTCCCGCGGCAGCGGCGGATAACTCGACCCCGTAATCGCACCCCAGGCCGCGCGATCGAGACCCGTATCGCCGGAGCGGCCATCCAGTTGCATGTCGGTGACCTGGCCGTTTGGCAACACCTTGAAGCGAACGGCGACGATACCTGATTTAAGGATGGGCGGGTTCACTTCATCGGGGATTAATGGGTCCCAGGTCATTTGCGTAATGTAGTGCCAGCGCGCCAGCCAGGAGCTGAAATCGACGCCCTGCGTGTCGGAAAGGACCTCGTAGCCGCTACCTGCGCCGGGGTGCCTCGCCAGCCCGCTTCCGCCGGAAGGTTGGTTGCCGTAGCCCTGCCCCTGCCCGCGCATGGCGTGTTGCATATCCTGGCGGAGCTGATCGGCGGGGTTCTGCGGGCCCATGGCGAAATTGGGCTTTGCGGGGACGGCCTGTGGGCGCGGCGCCTCTGGCGCCTGCGACTGCGGATTGGTCGGCAGCGGCTGTGTGGGCTGAGGTTTGGGCTGCTCCGGCGTCTCCGCCTGCTGCTGCGCAGGCGCAGGCGGAGGCGGCGCTTGCTTCTTCATCTCGTCCATCGTCTGCTTGTCGATCAGCGGCTTGTTGGGCGGCAGCTTGGGCCGAACTTTGGGCTTGTTCAATTCGCGCAGCGCATCAGGCGGCAGATCGAGATAGGTCAGATCCTGGCGTTGCTTGATGGCGTCAAAGTCATCGATTCTCGGCACCTTGAGGACGTACTTGGGAATCAAATAGAGGCAAAAAAGCAGAGTAATGTGCACCAGCACGGCCCACAGAACGCCTTCGCGCAGCCGCGCCCAGCGTCGCTCGTCTTCGAGCTCGCTGATCATCTCCAGCAGTTCGTGGGTGTCGTAGTCCAGCCAGCGCGAGCCCCGCCCTGCGGACGAGGCCGCTCCGCCCCCGGCTTCTTCACCCGGCTTCAGCGGCGAGACCTCTTCACGCGGCTCGGGTTCACGCGGCTCAAGATCGCGCGCGGAGAAAGTGTCCAGGCCAAGGATCGAGCCCGTGATAGAGGTTTCCTGCGCAGAGCTGCCCGATTGCGGGCTGGCCTCGGCGGGCCCTTTGGGTTCGTCTACTTCGGGTGGCGCTTCGCTGGTGGGCATTCAGTGCGATGGAGCCGTTGAAAACACACATACTCTCTTGCCGGCTCCGGTCTCAAGTCCTTTCTGTCTATTCTCTCATTTCCTGCAAACCCTTGCGCAAGAGAGGCGGTTTCAAGCTGTTGTCACGCGCCTCGTACAATGGTTCTTGTTGAATTGACGCACGATGGGGCGGAAGGGGACGGCGTTTGAAGCGGTTTTTTGCGCATATTCTGAGGGAATGGAAGCTTGCGATTCTGCCGGCGCTGATCAAATGGGGGATTTGGGGCGTGGGCGCGGTCGCCGTACTCGATTCGTCGAGCATTCCCGTCCCCATGGACGCGATCCTTGCCCTCTACGTGTGGAATGACAAGCCCCATTTCTGGCTCTATTGCCTGATGGCGGCCGCGGGTTCGGCCATCGGCGGCTTGCTGCCCTACGGGTTGGGCCGCGCCGGCGGCGAACTGTTCCTGCTCAAGCGCGTGGACCGCGCAAAATTCGAAAGGCTGCGCGACCGCTTCGAGCGCCAGGAATTTCTGGCCGTCATGATTCCCTCGATGATGCCGCCGCCCACGCCGTGGAAGATGTTCATTTTCGCTTCCGGCGTATTTGAGATGCGCGTGCCCGATTTTCTGCTGGCTGTGTTTGCGGGAAGAATGGTGCGCTGGCTGGCGCTCTCCCTGCTGGTGCTCAAGCTCGGTCCCGGCGCCGTCGATCTGGTGGCGCGGCACGCCCTGGTCGCAGTGTTAATTGTGGGCGCGCTGGCCGCGCTCGGATTCACGTGGTGGTGGATATGCAAGAAGCGCCAGGGCAAGCTGCTGGAAGATTGACGGCCGCCGGGAAGATGGTCAGCCGCGAGCACGAAGCTCCGTTGAGCGCGGAGAAAGGCGCCTCAGTCCAGCAGTTTTTCGATCGCTGAAAGGTCGAAGCGGCAGGCACTGCCGGGAAGATCGAATGGCTCCGGAGGGAGCGGCTCCAGCGTGCCGCCAAGATAGCGGAAGTGCCGCCCATTCGGGTCGAGGACGAGAATCGTTTTGATCCCCATGCGCTCGTAGTCGGCCAGCTTGGTCATCATGCGGTTGAGCGAGTCTTCGGGCGATAGAATCTCAAAGACCGCAATCGGCGCATGGGTGATGATCTGCTCGGTGGGAAGACTGCGGTCTAGGACGGTCACGTCGGGAACGCGGAAACGTTGCCTGGCCACCTGAATCCGCAATTCCGGCCGCACCCGAATGGCCCACTCCTGGGCATGTTGCGCAAACCAAAGCTCAATTGCATGCTGCCAGGAAGAGTGGTCGTATTCGCCCATCGGTCTTTCCTCAATCACGCCGTCGACATACTCGGCGTCGGGCTCAAAGGTGGATTTCAAATAGACTTCAAGGGGCACGTACGTGGGTTGTGCTGCAGTTGCCATTCCTCCTCCTTTCCCGAGCCTATGCTCGCGGGAAACGCTACTTTCCTGCCAACGCCTCTTGCACGCGAGCCGCATGCGTCCGGCGCACCAGCGCGGGAACACCCAGCATCACGGCCAGCACCAGAGAAGTCGCGATGAGATCGTTGCGATAGAACGGCACACCGGCCCAGTAGCAGGCTTCCAGCCCGGCCAGAGTGCGCGGATACGTGTTGAAGGGGTTTGAGAACCACGCACCGAAGTTAGAGACAAGGAAAAACGAAGTCGGTCCCAGAATCGCGCCCGCAGCCCCACGCGCCAACGTCACGCGCTTGCGCAACAGAATGGAACCCAGCACCATCGCGGCCAGATACCAGCCCCAGGAAAACGCCGAAAATCCCCAGTGCATCGAGTAGCCGGAATACCGGAAAAGTGTCAGAAAGCAATCGGTCGTGATCAGAGCCACCAGAGGCGCGAGCATCTCACGCCACGGACGCTTGGCGCCAAAGTAAAGCAAGCAACCGGTGACTGCCGTAAAGTTCCACCACGGAGCGTGAGGAATTACGCGCGATAAAACGGCAACCAGCAAGAGCAAATAAGCAGCCATGTCCACCTCATGATGCAGGGTCTTCCGGAGATTCCGGGTCCAACCAAACAAATTACGAAAACAAAGGACTTCTTCCATTCTGCGGTGCGCGCGCCGTCCGGTCAACCCAATTCCTTCCACGAAAGCAACAGATTTTTCCGCCGTAGCAAAGCGCGGAAAGTTTGTCCCGCCCTATGGACTTCGGGTTGCTCCATCCGTTCAGCGTATTTTGCGGAAAGGATGGGAAATATTCGACGATCTACCGTTCTGCCCGGCCGTTCATCACTTCGCCGGCGTCCTCGTGCCCGTCCACGATATAAACCCAGCCGGCAAGCGGCGGGCGTCCGCCAGTCCCACGCGTCGCCAGAAACGAGTAATCGAAGCGCAGGTCCGTGAATTCGACCGTAGTCCACGCGCGGCCGGGCGGAAGATTCGGCGGATCCAGTCCCGGCACCGGACCCGGAATCGGTTCGGGGCCTACATCGCGCACCACAACCCACGTTCCCCAATCGAGATAGACCTTCCCGAACCCAGTCCGTTTCGCGGCTTCCACGGCAGCGGTGTCGGCTGGCTTGTAGCGCACATCGCGGAGCGGATCGCTGTCGATGGAGCCGGTACGGGTGTCAATCTCCGCGGTCTGGTAGAGATTCGGCGTCTCGATGATCGCGTGCCAGCGGAAGGGATTCACCATGTACGGCTCGGCAGCGACGCGCAGGGCCGGCTCGGCGGAGATTGGCGCGTTGTTGACCATCGCCAACGCCTGGGCGTGCTCGGCCCAGCGCCAGCAGCCCAGCACCAACATGCCGATGAGCGCAAAAATGGCCCAGCCGCGGCCGCGAAAGCGCTGTTTCCTCGCCCCGATCTCACGATCGGCGAGACCGAGCACCCACGGCATGAACAGCGCCAGGAAAAGCAGCGCCCACATCACCGGCTCGGCAATGAACATGAAGCTGCCCGCATACCAGCGCGGATTGAATGGAAAGAATGGGCGCACGCCGTAGTTGTTGGTCCAGTCGAGCAGCAGGTGGCTAAGCGCCGCGACGCACGCCGTGAGATAGAGCCAGCCCCAGTGAATTGGTTGGCCTCCACTCCCACCCTTTTCATCTGCGGATGAAAAGGATGGGGCACGGGCAGATTTGCGGCGCGCGCGGGAAGAGAGCACGCGATCGAGGAGCCATACCGCGCCCACCACCGCACCCGCCACCACCGGAACCGCCCAGAAGGTGTGCGTGATGCCGCGATGGTGCTTCAGGCCCTCCACCGGGCCCGCGAAGCCCCAGAGAATATCCAGATCGGCGGCCTCTGCGGCCAGTACCGCGGCCAGCGTGGCATAGGCCGTCTTGCGGTTGAATCCGGCGCGGCCGATGCAGGCGCCGGTAAGGAAATGCGTGACAGGTTCCATGCGTCGTGCCGTCCGATCTCAGATTCTAGTCCGTCGCCGGCGTTTCCGATCCGCCGCGCATGAATCCTAGCTCCGCTAACACCACCAGCTCCGCTTAAACACTGGTTGCCCACTCGCCCCCGCGCATCAGCGGCTCGGCTACGCCGGATGCGGTGATGCCGTCGATGTCCAATTCGCCAGATCCGATCATCCAGTCCACGTGGATCAGGCTTTCGTTAGCGCCTTTGGCGGCGAGTTCTTCAGGCGTGAGCTTGTCCCCATCGCGCAGGCACGACGAATACGACTGGCCGAGCGCGATGTGCGATGCCGCGTTCTCGTCGAAAAGCGTGTTGAGGAAGACCAGGCCGCTCTGCGCGATGGGCGAGGAGTGGGGAACCAGCGCCACTTCACCCAGCCGCCGCGCGCCCTCGTCGGTGTCAATCAGCTTTTCCAGCACTTCTTGTCCGCGTGTTGCGTGAACCTCCACAATGCGCCCCTTTTCAAAGCGCACTTTGATGCCTTCAATCATCGTGCCCTGGTGCGAGAGCGGCTTGGTCGCGGTCACTGTGCCGTCGGCGCGGTCTTTATGCGGGGCGCTGAAGATCTCCTCCGTGGGCATGTTGGCGATGCAATAGAGGCCGTTTCCCGCGGTGGTGCCGCCGCCCAGCCACTCATGATCGTCGGCGAGGCCGAGGCGGAAATCGGTGCCAGGGCCGCGGTACTGCAGGGCAAAGTAGCGCTTGGCATTCATAAAGGCCGCGCGCTTCTGCAATTCGGCGTCGTGCATTCGCCACGCGCCTACGGAATCTGCCCTGTCGATGCGTGTGGTCGCGAAGATCGCATCCCACAGCTTGCGCAAGGCCTCGTCTGGACTGTCGTTGGGAAACACCGCCGCAGCCCAGGCAGGCGTGGCGCCGGGGACGATGGTCCAGTTGATCTCGTGGCGCGTAATGAGTTCCAGAGCGGGACGGTAGGCTTGCGAGACGGCGCGATTGGCGCGCCCCACTTTGTCGGGATCTTCGTTCGAAAGCAGCGCGGGATTGGCTCCGGCAATGGCCAGGCGCGCGGCGCCGCTCTTGAACGCCGCAGCCATGCCTTCGTAGAGCCACTTGGCCGCGTGATCGAAGCTGGCATCGGGCGCGTACCGGTAGCGCAGCAGGGCAGCGTCCTCATCGTTCAAAAGCGTGGTCACAAGCGAAGCGCCGGCGCGATAGGCGTGCTCGGTGATGCGGCGCGCCAGGGCCACGGAATCGAGCGACGCGGTCATCACTAGTTCCTGGCCCGGCTTGAGGCCCAGGCCCACGTTCACGGCCACATCGGCCAGCAGATCCAGATTTTCGGCTTGCGTGCGAGCTTCCGGAGCAGTTGCAGTTTGTGTCATTGCTTCTCGATTCCTTCTTCTTCCGTCTATCTGCCAGCCGCGGGCTTCGGGGCCGCTGGCCGGATGTTGCTATTGTAGGGGGTCTTGCGTGCCGTTTGAGAGCTAGAAAACAACGCGCGGTCATCCTGAACAATGCGCGGTCATCCTGAGCGAGCGCAGCGAGTCGAAGGACCTGCATTTGTATTTCCCCTCACTACCCTGAGCATTCGAGAGCGGCTCCGCAAGGTCTCTGCCTTCGCCTACAATCGAGAATGGAAGATTAGGCTTTACGAGGGGCCCATATTGCCATGATGAAGCTTCATATTCAATGTATGAAAAGGTGCATTTTGACGACTGGAATTTCTGTGGCACTGGGGGCAGCGTCCGCCTCCGCACAAACGCAGCCGGCAATTGCCGAATACGGACCGAACAATCCCTTTTACGCGCCCAGCACTCTGCCCTTTCAGGCGCCGTCCTTCGACAAGATCAAGGACAGCGACTACCAGCCGGCCATCGACGCGGGCATGGCGACGCAGATCAACGAGGTCGAGGCCATCGCCAACAAGTCCGCGCCGCCCACGTTTGAAAACACCTTCGTTGCCCTGGAGCGCACCGGCCAGTTGCTAACGCGGGTGATGGCGGTGTTCAACTGCGTTACCGGCGCGAACACCAACGATGCGTTGCAGAAGGTGCAGGCCTACGAAGCGCCGCGCCTGGCCGCGCAACAGGACGCGATCTACCTGAACTCGAAACTTTTTGCGCGCGTGAAGGCGGTTTACGACCAGCGCGCATCGCTCCACCTCGATCCCGAATCGCTGCGTCTGGTGGAGTACGACTATCAACAATTTGTGAAGGCCGGCGCCAACCTTTCCGACGCCGACAAGGCCAAGCTGAAAAAGCTGAACGAAGAAGAATCGACGCTCGAAAACACGTTTGAGAATCAGTTGCTCGCGGCCGCCAAGACGGGCGGGTTTTCCACCACGGACGTAAAGGTGCTCGCCGGATTGAGCGAAGCCCAAGTGGCCGGGGCTGCCGAGGATGCACAGGCGCGCAAGCAACAGGGCTGGCTGCTGCCCCTGCAGAACACCACGCAACAGCCGGACTTGGCGTTTCTCACCGACCGCGTCACGCGCCAGGCGATCTTTGAGAATTCCTGGAACCGTGCGGAGCGCGGCGACGCCAACGATACGCGCGCCACCATTGCAAGACTGGCGCAACTACGCGCAGAAAAAGCCGCGCTGCTCGGCTTCCCCAACTATGCGGCGTGGAACCTGACCGATCAGATGGCTAAAACTCCCGAGGCGGCGAAGCATTTTCTCGATGCGCTGGTGCCGGCCTCTACGGCCAGAGCTTCAGGAGAGGCGAAAGACATTCAGGCCCTGATTGACGCGCAGCATGGCGGGTTCACGGTCGAGCCCTGGGATTGGGAGTTCTACTCCGAGGAGGTGCGCAAGGCGAAATACGACCTGAACCAGTCGGAAATCAAGCCCTATTTTGAGCTGAATAATGTGCTGGAGAACGGCGTCTTCTACGCTGCGCACGAGCTTTACGGCCTCACCTTCAAAGAACGCAAGGACATTCCTGTTTACCAGCAGGACGTGCGCGTCTTTGAGGTCTTCGATGCTGACGCGAAGCCGCTGGCCTTGTGGTACTGCGATTACTTCAAGCGCGACAACAAGAATGGCGGCGCGTGGATGGACGTTCTGGTCGGTCAGTCGAAGCTGCTGGGCCAGTTGCCGGTGGTCTTTAACGTGGCGAACTTCGACAAGCCCGCGCCAGGCCAGCCCGCACTGCTCAGCTTCGACGACGTGACCACGATGTTCCACGAGTTCGGCCACGCGCTGCACGGCATGTTCGCCAACACCGTGTATCCCAGCCTGTCGGGTACGCAGGTACCGCGCGACTTTGTTGAATTTCCCTCGCAGTTCAACGAGCACTGGGCCAGCTATCCGGCGGTTTTTGCGCACTACGCGCGCCACTACAAAACCGGTGCGCCCATGCCCGCCGCGCTGGCCGCGAAAATCGTCAATTCGCAGACCTTCAACCAGGGCTATTTGTTCACGGAGATTCTGGCCGCATCCGAGCTTGACCTGCAGTGGCACACTCTGCCTTCGAGCGCGCCCCTTCAGAATCCCGACGTCTTCGAAACCCAGGCGCTCCAGCGGACGCATCTCGACCTCAGCTACGTGCCGTCGCGCTACCGCTCCAGCTACTTCCTGCACATCTGGTCGAATGGCTACGCCGCCGGTTACTATGCGTATTCGTGGAGCGAGATGCTCGACGACGACGCCTTCCAGTGGTTCCTGGATCACGGTGGCATGACGCGCGCCAACGGTGACCGCTTCCGCCAGATGGTGCTCTCGCGCGGTAATACCGAGGACCTGGAAAAGATGTACGCTGCATGGCTGGGCGGCCAGCCCAGCATCGGGCCTATGCTCAAATTCCGCGGCCTGAAGTTCGAAGGCGCGGAGTAACCAGAGAAAGAAGAAGAATCCTGAGATCGTGCTACCCCACCCTGGGCGCAAGAACGGAAACGCGCCGACGGCCGGGCACCCGTCGCGGCTCACTATAATCCATAGCTATGAGCGAGCCGGCTGCCGTCCGAAAAATCGAAAAGCTGCGCCAGGACCTTCGCCGCCACGAGCATCTCTACTACGTTCTCGACAAGCCCGAGATCAGCGACGCGGAGTACGACGCGCTGATGAACGAATTAAAGAGACTGGAAGCGGCGCATCCGGAGCTGGTTACGCCGGACTCTCCGACGCAACGCGTGGGCGGCAAGCCCGCCGAGGGCTTCAAAAAGGCGCAGCACTCGCGGCCCATGCTCTCGCTCGACAACGCGTACAACGCCGAAGAGCTGGCGGCTTGGGATAGTCGAGTTCGCGCCGTTGCCCTCGATTTACCGCATGACGAGGATGGCGAGCTTTCCGACGATCCAGAATGGGAACTAACGTTCGGCGCTATTCGAAAAGCAATCGAGTATGAAGCTGAATTGAAGCTCGATGGTCTAAGCGCAGCCCTGCGCTACGAGCCCTCGAATGACGGTTATGCGCGGTTCCGGATGGGATTGACGCGCGGTGACGGCCAGACCGGGGAAGATGTCACATCAAACATCCGTACTATCCGCAGCGTTCCGCTTACGGTTTCCGCTGACCGGCTCATGAGAGCTACTAAAACGCTTGCATTGCAAAATCCGCTCCGATCATTTGAAGTCCGCGGGGAGGTCATCATGCCTCAGGCCGCCTTCGAGCGCCTCAACGAGGAGCGCGAGCGCGAGGGGCTCCCTCCGGCAGTTAATCCCCGCAACGCAGCGGCTGGCACTTTGCGCACTCTCGAGCCCTCAATTGTTGCCAGTCGCCGCCTCGTTTTCTTCGCGTACTTTTTGCTCGTCAACGGTGACTATGTCGACCGAGATCAAAACTCCACATTAGATGCCCTAAATGCGCTCGGTTTTCGCGTGAACCCGTTTCGTGGCCGTGCCGGGTCGGTTGATGAGATGGTCAAATTCATCAACGAAGCTGAAACAAAGCGCGCTACTCTAGGCTACGAGATCGATGGTGTGGTCTTTAAAGTGAATTCTGCCAAGAACCGAAAGGACCTTGGCTACACCGGCCGCGCGCCGCGCTGGGCTATCGCATACAAGTTTAAGGCTCAGTCAGCGTTTACAAAAGTCCAGGACATCAGAATCCAAGTTGGTCGCACTGGTAAATTAACTCCGGTCGCTGTTGTAACCCCCACCTTCGTTGCGGGAACGACCGTGACCAACATCACTTTGCACAATCTCGACTTCATAAACGGTCTCGGGCTGAAGGTCGGGGATGAAGTGCGGATTGAACGAGGCGGCGATGTAATTCCGAAAGTCATTGAGGTTGTTCAGCACCTCGGAACGCAATCGTTCCGATTTCCCACTAAATGCCCCGAATGCGGCAGCCTCGTGGTCCGGGAAGAGGGCGAGGCTGACTGGCGCTGCGTCAACGCTGACTGCCCCGCCAAGCTGCGCGAGTCGCTGCTCCACTTCGGCGGCCGCGGAGTAATGAATATCGAGGGGCTGGGCGACGCCGTAGTTGAAGAACTGTGCAATAAAAAGTTGGTGAAAAGCGTCGCCGATCTCTATGACATGAATGAGGAGAAACTATTCCTTCTTGAGAAGGAGGTCACGAGGCTGGATAAGAAGACCGGTCAGCTGATAACAAAGGTTCAACCGATGTTTAGGGCAGTTAGCGCCAATAATCTCCTCCAGCAAATTAACGGTTCGAAGAGGGCTGGTCTTGCGCGGGTCGTCATGGGCTTGGGGATTCGCCACGTGGGTGAGAGTACGGCGCAAGCGCTGGCACAGGAATTTGGGAATATCCATGAGCTTGCCAATGCCACCCCAAATCGGCTTCAACAAGTCGCGGACGTGGGGCCTGAGGTTGCTCATTCGGTGGTTGACTTCTTCTCCCGGCCGGCAAATAGAGAGCTCGTCGATAGACTCGAGCAGGCCGGGGTAGAGATGAAGGCCGAACGCAAGGAACGGACCTCCCAGCTCGCTGGCCTCACTTTTGTTTTGACCGGTACACTTCCCACCTTAACGCGCGAACAAGCTAAACAGATGATCGAGGCTGCCGGAGGCAAGACCTCAGACTCAGTAAGCAAGAAGACGAACTATGTGGTGGCAGGCGAAGTCGCCGGATCGAAACTGAAAAAGGCCAACGAACTCGGGGTTCGAGTGATCGACGAGACGGAGTTGCGGAATCTTTTCCAAGCTACGCCCGAAAGGCCCTCGGGCGAAACGAGACGTCGGAGTTCACCGAACGCTGGGGGTAAGGCAAAGGCTGGGGGCCGAGCAAAGCCCCGGAGCAAAGCCGAGCCCAGCGGCAAGGCAAAAGC
>Ga0181521_10003316_pt1 | contig 18994 bp, 22 predicted proteins | sample PEATcosm2014_Bin_32_FD_119764 | JGI IMG/M metagenome (GOLD analysis project Ga0181521, IMG submission 119764) | Peatland microbial communities from MTU Mesocosm Facility, Houghton, MI, USA - PEATcosm2014_Bin02_60_metaG | ecosystem: Environmental > Terrestrial > Soil > Wetlands > Peat | place... | reverse complement strand
CCGAACCGGTCTACCTGGTGGACGGCGTGCTGCACTATTGCGTGTCGAACATGCCCGCCGCGGTGCCGCACACTTCGACCTTCGCGCTCACCAACGCCACCTTCCCGTACCTGCTCGAACTGGCGAATTACGGGCTCGAAGGCGCCTGCGAACGGCACGCATCGCTGAAGAAGGGCGTGAATACTTACAACGGCTATGTGACGCACGCCGGGGTGGCGGCGTCGCAGGGGCGGACGTTTAAGGAATTGGCGGCGGTGTAAGCACTCGAGTGGGGCAGCCAATCGTGGTTGTGCCCAGAGGGCCCCGACCCGCATTCCTGCGGGTCGAGCCGGCTGAAAGCCGGCTGCAGGCAAGATTAGATTGCCTGCCCCACCAAGCCCAGGTAAGCCAGGTGGAATGGAAATTTGCAGTCCTCGAATGTATTGGGTTCCACTTTTCGTGTATGCTAGTCTCCATGCGATTTTTCGTTACGATGCTGTTGGTGGTGGTACCTCTGTGCGCTCAGGATGCTCCCCCTCCTAAGAAAGGCGGAGGTGGTCCGCCGAAGAATCTGAAAGTCCTGACGCCTGCAGAACTGAGCTCCGGTGTGATGGCAAAGTACGCCGCCGCTCTGGGTCAACGATGCAATTTCTGTCATGTGCAGGGCGACTTCCCGAGCGATGAGAAACCGGAAAAGAACACCGCCCGCATGATGATCACGATGGTGAAGGATATCAACTCCAAGATCGCGGCCGCTTCCGGCGGCACGGCGAAGGAATACGTCACCTGCTACACCTGCCATCGCGGAAAGACCGAGCCGGAAACCGCGCCTGCCGCGCAATAGCTGCTACCTCCGGCGCCGCTCACTCCACCGCGATACTTACCGCCGGCGCCTGCCCAGGACGACTTGGTGACTTGGCGGTCAGTCAAGTGGATGAGGACGCTCCCGCCAGTAGGGGCGTTGAGCGGCACGGTAAAATTCACCTGTACTGCGCCGGCAACCAGGTCGGGCGCGTGGCCGGCGTACGTTATCTGTGCCTCGGGCGCCTTGGCGTTCGAGCTTCCGGAACTTATTTGCGGAGTGTAGACCACGGAAGCCCCCCACCGGTTGAACCCGTGAGGTAGACGTTCCCGGCGGAGCCACTTGCCGCCGCCATGCCGTCAAAAGGTTGCATAGGTCAACTTCGGACCAGCGCCGTTCGCCACAGTACCGTGGCCACTAACACACAGCAGAACAAGGAGGCGTTCTTGTTGCAGCTCATATGCGCCACGCTAACGACGAGGGCACTCCGGGTTCCAAACCCAGTTTCATAGTCGTGGGGCGGGCAATCCTGCCCGGGATTCCCTGTGGGGAGGGCTTTCCAGCCGGCTGGACTCGCTCGAAAGTGCCCAGAGGGCCCCACCGCAGTCTGAAAGGCTGCCCCAGGCTGGGCACCGGATTTTGCGATCGCGCAGCGCGAGTTATGATGGGGCATGCGCGTTCGCGAATTAGCAGACTGGCTGGGCGCGACTTACGAGGGCGACGGCGAAAAGGAACTGCTCGGGGTTGCCCCGCTGGAAACCGCTGGCGCGTCCGACGTAGCGTTTGTGGCTAACCGCAAAGCGGCGGCGCAGAGCGAGAATTCCGCCGCGGGTTGCCTGCTCGTACCCACCGAATGGCCCAGTCCCAGTTTCCGCACTGTCATCCGCGTGGCCCAGCCGCGCACCGCTTTTGCCCGCGCGCTGAACCGCTTCTATCCCACCGCGGAGCTCAAACCGGGAATCCATCCCACCGCCGTCATCGGTAAAGATGTCGATCTGGGCGCCATGGTCTATGTCGGCGCCTACGCCGTCATCGGCGATGGAACACGCATTGGTGTGGCCTCGAGCGTCGGCGCTGGCTCGGTGATCGGCAAGCGGGTCTCGCTGGGCGAGGGCTGCGTGCTGCACCCCAACGTAACTATCTACGATAACGTCGACATCGGCCGCCGCACCATTCTACACTCCGGCGTGGTGATCGGCGCCGATGGCTTCGGCTACGTCATGGAAGAGGACCGCTGGCAGAAATTTCCGCAGGTGGGCCGGGTGGAGATCGGCGATTACGTCGAGATCGGCGCCAATTCCTGCGTGGACCGCGCAGCCATGGGAGTGACATCAATCGGCGAAGGCACCAAGCTCGACAACATGGTCCACGTCGGCCACAATTGCCGCATCGGCAAGCACGTAATGGTGGCCGCGCAGACGGGATTTTCGGGCGGGGTGATCGTGGAAGATTATGCCGTCATCGGCGGCCAGGTCGGGATCGGCGATAAGGCGCGCATCGAATCGCGCGCGGTGTTGGGGTCGGGGTGCGGCATCTTGACGTCGAAGATCGTGCGCTCCGGGGAAACCGTTTGGGGCACGCCGGCGCGGCCCCTCAAAACGCACCTCGAACAGCTCGCCAACCTGAGCCGATTGCCCGATCTGCGGCGCGAGGTCGCCGATATCAAGCGCCGGCTGGCGGAGTTGGAAGGAAAACGCTGATGCTGGTAGTGGTGGGCGGCCATTCGCGTAACATCGGCAAGACCTCGCTGGTGGCCGGACTGATTCGCAAATTTCGCAGCCGCAAGTGGACCGCCGCCAAGGTTACGTTATACGGCAACGGCGTGTGCGCGCACGACGGAGGCGCCTGCGGATGCGAACCGGCTGCCGGCGAAGCGTTCGAATTGACCGAGGAATACCAGCCGAACGATACCGATTCCGGGCGGTTTCTGGTCGCCGGGGCCGAGCGAAGCTTCTGGCTGCGCGCGCCGGCGGGAGAGTTGGCGCGGGCCGCGGGCGCTATTTGCAAAATGATCGCGTCGTCCGCGAATGTGATTGTGGAATCGAACAGCATTCTGGAATTGGTGAAACCGGATCTGTTTCTGATGCTGCTCGATTTTTCCTGCGAAGATATCAAGCCTTCGAGCCTGCGGTTCATGGATCGCGCCGACGCGTTCGTGGTGGTCGATCAGGGGATCAACGCGCCGCTGTGGGAGGATGTCGCGCGCGGCTTGTGGGACGGTAAGCCGCGATTTCTGGTCAAGCCGCCGGTCTACGTCACCGCGGCTGTGGCCGATTTCGTGAGGGGCAAGCTCTCCGTTGCGGCACCCTCGCGCTGAGCCCGCAGAACGCGCAGATCTTCGCTGGCGCGCGCGAGCAGTTGCGCGGCCTGGGCCACCTGGCGTTCCATGAGGTGCATCTGTTCGCGCACTCGGTCGCAGGGGTGTTCGAGAACCACGTCGAGATAGAAAAGGCTGGCTTCCAGGTTGCCGAGCGGCTGGCGGAGATCGTGGACCAGGCTGTGAAGGATCTCGTCGGAGGCTGTGATGGTGAGCTTATCACGCATGGAAGGCAGGCATCAGTATAGCGCATCGCTACCCGGAAGCAAGCGATTTTAATGTTACAGCGGAAACTCGCAGACCGGGGCCACATCGACTCTCGCCATCACGCGATTGCGGCCTTCGTGTTTGGAGGCATACAGGGCCATGTCCGCCTCGCGCAAAAGCGTGTGGGCATCGTGCTCGGCGGGATGCGCTCGAGAACTCACGCCGATGCTGCACGTCACGCCGAGGCTGAGCGAGCCGGCCACAAACGGTGTAGCAGCGAACGCTTGGCGAACCCGCTCGGCTTGCGCCACCGCGCTCTTGTCGTCGCACCCCGGGAGCACGATCACGAATTCTTCCCCTCCATACCGACCCACCGAATCGTAGGCGCGGACCGAATCCAGCAGACGATGCGCGGCTTCCGCCAACACCGCATCGCCGGCCGCGTGACCGTAAGTATCGTTGATCTGCTTGAAGCAATCGAGATCCACCATCAGTAGAGAGAGCGGACGCCCATCGCGTGCCGCGCGGGCAATCTCCTTATCGAGCATGGCCAGGATGGCGGAGCGGTTGAGCAACCCGGTAAGGCCATCGTGGGTGGCCTGTTCCCGCAAGGCCTCGCGCGCCGCCAGGAGCTGGTACTGCAGTTCGAGGATGCGCCGCCCGGCGCGCAGGCGGACGCGTAACTCGTGGGCCTGGAACGGCTTGGTGAGATAGTCGTCGGCCCCCGCCTCCATGCCTTCCACCAGGTCCTGGGAGTCGGTCCGGGCGGTGAGCAGCAGTATATAGACGTAAGGCTCCCTTCCGGCCGCGCGTACTGCGCGGCAGATATCCACGCCGTTCAATCCGGGCATCATCCAATCGAGAATTGCCAATTGCGGCCCGTCCGGCTGCTGCAAGGCTTCCCAGGCCTCAGCACCGTCGCGAGCGACTACCGGTTCGTAGCCCCACTTCGTCAACATGTTCGCCAGCATCGACCGGAAGACGGGATTGTCCTCCGCTGCCAGAACCCTCATGGGATGTTCGGCGTCTCGGATGCGCTCCGCGACAATGGCCAACTGCAGATCCGGAAGCACTCGTCCTCCGTTGATGCTCATCGGCCGCGCAATTCCGGTCAATAGAGTACCAATGTACTGTTGAGGCTAAAAAGGACCCGAGACGGTTAATGAAGCGGATTGCGCGCGCGCAATCCGAACGGGGCGATTTCGATATCGAACTGTGTGCCGTCCGGGCGGATCATTTGATACGTGCCTCGCATCATTCCCGTGGGCGTTTTCAGCGGACACATGGAGGAGTATTTGAAGCTTTCGCCCGGCGCCAGCACCGGTTGTTCACCCACCACCCCGGGACCTTGCACCTCCTCGGTGTGATCCAGCGCGTCGGTAATGATCCAGTGACGGCTCAGCAGTTGGACGGGCTCGGAACCTTGATTCGTGATGCGCACCGTATATTGAAAAATCCACTCGTCCTGGCTGGGCCGGGAGTGTTCCGGCGAGTGCCGCGACAGAACCTCGACGCGCACTCCGTTGGTGACAGCGTCGGAGATGGGGGCGAGGTCGACTTGCAGTTGCTGCATAGCCGTTCATCATAGCAGGCCCGAAGGGCGGCCGATCAAACAAATCGTGCGAGTACTCCCGGTATTTTTGAGAAAGTGCCCTATCCGTCTGCGGAAGTCGCAACGCACGGAACCGCTGGCCTACAATAAAAACATGGTGCGCAAATGGGGAGTCTGTCTGTGGATGGCGCTAGCTTGCGCCTCCGCCGCCGGCCGGCTACCGCAATTCTCTCTGGCCGACACCGCGGGCCGCACGCATACGCCGGCGGAATGGAGCGGCAAGCGCGCCGTGGTCCTCTTCTTCCTTACCACCGATTGCCCTCTGTGTAACAACTACGTTCCCGAACTGAATCGCATCGCACAGGCATTTGCGCCTCGCGGCGTGGCATTCTACGCGGTGCAGGGCGATGCTACCATCCCCGAAGCCGACGTTCGCCGCCACGCCAGGGACTACGCTTACACCTTCCCGTACCTGCTCGACCCCAATGAGTCGCTGGCTGCCTTCACTGGCGCCACCACCACTCCCGAGGCGGCCGTCCTTTCGCCCGCCGGCGATTTGTTGTACCTGGGCAGAATCGATAACCGCCTGGAGGACTTCGGCAAGCAGCGCACCGCAATCACCGCGTTCGACCTCCGCGACACCCTACAGGCCATCCTCGCCGGCAAACCCGTTCCACATGCGCGCACGCAGGCTCTGGGTTGCGCCATCACCCGAAGAGACTGAAGATCGAGTAATGACTTCATTCACGGCGGAACTCGAGCAGGAAGCCAAAATCACCAGCCGCGTGCTGGCGCGCATACCGGAAGACAAGCTGGCGTGGAAGCCGCATTCCAAATCGATGACGCTGGGACAACTTGGGCTGCACACGGCGATGATTCCGGGCGTTATTTCGCGGATTACCACGCCCGACACGTTCCAAGTGGACCCGTCCACTTTCGGAAATGCCCGGCAGCCGGCAAACCTCGCGGAGATCATGAAAGAGTTCGACGATAGCCTGGCAGCCGCGAGAATTTATCTCGACGGCCTGAACGCCGAAAAGAGCGAAAGCGTCTGGCGGGTCCAGGCCGGCGACCAGGAAGTGGTGGCGATGCCGCGCAAGTGGGCATTGCGGAGCATCATGTTCAATCACCTATACCATCACCGCGGGCAACTGTCGGTGTATCTCCGCCTGCTGGACATCCCAGTGCCGGTTATCTACGGTGCCAGCGCCGACGAAAGCCCGTTCCGTTAACACCAATGCTGTTCACTTAGCAGAGGTCTGAGTGAGCTTCTGTGGGGCAGCCTTCAGAGGGAGTTGCAAAATTCGTTGTTCCGCACAGAAAAGCACCGCACGAAAGCCCGTTTCGCTGATCGAACGCCTTTTCGCCGTGTGCCGTCACTTGAAATTCAAGCTACTTACAATGCCGTCGATTCCCTTCTGATTGGCGCGGGGCTGGCCGTACCCGATCTCGACTTTGGGGCGATTCTTTTGCGGCCCGCAAGTCATGTCCATGTGCCAATCGCCCTGTCCGGTAATGACGACGTTGCCTGGGTCTTCGATGAGGAAGACTTTGCGACCGGAGGCTGTCTCCAAGATCATGCGAGCCTGGTCTCCGCGGCACTCGAGCTCCACAAACTGTCCCGCGGATGACGATCTCGCGGGCGCTGCCGGCCGCGATTCGCTGGCCGGCTCCGATGGCGCGGTGCGTCGCGGAGCCGGCACGGTATTGCCTGGCGCCTCGGCTCGCGGTGTGGCTTCGTTGAGCAGAATTTCGGCGTATGCACGGTCGGAATCCGTCTTCGCTACGTCCATGAAATGTTTTGCGGCGGCCTCGGCGCTAGCCCGGTCTCCGCTGCGCATATAGGCGTCGACTGTGATCCGGAAATAGCGCCTCGAATCGTGTGGCGTGATCTTTTTCAGCATTGCGAGCGTGCCCAGGGCGGCCGCTGGGTCCCCGCTTCGCAGCTGGGTTTCCGCCAATTCCAGCGGTACGTCGACACGATCCGCATCCAGCGCGAGCAGCGCCGTCAGTACCGGCACGGACTGTTCGGGACGCGATTCCAGCTGGCGGCCGTAATCCAGCAGGAACTTAGGATCGCGGTCGCCCCGCTCGAACGCCTTAGCGAAATTATCGAGCCCCTCGGCGCCGTACCCCGCCCGCAAAGCCAGGTAACCGAGGCCGCGATAAGGTTCCGGACGCTTCGGTTCCAGCTCGATCAGGTGCCGCAAAGCCGCCTGATATTCGTTTTCCTTGCCGGGCCGGTAGGCCAGATCGCCGAGCATCAGATCGGTATCGAATTTCGCCAACGTCTCCACCGGGATGTCGTCGGATATCTTGTCGAGCCTGGCGGGCACCAACAGACCTTGGAAAGTATTTCCGCGTAAGTAGTTTTGGAGTTCCTTTTCGATCTGGGCAACCGTTTTTCCGTATATTTCCGCAAGCACCGCCGCGGAATCCTTACTTCTGGAGATGGCGCGGAGCAGTTGCCCCGATTTGGGGCGGTACGCATTACTCAACACCAGCATGTGGGTGACCGCCCAACCCTCGTTGTAGAGGCTGCCGGCTTTGTCCTTTTCGTTGTAATAAGGGGAATCGTGGCCGGCCGCGAGAATCACCGGCAGCGGAACCCACTTTTCCCGGAGCAAGGCCTGGTAACGCCCGGGAATCAGGTCGCCGACCAAAATCTTCCCGCCGCCATAGGGCTTCAGCGTGGAATAGAACTCCGCCAGGCCCTCATCCAGCCATGGCGGCAGATCGAGCCCCGCGTGCCGCACGAGAAGATGCACATATTCATGCACGGCGATGCGAAAGGTATCGGCGCCGGCATGGCTCATGACAATATAATCGCGGTCCATGGTCGGGTGGTAGAATGCGATCGCGACTTCGTTTGGCCGGTACGGTTCGTATTCTTTGGGCGACGCGAACGCCACCAGCCGGACCGGCAGAGGCTTGGCCGGCTGGCCGCCTAGCGCTTGCAGGAAGAAGCCCCGGACCTGCTCGAACTCCCGAATGGTGTCGAGTGCAGCACGCTGCCCGGCGCTGCTGTACATCTCGAAGTTATCGGATTTCAAGCGAATCCAATGGGTTTCCGCGGCCAGACATAGGGCGAGGAACGGCGCGGCAATTACAACGCGACGTAACGATCGCCCTGCCATGCCGCTATTGTAAGCCCAATATTTTGACTGCATGGAAAGTTCTTGTGGGCCGGACTTTAGAGGCAGTTGCAAAATTAATCGTTCCGCACGAAAAGCACCGCTCCCTCGCGGTCGCGGCTCAGTAACAGCTGCCATTTCAACGCATAGTTGAAGAGCCGCGACCGCAAGGGAGCGGTGCTTTGGCAACTTGCCTGAGTTTTGCAACTACCCCTTCATTCCGCCACCGGAACAGCGGAACAAAGTCCCGCGCAGGCTGAAGCCTGCCCCACCAGGGTTCGCACCAATTCCCGCGGTCATGGCACTGCTTATCGATGGCCGCCTATCCGCTTATCGCCAGCGGAAAAGTTTCAACGCAACGAAGAAACATACCACCAGCCACGCCGATAAGACTCCTGCCTCCGGCGCCAGTTGCGCGAAGCTCGCGCCCTGCAGCATGTTCGAGCGCAGCGCGTCGATTACCGCCGTCAGAGGCAAGGCCTTGATAAGCGGCTGCATGATGTTGGGAAACCGCTGCGCCGAGAAGAAAACGCCGGAACAGATCCACATGGGCATCATCACCGCGTTCGTCATCCCCGACGCCGCTTCGATGGTCTGCACCCGCGAAGCGATCAGCAGCCCCAGGGCGCAGAAAGACATCGAGCTGAGCACGCAAAAGAATGCCAGGGCGACGAGCGAGCCGTAAACCGGCACCTGGAAGACCAGAACGGCGAACCCCAATACCGCGCCTACCTCCACCACCAGCAGCACCAGGCGCGAGAGCACGAACGAGAGCAGGTAATACTCCCGCGGCATGGGTGTCGCCATCAGGCGCTTGATCAATTTCTTGCGGCGCGCATCCACGATGCCGAAAGCCATGCCCCAGACGGCGCTGCCCATCAGGTTCATGCCCAGCAACCCGGGAACCAGGAAATCGATATAGCGCGAGCCGGGTTCGCGCATGAGGGTATCCTTCGATGCCACCGGATCCTGCCGGCCGGCGGCGCGTTCGATGGCGCGATCGGCCAGCATGCGGGCGGAGCGCCCGTCGGGATTGGTGTCATCGTAGCGATAGACCACCGCGCCGTTCGCGCCCGGCTCCGCCACCAGCACCACTTTCCCGTTGCGCAGTTCTCTCTCCGCTTCGCCGGGCGGAAGCTGGCGCACATCGAGCAGCTTTTCGGTTCGCATCGATGCGCTCAGTTGCGGCGTCACCGCGGCCACCGGCAGTACTTCCGCGGGCCGGTTGCGGAATGCGATTCCCAGCCCGGCCGCGAGAATAATCGGGAAACCGAATACCCAGAACAACGCCTCCGGCTCGCGAACGAACTCGCGGAATCGTACCAGCGTCAACTGCATCAGAGGATGGCTGCTATTCACCGCGCAGATGCCTCCCCGTCAGCGTAACGAAGACGTCTTCCAGCGTCGCGGAGTGCGTCCGCAACTCCGTCAGCGGCACAGCTTGGCGCCCAAGCTCGGCCAGCAGCGCCGGCACGGCGCGGTGCAGGGCAGTCACCTGCATGCGCACGCTGCCGTTCTCGCGCTGCACGTCGCGAATCCCGTCGATCGCCGAGACGGCGGTGAGATCGAGCAAATGCCCGTGCGTGCCGGCGGAGAATTCCACCATGTGCTCGGCGCAGACGGAGGCGATCAGCTCGCGCGGCGTGCCGAGCGCGATCACTTTCCCGTGATCCATGATGGCGACGCGTTCGCAGAGGCGCTCGGCTTCGTCCATGTAGTGCGTGGTGAGCAGAATGGTGCGCCCCGAGAGCTTGAATTTCTCGATCAGTTCCCAAAGCTGGCGGCGCGCCTGCGGATCGAGCCCGGTGGTGGGCTCGTCGAGGAACAAAAAGTCGGGATTGCCCACCAGCGCGCAGGCCAGCGCCAGGCGCTGTTTCTGTCCGCCCGAGAGGTTGCCCACGCGCGCGCTGGCCTTCTCCTCGAGCTGCACCATCGCGATCACTTCCATGGCTTCCGGTCCCTGATGGAAGAAGCTGCGGAATAACTGGATGGTCTCGAGAACCGTCAATTTTTCGGAAAGCTGCGTTTCTTGCAATTGAATTCCCAGGCGCTGGCGCAGTGCCTTGGCATCGCGCGTCCAGTTGAGGCCGAGCACTTCCACTTCGCCCGAATCGGCCGGCGTGAGCCCTTCGCAGATCTCGATCGTGGTCGTCTTCCCGGCGCCGTTGGGGCCGAGCAGGCCGAAGCATTCTCCCGGGCGCACTTCCAGATCGAGGTCGTTGACCGCGACCACGTCTTTGTAAGTCTTGCGAAGGTGGCGCACGCGAAGGGCGGCCTTCGTGGCGTTTGGGGACATAGGACCAGTATTGCGCAAAACCGATTGGGCTTTCATCCCGGGAGACGTGGGCCGCAATCCATTGGGCCCTGTACCAAAACATGCGGATCGCGCCGGTTGTATGACCTGGTACGCGACCCTTCGCCCCAGCCGGGCGGTCGAGGAGCACGAGGAACGATGCGATTCGCTGCACTATCGCTTGTTCCGATCGTTCATGCGGGGAAGTTTCGAGGGAAGCCTGAACGCCCCGAAGATGAAAATAGTGGATGCCGATTGCATCAGCCAGGTTGCAAAGCGCGTGGTGCTCCATGCCGCGCTAGAAGGGAACGGCGTAATCGTCGGCCGCGGTTCGTCCTTCTTTCTGCACGACCGCGCCGACGCCCTGCACGTCTTCGTCCATGCGCCGTTTGAGGAAAAGGTCCGCCGGCTGCGCGCCAGGGGAAAAAGTGAGAACGAAGCCATTGAACTGGCCGAGACCGTGGACCGCGAACGTGCCGAGTACATCAAAAGGTGCTTCGAAGTGGAGTGGCCCGACCGCAATTTCTTCCACCTGATGATGAATACCGTATTGGGGGACGAAATTGTGGTCGAAACCATCCTCCGCCCGGTCCACGAACTCGACAAGCAGCCGGCATGACCCGATTCGCGGCTGGAGCTTTTTTGTGATACTGTGGCGCCGAGGGGAAAATGCTGCGAATTCTTGTTGCAATGCTGTTCTGTCTGCTTGGCGCCGCTCTGGCGGACGCTCCGGGACGCGGTTTTCTGCTGGTGGCAAATAAAGGCGATCAAAGCTTAGGCATCGTCGACGTGTATGCCGGCAAGCAGGTGGACACGGTCGCCGAGGGCGGTAAAACGGGACACGAAGTCGTCGCTTCACCGGACGGCAAAACGGCATATGTGCCGATCTACGGCGATTCCGGCGTCGGCAAGCCTGGCACCGATGGCGACCGCATGGTGGTCATCGACATAGCTTCCCGCAAAGTCACCGGAACGGTCAGCTTCGGGCACGGCGTCCGGCCGCATCTTCCCGTGTTTGGTCCCAAGGATGGATTGCTCTACGTCACTACCGAGCTGGATCAAACCATCACCATCGTTGACCCCAAGACTTTGAAAATCGTCGGCCGGATTCCCACCGGCCAGCCGGAATCGCACATGCTCGCGATCTCGCACGACGGGCGTCGCGGCTATACCGCCAACGTCGGTCCGGGCACGGTGTCGGTTCTCGACATGGAGGCCAGAAAAACTCTCGCCGTGATTCCCATTTCCGGCGAAACCCAGCGCATTTCCATCTCGCCCGACGACAAGTGGGTCTTCACATCCGACCAGAAGGCGCCGCGCCTTGCGGTCATCGACACGGCCATCAGCACGGTGAAGACGTGGATTCCTCTGCCCGGCGAGGGCTATGGCACGGCATCGACGCCGGACGGCAAGTTCCTGCTGGTCGACGTGCCGTCGAAGAATCAGGTGGCCATCGTGGATCTCGCGGCGATGAAGGTGGTGAAAAGCCTGGACGTCCCGAGAGCGCCGCAGGCCGTGGTGGTGCGGCCGGACGGTAAGGAAGCCTACGCGTCCTGCGATTCCAGCCATAAGATCGCCGTGATTGCTGTGGAGAACTGGACGGTGAAAGGGACGATCGATGCAGGCGCCGGCGCTGACGGGCTGGCTTGGGCGAGATAAGAGAGAGGCGCTTGCTTGCGGGGTGCCCTGGGCCGGCTCTTCAAAGCAGCTACTGAGCCGCGACCGCGAGGGAGCGGTGCTTTTGCTGTACTGTTCGAAGAAAGGCACCACTCCCTTGCGGTCGCGGCTCATTAGTCTTTCACGGCTTCCGAGGGAGCGGTGCTTTTGGGGAGTCTAGCCTAGCTCGCCGCGCGCCCGAGCCATCCGAGTGACGACCCGAAATGCGCCGGACGGGATTTGTAATAATCCGGGTCGGCGAATCTCTCGTTGAAAATGCGCTCCCAGCGGGCTTCTTCCAGGCAGCGCGCGCACGTGCCGCAGCGACAGCGTTTCAACTTGGGACAATGCGATGCCGCCATGTTGGTCGCCGGCGGCGGTGTGGCGCGCTTCCGGCGCGCTTGGCGGGCACTGGAGATCCGGGCGTGCGTCGCCAGCAATTCTTCGATCATTCGTGGGTCCGCGAGTTCCATCGATTCTCTCCGTGGCTCAGTGTCACGCAAGTACCCTTGGAATTTGGCCCCGAGGGCACTACTATACACAAACAAATATCGGCTGTTGGAGATTTTTTTCGATTAAATAACGTTGCGTACCGGTACCGTCCAGGTACCATGTTAACTTTCGGCAACCTGACTGCTTCGGCGATCCGTGCCCTCGTGCCGCAGTGTGGCGATTCCGAACATGGCGAAGTACTTCTGCGGCAGCCGCGCTTTGTGCATTGCGCGGTTCACGAATACGTGGCGGGTGTGCCCGGTGGCCAGGACGCGATCGCCGTCCGCCAGCCGAATCTCGTACTCGATCGTGACGGTGCGCGGGTTGGCGTCGGCAATCCAGGCCTTGATCACGATTTCGTCGTCGAAATGCGCCGGCGCGCGATACCGGCAAGCCGATTCCGCCACCGCCATGAAGACACCATCCTCGCGTTCCATATCGCGGTAGTTGAATCCGCGGGCCTTGCACAGATCCACTCGCGCCACTTCCATCCATATATAGTGGTTGGCGTAATAGACCACGCCCATCTGGTCGGTCTCGGCGTAGCGCACGCGCAGGCGCGTCTCGGTATAGGGATGCATGTCGGGAAACCGGTATTGTAACCCGGCGCAACCGCACACCGGCCGCAACCGTCTGTTAGATGGTACCTTACAAGTTCAATCATGCGCGTGCGCGTGCTCTTTTTCGGAATCCTGAAAGATGTAGTGGGTAGCCCAGCGGAAGATGCCGAATTCCCACCGGGAACCGACCTGCGCACCGTCTTCGCCAGCTACGCGGCCCGCTTTCCTCGCCTGGCGGAGCTTGCTGCGAGCATTGTAGTCGCTCGTAATCAACAGTTTACAAATATTTCCGAAAGTATTACTGAAGGTGATGAGGTGGCCTTCCTTCCGCCTGTCAGCGGCGGCGCGGGCGAGGACGCCGAACTCCACCAAAACGGCCATTTCGTCGCTCTCACCCGCCACGCCATCGACTCGCGCGCCGTCATCGCCCGCTTGCTTACCGGCGCTGAAGGCGCGGTCATCACGTTCGAGGGCACGGTCCGCAACCATACCAAGGGTCGCCGCACTCACTATCTGGACTATCACTGTTATGAGTCGATGGCCCTCAAGACGATGTTGCAAATTGCCGTGGAAGTAGCTGCTCAGTATGAAGTTGGCCGCATTGCCATGATCCATCGTCTAGGCCGTCTTCTGATTGGCGAAAGCAGCGTGGCGGTCATCGTCACCGCGCCCCATCGCGGGCCGGCGTTCGAAGCGGCAAGGGCGGCCATCGACCGGCTGAAAAAGCGCGTCCCCATCTGGAAAAAGGAACATTTCTCGGATGGCGAGGTGTGGGTGGAAGGAGAGTGGGACAGTCATGTTCCGGTGGTTGGATAGAGCACGCGCGCCTCTGGTTCTGGCTGCCGCGACGGCGGTGGGCGGCGTCCTCCTGCTGGGGCAAGGTCCAACCGTCTTCAGGGATACCGTGACACAAGTCCACGTCATCGCCTCGGTGAAAAACTCGCGGGGCGAGCTTGTGGGCGCTCTGCAAAAATCCGATTTTAAGATCTTCGATAACGGCGTGGAACAGGAGATCAGGGTTTTCGAGCGGCAGAGCGCGACACCGTTATCGATAGCGTTATTGATCGACGTCAGCGGTTCGACCGCCAAAGACCTAAAGTACGAGACCGACTCCGCCACCAAATTCCTGAAAGCGCTGCTCTCGGAGGGCAATCCGGAAGATGCGGCCGGACTGTTCACCTTCGATTCCGATGTAAACGAGCTGAAGCATTTCACCCATAATTTCGCGTCACTGGAGAACGCCCTGAAGTATGTTCACGGTTCGGGCGGCACTTCACTTTACGACGCTGTCTATTTTGGAGCGCACGACTTGGAAGACCGTTCGGGACGTAAGGTAATGGTAGTCATCAGCGACGGTGGAAACACCACCAGCACCATGCCGATCGAGAAGTGCCTGAAAGCGGCTCAGTTCGCCGATGCCGTAATCTACCCGGTGGTGGTGGTACCCATCACTAACGAGGCCGGCCGGAACACGGGCGGCGAGCACGCGCTGATCTTTATGGCCGAAGGCACCGGCGGCCGGACATTTTTCCCGGGCGCTTCCGCCGAGCTCGACCAGGCATTCGCCGATATCATCACCGAGTTACGGACGCAGTACTTCATGGCGTTCTACCCTCACGGCGTGCCGCTGACTAAAAATCCGTTTCACAAGCTGGAAGTAAAGGTGGACCGGCCCGATTTGCGAGTCTCCGCGCGTAACGGCTATTATGGAGAGGCGGAGGGCGCGGACGGTTCGTCGAGTGCTCCTGTCGCGGTGACTCCCACGGGAAGAAAGAAGAAGTGAACAATCAACAGCAGGGTTCGAAATCCGCGCGCGCGCCGGAACATACGTTTGAGGAGGCCCGATACCTCAAGCAGCTCATCGAGAACAGCACGCCTGTGCGAGTATCGATGGCCGATGGCGAAGAGGTTACCGGAACGATCGAGTATTACGATCAGTCGTTCATCCGCCTGACCCGCAAAGGCGCGCCAAACCTCTTCATCTTCAAACACGACATCAAATACATCCAGGAAGTGGTCTGAAGCGCGGCCGATGCATTTCCTGGAGACAGCCGTCGAGATCGCCCGCGAGTCCGGCGCGCTGGTGGCGAATTATCACCAACGGCACATCCCCTTCGAGACCAAAGGCGAGTTCGATCTGGTGACCGAAGCCGACCGGGCGTCGGAGAGGATGATTGTGGAGCGGTTGCGTTCGCATTTTCCCGCGCACGCCATCGTAGCTGAGGAAGGCGGCGGACACGAAAGCGCGTCGGAGTACCGCTGGTTCATCGACCCGCTTGACGGCACCACGAATTTCGCGCACGGCTTTCCTATGTTTTGCATCAGCATGGGACTGGAGCGCGCGGGCGAATTGCTTGCCGGCGTGGTTTACGACCCCATTCGCGGTGAGCTGTTCACTGCCGAGCGCGGCTCGGGCGCGTTCCTGAATCACCACCGCATGCACGCGTCAGCGGTGCAGCGTGTGAGCGACAGCCTCGCATCCACCGGCTTTCCGAGCCGCAAGCGGCATCACAACATCAACATTCATTTTTACTATCAGCTTGCGATGGCGTCGCACGGCGTGCGCCGTACCGGCTCGGCAGCGCTCGATCTGGCATTCGTAGCGGCGGGGCGGCTGGATTTCTTCTGGGAATTCGGTCTAAAGCCGTGGGATATGGCCGCGGGCGTGCTGCTGGTGGAGGAAGCCGGCGGACGTGTGACGGACATGCAGGGCGCGCCGCTCAGCGTGACCGCATCGGACCACATCCTGGCGGATAACGGCAGCCTGCACGAGGAAATCCTGGCGGCGTTTGGGGACATTTTCCGGGGAACGCTGCGGGTGCCGCTGCCGGTGATTTAGTCTCACGCAGAGGCGCGGAAACGCAGCGAGAATCCGGCGCATGCGGTTTTTCGGGCAAGCAGATTCTCTCCGCAGGACGCAAGGGCTCCAGGCAGAACTACAGCGATCTCAAGGCAACGTCCCCCTTTGCGCCTTTGCCCCTTTGCGGGAAATTGTATTCTTGCTTTTCTCTGCGATCTCTGCGGCTCTGCGTGGAAAGGCTTGTCCCGCAAAGCCGCAAAGGCGCCAAGAAGAACCGGGCGAACCTTGAGTCGATATTCTTCCTTTGCCCCTTTGCGGGAGATTGTATTTTCCGCCACAAGAAACTTCTTCTCTACATGCGGGTATAATCAACTCCATAAGGGAGGATTTCCGTGGCAAAGGACAAAAGCCCAAAAAAAGAAGTGAAGAAGCCCAAGAAGAAGAAGTAGGAAGTATAGAGTCCGGCGCCGGGCGGGCTGGAATTGGACCCGCCCGCGGCCACAGGAGCGATCATGCGCACAGAGTGGGTAGCTAAACGGCAAAACGATAAGATTCGCACGCAGATGCATTATGCCCGGCAGGGCATCATCACGGAGGAGATGCACTACGTCGCGCACCGCGAAAACATTGCATCCGAGCTCGTACGCTCGGAAGTGGGCCGCGGCCGGATGATCATTCCGGCCAACATCCATCACACCAACCTCGAACCCATGTGCATCGGGGTTGCCTCCAAGTGCAAGATCAATTCGAACATCGGGAACTCCGCGGTAGTTTCGGATATCGCGGGCGAACTCGAGAAGCTCGAGTACTCGGTGAAATACGGGGCCGACACGGTGATGGATCTTTCCACCGGCGGCGATATCCCGGCCATCCGCAAGGCTATCATCGGCGCGTCGCCCGTGCCCATCGGCACCGTGCCCATCTACGAGGCGCTCTCGCGCGTGCGGCGGGTGGAAGATCTCAGCAAACAGGTGATGCTCGAAGTCATCGAAGAACAAGCCGAGCAGGGCGTGGACTACATGACCATCCACGCCGGCGTTCTGGTGCAGCATATCCCGCTCACCACCCGGCGCATCACCGGAATCGTCAGCCGCGGCGGGTCGATCCTGGCCGAGTGGATGGTCAAGAATCACCGCCAGAATATGCTCTACGAATGCTTCGAAGACATCTGCAAGATCTTCCAGAAGCACGACGTCAGCTTCAGCTTGGGCGACGGACTGCGCCCCGGCAGCGTGGCCGATGCCAGCGACGAAGCGCAGTTCGCGGAGCTGAAATCGCTGGGCGAGCTGACCGAGATTGCGTGGAATTACGACGTGCAGGTGATGATCGAAGGACCGGGCCATATCCCCATGGACCAGATCGAACTGCAGGTGCAAAAAGAGAACGAAATCTGCCACGAGGCGCCGTTCTACACGCTCGGACCGCTGGTTACCGATATCGCGCCCGGGTACGACCATATCACTTCCGCCATCGGCGCGGCAATGATCGGGTGGCACGGAGCTTCCATGCTGTGCTACGTCACGCCCAAGGAGCATCTCGGCCTGCCGGACAAGGACGATGTGAAGGCCGGGCTGATCGCTTATAAGATCGCCGCTCACGCGGCCGATATCGCGCGGCATCGTCCGGGCGCGCGCGATCGCGACGATGCCCTCTCTCGCGCCCGCTACACCTTCGATTGGAATCGCCAGTTCGAGCTCTCGCTCGATCCCGAAACCGCGCGCTCGATGCACGACGAGACCCTCCCCGAAGAGGGTTTCAAAGACGCGCACTTCTGTTCCATGTGCGGGCCGAAATTCTGCTCCATGAATATCTCGGCCAAAGTCGAAAGCTTCACCGCCGAAGACGCCGCGGCAGTCTTGAACGGCACGCCCGCCGAGCCGCTGATTAATATTTCGGGGAACGACTAGGAAACAGCCTTTAGCAATCAGCCCTCAGCTAAGGACTTTCCTCCGAGGGGCGCCAGGTTTTTGCTCTCCAGTGACAGCTCGTAAGTCCTTTATTTCCGCCGCGGCCACCAGCGCTGTCACAGGCTCCTTTGGACTGCGCAGCGCGCGGTCTCCCGGCTGATCGCTGACTGCTGACAGCTTCCCGGGCATATAATCAACCTATGCCACGTCGCGCTACTCTTGCCCTTGCTCTCGCCGCCCTCACACCCCTCGCAGCCCAGGTTCCCGCGGGCTGGAAGTTGAGGGTCGATCACAGCACCTCCGCTTCCGACCCCGACGCTGCCGGCAACATCAAATTCGTCACCGAAGGCGCGGGATTCCATTGCACCAATCCGCAAGCCGCGGTGTATTGGAACCCGAATAATACCGCTTCCGGCACTTACACCTTGAAGGGCACGTTCACGCTGATGAAGCCGAGCGGCCACACCAATTATTACGGCCTGGTGTTCGGCGCGAGCGGCCTCGAAGGCGCCGATCAATCCTACCTTTACTTCGTGGTGGCGCAGAACGGCACCTGGCTGGTGAAGAGCCGCAACGGCGACGCGACCCCAACCATTACCGCCAAAACCGCCGGCGACGCCGTCAAGAAGCCTGACGATACCGGAAAATCCACCAACATTCTCGAAGTCCGCGTCAGTGCCGACAAGGTGGATTTCGTCGTCAACGGAACGGTCGTTCACAGCGAACCGAGGACCGGCTTGTTGGCCAAGACTGACGGGATTTACGGCATTCGCATCAATCACCTTCTCGAAGTGCAAGTGGATAACTTCGGCATATCGAAGTAACATGCACGCGAAAAGTACTAATTTGTTTTAAGAGTGTTGACTCCAAAAATGGAGCATGCAAGAATTGCATGGACGGGGTCCATCCCGAACTCCTTCTCCTGCTCGCGGCCGTTCACCTTCTCGTTCCTGTTCAGGACCTCGTTCCTTCTCATCGGGTTGTATACTGCCCAGATGAGAAGAATTGCCCTCCTCCTTGTCCTGTCTCTACCCGCCGTTGGCCAGGAGTCAGTCGATCTCGGGGTTGTCGATCGAATCAAGACAGAAGCCTTCGACCACTCCAGAGTGATGGAGACCCTGCGGGAAATCAGCGACGTTCACGGTCCGCGGCTTACCGGTTCACCCGGATTCGAAGACGCTGCGCGTTGGGCGATGTCGGAATTGACATCTTATGGACTCGACAAAGTCCATTTTGAAAAATGGGGACCCTTCGGACGAGCCTGGACGCTGGAAGAATCGTCGGTGGAATTGCTG
>Ga0181521_10003311_pt1 | contig 19013 bp, 16 predicted proteins | sample PEATcosm2014_Bin_32_FD_119764 | JGI IMG/M metagenome (GOLD analysis project Ga0181521, IMG submission 119764) | Peatland microbial communities from MTU Mesocosm Facility, Houghton, MI, USA - PEATcosm2014_Bin02_60_metaG | ecosystem: Environmental > Terrestrial > Soil > Wetlands > Peat | place... | reverse complement strand
GTGCGGTGGCGGTGTGGCGGTCATGCGGAGGGGTATAATGTTAGTTAGGATAAATGTCAAGGGTTGACCGGCGAGCCGTCTCGCCGGCGGTGAGCCGGCCCGGCCACGCGGCGGCGTTGGCTGCTGTCGGGCTTGGCTGCGCGCGTCACGGCGCGCAGGCCGCGCGGGTGGGCCGGTGGTGCAAACGCAGGGCAATCGCGTGAAGGCAGCAAGACAGGGGCTTCGCCCCTGGAACCCCACCAAGGGGCTCTGCCCCTTGGATCCCCGCCAAGGGCGGAGCCCTTGGGACCCTCCCGTTGGCTGGGTGGACGGGAGGGGGGACGGCGCGCCGCGCCGTCCCCCCTCCCGTCCACCCAGCCAAACGGATGGATTGCAAAGGCTGCGCCTTTGCTGGGGGTCCAGGGGGCAAAGCCCCCTGGCGGGTCCAGGGCAGAGCCCTGGCCTTGCTGCCCTCACCCGATGGCCCTGGGCACGCGATGCGGTGGGCTTGACCGGCACGGCCTTGCCGGTGCGTATCTCCGGAAATTCGAACCGTAGGAGACGCCGATGCCCAACCGCGTGCCCCGGAAGCTGGACCCCGCCACGATCCGCCTGCATCGCTCCGGCAGCGGTCCGGCGCTGGTGATGCTGCACTGCCTCGGCATGACGCATCATCTGTGGGACTGCCTCGGCGGGCTGGCGGACAACTACACGCTGCTGTCCTATGACCTGCCCGGCCATGGCGAGACGCCGGTGCCGGCGGCGCCGTACGGTGTCGAGGAACTGTCGGAGCAACTGGCCGGCGTGCTGCGCCGCGCAGGCATCGCGAAGGCGCATGTGATGGGCATCTCGCTCGGCGGGCTGGTGGCGCAGTGCTTCGCGGCTACCGAACCAGGGATGACCGACAGGCTGGTGCTGTGCGACACGACGCCGCGCTATACCGACGACGCGCGCGGCATGTGGGTGGTGCGTGCGGCGGCCGCACGCAAGGACGGGGCGGCGTCGCTATTGCCGACGATCGAGAAAATCTGGTTCACCCCGGGCTTCGTCGCAGCCGATCCGCCGGCGGTACGGCTGGTGCGCGACACGTTCCGAGCAAGCAGCGGCGAGGGCTATGCGCTGGCCTGCGAGGCGCTCGGCGCGGCCGATCTGCGTGATCTGGCGCCGCGCATCAAGGCGCCGACGCTGGTGGTGTGCGGCGCCGATGAGGGCCAGGCGTTCAAGGACGCGGCGCATTGGCTGCGCGATAGTATTGCCGGCGCGCGGCTGGAGGTGATCCCGTCGGCGGGGCACGCGTCGGTGCTGGAGCAGCCGGTGCGGATCGAGCAACTGGTGCGGGAGTTTTTGGCGTAACAGCGACCAGCACTGCCCCCTCGTCATGGCGGGCCTGCAACCGCCATGACGAGGGGGGCGGCGCGGCCGATCGCGGCGCTCGAACTTACCGCTTCTCGATCACCGACACCTCGGGATCGAGCCAGAACGCCCATACCGCGGCACCGGAGACGAGCAATGCCGCGGCGACGATGAACGGCGCCTGCCAGGAGCCGTATTGCACCAGAATGCCGAATACCACCGGCGACAACGCGCCGCCGATGTTTCCGGCCATGTTCATCATGCCGGAGACGGTCCCGGAGTATTGGCCGCCAACATGCATGGGCACCGACCAGGAAGGTCCAATGGTGCATTCGAGGAAAAACATCGCGGCCGTCAGGCAAAACACGGCGGTAAAGGCGCTGTCGGTCAGCGCGGCCGGCACGATGAACACCGCGCAGCCCAGCAAGCCCACGATTGCGACCAGCCGGCGTGCAAGTTTGGTGCGCCCCGTCTTCACCAGCAGCCAGTCGGTTGCCAGGCCACCGAACGTGTCGCCGACGACACCGGCCCAGAGCGGCAGCGAGGCGAAGATGCCGACCTTGAGCAAGGTGAAATGCCGATACTCGATGAGGTATGACGGCAACCAGCTCAGGAAAATCCAAAGGCAGTACACATAGGTGAAATAGGCGCACATGATGGCCCACATATTGCCGGACCGGAACAGCGTTCCCCACGGCAGTGTCGCCACGTGCGCGATCGGCGGCGGCTTGATGTTGCCCTGTTCATCGACGCCCCGGATATACGCGAGCTCGGCGCGGCTGACCGAGGGCTGCTCTTCCGGTGCGTTGCGATAGCTGAAATACCACAGCACGGACCAGAGAAGCGCGAGCCCACCGCAAATGTAGAACACCCATCGCCAGCCGAACGCCGCGATGACCGCCACCGCGAACGGCGGGGCGATGGCGGCGCCGAGGCGGCTCGCGCTGTGCGACACGCCTTGCACCAGGCCGCGCTCGTGCCGCGGGAACCAAAGCTGCATGGAGCGGGTCGCGGTCGGAAATGCGCCCGCTTCGCCGATGCCGGAGAGGAACCGGATGGCAGCGAAGGAAGCCACGCCGGTCGCCGCGGCGACACAGGCCGTCATGACTGACCAGTAGGCCATGAGGGCCGTCAACACGCGTCGTGGCCCGAACCGGTCGCCCAGCCAGCCGCCGGGGATCTGGAACAGTGCGTAACTCCAGACGAAGGCGCTGAAGATGGCGCCCATGGTGATCTTGTCGAAGCCGAATTCCTTGCTGATCACGGGCGCCGCGGTGGACATGTTGACCCGATCGAGATACGCGATGAGGTACATCAAGCTGATCAGGAACAACACGAACCAACGCTTCGTGCCGGACCGCTTTGCTGCACCATTCATGACGTTTGCCTCGGTTCCGGTCGGCAATCCCTGGACGAGCGGGATTCTGAAGGATCATGTATTAATTTTGTCTTACAAACAAGGATGTCTGATACCGAACCGCGCTAACGTCAGCTTTTGGTTGGGTCGCACGAATTTCTTCTCCGCGTTTCGCATGCCGCTCACCCTGATGCCGATGATGCTCGCGCGATCAGCATGCGCCGCGCTGCGTTCAGCGCATCCTCGGCGGCAGTGCGGCGATAATCCCACTGCGCGTCGGTATCCGGCGGGTTGACGAGCATCGTCGGGTTGGCCTCGAACAGCAGCACGTTGCCGGCTGCGTCGATGCCGAAATCCACGCCGCCGAAGTCCAGCCCAAGCGCCGCCTGGATCGAACGCAGCGCCATCATGGCTGTCTCGCCCAGCACCTGCGGCATGGTTCTGAGGAATGCGGCTTCCTCGGCCTGGTGCGCCGGGTGATCCGCCATCGCGGCGGTGAAGTAATGCACCTTCCAATGCTCGGAGATCGCCAGGTGCAACGGATACAACCGCCCGTCGATCATCATCACACGGTATTTGCGCGCGCACCCGTCGCTGCCGTACGCATTCAGATATTCGATCGCCATCAACTCGTTACCCGGCATGGCTGCCACCGCAGAAGCCAGGGCATCCGGACCACCCACATGCACGAAGTGCTTGCCGGTATGAAAGCCCGGCCGGCGCAGCAGCAGCGGAAACCCCAGGCCGTGGCTGGCGAGCGCTGCGACTGCGCCAGCACCCGCCAGCATCGCGCGCGGCAGCAACGCAATGCGCGGCGTCACCACGCCAGGCAACGCGCGCAGGCGCTCGGCGTTGGCCATGCGCCCGGTGGCGAGCACGGCAGCGGGAGGATTGATGACCGGACCCGTCGCGTGCCGCAGCAATACCTGGGCGGCCTCCAGGTCGGCCTGGCATGAATCGGTATCGCCGATGACGTTGAACACCAGCCGGTGCGGCGGCAACGTCATCGCCGGGCTGTAGAATGACGGCGCCAACGTCGTGACGAGAAACACCCGATCGTCGATCAGCCGCCGCCACGGAATGTCGCCGCGCATGCTGGAGACCAGCAGCAGCAGCGGCACCGGTTCCGCATCACCCCGATATGGCAACGTCTTCACCGGCTGGCCGCGGAATCCCAGTTCCCGGTGATGCAGCATGGAATCCTCGTCACCGGTTTCCAGGAACAGCGCACTCAACCCCTGATGCGCCGCCACGTTGCCCGGATCCAATCGCAGTGCCGTTTCGTAATGCTTGCGCGCCTCAGGCAGGTCATCCTTGTAGAGCAGGAGATTCGCCAGGTTCACATGCGCCAGCGGTTGCTCCGGGTGGCACGTGACCGCCTGGGTATAGACGGTGCGTGCAGCGGTACAGAACCCGGTCTCGTAAAGCAGCGTACCGAAGTTGTTGAGCGTACCGAAATGCGTGGGATCGCGGTGCAGAATCTCCAGGTAGCCCTGCTTCGCCAGTTCGGTCTGTCCCAGCATTGCCAGCAGGCCGGCGCGCTCGAAGCGCAACGCGATGGCTTGCGGTTGTTCCGCCAGCCGCGCCTCGACCGCCGCCAATGCCTCGGTCAGCCGCTGCTGCGTGGTCATCCGCCGTGACGCCTCCTGCACCAGGCCATTACGCGTCCGCTAGCGCCGCCAGTGGCCTCTGCGGATGCACGAACAGCCATAGCACCGCGCCCGCAATGCCGGCGATGGCGATGCCGACCATGGCGCCCGACCAGCTTCCGGTCCAATGCACCAGCGCCGCCATCAGCATCGGCCCGGCCACACCAGCGGCATTGCCCCAGAAGTTGGTCCATCCCGACACCAGGCCGGTCGCGCTGCGTCCCAGGTCCTGTGTCGAGGGCCAGATCGACACCTGCGTCACACCGACCGCGGCCAGCGATACGCATAGCAGCGCCATCATCAGCGGAACGCCCGGTGCGCGCGCGGCCAGCATCAACGCCACCGCGCTGATCACGAAGCCGGCGATCGCCGTCGGCACACGCGTCGCCCAGACCGAGCCGGTGCGGCGCAGGATCGCATCGGCGAGCGCGCCGGTGGCGAACACCGAGCAGAACATCGCTACCCAGGGCAGCGATGCGTAGATTCCCATGGCCTTCAGCGACAGGTTGCGGTCGGTCACCAGGTAGGTGGGCAGCCACGTCGTGTAGAAACTCTGGATCATCACCAGAAAGAAATACTGCACGCCGATCGCCCAGAACTGCGTCTCGCCGAGGCAGCGCCAGAACGCGCCCGGCGGAATGGTCGGTGCGATCTTCTCCCCGTCCGCGCCGATGATCGTCTGCTCTTCGGGCGTGATATTCGGGTGTTCCTCCGGATGGTCGCGGAAGAACACCCACCACGCGATGCCCAGCATGATGCCGAGCAATCCGTAGCCATAGAATGCCCAGCGCCAGCCGAAGGCCAGGATGACCCAGGTGGTGATCGGCGCGGCGGCGATCGGCCCGAGATACAGCCCGCCGAGCAGAATGGAGTTGCCCTTGCCGCGCTCGCGCAGCGGGAACCAGCGGCGGATGGCGACGATGGAGCTGGGCCAGTCGGCCGCCTGCCCGGCGCCGAGCAACGCGCGCAATCCGACGAACGATACGAGGTTGAAGCCGAGCGGCGTCGCCGCGGTCAGCGCCGACCATAGTGCGTTGGCCCAGAACAGCGTGCGGCGCGGCCCGAAGCGTTCCGCCAGCCACCCGCCGGGGACCTGCAACAGCGCATAGGTGTAGGAGAAGCTGGTGAGGATCACCGACATCTCGAGGAGGGAAAAACCGTATTCGTGCTGGATGGTCGGCGCGGCAACCGCGATCGCCGTGCGGTCGAGCGACATGACGAAGGTGATCGGGGCGAGCAGGAAGAACATGATCGACCATCGCAGGCCGTGGGCACGGATCGGCATTGCTGGTTTTCCCTCGGGGCGGTTGGGCGAACGTTGCAGAGCGGCATGGCGGGCGCAATGCTGGATGTGGCATGAGCGCGCATCCGATCCTGTTCGCCGGCGACCCGCACCGCAACTTCGCGCCGATCCTGCGTGCCTGCGCCGCGTTGCCGGCGGGGACGCTGGTATTGCTCGGTGACTGCGAATGCGATGCGCCGCTGCCGCAGCTGCTGGCGCCGGCGATCGCAGCGGGGTGGGATGTACGCTGGATCCTGGGCAACCGGGACACCGACAGCGAGCGCAGCTACGACAACCTGGTGGGTGCGTATCCGGGGGGAAATATCGACGGGCGGGTGGTGGAGGTCGGCGGCGTGCGGATCGCCGGGCTGTCCGGCGTGTTCAAGCCGCGCGTCTGGCATCCGGTGGAGTGCGAGCCGCCGCAGTTCCGCACTCGTGCAGACTTCCTGCGCGCGCTGCCGGCGGCAGAGCGCTGGCTTGGCGGCCTGCCGCTATGGCACCGCGATACGATCTTTCCGGAGGACTGCGATCGCCTGCGCGGTGCGCACTTCGACGTGCTGGTGACGCACGAGGCGCCGTCGTCGCACCGGCACGGGTTTTCGGTGATCGACGAACTGGCGAGGCAGGGGGGTGCGCGCTGGATCGTGCACGGCCACCACCACCATTCCTACACCGCGACCTTGCCGAACGGCATCCGTGTACGCGGGTTGGGATTGGCGGAGTGCTGGGCAGGAATTTAGGACGCTCCAGGTGGTAATTGCGTCGTTTGGCGTGTGGACGGTGCACGTGGCGTGTACGATCGGGCGACGAACCGGCGCAACTCGTCCTGCATCGCTGCCAAGGATTTGCTGATCCATGCCGGTGGGCGGGTGCGGCGGTCGGCTTCGCGCAGCGATGACGCTGCAGCGATGTCGTTTCAATCGGACAGGGATCACGGTTTCGATCGAACTTTTCAGCGATCGCCGCGTCTCCGCTTCCTCTGCGATTAACCGGTCCGAACCGGTCCGAACCGCCCGAGCCGATGACCCCCGCAACAGCCTCGTCGCGTTCCGGCACATCCGTGTGCCGTGACGGATTGCCGCATCCCGCTGGCACCGCAGACCCGGGTCTCCCCCGGCAGGGCGGTCCCGTGGGCGGCCGCGTGGGCGGAGAGTGGTGTGACTCTGGGAAAAAGACGACGTGGCACCGGGACAGAGTCGCTCGGTCCCCGGGGAGAGGTGCTTTTTTTCGGGCGGCGGCTTGACAGGCCTGCCGTATTGGTCGATTATCGACAATCAACGATCAACAATCGATACCCCTACCCGAAAGGTCTGCAAGCATGTCTGGAAAGCCGCACCGGCGCGCGCCATGCGCCGCGCCGGAACGCCCCGCCGTGTGCCCGGCATGAGCCTGCACCGCACCTATCTGTTCGCCCCCGGCAACCACCCCCGCCGCAGCGCGAAGGCGCTCTCACTCGCCGCGGATGCGGTGATCCTCGACCTGGAAGACGCTGTCGCCAACGCCGAAAAACCGGCGGCCCGCCGGGCCGTGCTGGATGCAGCGGCACGCCCGCGCCGCGGCCGGCTCTATGTCCGCGTCAACGCCATGAGCACCGAGTGGGGCTATGCCGATCTCGTCGCGATGACGGTGCCCGGCATCGACGGCATCGTGCTGCCGAAGCTCGAAAGCGCCGACGAGATCAAGGCCGCGGATTGGCTGATCGGTGCCCTGGAACGGCAGAACGGCCTGCCGCCGGGCGGCATCGACCTGATCCCGATCGTCGAAACCGCCGCCGGCTTCATGCAGCTTGAGGCGATCGCGCGCGCCGGCACCCGGGTCCGGCGGCTCGCCTTCGGCGCCGGCGACTTCACGCTCGACCTCTCGATCATCTGGACGCGCGACGAACTGGAGCTGCTGGCGTATCGCAGCGCCTTCGTTGCCGCCTCGCGGGCCGCCGGGCTGGAAGCGCCGCTCGATACGGTCTGGGTCGATTTGCAGGACCAGGACGGCTTCGCGCGGTCCGCCACGCGCGGACGCGGCCTGGGGTTCCAAGGGAAGATGTGCATCCATCCGGATCAGGTCATGGTTGCCAACCGGATCTTCGGCCCGGACGACCAGGCGGTCGCGCGGGCACGCCGCGTCATCGCCGCGTTTGCCGAGGCCGAGGCGCAGGGGCTGGCATCGATCCAGCTTGACGGCCGATTCATCGATTACCCGATCGTCCATGCCGCGCGGCGTGTCGTCGCGCAGGCGGAAGAGATTGCCGCAGCGGAGAACGCAGAATGACCGAACCCGAAATCATGCCGCTCGACGGCTGTCGCGTCATCGACGTGTCCAGCTTCCTGGCCGGCCCGTTTTGCTCCACCCAGCTTGCCGAGTTCGGCGCCGAGGTGATCAAGCTCGAGTTGCCGGGCGGCGGCGACGCGCTGCGCAAGTTCGGCACCATCACCGCATGCGGCGACTCGCTGCCCTGGCTGTCCGAATGCCGCAACAAGAAGACCGCGACACTCGACCTGCGCAAGCCGGAGGGCGCGGCCTTGCTCAAGCGGCTGATCGCCACCGCCGACATCTTCGTCGAGAACTTCCAGCCCGGCACGCTGGAGAAGTGGGGCCTCGGCTGGGACGTGCTGAAGGAGATCAATCCGCGGCTGATCATGGTGCGCATCTCCGGCTACGGACAGACCGGACCGTATCGCGACCGCCCCGGCTTCGGCCGCATCGGCAATGCGTTCGGCGGCCTGTCCTTCCTGGCCGGCTATCCCGACCGGCCGCCGGTGACGCCCGGCTCCGCCACGATCCCCGATTACCTGGCGGGGCTGTATGGCGCGTTTGGCGCGTTGCTGGCGATGCAGGCGCTGCACAAGACCGGCCGCGGCCAGGTCGTCGATATCGGGCTTTACGAGCCGGTCTTCCGCATCCTGGACGAACTGGCGCCGGCCTATGCGCTGAAGGGCTTCGTGCGGCAGCGCATGGGGCCCGGCACGGTGAACGTGGTGCCGCACAGCCACTATCCGACCAAGGATGGCCGCTGGATCGCCATCGCCTGCACCAGCGACAAGATTTTCGCCCGCCTCGCGGTGGCGATGGAAGCGCCGGAACTCGCGGACGACGACAAGTGGGCCACCATCCGCCAGCGCGAGGCCGAGCGGGCGGCGGTCGATGCCTATGTCGGCGCCTGGACATCGCGTTACGACCGTGCCGACCTGCTGCGCATGTGCGAGGCGGGGCAGGTGCCCTGCGGCCCCGTCTATGCGATCGACGAGATCTTCGAGGACCCGCAATACAAGGCGCGCGAGAACATCGTGCGCATCAAGGACGACCGGGTCGGCGAGATCGCGATCTCCAATGTCGTGCCGCGCCTGACCGACACGCCAGGCCGCGTGAAGTGGCTCGGGCCGGCGCCGGAATCGCACAATGAGGAGGTGTTCCAGGGCATGCTCGGCCTGTCGCCGGCCGAAGTCGCGGCGCTGCGCGACAAGGCGGTGATCTGACCATGCCGGCCGATGGCGATGACACCTGGGCGCTCGCGCCGCAGCGGTCGCTGCCGGAGATGGTGGCCGAGCGTGTCGTCGAGGCGATGCGCAACGGCACGCTGCGCCCGGGTCAGCGGATCGTCGAGGCGACACTGGCCGGCAAGCTCGGCGTCAGCCGCGGCTCGCTGCGCGAGGCGCTGAAGGCGCTGGAAGCCGATCATCTCGTCGAGAGCCGCCGCAGCCACGGCACCTACGTGGCGCAGGTCACCCCGGTGCAGGCGTGGCGGATGGTGACGGTGCGCGCCGTGCTGGAGGGTCTCGCCGCACGGCTGGTGGCGGCGCGGTGTGATCCGGAGGTGCTGGGTGTGCTGGAAGCGCAGCACCAGCGTATCCGTGACCACGCCGATGCCGGGCGCATCAGCGAATGGCGCGATCAGGACTGGCTGTTCCACGAAATGGTTTGCCGCGCCGCCGACAACGAGTTCTTGCTTCGCTCCTGGCAATCGCTCGGCAACCTGATACGGCTGTTCCTGCATCAGCATCAGGCCTTCGAGTTGCAGGCCGAGGACGTGCTGGGCAACCACGAGGATCTGATCGCCGCGCTTCGCGCCGGGGATCCGGACGCGGCGGACTTGACGTTCCGCTCGGTGATTCTGCGCAGCGGCATGCGGCGTCTGGGCCTGCCGCCGCCGCCTGAGTTCGCTTCCCTTCTCAGCGATCTGCCGGCGGCGCTGACACCGCCTCCGCCGCCGACCATCGCGCCGCCTCCACCGGCGGTTTCCCCGCCGCCGCACACCGCATCATCGCCGCCGCCGCAGACGCCGCGGCGACGCACCAGGCAGAGGCAACAAGCATGACCCAACCGAACCCCTGGCGCCTGCGGCGGTCGTTGTTGATCACGCCGGCGCATCGGCGCGAACGCCTGGAAAAAGCGCTGACGTTGGCTGCCGATTCCGTGATCTTCGATCTGGAGGACGGCGTGCCGCCCAGCCGCAAGCCGGAGGCCCGCGCAAGCGCCGCCGCGGCGTTGCGCACAGGTGAATTCGGCCGCCGCGAGCGCGTCGTGCGGCTCAATGCCATCGGCAGCGAGGAGTTCGACCGCGACCTGCAAGCCTTGCCGTGGGACCGCATCGACACGGTGCTGGTGCCCAAGGTGGAACACCCCGATGCGGTGCGCCAGCTTGACCGGCGTCTGCCAGCCGGGGTCTCGATCATCCTCTCGCTGGAGACGCCGCGCGGCGTGCTGAACGCCTTGCCGATCGCTGACGCCTCGCCGCGCATTGCCGGCCTGTTCTTCGGACCGGGCGACTACACGTTGCAGACCGGCGGTGCGCTGACCGCGCCGGCGCTCGCCATGCCGCGTGCCGTGATTGCCGCGGCGGCGGGTGCGGTCGGCGCCCAGGCGATCGACGCGCCTTTCATGGGGCTGAAGGACATGGCCGGCACGCGCGCCGACGCGGAAGTCGCGCGCGAACTGGGATTCTCCGGGAAGATGGTGTTCCACCCGGACCAGATCGCCACGGTCAATGCCGTGTTCACCCCCGACGCGGCCGAGGTCGCCCGCGCCGAACGCTTCGTGCGCGGCTATCGCGCGGCGGCGCATCGCGGCGAAGCCGTCGCCTATGTCGATGGCGAATTCATCGCCATGGACCTTGTGCCGCGCATGGAACGCATCATCGCAACAGCCAGGGAGGCCGCGCAAGCGGAGGCTGCATGAACATCGCCGGACGCCTGGAGCGGTTGCCGCTGTGCCGTTTCCACTATCTCGCCTTCGCCGTGATCGGCCTGGGCATGTTCTTCGACGGCTACGACCTGACCGTCGCCGGCTTCGTCATTCCACCGCTTGTGGGGTTGCACTGGCTCGGACCCGACCGGACGCCGCTGTTCATCTCGCTGCCGTTGTTCGCCGCCGCGATCGGTTCGGTCACCGCCGGCATCCTCGGCGACTGGCTGGGGCGGCGCATGCTCTTCAAAGTGAACGCATTGCTCTACGCACTCGGCAGCCTCGGCTGCGGCGTCGCGGTGAATTTCGAGATGCTGCTGGTGTGCCGGATCATCACCCTGTTCGCCCTCGGCCTACAGACCGTGACCGGCTATGCCTACATGAACGAGCTGACGCCGGCGCTGCATCGGGGCGGGTTCCAATCGGCGGTGTCGTTCCTGGTCAATGGCGGACTGCCGGTCGGCGCCCTGCTGGCATGGGTCTTTGTGCCGAATCTTGCGGTCGATCTCGGCTGGCGGCTGATGTTCCTGTTCTCGGTGTTTCCCGCGATCCTGGTGTTTGCCGGCCAGCGATTGCTGCCGGAATCGCCGCGCTGGCTCGCCTCGGTCGGACGCGAGTCCGAGGCCGACGCGGTGCTGTCGGGGATCGAGGCGGACATCGTGCGCCGCTCCGGCCGTCCTCTGGGTCAACCGGTCGCCACCCCGGAGCCGCGCCACAATCTCGGCTGGAGCACCTTGCTCGAACCCGGCGTACGTGGCCGCTTTCTGCTCGCAGTCCTGTTCAATGTCTGTCACCTGGTGGCGATCTTCGTGCTGGTAAGCTGGCTGCCGTCGATCCTGGTGCTGAAAGGCCTGACCTTCCTGAAAACCTTCAGCTTCACGGCGGTGAGCTTCGCCGGCGGCTTCCTGGGACCGTTGATCGGCATTGTCATCGCCGACCGCTTCGAACGCCGCTGGAGCCTCGCCATTGCCGCGCTGATCGGCGCGATCGCCGGCATTTCCTACGCCATGCAAACGACGGTGTCCGGGCTGATGCTGACCGGGCTGATCCTGGTCAGCGCGATCTTCTATATCTCGTCCGTCGGCTTCGCGACCTATGTGCCGGAAATCCTGCCGACCGGCATCCGTCTGCGCGGGATGGGAACCGCGGTGCTGATTGGCCGCGTTGCCTCGGCGATCAGCCCGTTCGGCGTCGCGTGGGTACTGCGCTCGGGCTACGACCCGTTCATCATCGTCACCGGGGTCGGCATGCTCTACATTGTCCTGGCCTGCGGGATCGCATTCACCGGGCCGCGCACCGCGGGCAAGAGCCTCGAACTGTTGGAGCATACCGGCGGCTGATTGTCGCGCGTGGCGGGCGCCCACTGCCGGGGAGAGCATGTTCAGCCCGACAGGCAGCGCCACCAAGGCTTGTCATCGCGAACCGCGAAGCGCCGCAGCGATCTCCCGCCTGATGAGCGTCGGGCTCTCCAGGCGGGAGATGGCTGTCGCGCTTCGCGGCTCGCAATGGCAGGCGCTTCGGCGCACGCACCGCCGAAGATGCAGCGGCGCAAGACGCGCGGCATCGTGCAGTCAGGCCCTGTGACGGATCTGAATACGGGTCCAGGTCACGGTGTGGCTGCTGGCAAGGTGCGCAGGTAGGCCACCACCGCGTCGAGATCGGCCTTGTCGATGGTCTTGTACCAATCGAACGCCATGAGCAAAGCGAGGCGGCGTCCATCCGGGCGGACGCCGCTGGTGATGGCGGTCTCGACCTGCGCGTTGGTCCAATGGGCCATGCCGTTCGGGTTGGCCGGAGTCAGGTTGGCGCTGACCGTCATGCCGGAGGGGAAGGCCGGCAATTCGCGTCCGCCGGCACCCAGCCGGCGCATGTCCAGTTGGCCACTCGGCAATTGCGGCGTGTGACATTCCAGGCAATGGCCGATCGTGGCGAGGTAGCGCCCATAGGCCAGATGGTTTTGCCGTGACGTATCCGCCACATGCGTGACCCGCGGCCCATAGGCGGCGGGCAGCGGGATCTTGTAGCTCGACTTCTCGACCGGGTGGTGGATCGGCTTCACCGCACGCAGATACGCGACGATCGCCCGTGCGTCGGAGTCCGACATGCGGCTGTAGAAGGGGATCGCCATGGGCGGACCGATCGTCGAGCCGTCCGGCCGCTTGCCGTTGCGGATGGCGTCGATGATCTGCGCATCGGTCCAGTTGCCGATGCCGGTCGCCTTGTCGGGCGTGATGTTGGGCGCCACGGCGTGGAACACCGGCGCATCGATCGCCACGCCACCGGAGAGTTCCTGGTCGGCGAGGGGGTGGCCGTTCGCATCCTTGGGGGTGTGGCAATTGCCGCAGGCGACGATGCCACGCATCAGGTAGGTGCCGCGATCCAGCGCGGTTTCGGCCGCCTGGGCGGGTCTGAGCGCCGCCGCCACAGGCATCGCGAGCACCAGTGCCGCCGCCGTCACCAGCGACCTGACCGCCAAAGTCATGCGAACTCCCCCCGGCAACGGCGCTTATGGCCGCGTGCAAATCGTGCTGCCGGCGAGGTTATCTCGGTGCCGTGTCAGCATCAACCGTGGCGGACGATCCGGGGTCACAGGCGGCATGGCATGGGAGGCGGTCACATCGGGCATCCGAGGCGGTCAGCCTGGTTGCCCCATGCTGCACCGCACCGTCTTGCCGCGCCCCGCCGGGATGGGCTAGGACAGCCCGCCTTCCGGGCCGTCCCGCGCTTCCCGGGCAACGCCCGGCGGGCTGCGCCTGTTTTCAAGGACATTCGGCTCCACGCTCCGGCAAGGACACCCAACATGGCCCGCAACAAGATCGCCCTCATCGGCGCCGGCAATATCGGCGGCACGCTCGCCCACCTGATCGGCCTGAAGGAACTCGGCGACGTCGTCCTGTTCGACGTGTTCGGCGGCGTGGCGGCCGGCAAGGCGCTGGACATCATGCAGTCCGGTCCGGTGGACGGCTTCGATGCGCTGATGACCGGCGGCTCCGACTACGCCGCCATCAAGGGCTCCGACGTGGTGATCGTCACCGCCGGCTTCCCGCGCACCCCCGGCATGTCGCGCGACGACCTGATCGGCAAGAACGCCGCCGTGGTCGCCGAAGTCGCCGCCGGCATCCGCGCCAACTGCCCGGACGCTTTCGTGATCTGCATCACCAACCCGCTCGACGCGATGGTGTGGGTAATGAAGGAGAAGTCCGGCCTGCCCGCCAACCGCGTGGTCGGCATGGCCGGCGTGCTCGACAGTTCGCGCTTCCGCCTGTTCCTGGCACAGGAGTTCGGCGTCTCGGTAGAGGACGTCACCGCCTTCGTGCTCGGTGGCCACGGCGATTCGATGGTGCCGCTGACGCGCTACTCGACGGTCGCCGGCATCCCGGTGCCCGACCTGGTGAAGCTGGGCTGGAGCACCCAGGCGAAGATCGACGCCATCGTCAAGCGCACCGCCGACGGCGGCGGCGAGATCGTCAAGCTGCTGGAGCGGGGCAGTGCGTTCTATGCGCCGGCGGCCTCGGCGATCGCCATGGCGGAGAGCTTCCTGAAGGACAAGAAGCGCGTGCTGCCCGCCGCTGCATACCTGACCGGCCAGTACGGCGTCAGCGACATGTATGTCGGCGTGCCCGTCGTCATCGGCGCCGGCGGGGTCGAGCGGATCGTCGAGATCGAACTGAACGTGACCGAAAAGACTGCGTTCGAAAAATCCTGCGGCACGGTCCGCGAACTCATCGAGGCCGCCAAGAAATTGCTCGGCTGAGCGCCGAGACCCAGGCTCCCCCTCCCCTTGAGGGAGGGGGTTGGGGGGAGGGGTCGTGCGATTGGATGTCGTGGTGCCTCTAACCGCACGACCCCTCCCCCTAGCCCCCTCCCTCAAGGGGAGGGGGAGGAAGAAGCCCCACCCGCTTCAGCGAGTCCCCCATGAACATCCATGAATATCAGGCGAAGGAACTGCTGAAGCGCTACGGCGTGGCGGTGCCGCAGGGTCATGTCGCCTGGACCGCGGACGAGGCGGTCGAGGCGGCACGTAAGCTGCCCGGTCCGGTCTATGTCGTGAAGTCGCAGTTGCATGCTGGCGGCCGCGGCGCTGGCCGCTTTGCCGACGACCCGAACGGCAAGGGTGGCGTCCGTCTGGCGCACTCGCTGGATGAGGTGCGCACCCAGGCCGAGGCGATGATCGGCCACACGCTGATCACCCGGCAGACCGGGCCCGCAGGACGCCCGGTGCACCGCGTCTATGTCGAGGCCGGCTGCGACATCGCCCGCGAACTGTATCTCTCGCTGCTGGTCGATCGGGTCAGCGGCCGCATCACCGTCATCGCCTCCACCGAGGGCGGCATGGAGATCGAGCAAGTCGCGGTGCAGCATCCCGAAAAGATCCAGCGCGTCACGATCGATCCGGCCTCCGGCCTGTCCGGCTTCCATGCGCGGCGCCTGGCCTTCGGCCTGGGCCTGTCCGGCACCCAGGTCGCTTCGTTTTCAAAGCTGCTGCCCGCGCTGTATGCCGCCTTCACCGGGCTCGATTGCACGGTCGTGGAAATCAACCCGCTGGTGGTCACCGGCGATGGCGCGGTGGTGGCGCTGGACGCCAAGGTCAGCTTCGACGACAGCGCCCTGTTCCGCCATCCCGAGGTGGAAAAACTGCGCGACGAGGCGGAAGAGGATCCCAGGGAACTCGAAGCCGCCAAATACAACCTCAACTACATAACCCTGGACGGCAATATCGGCTGCATGGTGAACGGCGCCGGCCTCGCCATGGCGACGATGGACATCATCAAGCTGTACGGCGCGTCGCCGGCGAATTTCCTCGATGTCGGCGGCGGCGCAACCAAGGAACGCGTCACCGCAGCGTTCAAGATCATCCTGTCGGATCCGAACGTCGAGGGCATCCTGGTCAACATCTTCGGCGGCATCATGCGCTGCGACGTGATCGCCGACGGCGTGGTGTCGGCGGCGCGCGAGGTGCAGTTGTCGGTGCCGCTGGTGGTGCGGCTGGAGGGGACGAACGTCGATCTCGGCAAGGCGATCCTGGCCAAGTCCAACCTGCCGATCATCGCCGCGGACAACCTGGCCGACGCGGCCGAGAAGATCGTCAAGGCCGTGCAGGAGGGTGGCTGACATGGCCGTGCTCGTCGATGCCAATACGGTTGTGATCACCCAGGGTTTCACCGGCGCACAGGGCACGTTCCATACGGAGCAAGCGATCGCCTACGGGACCAAGGTGGCGGGCGGGGTGACGCCGGGGAAGGGCGGCACGACGCATCTCGGGCTGCCGGTGTTCGACACCGTGGCCGAGGCGGTCGCCGCCACCGGCGCCACCGCCACCGGCATCTATGTGCCGCCGCCCTATGCCGCGGATGCGATCCTGGAGGCGATCGATGCGGAAATCCCGTTGATCGTCTGCATCACCGAGGGCATCCCGGTGCTCGACATGGTGAAGGTGAAGCGCGCGCTGACCGGGTCGAAGTCCCGGCTGATCGGGCCGAACTGCCCGGGCGTCATCACCCCCGATGCGTGCAAGATCGGCATCATGCCGGGCCACATCCATCGCCGCGGGTCGGTCGGCATCGTGTCGCGCTCCGGCACGCTGACCTATGAGGCGGTGGCGCAGACCACCGCCGCGGGCCTCGGCCAGAGCACCTGCGTCGGCATCGGCGGCGACCCCGTGAAGGGGACGGACTTCATCGAAGTGCTGGAGATGTTCCTCGCCGACCCGGAGACGCAGCAGATCGTCATGATCGGCGAAATCGGCGGCGAGAGCGAGATCCGCGCGGCGGAGTTCCTGGAGCGTTCGCCGGTGAAGAAGCCGACGGTCGGTTTCATCGCCGGCGCCACCGCACCGCCCGGCCGCCGCATGGGCCATGCCGGCGCGGTGATCAGCGGCGGGCGCGATACCGCGGCGGCGAAAATGGAGGCGTTGCGCGCCGCCGGCGTGCATGTCTCGGAAAGTCCGGCGGCGTTGGGCTCCACGATGGTGAAGGTGCTGCGCGGCTGACGTCTCGGCCGGCTTGCCGTCGTCTTGGCGCCGCAGGCGAGACCGACGGGACCGCGTCTCAGCCGCGAAGAGCGCCGCCGCATTGGCCATGAGCACGGACCTGCGCAGGGCCCCTCGTCCACTGCGCGCCGGAAGGCGGCGGTGCCCTGCGCAACCAGTGTGCGCACCATCGGTGCAAAATCGTCCGGAACGAACTCGCTCACCCAGACGAAGCGGCTGCGGTCCTGGCCTTCGGCGACGATCTGCATCAAGGCGCTGCGCTGGCTGAAACGCCCCTCGACCACGGCACAGGCGATCCGTCGAAGTCCCGACCCGCGATCCGAGGCGCAGAGCGTGTCAGGAAATTTTACATAAGCGTAGTGGGGGCAGCGTCCCAAGTGGATCATTAATCAGAATGACCGAAGGGCTTCGCCAAGTCGGACCAGGGCGGAGGCCTGAAACGCCCCGATCATGACGTGCGCCACCAAACTTGGCCGTCTGACGAGCGCGGCCGGCTCGTGTTGTGTCGGAAAATCTTACGCATCGGCGCGGGAGACGCTTCTTGCACTACTGACCACCGAGGCAGGTTATTGAAATGCCACACGAATAATGGTGTGGCGCGCGATTTGCATGACGTCCGCCAATGAATTTTCGACTGCTTCCATAGCAGCCCTGGATGGGAGTCTGAGTTGGCGCCGTGCTGGCCAGCGAAAGATACCCGCCGTCCAGCGTAACATGCGATGGAAGTACCCCGATGCCAAACCTCCGCCTGATTTCGGCCTGTGCCGCCGCGCTGCTCGCCACGTCGCATTCGGCTGCGTGGGCCGATGTCGTGGTCGCGGGATCCGATTACTTTCTGACGGTTCCCGGATCCCTCACGCCATCCTCACCACCGCCAGGAGGCACGTGGGGCAACATCCCCGGCGTCGGCACGATCCTCTTCCAGGGCGTGGATTTCGGGCCTGGCGGCGCGGATACGATTATCCAGCGGCAAGCCGACGCCACCATCAACGGCCCTCCGGTTTCCATCCAGATCACCGGGCTCCAGTTGGAGAGCGAAGCTCCTGTAGCGGCCTTCGGCAATATCAACGTCTATGCCAGCCTGGACCCCACCCGGCTTGGCAACGACACCGGGACCCTGACGGTCAGCGGGACGTCCGCAGGCGGCACATTCAGCTCGACGCTCAACGTGTATTTCGACATTTGTACGACGGTTGGCGTGAACGGTGTCGGCTGCGGGAGTGGCACATTGCTCGGGACGGGATCATATACGGGGTCGACCGTTGGCACGAGCACTGGTTCCGAGTGGTCATCCACGCCGCTGCCGGGACAAGCCTTGGTTACTGGAAGCGTGGGTGATCTGGCGGCGAACTCTCATTCCGGCTTGAGCGCGGGGGAAGTGGATTTCTTCCCCGGGGTCTCGGACGGGTTGCCGTTTCCTGTCGTGACCTGCTTCGGCACCGCAGGATGTCACGAAATCACCCCGGCACCGGAACCGGGCACGGTGGCTCTGCTTGGCACGGCCTTGTTGGGCTTGGCTGGATGGCGGCACCGCGCTTGGCGGAAATAAGCGCCGCAAGACACCGGCCCGGGTCTGTAGCGGGTGCGGGCCGTCACCTGCTGCGTTCTGTGCCACGGGGCCGATCCGAATCAGGGCCGTCCCGCGCGTCACTTCGCGCAATGGCGCGCGGGGGCGGTTCGGAGTCGCCGTGACGCATCTTCGCATCGGCGCACAAGCCTGACTGTGTCGCCAGGTTGCTCCGCACCGACACCAGCAGATCCAGCAGCACCTCCCGCTCGGCTGCCGGAATCCCCACGAAAGCCTGCGCGCGCACGTCTTCCGCCACCGCGCGCACCTGCGCCAGGATCGGTTGCGCAGCCTCGGTGAGCCACAATGTGCGGATCCGCCGGTCATGCGCGTGCGGGCGACGCTCGATCAGGCCCGCCGCCTGCAAGCTGTCGATCAATCGCACCAGCGAGATCGCCTCCAGATCCATTTGCTCGGCAAGCTGCGCCTGGCTCATCCCCGTTTCGCGATCGACATGCACCAGCACCGAGGCTTCCGAGCGATTGATCGGCAGACCGACCTCGCGCGAACGCTGCACGAACCGCCGCCGCATCAGCCGTGACGTATCGCGCAGCAGAAACCCGAGCGTCCGGCGCACCGGCGAAGCGGAGGGACCGTGCATCAATCGGCACTCCCCGGCGCATGTTCTGGCGCGGCAACGCCGGCGCGGCGCCGGCGCGGCG
>Ga0181521_10003310_pt1 | contig 19014 bp, 19 predicted proteins | sample PEATcosm2014_Bin_32_FD_119764 | JGI IMG/M metagenome (GOLD analysis project Ga0181521, IMG submission 119764) | Peatland microbial communities from MTU Mesocosm Facility, Houghton, MI, USA - PEATcosm2014_Bin02_60_metaG | ecosystem: Environmental > Terrestrial > Soil > Wetlands > Peat | place... | reverse complement strand
GCAGAACTTTGCTGATGTCGCGTCCCATCACGATGCCCCGCGGAAACAGGAACATCTTCGGATCGTTGGGATCGCCCGACGAGTAATCGCCGTATGAGAGGAAATTGCCGACACCGCCGCCGAGAGAGAACCAATTCTTATAGAAGGGCGCGACGGCCAGCACGTCGGGAACTAAATACTCGTCGACGAATTTGCGCGCGGTATGGACCAGAGTGCGCATCAGATCGATGGTATCCGGGTTGATGACGGCGGCCGGCTCGTTCGGGTCCATTGCGGTGGACATGCCGCCGACGCGGAACGACTGCGGGTGCGGGTTCTTGCCGCCAAGCACGGCGTGAATGCGGATGAAATCCTTTTGAAAGGCAAGCGCTTCGAGATAATGGGCGACCGCCAGCAGATTTACTTCCGGCGGCAGAACATACGCCGGGTGGCCCCAATAGCCGCTCGCGAAGAGGCTCAACTGGCCGCTGTCGACAACGGCCTTGACTCTCTGCTGTATGCCGCGAAAATATGTCGCACTGGATTTTTCGCTGTTCGAAATCGATTGCGCGATCTGCGACGTTTTCGCCGGGTCGGCCTTCAGGGCTGCAGCGACATCGACCCAGTCCAGCGCATGAAGGTGATAGAAGTGGATCACGTGGTCCTGCACCATCTGCGCTCCGGCGATCAAGTGGCGCACGATCCGGGCGTTTTCCGGAACCTCGATTTGCAAAGCATCCTCCACGGCGCGCACGCTGGCGATGGCGTGGACCATGGTGCACACGCCGCAGATGCGCTGCGCCCAGATCCAGGCTTCCCGCGGATCGCGGCCCTGAAGAATCATCTCGATGCCGCGGAACATGGTTCCGGAACTCCAGGCGTCGGTTAGTTTTCCGCCTTCGAGATTGGCTTCTATTCGGAGGTGGCCCTCAATGCGGGTGACGGGATCGACAACGATGCGCGCCATGTCAGTTCTCCTTTCCAACGGCGGGTGGCGGCTGATCGGCGGGTTTCGGCGCTGGCCGGATCGTATTGATGAGACCGTGCACGCTGACTCCGGCCACCACCGCGCCTACCAGGCCGAGGCCTATTTCTCCGGCCGTGACCTCGACGCCGAAACCCGGCACGTTGGGCAACCGGTCGTAGAACGGCGACATGTGATCCCAGAAGCGGGGCGCGGCGCAGGCGATGCATCCATGTCCCGCTCGTATCGGCCAGCTGGTGTGGTCGTTCCACTGTACGATCGGGCAATTGAACGTGGCTTCCGGTCCCTTGCATCCCATCTTGTAAAGGCACCAGCCTTTTTTGTGGCCGTCATCTCCCCACTCAGTGACGAAGCGTCCGGCGTCGTAGTGCGCCCGGCGCTCGCACATATCGTGGATAATGCGGCCATAAGCGAACAGCGGCCGGTTGTATTGATCGAGAGCGGGTAAATCGTTGAATGTCAGATAGTGAACCAGCACGGCAGCTGTATTGGCGGGGTTGTGCGGGCAGCCTGCCATGTTGATGACCTTGATCCCCGGGACGGCCTCGTGCACGCCCAGCGCACCGGTGGGATTCGGGCTGGATCGCACCAGTCCGCCATCGAATGCGCAGGCGCCGACGGCGATGGTGGCGGCCGCGTTGCCGCAAACCTGGCGGGCGATGTCAATCGCCGAGCGGCCGCCGATTGTACAGTAAGCGCCGTCATCGGCCATCGGAATGGCGCCTTCCACGACCACCAGATATTTGCCTTTGTCTTCTTTCACGATGTTGTCGAGCAGGCTGATCGCGGCCGTTCCCGCGCCGGCCATGATGACCTCGTGATACTCCCAGGAAAGGAGATCGAGAACGACGTCCGCTACCTCCGGATGGCTCGACCGGAGCATCGATTCGGAGCATCCTGTACAGTCCTGAAACTGCAGCCAGACTAATACCGGCTTTTTCGCTTTGCCGATCGCGGCGACGGTTTGGGCGAGATAGCGATCGGGTAACGCCAGCATGGCCAGCGTGGCGCTGCAGAACTTTACCAGTTGGCGACGCGTGATCCCTCTGCTTTTTAGTGCTTTGGCAAGATCGTAATCGTTTGCGAGCATTTTGGAACCTTTCCGTTAAACTTGCTGAATCGCTTCGCCGCGCTGCGCGGCCGAGGCGTGTTTTTTGTCGCCCCTCATCGCGAGCCAGTCAATCCATTGGTCAAACCCGGCGCCCGTTATGGCGCACGTTTCGATGATCTCGATTCCCGGATGAATGCGCCGCGCATATTCGCGCGCGAGTTCCGGTTTGAAGGGTACGTAAGGCAGCAGATCGATTTTGTTCAGAATCATCAGCTCCGCCTTGCGAAAGATGCCCGGGTATTTCAACGGCTTGTCTTCACCTTCGGCAACGCTGAGCACCACCACTTTGGCGTCTTCGCCAAGATCGTAGCTGGTGGGACAGACCAAGTTGCCTACGTTTTCGATAAACAGCAGATCGAGCCCTTCAAGATTCCATCCATCGAGATGCTTCTCCACCATGCGCGCATCGAGATGGCAGGCGCCAACAGTGGTGATCTGGCGCACCGGATAGCCATACTTCCCCAGCCTTATCGCGTCATTTTCGGTCTGCAGATCGCCCGTAAGAACGGCCGCCTGCGTGAGAGGCGGCAGCATCTGAAGAGTACGTTCCAGAAACGCCGTCTTGCCTGCCCCCGGAGAACCGATAACATTGAGGGACAGCGTTCCAGTGGCTTGAAGCGCCGAGCGGAGCCCCTCCGCAACGCGCTGGTTTTCACTCAATACCTTTTGTTCGACAGGAACCTGAATCATGCGTTCACTTCCTCCAGTTCGAGAGAGCCAAGGTCCAGCTCATCGCCGCCATGGGCTTCTATGTTGAGCTCGAGCGGGGCGAACGGAGAGTCCTTCACGATGGCGTCGAAGCAGAAGCGCAGCGATTCGCCATCCACTCCGGCGAACTCGCCGATCCGCACGTCTACCCTGGCCGCGCGATATCCCGGATACCGCAGCAACTCCCGCTGAACCGCGTCGAGAATCGAACTGGCTATACCCATCTCATGCATCTCGTCAGCAAATCCTCGGCAACTGGTCACCCGGCAGCAGGTCCACGATGCGGCTGGAGCCGAAAGCGGTCCGCATAGTCACCAGACCCGGGGATGCCTCGCCCACTACCCCGATAATTGCGGCCTCTTCGCCCCGCGGATTACGCCGCATGGCGGCCAGCACATCCTCTGCGTGTTCCGGCGCGACGATGGCCACCAGCTTTCCTTCATTGGCGACATAAAGAGGATCGAGGCCAAGCAGTTCGCACGCACCCCTGACTTCTTCGCGGACGGGGATTTTCTTCTCTTCGATCTCGATACTCACCCCGGATTGCCCGGCAATTTCGTTAAGCGTGCTCGACAGGCCGCCGCGCGTCGGGTCCCGCAGACAACGAATGCTAAACGAGACGGCCAGCATATCGGCGACCAGCCGGTGCAGCGGAGCGGAGTCGCTCACAATGGTGGTCTCGAACTCCAGACCTTCGCGGCTGGCCATGATCGCCGTACCGTGATCGCCTATTGCACCGCTCAGGATGACAACGTCACCGGGCCGCGCCCGATCGGCGGACAGACGCAGGCCCCGCGGCACGGTTCCTATTCCGGTGGTGTTGATGAAGACCCCGTCGCCTTTGCCCCGTTCGACGACCTTCGTGTCGCCGGTCACGATGGTAACGCCGGCCGCGGCCGCCGCCTCCGCCATGGAAGCGGCGACACGGCGCAGAGTTTCCACGGGAAATCCCTCTTCGACGATGAAGCCTGCGCTCAGATAGAGAGGTGTGGCGCCACCCATGGCAAGATCGTTCACCGTGCCGTGAACGGCGAGCGATCCGATGTCGCCGCCCGGAAAAAACAGCGGCCTGACCACGAACGAATCGGTTGTGAAAGCGAGGCGGCATCCGCCAATTTCGAGAACCGCCTGGTCGTCGAGACGGTCGAGCACGGGATTGGAGAACAGCGGCAGAAATACATCGCGCAGCAGGTTCGCGCTGAGCTGCCCGCCACTGCCATGGCCGAGCACAATCTTGTCGCGGGAGCCGGCCGGCGCGGGGCAGACGAACGATGCCGGATCCACCAGCTTTTCCTGCAGTAGTGCGTCAGGCATGGCGTTTGTACCGGTACCAGGCGGCGCAGGCGCCTTCCGAGGAAACCATCGGCGCCCCCAGCGGAGTCATCGGAGTGCAGCGTTTACCGAACGCGGGGCAGTCAATCGGCTTCTTCTGTCCCTGCAGCACCAGCGCGCTGATGCACTCACGCGGTTCTTCCACCTGTAGCGGATCGAGGTGAAAAATACGCTCCGCGTCGTGCGCGGCGTATTCCTCGCGCAGCACCAGACCGCTTTCCGCGATCTCACCGATCCCACGCCATTTGCGGTCCGATACCGTGAATACCTCGCGCATGACTTTCTGCGCCGGGAGGTTTCCCTCATAGTCGACGGATCGCGAGTATTGATTTTCAACCTCGGCGCGGCCCTCTTCCAGTTGCGCCACCAGCATGGAAATCGCTTCCAGCAGATCGATCGGTTCAAAGCCGCCAATGACGATGGGTACTTGAAACTCCTCGGCCAACTCGTGGTACTCGCGGAAGCCCATAATCGTACACACGTGGCCGGGGCCGATGAAGCCCTGTACGCGGTTGGCCGGCGATTGAAGGATCAGCCGCATCGCCGGAGGAACAAGCACGTGCGATACCAGCATTGAGAAGTTCGTGAGACCTTCGCGCCGGGCCTGCCAAACCGCCATCGCATTGGCCGGCGCCGTGGTTTCGAAGCCGACGCCAAAGAAGACGACATGCCGCGCCGGATTCTCTCTCGCGATCTTCAGGGCATCCGTGGGCGAGTAAACGACGCGCACATCGGCTCCGTTGGCGCGGGCCTCGAAAAGGTCGGAATGCGATCCGGGGACGCGCAGCATATCGCCGTAAGACGTGAACGTCACACTCGGCAATGCCGCAATGCGGATTGCCTGATCGATCAGTTCGAGGGGCGTCACGCACACCGGACATCCCGGCCCGTGCACGAGTTCGATGCCCTGAGGCAGCAGATCGCCAATCCCATAACGCATCAGCGTATGGGTCTGGCCCCCGCAAACCTCCATGAGCACCCAGGGCTTCGTCGCGGTGCGGGCTACCTTGTCCGCCAGAGCATGAGCGATCTGCGGATCGCGATACTCGTCGACGTATCTCACGGCGCACCGCTCTTTCCTGCAGGTTGAGCGAGGGCTGCTTCGGCTAAGCTTTCTTCGGCTAAGCCTTCTTCGGTTAAACCTTCCTCCGCCAGAACCCCGATTTGTTCCAGGTATTTGAACGTGCGCGAGGCTTCTTCTTCGTCGATGCGGGAGATGGCAAAGCCGACATGCACCAGCACGAAGTCGCCAGGCCGTACTTCAGGAGTGAATACCAGGCTGATCGTCTTGCGTACGCCGCAGAAGTCAACCGTACCGGACCGGAAGGCCGGATCGTCGCCTTCGACGTTCAGCACTCTTCCAGGCACTGCGAGACACATAGGAAACTTTGGGGACCCTTTCCCGCGTTCCACTACCGCGACTTACTTTGCGCCGGAGATTCTGCAAGTAGCCCGCCGACTTTCGGGGCTTGCAAAGAATTGGAGCATATCACGTATTTCCGGGAATAAACTGAAAAATCGCCCTTGGAAAGATTAAAATGGATTGCGCCATCAGGCGCAGGCCGCCCGCCAGGCTCCGTGCATTCGCGCAGGAAATCCAGATCTTGAGCACGGGAGACGAGGGGGAGCGAGGTGTCCTTCGTCACGCCAAACCACAGAGGGAATATACTGCTTTTATGCGAACTCTCTGCTCATTGTTGCTTGCTCTCGCCATTGCGGCCGGTATCAGTGCGCTCCTGGCGCAGAAGGCTCCTGAAAAAATCGTCTTTTCTTCGAAGATGGGCGACGTGAGTTTCGATCATGCCGCGCATGTGAAGCGGGCAAACAACGATTGCAGCGTTTGCCACGACAAACTTTTCCCGCAGTCCAGGGCAGCGATCAATTACAAGGAGGGTATGCATAAGACGGCGGAAACGGCGAAGACCTCCTGCGGAGGCTGTCACAATCCCGGCGGCGCGGCCTTTGAAACCAAAGGGAACTGCGGCAAGTGCCACGTGAAGAACTGACGCGCGCCGCAGTCAACGCCTATTTTCCCGGCACCGAATTCAGGTAAGCCACGAGGTTGTTCATGTTCTCGGGTGAGAGCTTTGGCCAAGCCATGCCCTTTTCCAGCATTTGTTGATGCATCGCACGCGCCGGTCCCCAACCCAAGGCGACCATGGACCAAGGGGTGAACTTCCCACTCGCGCGGGGGCTCATGGGCGTGCCTTTCACCGGGCTCCGGTGGCAACTGACGCAGCCGGCCTCCTCAAATACGTGCTGGCCGTTAGCCTCGTTTCCGTGCGGACCCTGATACTGCGCCTCCCACACCCATGCCAGAATCTTCCTCATGTCCTGCAGCGATACCGTTGGGAGTTGCACCCCCGGCAGCGGCTTCCGCGCGGCTTTCATGAGCGGTGCATGGTTCCACATGCCGGCGCCAAGATCCATCCACGTCTGATTGCCCGCCCGGATTTCCAGAGCCATGGGACCGGTGTGGCACTGCTGACAGTTTTCCGCGAACGCCAGCTTCCCACTGACGGCCTCCGGCAGCGAGAACCGGGACTCCGGCAGCAGCTTCTGCACGTATTGGAGGTACGCCGTCAGATCCATAAAGTCCCGCCCGGTCATGATGGGCCACGGCTTTTTCACGGTGGCGAATTGCGTACCCATGTCCGAAGCGTGGCGCCACATTTGATAAACCAGCACCACCGGATCGTCCAATGGCGTCCACGCCGCCACCGGTTTTCCAGTACCTCGCGCCGCGCCGTCCACGGAATGACACGCTGAGCATCCGTTGCCCTCGAACGCCATCTTGCCGCGGCCCACCTCGGCCGGCCGCTCGGAAAACTGCAGCGAGTAGATATAGGCGAACACATCTTCCCACTCGGCGCTGGTTGCCGCGGGTCTGCCCACTTCGCGCTCCGCCATCTTGCGCCACATCTCAGGGGTGTGGTTCCAGAGTGCGCTCGCGAGGGCCGAAGGGGTGTATGCAGGCATCAGATTCTCTGCCAAGTCCGGCGCCCCGGCATCCAGAGGCGGCTCATGGCCTGCCCCCTGTCCCCCAACGGTATGGCACTCCAGACAGCCCTGCGCGCTCACCACCAGAGCACCGCGCTGCGCGTCGCCCGCCCACGCACAGGTGCCCGCCGCGCAGATCGTCGCGAGTATCCGGATAGTACGCATACGTTTTCCTCCTCGTTGCACGTACGCTGCCAACAACGGGGAGAAGTCAGACTCGCCGGCGGCGGAAGATGCTTATGGCGGCGACGGCCAGGGTTCCGAACAACATCAGCCAGACCGAGCCCGGCTCGGGTGTGGAGGAAGACTCCTCGGTGACGGTCCAGCTGCCGCCAATCGTCTCGTTGAAGGATGGGGACGGGGCGGCGGGTGAGGTCACCTGCGCAACGATCTCATCCTGTGCGATCTCGGTCGGGGTGATTTCGACCTCGAGTACTAAATCGAGATCGAATTCCTCTGCGTCGTAGATCCCAAGCCACCCATACTGCGCAGCGCAGCCGGTGGCGGATTGGGTGATGAGGAGGAATCCGTACTGGGGATCGGAAGCAGCGGAATCGCACCCCGTTGCCGGATCCGAGGCCAAGGCGGGCTCGTTGGCGGAAGAGGTGATATCGAAAGTGTTGTCGGCCCAATCCACGAGGAAGTTCGAAAATCCCACACTCGGGTCATAGGTAAAAGAACCGGATGGGAGGACGCCCAAAGAATCGCCTGGTGGCGCGCTGAACGTGATCTCGTAGTTGATCGGATCGGCAAGTAACGCTTCCCCGCCAGCCAGCAAAACCAGCGCGGCCAGTGCGGACCTGCACAAACCTGCCCACAGCCGGCGATCCGGGAAATGCATCCTGTCTCTCATTGTTCCTCTCGATCTTGCCTGTCAGGTCCAAACGGACGGCCTGCCTGATGAATCCAGGAATAAAGGTTATGGCAATCTCCGGTCCAAGTCCACGTGTCTGCAAACAGGAGATGAGAACCCTCGGCGCCTGAGGAACTGCGCCATATCGCGCAACGCTTGCGTGCTTTCATTCGATCTGAAGTGATCGCCGCACGAAAAATGCGCAAATTCTGTGGCTTATAATGTCGTTGCCGTGCCCACCGAACACCCAGCTGAGTTTCTGCGCGCCCTGCTCGATGCCTCGCCCTTCGGCGTCATGGCACTGGATGCGGCTGGACGGGTGCGGCTGTGGAGCCGCGGCGTTGAGAAAATTCTCGGATGGAGAGAGGAGGACATCGTCGGGCGGGCTCTGCCTTCGGAAATAGAACTGCTTCCTTCTTCCGGTCGTGAGGTCGCGGTGCGGCTCGTCAGAAAAGGGGGAACGGTAATCGACGTGGAAGCCTGGACGGCGGATTGGCAGCAGGGAACGATCGTCGTCGTCGCCGATAACAGCCGGTATCGCAGCGACCAGCGGGAAATCCAGAACCTGATGGAACGGGAACAGGACGCGCTGGCCCAAGTACGCGCGGAGCGCCGCTTCCGCGAACTGCTCGAAGCGGCGCCGGACGCCATCATCGAAGTGGACGAAGACGGCCGGATTCTGACTCTTAACGCAGTGACCGAAAAATCGTTCGGCTACAGCCGCGAGGAACTGCTGGGCCAGCCTGTGGAAGTGCTGGTCCCCGATCATATACGGGCAAGTCACGCGGGGCACCGCGCCGGCTACCGGGCTCATCCGGTCACGCGCCGGATGGGCAGCGGTCTGGATCTCCATGGGCGTCGAAAGAACGGAACCACATTTCCGGTCGAAATCAGCCTGAGTCCCGTGAAGTCCGAAGACGGCTTTCGCGTTACCGCTGTTATCCGCGACATTACCGAGCGCAGGGAGATCGAGGATCGCCTGCAGGCGGTCCAGACCAGCTACACTCGCGAGCTGGAATTTCGCAATCGGGAGATTGAGCGCGCCAACCGGCACAAGAGCGAATTCCTGGCCAACATGAGCCACGAGCTGAGAACCCCTTTACACACCGTGATCGGATTCTCCGAACTTCTGTCGGAGGAGTCGAAGGGGCCGCTGAACGCCGACCAGAAACGTTTCATCGACCACATCCATAAAGACTCGCAGCATCTCCTGGCGCTGATCAATGAGATTCTCGATCTCAGCAAGATTGAGGCCGGAAAGCTGGAATTGCGAAAAGAGCCCCTCGATATCGGCGCCATGCTGGATGACGTGCTTTCGTCCATACGCCCTCAGTGTCTGGAAAAAGCGATTGCAATCGAGAGGCACGTGGATGGCCCCCTGGTGGTCGATGGCGACCGCATCCGCGTCAAGCAGATCCTTTACAACCTTTTGAGCAACGCGGTCAAATTCACTCCCAACGGCGGGCGCGTTCAGATCGATGCCAGTCCTGCCGATGGATTCGGCCGGATATCTGTGACCGATACCGGTATAGGCATACCGCACGAGGAGCATGAGTCCGTGTTCGACACTTTCCACCAGGTGGGCGCGCCTGGAATGCGCGAAGGAACCGGCCTCGGCTTGCCCATCACCAGGCGGCTGGTGGAGCGGCATGGCGGCCGCATCCGGCTCGAAAGCGAGCCCGGCCGGGGCAGCCGTTTCACCTTCACAATTCCCTTAAAGGCAGCGAATGAAAAAAGTATTGGTAGCGGACGATAAAGCGACAAGCCGGGAGCTGATCCGGACCGTGCTCGAAATCTGCGGTTATGAAATAGCCGAAGCGGCCGACGGCATCGAAGCGTTGCAATTTGCCCGGGAGCTTCAGCCGGATCTCATCATCCTCGATCTTCACATGCCCGGCGTGGACGGCTTCGGCGTGCTCGCGGAACTTCGCCGCGACGAAAAATTCGCCGCAACACCCATCATGGCGCTTACCGCGAGCGCCATGCAGGGCGACCGCGAGCGCGCCATTGCCGCCGGGTTCGACAGTTACGTCAGCAAGCCGATCCCATTGCCGGCCCTGCGGGCGGAAGTGCAGCGTCTGGTCTCGACAACTTCCCCCGGACCCAAATCCGGAACGTCGTAGACAACAGGCGGGCGCCGGGCGCTTCCCCGCGCCTGTTCAGGACTCCAAGGCCGCCCGGAGTCTCGGCTGCTCGTCATGCCAGAACTCCGAGAATATGGTGCTCATCCGGCGGGCCGAGAACACCGCCATCAGATATGAGAGCAGCAATCCTCCCGCCAGGCAGCACAACAATACGGGGGATGTCGTCAGTCGCCGCGCGCTGGACAGGAATGCGGCGGGCCGAAGTCTGAGCCAGCCGGCGGCATCGGGAGCGCACGCCGCGAGAAGAACCAGGGTGCAGGAGACGAGATAGACGTAGTACGAAACGCGCCCGATCAAAACCTCCGTCTTTACTCCCGAAAGCAGCGACATTCGATTGCGGTGCGCGGCGTGAAGCACCGCTTCGGCGGCACGCGCCCGCGCCAGTACCGGCCCGTCCTCGTTTGGGTCGTCCGCATGCGTGATCACGACCTTCGCGTCCGGCGCAATGTTGCCGGGCGCGTAGTCGCCGGTGCCGTGCGCGAGCCGTTCCAGCACGCTCAGGTGGATCAGAGGCGGGGACCCATGCCTGGCGCAAATGGCCTGCATGTCGCGCGGCAACCAGCGGTAGAAGATTCCCGTACCGGCGCGGGAGTCGTATAGTTTGTCGTCCACGTTGGCGTGCTCGCGGTAGAGCGCGCGGTCGGATGCCAGCAACCGCAGACCGCCTTTATGCTGGGCCTGCCGCATCATCCAGTCAAGCGCAACAAGCGAGAGTCCCTGCTTTTCGTAGCCGCCGCCGACGTTCGAGTGGCATCCGGCAAACCACACCTGCTCGATGCGTTGGTCGTGCTCCCAGAGCAACGGGTGAAAGGTTCTGCGTTCGTCGTCGATCGAAAGCGCCTGGCAGGCGAAATCCACGTTACCGCCCAACCTCAGGTCGGGAAACTTGAACCGGTGAACACTGGCGTTGATATAGTCGCCGATGTGCCAGGGAGCGCCTACGGCATCCACCGTCTCCCACACGCCGATGAACCGCACGCGCACATCGCGGTGCCGCACATACCTCTGGTCGAATCGCGCAATCAGCTTCTTGTTGGCTTTGTGTCCCAGCAATTCGGCCAATTTCGTGTGATACTGCTGCCGGTAAACGCGAAACGCCCTGTTGACGGCGCGGTCCAGCGCCTCGGTGGTGGGAAGTTTGGCGACGTCCAGTATGCCGCACGCGGAAATCAGGCCCGCCAGTGTGCGCACCGTGAACGCCCCGCGGCTGAAGCCGAAGAGAAAGATCCGGTCGCCGGGATCGTAAACACGCACGAGGCTCTTGTAAAGCAGGCGCACGTTGCGCGCGAGGCCGAAACCAGTCGCGCCGGCGAAAATCTTGAGGGGTTTGAAGTATTCGTTTCCAATGCCATCGTCATAAATGGCGATCTGAGGCACAAGGGAGCGATCGATCTTGTGTCCGATGAGATCCACCGCTTCATAGAGCTTGAATACGTTCGTGCCCCGCCCCTTGATGGCGGTGTTCCCCGTTCCGTCCGAACAGATAACGATATTCTTGGGCATCTTCGGCAAACCTACCGCGGCCTGGTGAGAAGGCTCTCCATGTCCCGCAGGCTAGGCTGCTCGCCCATCACCACCAGGACATCGCCGGCGGCAACCTCCATTTCGACGGGAGGGTTGAAAATCATTTTGCCATCCGGCTTGCCGATCGCGAGCACGATCAGGCGGGCATCGCGCGGCACAAGGTCGCCCAGTCTCCGTGAAACCAGTTCCGAATCGGGCGCGACTCGCAACTGCTCCATCGTTACGTCAAGCCCCGCCTGCCCCACAAAGTCGAGCAGTTGCGCGACATGCGGCCGAACCAGAGCCTGGGCAAGGCGGTGTCCGGCGATGCTGTAGGGTGAGAAGACGGTGTCGGCTCCGGCCCGGCGCAGTTTCTCTTCGGCGTCTTCTTCGGAAGCTCGCGTGACCACGGTCAGGCGCGGGTTCAGTGTCTTTACGGAAAGAATCACGAAGACGTTGTCCGCGTCGGTCGCCAGCGCCGCGATGAAACCCCGCGCATGCTCCACGCCCGCCTCCCGCAGACTTTCGTCGCGCGTGGCATCCGCCCGGATAGCCAGCATGCCGGCCTGTGTTGCGCGTTCGACCCGCTGTTCATTGCGGTCGATAACCAGAAACGGGACGCCGGTACGCTGCAGTTCAAACGCCGCATTACGCCCGACACGGCCAAACCCGCAAACAATGTAGTGATCTTTCATCCGCATAATTGCCCGCTTCTTTCTGCGCTCTCCATAGCGATCCTGTAACTGTAGCTCGATGATGGTCTGGGTCATCGCGCCGACGGCGAAGAACATGGCGCTGACGCCGAATAAAATGAGGAATGAATTGAATATCCGCCCTGCATGGCTCAGCGGCCGGATCTCCTGATAGCCCACCGTCGTGATGGTGATCAGGGTCATGTAAAACGCATCGAAAAGCGGATAGCCTTCCAATAACCGGAAGCCCGCGGTTCCGATGAACATCGTGAAAACGAGCAGCGCGGCGATCAGAATGACGCGGCGCGCTATCCGGCGATCCATCATGCGTTAACCAGGCGGTAACCAGTATAGGGCGGGCGCAGCGTCCAAATAAGGCCGCTCAACAAAAGGCGGTCAAGCGGCCGCCAAACCGATGACTTTTAACGGGATATATGGAGCTGGCGGAGGAGATTGAACCCCCGACCTCTGATTACAAATCGTGAATGGGCGCAAAATCAATAACTTAGCAGGATTGGGCATGATTACCAATTCTGGCTAAACGCCGGTTGATTGCACCGACTTACCCGGATAGTGAGCGTTGGCTCTGGCAACCATGGGTAACGCTGCTATGCACAGTGTGGGCGCACTCTCTTGGAGTCCCAGGCCTCCGTTCGGTGGGGCACAATGTCGCTACAATTTTCATAGGTGTAAAGCAGCGGGCCAGGCTCAATCCGTCGCAGCAGTATGCTGTGTCGTGCACTACGCCCCAACAGGCCGCGTATGAGGCAAGCCTTCCTGGAATTGCTGCTGGCTGCGCTTGTGGCTCCGCACCTGAACGCGCAAACGAGTGTCAACTACGGACCCGTGGGAGTGTCGCCCAATGTTCTCACGTTCGATGGCACCTATCTCTGGGTAGTGAACTCAAACGACACCGTAACGAAGTTTTTGCCCTCGACCGGAGTTACTGTGGGCACCTACCCCACTGGTTCAAACCCGATAAGCATCATTTTTGACGGCACCAATATCTGGATCGCCAATTCCGGCAGCAAAAACTTGACGAAGCTGCTGGCCTCGACCGGAACCTTGGTGGACACCTATCCCGTCGGAACAATCCCCAACAGCATCGTCTTCGACGGCACCAATATTTGGGTGTCTGGGGTGCAAAACGGCATCGCCTTCGACGGCACTAACATCTGGGCAACCAGCGGCAGCAGTTTAATGAAACTGCTGGCCTCCACGGGAGCTATAGTGGGTACGTACCCTACAGCGGGCGGCAACAGCATCTACGGCGTGACCAAGCTGCTGGCCTCCACCGGAGCTATCGTGGGTACGTACTCGACGGGTTCAACTTTTCCCCAAAGCATCATCTGCGATGGCACCAATATCTGGGTAGCGCCAAATTATACGGAGTTTGAACATTTCTACGGCGTGACGAAGCTGTCCGCCTCGACTGGAGCCATTTTGGGTACCTACAACGTGGGAGCGAATCCCTTTACTATGGCCTTCGACGGCACCAACGTCTGGGTCCTACTTGACGATGGCTCCGCAGGTGTAGTGGAGTTGCAGGCCTCCACGGGAGCCATAGTGGGTAACTACGACACGTTCGTAGGCACACCGCCCCAGAACGTCTTCCTCACCCCTGTAGGCATCGCTTTCGGTGCCGACAATATTTGGGTGGCTGACAGCCTCACCAATACCCTGACGAAAATTCCCGACAACCCGCAGGCCCCGTTTATCTCACCCGGCGGCGTCACGCCACTTGATAGCACGACAAACACTATCCAGCCGGGCGAATGGGTATCAATTTATGGGGGCAATCTCGCTACGCAAACCATCTCTTGGAGTGGCAACTTCCCCACCTCGCTTGGCGGGGTAAGCGTGCAGATCAATGGCAAAGCAGCCTATCTCTCTTACGTCAGCCCGGACAGATCAACGCGCAGGCACCGGACGACACAGCGAACGGAACGGTAAATGTAGCGGTTGCGAGCGCCACCGGAAACGTAGTCTCCACCGTGACTCTGGCCCAGTTTGCGCCATCGTTCGCACTGCTCGATGCCAAGCACGTGGCCGGAATCATCCTCAGGTCGAACGGTACCGGAGCTTATGGCGGAGGGACCTACGACATTCTCGGCCCGACCGGAAGTTCGCTTGGCTATTCCACGGTGGCTGCGAAGGCGGGCGATAACGTTGAACTTTTCGGCGTCGGATTCGGACCCATCAATCCCGCAGTGCCCGCCGGAGAAGCGCTTCCCAAGGGCCAATTCGCGACCACGAACTCGGTCACGATTTCCATCAACAACAACAATTTGGTCACAGAACCCGCATATCTCTCCGAGGCCGGTCTTTACCAAATCAACGTGACGATTCCGGCGGGACTTGGGACGGGCGACAAGCCTCTTGTGGCGGCTGTTGGTGGCGTTCAGACACAGCCCGGCGTTGTAATCTCCCTGCAATAGGCGTGCTTGCTGAGCACCGGAGTTATAGCGGGATACCTTCATCCTTGCCGAGTCCAGCGTCTTCAACCACCGAATCGAAACGGCGATAATTTGTTCGCAGCCTGCGAACTAATCGACTTCACGCTGATGAAGCTGGCAGGGCACGCCAATAAAACACCACCATGCGTTACGTCCACCCGAACGATGATGATGTTCGAGTAGCTATGGAAAGGGCCGAAGTGGCAAAAAGTGGGCACAAAATCGGGCATAGTCGCGAAAAAGGGCCAATCGGCTCACTCGCCGAAAGGCCCGTATAAACTGATTCCAAATAAATAGCTGGAGCTGGCGGAGGGGATTGAACCCCCGACCCTCTGATTACAAATCAGATGCTCTACCAGCTGAGCTACGCCAGCGGGGGAATCATCATCATAACAAACCAGGGATTTACGAAAACGAATTGGAGCGGGGTACGGGAGTCGAACCCGTCTAAATCAGCTTGGAAGGCTGACGCCCGACCGCTAGGCCAACCCCGCACATCGCGCACAGCGGACGGTTCGGCCGGTGCGCTTTGAGGACATTTCAATTGTACAACTCAATCGTAACTGCCCTCAATCCGCTTTTTCCCATTGAATGGCATACTGGGAACATATGGTCTCTATCGAGAGCGTCATTGCGGAGTTGAAGGAATTGACGTCTGACCAGCTTGAACGCGTGGCGCAGGTCGTGCACGAGCTTACCGCCGAGCGAAGTCATACAGAGACGGAGCGGCAATGCGATGTCCGCGTGCCGGAATCGATCGTCGCCGAGGCCGTAAAGAACGGCTGGCCCGCCGACCTGTTTACCGTCGTGATTGGCCGGGTCGACGAGAATTTCGCGAGGCCGCCGCAACTCCCGTCTGAACCGCGACCGAGTCTGTGAGCCGGTACCTGCTCGATACCGACACCGCGTCTGAAGTTCGAAGACTGGCTCGTTTGAGTTTGCCGGTGCTGACGCTTGGGTTTCTAATCGTAACTGCCCTCAATGAACCATCGGCCTTGCGCGGCATCCTGAAAGAGCCGGTATAAAGCGCCCGATTCCAGCGCAATATCCCACTCATCGCGATTCCACGCGTCTTCTTCACCCCACCATTCTCCGGACGTTCGCCACGGGCCTTTCGCCATCACCACCCGCCCATTCACCGATGGCGACACTACGCGCACCGGCTGGTGATTCACCACGATCACCTGCGCATACCGGGGGGGACGGAAGCGGCGCAGACACAACCGGGCGTTTTTCATTTCCACACCGGGCGCTTCCGCAACGGCGATCCGGCTCTGTGCCGCTGCCTGCCGCGGCGCGAATCCACGCATAACAAAGCTGTCCGGACGATGCGTATCCGCCAATTCCGGCGTCCCTACCTGTCCGTCTCCCACCAGATGCCGCAACCTCGCTACTGTCAATTCCAGTTTCTCCGGCTCGGGCGAGGAGGGTACGAACAACCCATGCTGCGTACGCCTCGGCTTCACCGGTTCGGCTCTCAACTTCACCTTCAGCACCGGCGCAACCGGCGGCCGTCCGCTCAAATCCAGTTGCAGCATTTTGATGAACGCCTTCGCGTCGAGCATCGGCACGGGCAATCGCAGCAGCACAATATGTTCTGGTGAGTTTTCCAGCGTAAGCCGTAACCGGACTTCATTCGTCGCCAGCGATCGCGCCCCCAGCCTCCCGCAAACATCGTTCAAAAGTCTGGACAGGATAAACGATAATGGCTCGATCAATTCCACCGGATCGTCGAGTTCCAACTCCTCCTCAAACTCGAGCGGATCCACCATGGGCCGTAATTGCCGGTAACCCTCGCCGCGCGCGAGACGCTGCAGGTTGATACCCTCATCGCCAATTCGCGCCGCCACGCCCATTGGCGGCAATTGGGCAAATTCGCCGAAAGTACGAATGCCCCACAAATGCAGCAGTTCAGCCGTTTCACTCGACATTCGATCGGCTGTTCCATATGAAAGCCCCGCGCCCAAAAGATTCACCGGCAACGGCGCCAGCACCTCCGCTTCCCTGCCCGGCGCTATGACCGTCACGCCGCGTATTCCGTGCGCCGCATGCATCGCGGCATCGGGATTTGCGGCAATCGCGAGGGAAGCCGGCACGCCAATGCGCCGTTCGATCTCGCGCGCCAGCATCTCCGGCGGACCATACAAGGATTCAAGACCGCGCACGTCGAAAATGACCGTGTCCGGCGGATTCTCTTCTATGTATGGGGAAAATCCGCGCGCGCATTCCACGGCCAGCGGCAGATTTCCCGGTGCATGAAGACACGCGAACATCAACGCAACTCCATCAACGCACCGCCGAGAACTCCGTCACATATGATTTGTTGAGCGCACAGGCCGCAGGGTCCGTTGTGCGCGCCCAAAAGCGCTTCTTGCTCTCCGCCTGCGCCATCAAACCCCGCAGCAATTTGCCGATCCACAGCGGTTTCTTAAGCCGCATCTCGATCTGCAGGGCGGAACAGGACCGCGCGTTGATCTGCCGTTCCACTGCCACCAGCGCCGCGCCCGTCCGCTCCGCCGCATGCCGCAGCCGGAACCAGGAGGCCAAAGGGATTCTCCGCGCAATGGCATCCGCCGTGTCCGCCATATCCAGCACAACCAACCCGAACCCGCCCGCCTGAATCAGCAGGTCAGTGGATTTCAATGCATGCTGCGCATTTCCTCCGCAATTCACCCAAAGGACGCGATCAAGATCCACGCCGGCTTCCACGGCCGAGACAGGATCGAACGCCCCCCCGGTATCGATCCACGCACAGCATTCTCCGCGCTGCGTCGCCTGGCCGAGCAGGGCGAAAACCAAAGCCGTCCGCCCAGTCGACTCAATCCCGCAGATTTCCGTCAGCGTGCCCCGCGGGATTCCGCCCTCCGTCAGCTTGTCGATGGCCGGGATTCCCGTCGGAATCTGCTCTCTTTCCAGCCTCTTGCGGACTTCAAACGGAACGTCGAACCGAGTCCGCATTTGGGATCGTAACTGTATAACGGCCGCCCCCATATTCGCCTTTTATTCGCCACTACCGGCAACTATACTTTTGCAGATTTCCGGCTTCGTCGCAAGCCTGAAATGGGGGTCCGTTATGCTTTCAATACAGACCATGCAGACCAGACAACTTGGAAACAGCGATTTACAGATCACCCCGCTCGGCATTGGCGCGTGGGCCATCGGCGGCGGCGGCGTCCCCTTCGCCTGGGGACCGCAGGACGATAACGATTCCATCGGCGCCATCCACGCCGCTCTCGACCGCGGCATCAACTGGATCGACACCGCGCCCGTCTATGGACTCGGCCACTCCGAAGACATTGTCGGCCGCGCCCTTAAAAGCCGGGCCACACGCCCATATGTGTTTACCAAGTGCTCCATTGTCTGGAACGAAAATCGCGAGGTCACGCGCAGCATGAAGCGCGAGTCTATCCGCCGCGAATGCGAAGACAGTCTGCGCCGCCTCGGGATCGACGCGATCGATCTCTATCAGATCCACTGGCCCGACCCCGAACCGGACATTGAAGAAGGCTGGTCGGCTGTGGCCGAACTGCAGAAGGAAGGCAAAGTCCGCTGGATCGGCGTTTCGAACTTCAAGCCCGCTCAAATGGACCGCATTCAACCAATCGCGCCCATCACCTCTTTGCAGCCGCCTTACTCCATTCTTTCGCCGGAGATCGAAGCCGAAATTCTCCCTTACTGCACGCGGCAAAACATCGGCGTAATCGTGTACTCACCCATGAAATCCGGCCTGCTCACCGGCGCCATGACTCGTGAACGAATAGCCAAAATGCCCGAAGACGATTTTCGCCAGCGGACCATTTCCTTTAAAGAGCCTTTGCTCACGCGCAATCTGAATCTGGTCGAGCTGATGCGCGCCATCGGCAACCGCCATGGCCGCACCCCGGGCGAAGTCGCGCTGGCGTGGACGCTGCGCCGTCCCGAAGTCACCGGCGCAATTGTCGGCCTGCGCTCGCCGAAACAGGTGGATGGCGTCATTGGCGCGGCCGATTTCCGCCTCTCCAGCGCCGAAGCGGAAGAGATCGCCCGATTCCTCGGCGAAAACGCTCCGAAATCCTGACAGCACCATAAAAGGTGCTATTTATAGAGAAGCCTTCCCATGTTCGACATCACGAAAGACATCCACTCGGTCACGACATTCCGGCGCAATCCCGGCCAGTTCATGAAACAGCTGAAAAAGACCAAACGGCCGGTCGTGCTGACTGTGAAAGGCAAAGCGGAAGCGGTTGTGCAGGATGCGGAATCGTATCAGCG
>Ga0181521_10003308_pt1 | contig 19020 bp, 16 predicted proteins | sample PEATcosm2014_Bin_32_FD_119764 | JGI IMG/M metagenome (GOLD analysis project Ga0181521, IMG submission 119764) | Peatland microbial communities from MTU Mesocosm Facility, Houghton, MI, USA - PEATcosm2014_Bin02_60_metaG | ecosystem: Environmental > Terrestrial > Soil > Wetlands > Peat | place... | reverse complement strand
TCCAATGTCACCAATGGGCCCGCATGATACGGAGCTGTAGACGATAACCAATATAGAGTCAAAAGGCGTGGTGGCGGAAAAGGGCGGCGAAACTGTGCCCGAGAATGTTACGGATTCACCCGGGAGTGCAGGGTTAGGTGAAATAATAAGCGTAAATGTGCCAGAAAACGGATTAGCGTATGCTGGTGAGAGGAAGGTGGCTCCGATAATCGTAACGGCTAGAATCGAAAGAACCGTAACGGCAATGAACCTGAATCTTTGAACCGTAAACTCCACAAACTGCTAGATATTGTGAAGTTAAGACTATTTAACGTGATAAGTCGAAGAACGTTCTCTCAATAGCAATGTTTCACGACTGAAACATTAACGTGCTTCATGGGTTTCTTGAAGCGTTCTGAATCAAAACGTCAACCGACTGGCAGAAGGAATTGAAATAGAAATTATTGGGCCTGCGGCCCAACGACCTTAACGGAAGTTGTTTCGGATTCGACGTCTAACCAAACCGTATGCGATTATCATGAAGATTGCTAGGACCGCTAACCCGATTGGATATTCAGGGATGACTGTAGTCACGTTCAATCTAGCCAGGTAGCTTTTGACCGATTCAGGGTTGTACATGTCGGAGTGGCGAGCAACCGTCTTCATTGAGCTGACTTGGCTTTCGATGGTTGATGTTCTCTGGAGGTATAGGGCGTATGCTGCGATGTCTGAATTGGTGGGCCGGACCGGAATTTCACCGGATGTCACCGACTCGTCAGTTCCGTCGAGACACCGGATTTGAACCGGCGACCTTTGCCGTGTAAGGGCAACGTTCAAGCCAGACTACTGGTCCTCTAACCAACTGAACTACCGGCCCACATGTTCATCGCACTTTCGCGCGCCCACCTAATCTGCCTTTCTAGGTTTTCGAAACGCGAAAGCAAATCTTCCCTTCGAGCTCTAAGCTTCGACTACTCAGCTATTTTCAACACGTTCTGAAGGTCCGCGTCCGGGTCGACTTCAATAGGTTCCTTGAGGGTTTTCTGGTAAAAACTGTAAGTCTTAAGACCGCTTCCTGTTAGCATACAGACGGTGTCTTCGTCACGGCCAATCCTGCCGTTCTCCACGAGTTTGACAAGGCCCGCAAGCGACACGGCTGATGAGGGTTCGACGAACAAGCCTTCGCTGCTCATGAGTAATTTTGCAGCCTTCTCGATTTCGGGTTCAGTGACAGATTCAGCCAGCCCTCGACTGTCCGCTAATACTGACAGGACCTGAGCTCCACGCAGAGGTTTGCTTATGAGCAAACCCTCAGCGATGCTTGCGGGTTTCTCAACTGGTTCCGCTTTCGACTGACCGGCTTTTGCTGCATGGCTAATGGGTGCGCAGCCCTCGGGTTGCACGCATACCATCGATGGAAGGTGATCAATCCAACCCAACTGTTTGAGCTCCTTGAATCCTTTGAAGCATCCTACCAAACCGCTCCCGGTCCCGACTGGAAACACAATCCAATCAGGTGGATCCCAGTTGAATTGCTCGCAGATCTCGTACCCTATGGTCTTCATCCCCTCTGATGAGAAGCTGTTGGTCTGAAAACCACAGTAGAAGAGACGAAGTTTTGCTGTAGCTTTGTTTGCGACCTCATAGGTCTGCTGCCTCGTACCATTGACCTTTATCACATTCGCATCGGCGACTGCGCACTGGATGAGCTTACTAGCGCTCGCGTAGGATGGCATGAAAACGTTGCATTGAAGCCCCGCCCTTGCACAATAGGTCGCGAGCGACGCAGCCGCGTTTCCGGAGGAGTCAATTGAAACACCCCTGAATCCAAGTTCTTTCGCTCGAGTCACAAGGACAACTGAGCCCCTGTCTTTGAAAGAGCCTGTGGGGGATGTAAATTCATGTTTGAAATATATCCCGCCAAGGCCAAGCTGTGCCTTGAGCTTTGTGGATTTCGATATAGGTGTGAATCCCTCTTCTAAGGTGACGTCCTCAAACCGGTCTACTGGTAGAAACTCCCTGTAGCGCCACATGCTCCTGAGGTTCCGCGACGACAACCCTTGTCTGTCGACGCTTTCGGCAATCGAACTATAGTCGTAGTCTACTTCCAAGAGATTATGGCAGGAGGGACATGTGTACATTGGTTCTCTCAGTGAGTATTGGCGTCGGCAGCTGATACATCGATAGGCAGTGGCAAACAATGTGAATCACTCTCGCGTAGCTGTTCGATTCGCCTGCTTTAGTTAGTCAACCGTCGATACTGAATCATACTAAAGTTTCTTCAGTGCGCGGGAGTCAGCCAGAATTGAAGCTAGGAAGGCCTTTCGTACATGGAGCAGGTTCTCCGCTTGGTCATAGACCAGTGAACTCGCCCCATCGGCTACGCTATCATCCACTTCGTTCCCCCGGTCAAATGGCATAACGTGGATGAAGCGGGCGTTGTTCGTTAGCTTCATCAGCTCTTCAGTTAACTTCCAGTCTTTGTGCATCGCTCCGAGTTGCAGCTCTTCTTCCTTAGGGCGCGTATAGAAGTCCGGCGATACCCAGGTCCGGGGAAAGACCACATCAGCCCCTTCCACCGCCGTTCTGTAGTCATGCACCGTCTCATACTTACAGTGGTTTTCTGCACATTTGTTCTTAATCATGGTCTCCGTTTCTGAGTCCAAATCATATCCTTCAGGATAGGCGATGGTGACATCCATCCCATATGTAGCAGCGATTAAGGCGTCAGCCTGGGTTGAGGTATAGTGACGCACAATAGGTGAGTAAGCCCACATCGCAACGAACTTCTTTCCTTTGAGCTTACCTAAGCTCTCCTGCATCACCATTATGTCTGCCATGGCTTGGGTTGGATGCTGCTTATCACAGGCTAGGTTGATAATCGGGACACGGGAGTACTCCGCAAATTTTTCGGCGATGGCATCGCCAAAGCCGGGTCGGAGGACACCATTCTTGTCCGGAATTGGGCCACTTAGGCGGATGCCTATGCAGTCAACGTATCTTTCCACTACCCGGGCGGTGTCCTTAAGCGATTCGCCGACGCCGGGTTTGTTTTCGAGGCTCAAGCGGAGGTCTGACGGGTCAGGGCACTGTACAAAGCCTCCTAACTGCTCCATAGCTGCAGTGAAAGAGATCCTGGTTCGGGTAGAACCGCGGAAGAACAGAAGCAAGAGCGTTTTCCCTTTCAACAATCCAAGGGAACGCGATTTCTTTCCCATTGCTTTGAATTTGTAAGCCAGCTTTAGAACCTGGTCTAACTCAGCCTTAGTCCATTCATGAGTGTTGAGAACATCTCTTCCCTTTAAATCAGTCAAAGCTCTCTCTAATCGCAACGTTTGATATTGCAAAGGATAAACTTATTTTCGTATTTTCCTCCGAGACGCTCAGCTACATTTCTTGCACGTGTTTTCGTTTGTGAGCACGCTTCGAATCGCATATGCTTCGATTACTGCCCCTTCGCTCATTTCACCGGCACCGTGTCGGAGGCTTTCTGCCATCAAGAAACCATAACCCCAATATTGGCTAGGGGAACGTAGTCGTAGAAGGATACAGTCATAGAGCCATTATGGACTGAACTCTGGAGAAGCGTGAGGCCATGAGAGTCGCATTCCTGACTATCGGTCAGAGTCCCAGGCCAGACATCATGGACGATTTAGTTGACGAACTGAAGGGTATGAGCTATTCAGAGTATGGTGTTCTCGACAACGATTCGCTCGATCATATCCTCAGCGACTTCGTGCCCAAAGCGAATGAAATTGCGTATGTCACGATTTTGAGGGATGGAAGGGAGGTCACATTATCAAAGGAAACAGTCTCGCATAGGCTTCAGGAACTAGTTTCTCGTGTTGAATCCTCCGCAGACGTTATCGTGGTATTGTGCGCCGGCGATTTCTCACTTTCTTCAAGTAAACCTCTCGTGTTTCCGTCTAAAGCTCTGGTCAAACTGGTTAGACGAACTTCGCCCTTGAGCATAGGCGTCATGATCCCCGAAAAATCCCAGACTGAACTTATGAGAGTTCGGTGGGAAGCCGTGTCCCGCGTCTCGAAGATCGTGGTATGGTCGCCCTACACTAGCACAGTCGCTCTTGAGAGCGTATCGGAAGAACTCAGACACAGTGGTACAATCGTAATGGAATGCCTTGGTTATTCGACGAGGCACAGAACACTCGTGGAGCGCATAACCGGCGAAAAAGCATTCATTCCAAGGGACGCGATTCTCGAGGGCATTGCAAACTCTGTGCGTGCACCGTAGGACAACTCATAGTAACGATGCGTCGATTGCGAACAAGATCATACTCTCACGTGATACCTCATTTTCAGGTTTCAACTCCTCCAGGCAAGTGTCTTTCAAGTGTAAACGCTGCGAGAGTCGATACTTCTCGTTAGTTAGACTCCGTCTTCTGAGAATCAACGATGGGTCGAATCATTTTACCCTTGACCGTACCATCTACGGAGCCGTGATCCATAGCCACGTTCCCTCTCACGACCGTGTAAACTGGTGCGCCTTCAAATTGAAAGTTTTCAAACGGACTCCATTTGGCTTTTGATAGAAACTTCGCTGGCTCAATCTTGCCTTTCATGGTTGGATCAATTATAGTAAAATCGGCATCTGAACCGATTGCAATGCAACCTTTTTGTGGGTAAATCCCCCATGCTTTTGCCGGATTTTCTGAAGTCAGTTGTACATATTTGGAGAGCGAGAGCAGCCCCTTCTTGACTTGTGTTAGCATCAACGGTACGGAGGTCTCAAGCCCTGGGAATCCGGACATACAGTCAAAGATAATGGGTTTCGTTTTCTCTTCCAGCGTTTGTGGAGCATGGTCCGTTGCGATCATATCGATGGTACCGTCGTTTATCGCATTCCAAAGTGAAGCTCTATCAATTTCAGTCTTTACTGCGGGGTTCACCTTCATGAGTGAACCTATCTTCTCATAGTCTTTGTCATTCAATAGCAAGTAGTGAGGTTCAGTTTCGGCAGTTATGGGTTGTCTTCTTTGTCTTGCTTTGCGTACTGCATCTACACCTTGAACGCTACTCAAATGAGCGAGATGCAGTTTGCATTTCGTTTCGCGTTCGTAGGCTATGGCTCGATTGACCGCTTCCTCCTCAACGATCTGAGGACGTGATTCAAAATGTGCGTAGGCATCTCGGCGTCCTTGTTTTCGAAGCTTATTTATTCTGTATTGCAGGATCGGATCGTTCTCGGCGTGTACTGAGACTCTCAGATCTACAGCGGCAACTTCTGCAAGCTCATCTAGCATCTCACCGTCCGACGGCGGGCCAATCTTGCCTAAAGTTTCGCCCATGAAACACTTGTAACCTATGACTCCTGCCTGAGCGAGTTTTTTTACCTCATCGAGGTTTCCGTCGGTGAGGAGACCATAAAGTCCGTAATCGACGACCGCTTTCTCCTCTGCTGCACGTATTTTGTCTTTGAGTGCTGTAACGTCTTTCACGGGGGGATGATTGTTCGGCATGTCGAAGACGCATGTTGTGCCGCCAGCAGCTGCGGCCAGTGTGCCAGTTTTGAAATCTTCCTTGTAAGTATAGCCAGGGTCTCTCAAGTGAACATGAACGTCAATTACTCCTGGAAGAACAAATAGCCCCGCAGCATCTATAGTTCTTGAGGAATCAGGGAGATTTGCGTTTGAAGCTATAGCGACAATTTTCCCTTCCTTAACAGCGATCCCCGCCTGAAACGAAGAATTGGGCGCGACGATAGTGCCGTTCTTTATGGTAAGATCTACCTGAGTCATAACCAGTTCAAGCAGACACCGTCGACTGCCCTATATCAATTATGAATATTTCAGAAACCGAGATCGACCGTACGATCTTCTACAAGCTGTGGCAAGGATTGCAGATCCGAAGAAACTGATCGCGTTCGCTCGACTACTTGTTCTTCGAGTTTCTGCTATCCGAATGCCTTTGATGATGCCGACGTAGCCGCTATTCGCAACGGGTTCGTTTAGAAGTTTTCACTTCAGTCTTCCGACTCTCTCGAGTTTGTTAGCTACCTCAGGCAGGTTCAGAGCTTCTAGGCATTCCTTAGTTTGCCAACTGGATTCTTTATCCCACCCATGGAGCGCATAATAATCGTCCAGCATCTTTTCCCATTCTTCATGGTCAATTTTTTCGCCCTTGTATGGTCCCGATCTTACTGGCTCATCCCAATACCGGCGCGGCGGATGGTCATCTTCGCGGGTAAAACCTGCGTGTAATGTGTTAAATGCCTTCTCGATGTTTTGAATCTGCCTTCCAACTCGCATGAATCCTTCGGGGGAAATGTCAACGCCCGTAGCACATGACGTTATCTTAGCTAGGAGTTCTGCCGCTTCTCGTTCATAGTTCGTTTCCCATGAGAGTATTCCTTGATTGTAGAGGCACAATCCAGTCATATCAAGAATCGCCTTAAACTGTTCTTGCATGAATACGCGCCTCGGCACTCCCTCAGATGACAAGAATTCTTCGGGTAAAAGTGAGTGCACTGCACCCCGTAGGTGTCTGCCTGCGCTGGTTGAGGTGGCAATTCCGAAGCCCCATCCCTTTGAGATTCTATATCCGTCTAGGGTGTCTTGGCCTTTCACGTGCAGTGCGAAGTCTTCTGATCCCTTAATCTTCTGCGAAGCTCTCTTGACTCCGTCCGCGAGAAAATCTCCGATGCCTTGTCTATGCGCCAGTTTTTCTAGCATCATCAGCATTGCGTCATGGTTTCCCCACTTCAGTTCCAATCCGTCCGTATCTCTTGTAGTTAGGAGTCCACGCTCGTAGCACTCGAACGCCCATGATATCACGGTAGCCGCGTTGTCGCCGTCTAGACCTAACTGATTTGCTAGAAGATGGCATTTTATGGCGGCTTCCGCGTTGTCGCAGTCGATCCTTGTGCAGTATGAGTTTGAAGAGTTGTTCCACCAACCCTCGCCCTTTATTTCGTAAGGTCCATCTTTTACCTCCATCCAAGGCATGCATCCCACAGGACAGCCAATGCAAGCTAATATTTTCTTTCTATAGCGTCCCATCGCCTCTCCTGTCACTTTTTCGATTTTCTTCTGGTCCCAGTAATCGTCTTGCCCATTCCGAACCGGCCTAAATCCTGCCTCCCAAGTCTTACTCCCAGACCTGCCCCCTACTCCGTAATACCCTTCTCTTCGGATGTCTTCGGTATCCGAGGCCAGTTCCACTATTCCCATAGCCTCGTCCACTGCCTCGATGAACTTCTCTGGCTTCGCGATCTCTATTGATTTGCTCCCACGAACTGAAAGTGCTTTCAGGTTCTTCGAGCCCATAATTGCCCCGACTCCCGATCCCCCGGCGGCCTTGGCTCGATCCGTTATGATACAAGCTGAGCGAACGAGGTTTTCACCGGCTGGACCAATAGATGAAACTCTTATTTCCTCGTCTTTCAAATCGCTTCTGATTATTCTCTCCGTTTCCCAAGTAGTCTTTCCGTAGATTGAAGATGCGTCCTTCAGCTCAGCCTCATTGTCATGAATCCACAAGTAGACAGGCCTTTCTGCCCTGCCGTAGATTACGACGTTGTCGAACCCCGCGAATTTGAGTTCTGCTCCGAAGTGACCGCCACAATTTGCTGAACCCATTCCACCGCCAAAAGCGTTCTTGGTTTCGATTGACACTCGACAAGCGAAAGGGGCTAATGTGCCGACCAAAGCGCCGACGCCGTAGATGAGTAAGTTTTCTGGATCAAACGGGTCGATTTCTGGTCTTACCTCGTTAAGCATTATCCATGCGTTTATGCCTCGACCTCCGATGAACCTTCTTGCGTATTTCTCGGTGGGTTCAGTGCGTATCTTTCCTGTGGTCAAGTTCACTCTCAGGATTTGCCCGCCGTAACTACAAAGTCTCGTCGCTGCCATCTTTAGTCCTCAAATAGAGCCCCGTACTTACAGTATTTAGCGCACTGTTGTTGAGTTTCGTTTAGGCAGTGGTCGCAGGTCGGCTCGACTCGGAGGGTAATAGTGCCGCTCTCGTTATTTCTTTCTACTTTAAGGCTTGAGATTCTTGGGTTGAAGTACTTGTGATTACTGTGGTGGTAGGAGCACGCTAGCTCGCAAATCCTGCATCCACTGCATTTGTCGAGCATTATCTGGGGCAAAGAGTGTCGCTCTATTGTGAAAGGGTGATTTCTCGCGTTGAAATATATACATATATAATATACAATATATTGCCCTTGTTTGTTTGCCAAATGTGAACAACTCTATAGGCTATCTTCTCCACGCCCTTCCCCCTGGACAGCTTACTGCCGTTTGACACCAACCTACTCTTTCCCCCTCCCGAACAGCCTTCCTGCAGGAATCTTTCTTGGCTTGGTGAGGAGCATTGCATGCTCAGAGACGGCTTGGGAGAGTACGATTTTCTGGAATTCGTTAGCGTCTTTTGAGGTTTGAAACTACTACGAATTCATTCCCCTGAAACCTGTCGTAGGAGAAATCTCTGACCTCAAACTCCATCGGCATCTCGTAGTTCGCTTCCTAGGGATGCCCCTCGTTCCAAAACCTCTAGGTTTTCTGAAACATGACTCCTCAGCATCGACTTCACTGTCTCCTTCATTTCGTCAACCGTGACGAAATCCTTCAGTCTTCCGTCCAACCCTAGGAGGACGCCTAGCATGAAAATGTTTGTGCCAAATTCAGCTTCTTTGGACCCTGACTCAGCGTTCACAAAGAATACATGCGGATACGGTGAAAGGATCTTCTTAACCTTGAGTGGGGACAAAGTGTCTTCTTTTTCGAGCATGTTGTCTTTCGGGATCATTCTCTTGGTATCCACGACGAGAATAGTGTTCTCGTTGATGTAATCTAGGTAACGTAACGTTTCTGCGATTTCAAGGGAAAGGATCGCGTTGGCCGCGTACTTGGGTATCATGGGCGAATAGACGTCGCCCAGCCTGACGTACGCTTTGACGCTACCCCATCTCTGAGCTAGGCCTTTGTCTTGCGTAGCAGTCACTTTGATTCCTTTTTTCAACGCGGAGGTCGCCACCAACTCGGAGAGGGTGATGATTCCTTGCCCACCAACGCCTGCCATGAGCAACTCGTATTTCATTCGAGTCACTCATTCGATAGCATTGAATGGGCACATTTGTGCACATACCTTACAACCTACACAAGATAGGGAGTCAATGCTGTACGTCCCATCCTGCACCAGAATCGCGGGGCAGTAGAAGGTCGTGATACACGCACCGCAACTCTTGCATTTTTCTTCATTTACTCTAAGCTTCGTCCGTTTTTCGCGGCCGACGCGGCTGCTTTGGAGAGCACATTCCGCTCTTGAGACTATTACTTTGACGCCACTTTTCTTGATGGTGTTAGCGACCATTTCTGTTGACTTTGCAACTTCAAATGGATCAATGACAACAGTCTGTGCTCCAATTGCCTCTGCCACTCGTGCTATATCGATGGGCGTAGCCTGTTTGCCTAGGGCCGTTCGACCGCTGGTGGGACTGGGCTGCAATCCAGTCATCGCTGTCCACCCGTTATCGAGGACAATTATCGTAATGTCTGACCCGTGCGCTACCGCATTCACTAGTGCGGGCATTCCAGCATGAAAGAAGGTCGAGTCTCCCAGTGTCGCTATCACTGTATTCTTAGCACCGGCGACCTTGAACCCATGCGCGAGGCCAATGCTGGCCCCCATCGTTACCTCAGTCCAAAGAGTCTCTAGTGGTTTGAAAACACCCATAGACGTACAACCAATGTCGCCCGTCACAATGACATCTCTTCTTGAGAGTCGAGCTTTGGCGATAGCCCTATTGATCACGTAGTAAGTGGCCGAGTGCGGGCATCCGGGGCAGAACGAAAGAGTTCTCTTCATCTCAACGGGTTTGATTCCCTTTTTAGCAACCTCGGAGCCGTTCGAGAGGGTCAACTCCCGTCCAATCAGCTTGGATAGGCCAGAGGCTACAAGTTCGAAGGTGTACTCGCCCACTCTAGGCATTGTTCCATCTTCTTTGCCGATGATGTGGACAGATTTGCCTGATTCTGCGGCCGTTTTCTTTAGCAGTGTCTCCACTATAGGCTCTTGTTCCTCTAGAACGAGTATCTCATCTACGCTCGATAGCATAGATCTGGCCTTCTCTGTGGGCCAGGGGTTTTCACAGTCAATCTTCAGCGTGCTCAAGTCCAACTGAAAGGTGTGAATCGCTTCTTGGAGGTAGGTCCAAGACACCCCGGATACAACAACTCCCGATCTGTTCTTCAGAATTAGCGGGTTCAAACCATGATCGTCAATCGCATGTCGAGCCGTTTCGATCTTTTTCAGCAGCTCGGCGTGTTGCTGCATCCTGTCCGCCAGGATCGTTGTGTATCTCGTCAGTTCCTTTTTGAAGTTGAAGTTTCTAGGCGTAACGACAGTTCCAACTACGGGAACATTTCCGAGGGCGTGTGCAACATTGGTTGTTGATCTGAGGATTACAGGTATCTCGAGCTTTTCTGAAAGTTCGAAGGCGATCTTTGTGAATTCTTTTGCTTCGGGGGGATGTGAAGGATCAAGGATTGGTAGCGATGAAAGGAAAGCGAAATAACGAGAGTCCTGCTCTGTGCATCCAGCATGCGTTCCTGGGTCATCCGCCACATAGACGACCATGCCTCCTTTGACCCCTTTGTAGGCTATGTTTGTCAGAGTGTCAGAGGCAACATTCAGACCGGCCGCCTTCATTGTAACCAACGACCTCTTGCCGGCCCAAGCACTAGCGGCGGCCGTATCAATCGCAACTTTTTCGTTGGTACTCCACTCGACATAAACCTGCAGCCCCTCGCTCAGAACCTTCTTGCTCAGGTATTGTAATGTCTCACTAGAGGGCGTTCCAGGATAACCCGTCGCCACTTCAACAGATGACTCCAAGGCACCCTCCGCGATAGCCTCATTTCCAAGAAGAAGCTCATCATGCATCGCGTTATCAGGATGCCTCTGTACTTCGACACTCTTCATATCTGAAAACCATGAACGGGATCTAAAGAATAGATAATGCGTTATTTCAAAATGGAGGATAGGGCTTCCTCTTTAAATTTCGCATGCCGTGGGAAGACACCTGCGGTGCTCAGAGACGGGTCACGTCCTCGACCCAATGTTCAATCCGAGGTCCGTTGCGGTGATCGGGGCTTCGATGGACCCTCTTAAGCCTGGCTATGTAATTCTTAAGAATCTGATCAGTGGCGGATTCAAAGGTTCAGTTTATCCCGTCAATCCGAAAGCATCAGAAATATTTGATCTGAAGACCTACCCAAAGCTTAGCGACATACCCTCCGACATAGATCTAGCAGTCATCGCGGTTGCCGCGTCAAATGTTTCTTCAGCCATAGATGATTGCATAAGAAAGAAAGTTGCAGGAATTGTGATCATTTCCGCGGGTTTCCGCGAAACCGGACAGGCAGGCGCTAAGGTGGAAAAGGACATTTCAGAGAGGGCCAAGAAAAGCGGCATCAGGGTAGTGGGCCCAAATAGCGCAGGTATCCTGAATTCCTGGGCAAGTATGTACGCGACGATAGAGGGCACGCCTGCAAAGGGATCTGTGGCGTTTCTCTCCCAGAGCGGCGCATTTGGTGGAGCCATCTTTGGATGGGCACAAGACCTGTGTTTGGGTTTCAGCAAATTTGTTAGCTTGGGAAACATGTGTGATATTAACTTCAGCGATCTGCTGGAATACCTGGCTCAAGACGCAGAAACTAAAGCAATCGCTATGTACGTGGAAAGTATCGCCGACGGTAAGCGATTCATCTCCATTGCCAAGAGAGTGGCCCTCACTAAACCAATAGTAGTTTACAAGGTCGGTAGAACCGAAGCAGGGCGAAAAGCTGCCCTTTCTCACACAGGTTCTATGGCTACATCAGACAGGATCTACGACGGTGCATTCAGGCAAGCCAAGGCGATTAGGGTGTATGATGTTGAAGAGTTATTGGATTATGCCTTCGTGCTGACACATCAACCCCTGCCCAAGGGTGGGCGCGTGGGAATATTGACGGACGCGGGGGGCCCAGGCGTTGCAGCGACGGACGCCTGCATCTTATCCGGTTTGGAAATACCTGAAATACCGCAATCCATCCAAGTCAAACTCAAACAATTCTTGCCTGCATTCGCGTCGACAAAGAATCCCGTCGATATGACGTTCAGCCTTGACCCTAAGATCTATCGAGATTGCATCGACCTCATTGCGGGTGAAGATGCGATCGATGGATTGATGATAACAATCACTTCACATCTTGCAGTTCAGGAGGAACTAGCAAATACCATAGTGAAATCGTTTGTAACGGGTAGAAAGCCGTTATTGGTATCCTGGACAACGAGCAGATTGGCTGACCCAGCGAGAGGGATTCTACGAAGAAGTGGAGTACCCGTGTACTCGACTCCTGAGCACGCCGCCAGAGCCATGGCTTGCCTTGTTGCTTACTCTAGGTCTGTTCGTGAATAAGAGAGTCATACCTCTCGCTTTTATTGCATCGCTGTGTACCTATCGCAAGCTGAAAGAAAAGCCGTTTCTTGCAGGAAAAGGTTGATTCGTTCTTCAATCGACACCGAACTAACCATTGAGGACACGTACCAGACACTTAAGCCCAAATGACATCGTTACGCGCAAGAGCCTGTCCAATTCGCTTCATCGCGTCCTCGACCTGCGCGGATTGGACGGAGTATGAAATTCTTAGATGTTGTTCACCGGTTTTTCCGAAACCAGAGCCGGGTACGGTAACGACTCCAGTTTTCTGTAAGATATATACCGCCAGCTCTTCGTCTGAAATCTTAATGTTTGAAAACCCTGGAAATACATAAAACGCTCCTTTCGGTACCACGTAGTGCAGTCTTTCGATCTTGTTGAGTCCGTCGATGACTGTCTTCCTTCTTCTGTCGTATTCCGCAACCATTTCTCGAACGCAGTCTTGTGGGCCTGTCAACGCAGCAAGAGCTGCTCGTTGCGAGATCGTGTTAGCACACATCGTTGCGAAGTAGTGAATTCTACTCAGTTCTGCTGAAATATTTTTTTCAGCAACAAAGTAGCCGATTCTCCACCCATTCATGGCGTATGCTTTCGAGAAACCATTCACCGTTATGGTCCTGTCTCCCATACCGGGCAGGGATGCCATGCTGATATGTCTCGCACCATCATAGACGAGTTTTTCATAAACTTCATCCGAGAAAACTATCAAGTTGTGCTTCTGAGCAAATTCCGCCACAATCTCAAGGTCTCTCTTGGAGAAGACATGACCCGTCGGATTGGAGGGGTTACACATCCAGATCATTTTTGTCTTCGTGGTTACCTTTCTCTCTAGAACTTCCAGTTCTACTTCGTAGCCCCCTTCCTCATTTAGCGGGACAGCGACCGGCACCGCTTCAGCCAACAAAGTATCTTCGAAGTAAGAGGGATAATACGGATCTAGGATCAGAGCTTCTTCTCCGGGGTCCAGTAGAGCTAGTGCGGTTACCATCATCGCTTCTTGCGTGCCGGTTGTCATCGTAATCTGTGTTGGATCCGCATCGATCCCGTTCTCTCTGCTGAGCTTGTCAGCTATGGCTTCGCGTAGCTCCAACATGCCGGGTATACTAGTGTAATGCGTGAACCCTTCTTCCATAGCTGCTCTAGCTGCCTCGACAATATGCCTCGGCGTTTTGAAGTCCGGTTCGCCCTGCTCCAGATGGATGGCGTTTCCCATTTTCTCAGAAAGCTCACGCATCTTTCTTATGGCTGAGGGTTTTATCTGCTGGGTTCTATGTGAAAATGCTAACTGAGAACGCCTCCCGCATTTTATTCATGATCGAGTTCCGTTTCGGGACCTGAGATTTCAATTTAGTGAGCAAATTCTGCTGTGTGAATTCAACCCGGAATGAGCAGTCATATGAGGGCGCTGATATGTCGGGAGACGGGTCAGGCCAGGACACGGCTGACTACGTTTTCATAGACTTAGGAATCCTACGGGCGTGAGTCCGACCGCGCGGGCAAACATACACGCATAGCCCACACAAGCCTTGTTCGCCCAAGAGGCCCACTCTCTTTGTCATGTAGCCATCACACAGTTCGGCAGTGAACCTAACTTCTCTTGGTTCTAGTGGATTAAAGGGAACGCCCGTCAATGCCATCACGGGGCAGAACCGAACACATGCGAGACAACCACCGCAGTCCTCATCCATTCTAGACCCAGCTCCCAACGGGGCATCCGTAAGTACACTTGAAAGTCTAACTCTCGGACCATAGTCTTGCGTAACTAGCAGACAGTTTTTCCCAACCCATCCGAGTCCAGCCAAGTTTGCCACAAGCTTATGAGATACTTCACCAACCAGCTTAGACGAATCGAAAGTTTGAGACGCAGGAATCGGGTAGGCTACGTAGCCTTCTTCTCGGATTATGCTCGCCAACAGCATAGCCATATTGTCTAAACGCGAATTAACAGAACGGTATAGCGCCTCGTATGGTAAGATGGCTTCAGGGTCGTCGTGTCTCGGCAATTCGTCCACAACCACATCCGAAAGGTGAATACCGATTGATATTGCCCTAGGGAATTCTCTTAGGCGCTCTCCACTCTGCTTGCAGATGAAGTCAACAGCCGACGTAAGGTCGGCGACGCCAAACAAATCTGCTCCATGTTCCTTTGCGATTCTCTTAAGTCGACCCTGAAAAGAATCGCCCAACGACGCCGCCTACGATGTTCGTTCAAGCCAGCCCTATTTCAGCCGTTTGGGTAGTTGCGAAGTTTGGATTGGTTTCAGACAAGTGACATCTCCGTTGATCTGCTATCCGCGCTGCGACCTAACCAATAGCAAATGATTGAGGGGAGGAACTCGATTCGTTTAGGCGTTCTTGCATTGGCATGCGTGGTCGTTCGCTGATCAATCGTGCTCTTCTGCTTGCCGTCATTCGAGAATTAGACTCCCTATATAATAGGTAGAAAAGCTGCTTCGGTTAGAGCGAAAGATAGCATAGGTGTACGGATGATCGCTATCAAAAACCGCGACAATGTTGCAGACCGAATTATCAAGGAGGCTGAAGAGCAACAGCGTAGTGCGTTGCTAGAGCCGGAGGCCAAGGCAATCTGTCGAGCATACGAGCTCCCTCTTCCACCATTTGAAGTTGCAGCTAACAAGAAGCAGGCAGTTGATTTTGCAGAGAAGCTCAGCTATCCGGTCGTTTTGAAGATAGTTTCGCCGGACATTATGCACAAGACAGAGGCAGGAGGTGTTCTTCTCGACCTTAATTCGACAGCTGAGGTCGAAGAAGGATACGAGCGACTGTTATCAAACGCTAAGATGTTCAAGAAGGATGCGCGGATTGTAGGCGTTCTAATCCAACACATGGTTGCGAAAGGGCTAGAGGTCATAGTGGGAGGACTACGAGACCCTCAGTTTGGTGCCGTAGTGATGTTCGGGTTGGGCGGGATATTCACCGAGGTGTTGGAGGACGTCACGTTTGGAATCACACCGGTAAATGAGTGGGATGCGCGGGGGATGATTCGGTGTATACGAGCACACCGGACTCTGACCGGATTCAGAGGACAGCCGCCCGCAGACGAAGGTGCAATCGCGAGAATCATTTGTGGAGTTTCTAAGATGATGGATGAGAACCCGTCGATTGGTCAGTTAGATCTCAATCCTGTTATGGTTTGTGAGCATGAGTGCTCAATCGTAGATGCGCGCATTGTGCTAGTGGAAGAGCCTTCGAAGCAACTAGTTACTAGCGAAAAGGGTTGATGGAGGCTTGCTGGTCAGACAGAACTTATCATACTTTCTCCAACCTGATCTCGACCAGAGGGTGCGCGCATTTGAACTATATCAAACGCGTCGGCGTAATGCCCGATTCGACAAGAAGTCGAAAATGAAAAGAAAGAAAATTAGAAAAAAGCGGGTGGGAGGGTTTTGCTCCCTCCGTTTCCTAGGTTTGTACAGTTCCTATTTTGTCTCTACGGGTTTGGTTGCTTTCCTTCTGCGCATGTATACGGCGGCTGCCAAGATTACTATGATGGCCAAGATAGCGGCTGGTGCAGTCCACCCTGAACTAGTTGCAGGTGGGCCCGCGGTTGAATTTGTGGCAGTCGGGGTGGTCATTGCGGTTGTTGCGCTGGCAGCTACCGGTTGAATATACAGGAACATTTGCGAGTTTGGTCCCATGATATACAACGCGCTGCCCGGTGCGGCAACTAGACCTGTCCATTTGTTCGCCCAGTAGGCTGATACGAAGGTCATATAGAAGAGGTCGATTTCCACAGCGTTTTGAATCATGTACTTCTGGACGTTATGAATGATCTGGATACGTTGCGTTTGATTTGTTGTTGTGAGTTGTGCCTGATACATGGCGTCAAATGCAGGGTCTGATAGTCCGCTGCTGCTGTAGCCGGTTTGTATGGCGTTTGATGTATAGCTGTAGATAATGGAGCTTTCATCGTTTACCAACCAATCCCATACGGCCATGTCCCAGTTGTATGGTGGGCTGGAGATCGCGTCCCAAAGGGCGCCTCCTTCCATGGTTGTGTAAGTGATATCCACGCCGATCTGGTTCCACCATCCCTTGATTATCTGGGCTCCTCTTGCCATTTCTGGATACCCGTTAAAGATCCAGAAGCGGTAACTGAGCGGTACACCCGAGGGGCTGACCCTAATCCCGTTAGGTCCCATCTTGTAGCCAGCCTGATCCAAGATTTGATTCGCCTTAGTTAGGTTAAACGGGGGAACCAAAGACTGGCATTCGCTACAGTAGTATGATCCAAACATGTCTGGTATGATGCTTAGCGCGGGATGGTAAAGGCCTCCGTAGAGTTGGTCATTGAGGTAGGTGCGATTAATTGCGTACATCAATGCAAGTCTAACGTTCTTGTCGAGCAAGGTTGGGTTGCCTTGGCTGTGGTTTGTGTTCAGGTTGAGGTATATGTCTTCGACCGTGTTCATTTCCTCTGGAATGGTGGCAAGGCCCGGCACTTGGTTCAGCGCTGCGACGTCGGAGATTGGGATATAATCTGCGCCATCGATTTCACCTGACTTCAGCGCCGCCTCCATATCTGCCTGCGACGCGTACTGGCGAATGACTAGTGAGTCTATCTTTGGTCTACCCATGAAGAAGTTATTGAATGCTTGGAACTCTATGTATTCGCCTGGTACCCAGTCAACGAACTTGAATGGTCCTGAACCAATGGGTGGGTTGTTGGTGAAGTTTAACGCCGCTGCTCCTACGGCGCCCTGTGCTACCCAATAATGCTCCGGGAGAATATCTAGACCCGTGAGCCACCCAGCTATCAGGGTTGGCGTGGCGGTCCTGACGACTACCGTGTAGTTATCGGGGGTTGTGACGCTTGCTATTCCTTGCACGAATCGGGCCATGCTGCCTCCTGCTGCCTGGACTAGGTTGATGGTGAACTTCACGTCTTGAGAGGTCACCGGTTGACCATCATGCCATGTCGCATTGTGGCGTAGGTTCACTACCCAAGTTGTGTCGTTGGGTTGTGAGTAGCTCAGCGCAAGCCAAGGCGATGGCTGTAGGGTTGCGTTCTGGATGAATAGCTGACTGTACAGCGCCGACCTGAACATGCCGTAGGTATAACTTGTCATGGGGTTTAGGCTGATAACGCTAGTAGTGCCGAGGATGAATCTAACTTCGTTCGTCGTTGTTGTTTGCGCCTTCACGTAAGTTGGTACTGCGAGCAAAGCTGATAGAACTGCAATTGCTATTAGAAACACGCATTTTTCATTACTCAATTTTTCCACGACAAAGCTGCCGTTCCAAGCCGCTTATATAATCACGCTAGATAACGTGAATACAAGAAACGCACAATACGTTTTTCTATGTGAAATCGGATCGAAGTCTAGACTTTTCTTAGTCTTGGGTTTAGAACTTCATCCAACCCGTAGCCAACGCCAGTGAAGGCGAGAATCGTTGCGACTATGAGTATTCCTGGTGGCAGGAAGAACCAGTATGCTCCGGCGGTGAAGCTACCCATATTGAAGGCAAAGTACAATATCGAACCCCAGCTTATAGTGCTCAAATCCCCCAACCCAAGGAAGCTCAGAAACGCTTCAGAGGCCACCGCAAAAGCTGCAACGATTACTGCGTTAGCGAAGATGAGTGGGACAACATCGGGCAGAAGATGCTGTCCAATTATTCTGCGATCTGTGCACCCCACGGCTCTTGCTCGATAAATGTAGGTTCTCTCTTTTAGCGAAATTACTGCCGATCTTACCATCCTTGCGGTGCCTGTCCAACCGGTTATACCTATTACGAATGCTACGTTCCATAAGCTTGGTTTGAGCACAGCCGCTAGGATGATCATTAATGGCAGGGTGGGTAGGATTAGAAAGATGTCCGTGACCCTCATCAAGGTCTCGCCTTTCAGACCGCCATAGAAGCCTGAGAGAAGCCCAACTGAAGTGCCGATAAGAATGGCGATGAACGTCGCGAAGAATCCTATCAGTAAAGACCCCCGGCTCCCCCAAATCACTTGGCTAAGAAGATCCTCTCCAGCATCATCCGTACCCAAAAGATGGGACCAGCTGGGCGGTGACATGCGCGGGCCGCTCGCCAGCAGCGGATTATAAGGGCTGAAGATGTTTGGAAAAGCAGCTAAAACGCATAGCACCAGCAAAACAGCGAGGCCCACCAAAGCCGCGTTCTTCGTTTTGTATAGGTTCCAGAACTGTTCAAAGGCTTTCTTCTGGACGACTAGTCTTCTTTTGATTCTAAACGATGATAGCAATTCTAATACCTCACTCTAGGATCTAGAAAGCTATAGAGCATGTCTGCGATTAGGTTCGCTAACACCATGAAAACGCTGAACAAGATGAATACTCCTTGTAGGAGCGGATAGTCCCGGAAGAGGACTGATTGGTACACGAGTAGGCCTACTCCTGGCCAGTTGAACACCGTTTCGACAGAGATTGCACCCAAGACTACAAGGCCGATGTTCATCGCGATGAGCGTAACGGAGGGAAGGGCGGCGTTCTTCAGCACATGCTTCCTGAGTATTGCGAGGTCGTCGAATCCCTTCGCCCTTGCCGTAAGAATATAATCTTCAGACAGGATATTGATCACAGAACTCCTCATGATTAATGCATACGCGCCGG
>Ga0181521_10003307_pt1 | contig 19023 bp, 21 predicted proteins | sample PEATcosm2014_Bin_32_FD_119764 | JGI IMG/M metagenome (GOLD analysis project Ga0181521, IMG submission 119764) | Peatland microbial communities from MTU Mesocosm Facility, Houghton, MI, USA - PEATcosm2014_Bin02_60_metaG | ecosystem: Environmental > Terrestrial > Soil > Wetlands > Peat | place... | reverse complement strand
GTTTCCGGCCAGGTCCCCATCGACCCCGGCACCCAGCAACTGGTGTCCGGCGACGTGCGCGACGAAACCCGCCAGACGCTGACCAACATCATGCGCATCCTGGAAGGCTGCGGCGCGGCGCTGAGCGACGTTGTGAAGTGCCAGGTATTCCTGGCCGATGGCAAAGACTTCGCCGCCATGAACGAGGTCTACGCGGAATTCTTCGGCCAGGCCAAACCCGCGCGCACCACGGTAGTGGCCGCGTTTGCGATACCAGGGATCAAAGTGGAGATCGACGCGGTCGCGTATAAGCCGAAGTAAGCGCCGGCTCAGCTAAGCCTTCGTACGCGGCCCGCGACGATTATGGGGCGGGTCCCTGGCCTGCCATAGGCATTGAGATAAGATGAGATCTCCAACTATGGAACCTGCAGTATTACTGGCGGAGCTTCAAGCGCTTGCAGACGGCGTGCCCGATTTTGAGACGTTTACATCGACATCCCGCGTTCATCACCAGTGGTTGGGGAAGGTTCACGCTCTGATTCAGCAATTCGATCCATCTGAAGCGCTATCTGTGAGCAGCAGCATGGGCTTTGTGGGCATCGGCATTTCTCGTGATGCATCCCTCTCGCAGATAGTCGGGATCTTACACCGGGTGATCGCGCGCCTCGAAGCGGAGGTGCCACAACACGGGGGCCAGGCATTCGGCCCTGGCGCGGTCTACGATTTCTTTAAGTCTCTCCGCGATTTGCTAGCCTCTGCGAGCCAAACGATCCTAATTGTCGATCCGTACCTAGACGAGGAAATCTTCGATACCTACCTGGCGGCGGTCTCGCGGAACGTTGCAGTGCGCTTGCTGAGCGGGAAAAAGATGCACGACCTTAAACCTGCATTGGCGAAGTTCGTGTCCCAAAGCAAGATGAGCATCGAAGCGCGAGTATCAGAGGCAATTCACGACCGAGTCGTATTTCTGGATGGCCGCTCTTGCTGGGTATTAGGCCAGTCGATCAAAGATGCGGCAAAGACCAAGCCGACATATTTAGCGCCGCTGGATCACGAGACTGCGAAGCTGAAGATGGCCGCGTATGAGGACATCTGGATGAACGCGTCTGCGTAAGCGAGCCAGCCTAGCCGTCGCGAACGAAAAGGAACTGACCGCTCAGCCTGAACTGCGAGGCCTAATGGGGTTAGGCTCCTCTTCCCGGACCCGGCAGGAGCGGCGTCCGTATCCTACCGGGGGAATCTCAGGCCGCGGCACGAGGCCGCACTTCCTTCTTGATGCGCGCAGCGGCCGAATCCTCCGCGACTGCCAGGTCGTACTTCGCCTGCAGGTTCATCCACATCTGCGCGGATGTTCCAAAATAACGCGCCAGCCGAAGCGATGTGTCGCCCGTAATGCCCCGCTGCCCTTTGACGATTCCCCCGATTCGGTTGGCGGGCACTCGCAGCGCGAGAGCCAGCGCGTTGACCGTCAATCCCGCTTCGCTCAGCAGTTCCTTGAGCACCTCGCCAGGATGAAGCGGCTGAAGCCGTTTTGATTTCTGAATTGCCATCGCAGCACCTTCTAGTGATAGTCGACAATCTCCACGTTGCCAGGTATTCCTCGCCGACGGCAAGGATTTACGTGTCAGTCCGGGGGCGGCGAAGCAACAGGCGCCAGGCCGATTGACAATCGGCCGCAGATTGCCAATCTGCCCCACAACAGTTGCGGCGCCGGATCTCTTGGTATTACACTTACCAGTAGGAGTATTACCATGCAGATCACCAGCAAGGGACAGGTCACCATCCCTCAGGAGGTCCGTAACCGTCTGGGGCTCCTGCCGCACACCAAGGTCGAGTTTGAACTCGCCGGAGATCACGCCCGTATTCGCAAGGCCCGGCGGCCGCCCGGCGAGGACACCAGGGGGCGGCTGGTCCTTGAGGCCCTCCGTGGGAGCGCCGATACGAGCATGAGCACCGACGAGATCCTTGCCCTCACTCGCAGCGAGCCTCGCCGGGCCAAGCGGCGGCGGGCGTGACGCCGGCCACAACCGACTTGCCGGAACGCCTCAAGGCCTGCCGAGGCGTGCTTGTGGACAGCAACGTCTTGCTCGACGTCTCCACCAACGATCCCAATTGGGGCGAGTGGTCCGCGCGCGTGCTCGCGGAGGTCGCCGAGCACGCCACCCTGATAATCAATCCGATCGTATATGCCGAAGTGTCGATCGGATACAGCACCATCGAAGCGCTCGATGCCGCCATTCCGCCCGCCCTCTATCGACGGGAAGCGCTCCCCTGGGAGGCGGGTTTTCTGGCGGGAAAATGCTTTGCGCAATACCGGCGGCGCGGAGGTCCGCGGCTATCGCCTCTGCCCGATTTCTACATCGGCGCGCACGCGGCCACCGGTCGGCTGGCGTTGCTCACGCGCGATGCCGCCCGGTATCGAAGCTATTTCCCGGGGGTTGAGATCATTGCTCCGTTTACCCCAACCCCACCACGCCCCCCAGCGTCCTCGCGAACTTCACCGCGCGCACGATAGCCCTGGCCAACCCGTCCGCCGCCGCCACACCCAGCATATTGATATCCGCCTCGCGGTCGCCAATCGAGAGCGCAAAGGCCGTATCGCCATCCGCCATGGTATTCACCGGGTAGATGGTGCGCGCCATCCCCAGGCTGGCGAATTGCGCCAGCTTGTTGGCCTGCACCTTGGTCAGCTTGGCGTTGGTGGCCACCACCGCCAGCGTGGTATGGCTGCCCCGCAGGCTGCCCAGTTCGCCCCGTAGCATCCGCTCCACCGTGCCGGCGAACTCGCGGCTATCCTGCGCCTTGCGTGCACCGGCGATGATCTTCCCCGAGTCCGGGTCGCGCACGTCGCCGAATGCGTTCACCGCTACCAGGCTCGCCACCAGCACGCCGCCGGGGAGCGTCACCGTGAACGATCCAATCCCCGACTTCATCGCCTGCTTCATGCCGAAAAGCTTGCCCACGGTGGCGCCGGTGCCCGCGCCCACGCATCCTTCCTCCACCGCGCCGGTCGAGGCCGCGGCGGCGGCGGCTTCGCCCATCGCCAGGCTGGGGTGAACGTTCGACTTGCCGATTCCAAGGTCGAACAGAATCGCGGCGGGCACAATGGGAATATGCTGGCCGCCGAACAGGTAACCCACCCCGCGCTGCGCCAGGTAGCGGCGCACGCCCGCGGCCGCTTCCAGGCCGAAAGCGCTGCCGCCCGCCAGCAGGATGGCGTGCACTTGCGGGTCCACGTGGTAGGGGCTGAGCGTGTCGATCTCCTGCGTGCCGCTGGCCGAGCCGCGTATGTCCACTCCGCCCACCGCGCCCCGTTCGCACAGGATGGCCGTGCAGCCGGTGATCGCATCGTAGTCGGAAATATGTCCGACTCGAATGCCTGGAATATCGGTAAGTCCTTTCATCGCTAGGTTTACTCCTTGTATGGTAGCATCGGAGTTCGGGGATCAATCTACTTGCTGGATTTGCTGAAAGAGCCTGTCCTTGCCGCTCAGGAGTTCTTCTTGCTCGCCGGCAGGGCCATGAAGAACGTCTTTCGCAGCCCGCACTATGGCGATGACATTGCCCTCCAGATGGATGTCATCGGAGTCGGCAGCCTCCCCATCGCCGTCTTGACCGGGTTCTTCAGCGGGGCCGTGATGGCGTTGCAGATGTCGCGCGCGCTCTCGGATTACGGGCAGGTCGGCAAGACCGGTACCCTGGTTTCGATCACCCTGGTGCGCGAACTGGGACCGGTGCTGACGGCCCTGATGGTGGCCGGCCGCAACTCTTCCGGCATGGCCAGCGAACTGGGCTCGATGAAGGTCACCGAGCAGATCGACGCCATGCGCGCGCTGGGCACCGATCCCGTCCAGAAGCTGGTCACGCCGCGGCTCATTGCCACCTGCACCATGCTGCCGCTGCTCACCATCATCGCGGACTTCGTGGGGATCTTCGGGGGCTGGGTGATTGCCTTCCTCTTCCTGCATATCGAATCGCGCCAGTACTGGAGCACGGCCTGGCGCGCGCTGGAGTGGAACGACGTGGCCCAGGGGCTGCTGAAGCCTTTCGTGTTCGCATTCGCCATCGCGCTGGTCGGCTGCTTCTACGGCCTCCGCGCCACCGGCGGCACGCAGGGCGTGGGCCGCGCCACCACCCAGGCGATGGTGACCGCCTCGATCCTGATCTTTATATTGACGCTGATCATCGCCAAGATCTTCGTCAGCCAGGCGGGGAGCTGATGCCCGCCGGCAACCGCCAGGCCGTCCTCCGCTTCGATCGCGTCAGCGTCGCGTTCGGAGAAGTCGTGGCGCTCTCCGGCGTCTCTTTCGAGGCGTTCGAAGGGGAATCGCGCGTCATCCTGGGCGCGGCCGGCAGCGGAAAGACGGTGCTGCTCAAGACCGCCTTGGGACTGGTGAAGCCCGACTCCGGAGAAGTCTACGCATTCGGAGAGAACCTGACCACGCTCAGCGAGCGGCAGTTGTTCGATATTCGAAGCAAAATCGGCATGCTGTTCCAGGAAGGCGCGCTGTTCGATTCCCTGACCATCCAGGAGAACGTGGCGTATCCGCTGCTCAACCAGAGGTCCATCCACTGCGCTCCCGACCGGGTGCTTCCGCGCGTCGAGGAGGCGCTCGAGTTTGTCGAGTTGGGCGGCACGCTCGAGAGATTCCCGAGCGAGCTCTCCGGCGGCATGAGAAGGCGCGCCGCCATCGCCCGCGCGGTGGTGACGGAACCCCCGCTGGTGCTCTACGACTCGCCCACGGCCGGGCTCGACCCCATCACCGCCCACACCATCATCGCCCTGCTCATTAAGGAGCGGGACGTGAAACAGACTACCACCCTGCTGGTAACGCAGCGCTATCAGGACGGGAATCTGATCGCGAATTTTCGCTACAATTCGAAACAAGGGTGTATCGAGCCGGCTTCGAACGGCGCGGGGCGCGCCATGCCGACCACTTTTATGGTGCTTCGGGACGGCCGGTTGATCTTTGAAGGCAACCAGGATGAGCTGGAAGAGTCGCAAGATTCCTACATTTCGAAGTTTGTGAAGCAGCGGGTATAGACCATGCTGGATCGCAGCGCCAAAGTACGGTGGTCGCAGTTGAAGGTCGGAGTGGTCGGGCTGACCGCGTTCCTGATTCTGTCGTTACTGATTTTCCTGCTCACCAGCTCCAAGAACCCGTTCCTGCGCACCGCGACGCTGCACGTCTACCTGGACGACGCTTCCGGCATAACCGACAGCACGCCGGTGCGGCTGAACGGCATCACCATCGGCTCGGTCGACAAGGTGACGCTGAGCAATTCGGGGGACCCCCACCGCACCGTCGTATTCGACTTGGAGGTGGAGGAGAAATACCTGCCGGAAATCCCCGTGGACTCGGTGGCGGGAATCACCGCGTCCAACCTGCTGGGCGACAAGTTCATCAACATTACCAAGGGCCGCGCCCCGCGGCACGTCCAGGATGGCGGCGAAATCAAGAGCTTTCAGGCGCAGGACATTCCCGAATTGATGGCGCAAAGCGCCAACCTGCTGGCAACGTTCCAGACCATCGTAAACCGCGTGGATACGCTGCTCGCCGGTGTCGAACAAGGCAAGGGCAACATCGGCAAGCTGCTCAAGGACGAAGAGCTGTACGACCGGCTGAACAGCATCGGCTCGGAGATGCAGAAGCTGCTGGTCGACGTGCGCAGCGGCCACGGTACCATCAGCAAGCTGATTTACGAGGATACGCTCTACCAGGAACTGCGCTCGCCCCTCAAACGCGCGGATGAGATTCTGGCGGATTTGCAGGCCGGCCAGGGAAGCGCCGGCAAGCTCCTCAAGGACTCCGCGCTGTTCGACGAGGCGAAGCAATCGCTGGACGAGATCCGCCGGTTGTTGGCGGACGTCAACGCCGGCAAGGGCACCGCGGGAAAGATCTTGAAGGACGAGCAACTTTACCAGCGTCTCGACGAGTTCGTCGCCAAGTTCAACGCCACCGTCGACAAGATCAATGCCGGCCAGGGAACGCTGGGGCAGTTCATGGTGAACCCGCAGCTTTACGAATCGCTCAACGGCGCAACCAGCGAGTTCCAGTCGCTCGCCAAGGATATCCGCGCGAACCCCAAGAAATTCCTGACCATTCGACTGACTATATTTTGAGCTCCCCAAAACAACTGGTCGTCAACGCCGATGATTTCGGCTTCACGCCGGACGTCAACCAGGGCATCGTGGAAGCGCATCGCCGCGGCATTCTCACCGCCGCCACCCTGATGGCCAACGGCGCGGCCTTCGAGGACGCCCTGCGCCTGGCGCGCGAAACCCCTTCGCTCGACGTCGGCTGCCACCTGGTACTGATCGGCGGGCGGTCGCTCTCCACCGGCAAGCCGCTGCCGCTCACCGTGCCGCAATTGCTCGCCGCCATGGCGCGCCGCGGAATCCGCGTGTACGACGAGCTGCGCGCGCAAGTGCGGCGCATTGTGGATGCGGGCATCCGGCCGACGCACCTGGACACTCACAAGCACACGCACCTGGCGCCGCCAGTGCTGGATGCGGTGGCGCGCTTGGGCGAGGAGTTCGATATTCCCTGGGTGCGCCGCCCGTTCGATTTCTCGCTGGGCCTGCTGCGCCGCAGGTTCCACCGCGTGCTGGAGAAGCACGGCCGCCGCGCCACGGACCACTTCGCGGGTTTCCAGCTTACCGGCCGTCTTCGCACCGCCGCCCTGGTGGATCTGCTGGACGCCCTTCCGGACGGCAGCACGGAATTGATGTGCCACCCCGGCCGGTGCGGCGATGCCTTGCGCCACGCGCGCACCCGCCTGAAAGAGAGCCGCGAGCACGAGCTCGAGACGCTGGTGGCGCCGGAAGTGCGCCAGGCGCTCCAGCGGAATGGGATTGAGCTGGTGAATTACGGCGGACTCACTGTGGTTGTGGGGCAGGATGGCATCCTGCACGGCGGCCGGCGGCGGCGATGAACGTGTTGGTCAACGTGGTGGACCGGCCGGCGCATCCGGGAGACACTGGCCGGCATCTATCGGGCCGGCGACCGCAGGCTGCTGGACGAATGTCTTACACGCCGAGCTTGCGGAGAATCGCCATCATGGGGCACCAGTTCGTGAACGCGGACTGAAACAGGTTCAGCCCGACGAATGCGGTGAACAGAAACCACGCCGGGTTCACCCAGTAGCCCAAAGCCAAGCTGAGCATCACGAAGAACCCGGCAATCAGCCGGAGATAACGTTCGAGAGTCATGCGAGTTTCCCCTTTCGATTCACAACGAAATAGACAACCGGTACGGTCATGCGCGAGAGGGCCAGGGAAGCGACTTCACCCGCCATCAGCGCGATTGCCAGTCCCTGAAAAATGGGGTCGAAGAGAATCACCGCGGACCCCACCACCACGGCCGCGGCGGTCAGCATCATGGGACGGAATCGAACCGCGCCGGCATCGATCACGGCGGCCTCGAGAGGCATACCCTCCTTTAGCCGCAGCTCGATAAAATCCACCAGGATGATCGAATTCCGCACCACGATGCCGGCTCCGGCGATGAAGCCGATCATGGACGTGGCCGTGAAGAAGGCGTGCATCAGGCCATGCGCCGGCAGGATGCCCACCAGCGAGAACGGGATGGCCGCCATGATCACCAGCGGCGTCACAAAAGACTGGAACCACCCCACCACCAGCGCATAGATTAGAATCAGCACGGCCGCGAAAGCGATTCCCAGGTCGCGGAACACTTCGTAGGTGATGTGCCACTCGCCGTCCCACATCATGGAATAGTGCTCGGAATCCGTCGGCAGGGCGGCCATGTGCTGCTCGATGGCATAGCCGCCGGGCGCCTGGAACTTGTCCATTTCCGGCCCCAGCTTCAAGATAGCGTACACCGGGCTTTCCATGGCGCCGGCGATGTCCGCCGTCACGTAGGTCACCGGCATCAGGTTCTTGTGATAGATGCTCTTATCCACAACCGCCGGTTCCACCCGCACCAATTCGCGCAGCGCCACCAGCTTGCCGCCGCGGCCGGCCACCTTCAGGTCTTCGATTCGTTCCAGATCGGAGCGGCTGGCGCGGCTGAGCCGCACGTTGAGGGGCACATCTTCCTTTTCGGAATCCACGTGCAGCAGGCCGGCCTCGTACCCGGCCGAGGCCACCTGCATAGTGCGGGCGATGTCGTCCTCGGAAATGCCGTTCAGCGCGGCTTTCTCCTTGTCCACCAGGATGCGAAACTCCGGCTGGTCGTCTTCCACGTACCAGTCCACATCCACCACGCCGTCGGTGCGCTTCCAGAGATCGCGGATGCGGCGCGCGATGGCGATCCGCTCCTGCTGCAATGGCCCGTAGACCTCGGCCACCAGGGTCTGGAGCACCGGCGGGCCGGGGGGAACCTCGGCCACCTGGATGCGCGCCCCGTAAACGTTGGCGACGGGGACCAGGCGCTGGCGCACCTGCTTGGCGATCTCGTGGCTTTGCAGGCTCCGCTGCTCCTTGGGCAACAGATTGATCTGCATGTCGGCCATGTTGGGACCCCTGCGCAGATAGTAATGCCTCACCAGGCCGTTGAAATTGTACGGTGCGGCGGTGCCTACGTAGGTCTGTAGATTGACCACCTCCGGCTGGTCGAGCGCGGCGTGGGCCAGCGCATCGGTGGCCCGCGCGGTCTCTTCGAGCGTGGTTCCGTTGGGCATGTTCACGATCACCTGAAACTCGCTCTTGTTGTCGAACGGCAGCATCTTGACTTTGACGAACTGGAAGTAGACCAGCGAGACGGAGCCGAGCAGCAGGAACACGACGCCGCCCAGGAATCCCCATCGCAACACCGGCTGGTGCAGGATGGCGCCCATGACGCGGCGGTACAGGCGCGTGGCGAAGGCCTCCTGCTCGCTGTAGGCCGCGTCGTGGCTGGGCTTCAAAATACGAACCGCCGCCCACGGCGTCACCACGAAAGCCACCAGCAGCGAGAAGACGATCGCCGCGCTGGCCCCGATCGGAATGGGCCGCATGTAGGGGCCCATCAGCCCGCCGACGAAAGCCATCGGAAGAATGGCGGCCACCACCGTCAGGGTGGCGAGGATGGTGGGGTTGCCCACTTCGTCGACCGCTTCGATGGCCACGTCGAATGGCGGCCGTCGTCGGTTGGCGGGCATGCGCCAGTGGCGGACGATATTCTCCACCACCACGATGGCGTCATCCACCAGGATGCCGATGGAAAAAATGAGGGCGAACAGCGTGATGCGGTTCAGGGTGTAGCCGTAGAGATAGAAAACCGCCAGCGTGAGGGCCAGGGTGACGGGGATGGCGATGAACACGATGAGGGACTCGCGAAACCCCAGCGTGATGGCGATCAGGACGCTCACCGAGACCACCGCGATCAGCATGTGGAAGAGCAGTTCGTTGGACTTTTCCGCGGCCGTCTTGCCATAGTCTCGCGTGATCGCCACGTGGACATCCGACGGAATGACGGTCCCCTTGAGCGGCTCGATTCGCCGCAGCACGTTGCCGGCGACAATCACGGCGTTGGTGCCTTTGCGCTTGGAGACGGCCAGCGTCACGGCGGGAAGGAATTGCCGCGAACGGGCGTCGGCCGTGCGAACGTAGTCGGTAGGTTCCTCGCCGCCATCGCTCACCTCAGCCACGTCGCGAACGTATACCGGCTTGTCGTTGGCAACCCCGGCCACCACGCTCCGTACATCTTCGGCGGTGCGCAGAAACTCGCCGGTTTCGAGCACGTATTCGCGGTTGCCGCTGGCGAACTCGCCGGAGGGCAGACGGCGGTTCGACATGCCGAGCGCCCCGGTCACCTGAAGCGGCGAGAGGTTGTACGCCGCCAGTTTGGACTCGTCGAGCACAATGCGGATTGCGCGGCGCTCGCCTCCGATCAGGCTCACGGCGGAAACGTCGGGCACTTGCTTGATGGCGTCGTCGAGCTGGGCGGCGATGCGGCGCAGCTCGAAATCGCCATAGCGCGGGCTGGACAAGGTCAGTGCCAAAATCGGAACGTCGTCGATGGAGCGCGGCTTCACCAGGGGCTGGGACGCGCCGGGCGGAATCAGATCGAAGTTGGCCTGCATTTTCTGGTTGAGGCGAACGATGCTCTTTTCTTCGTCCTGTCCCACGTAGAAGCGCACGATGGCCAGGGAACTGCCCGGACTCGAGGTGGAGTAGATGTATTCCACGCCGGGTATCTCCCACAGCAGCTTTTCCATGGGCTTGGTGATGCGCTCCTCCACCTCGTGGGCCGAAGCGCCGGGCATTTGCACCATGATGTCGATCATGGGCACGATGATCTGCGGCTCCTCCTCGCGCGGCAGCTTCCAAACCGCGAAGGCGCCCACCAGCAGAGCGGCGGCAATCAGAAGCGGCGTCAGTTTGGATGAGATCCACGCGTGGGCGAAGCGGCCCGCCGGACCGAGGCGCCGGGGAGCGCTCATTGCCGTACCTCCAGCCGGGCGCCGTCCTCGAGCCCCGTTGGAACCGGGGCGACGACTTTTTCACCGGCGCTCAGTCCGGAGAGCACTTCCACGGCGTCCTTGGCGCGCTGTCCGGTGGTGACGAGGCGCGTGCGGGCGGTTCCGTTTTCCACCACGAAGACCGATTGCAGTTGACCGCGTTCGACGATGGCCGATGCGGGTACCTCCACAACCTTGCGGCTGGCGAGGGGAAAGAAAGCGCGGCCGAACATGCCCGAGCGAAGCTGCGGAATGGCGGGCAGGTCGATCTTCACGATCGAAGACCGGGAAGCCGCGTCCACCGCGGGGACAACCTCGGAAACGCACGCATTCAGCCTGCGGTCCACACCTTCCAGGGCCACTTCGACCGTCGCACCCGCGCGGGCGGCGGGCAGCCTGGATTCGTCCACGGACGCTTCCAGGCGGTAGACGCCATCCTGTTCGATGGTGAGCAGGGGAGCGCCCGGTGTGGCCAGATTGCCAGGCTCGACCGATTTTGCAGTCACGATACCAGAGAAGGGTGCCGCGATCCTGGCATAGTCCCGCATGATGGTGGCCGAGCGGAGTTGCTGCTCGGCGCGCGCCAGCCTGGGGTCGAGCTGGGCGCGTTTGGAGCGAGCCATTTCGTAGTTGGCTTGCGCGGCTTTCACCCGGGCCGACGCTTCATCGAACTCCTGGTTGGAGATGGATTTCTTGGCGGCCAGGTCCTCGATGCGCTTGAACGTGGTCTCGGCCAGATCGAGATTGGCCTTGGCGGCGGCCATCGCACTCTCCGCTTCGGGGATGGCGCTGCGGACCTCGGCGAGGCCGGCCTCGGCGCCGCGGACGCCTTCCTCCAGCTCGCGGGCGTCCAGGGTCACGAGAATTTGCCCCTGCCGAACGCGGTCTCCCACCTGCACGCTCACCTGCTGCACGTAGCCCATCACCTGGCTGGAAATGGTGCCGGAGGTGCGGGCCCGAACCGTGCCCGTGGCCTCATAGACGGCCGGCCATTCCTGAGTCGCGGCGGTCGAGACCTGGACCGCGACCGGAGCGGAGGATGAAGTTGCGGAGCGGCGGGGCGCTTCGTTGCCGCAGGAAATCAGCAAGGCCAGGGGAATCAGAAGGGCCAGTGGTTTCATCAGTTCAGTACCTCCGAATCCGCGGAGAGACGCCCCGCGGCATATTCCAGCATGGTGGCGGCCACGCGCTGGTCGTGCACGGCGGCCAGAAAGCGCGTGCGGCTTTCCAGCAACGCCGTCTCATTCTGCAGCAGCTCCGTCACGTTGGTCATGCCGGCCTCGTAGCGGTTCTGCACGATGCGCAGGCTCTCCTCCGCCTCCGCCACGGCGGCCCTGGCAACGTCGATACGCTGCTGGGCGGCCTCCAGGCCGGCGGACGACTGGCGCACCTGGAGCTTGACGGCGGATTCCGCGCGCTGCTGGTCCGATTCGGCGCGCCGCAACAGGTGGGTGTTCTCGGCAATGCGCGATTTGTCGGCGAAACCGTTGAACAGATTCCATCGAAGGGAAACGGAGGCCATCCAATTGGCGCCGCCGCGGGTGACGAACCGCTGGCGGTCGGCTTCAAAACCGGCGCGAAAACTCACCTGCGGCAGCAGCGCGCCGCGCGCCGCTTCAACCTGTGTCTGCGCCAGGTCCTTGGTCAGCCGCGTCTCGCGCGTTTCGGGACGGCCGGTGGAAGCCGCCTGCTCCAGGCCGGCGAGAGCGGCGCCGGTGGGGGCCAGCGGCACAAGGGCGGTGGTCAATGTGTGGGGCGTATCGAGCGGCAACCCGAGGGCATCGTTGAGCGCGGCCTTGGCGACATCCAGATCGGCCGCGCGTGTGATGCGCTGCTCCTCGACGCCCGCCAGGTGCACGCGGATGGATAGCACATCCACATCGGTGGACATGCCCGCCGCGTGAACCGACTCGGCGCGTTTCAGATCGGCTTCCGCCGAGAGCACCGCCTGCTCCGCTGTTTTGAGGCTCTCCGCGGCCAGTACCACTCCGTAGTAAGCCCGGGCCACTCCGGAGATGACGTCCATGTCGACGCGCCGCTGCTCCTCCCCCGTCAACTCACTCGCCAGTTGAGCGGACTTGACCGCGGTGCGGGTTTGGCCCGCATCGTACAACACCTGGTCGACCGTGACTTGCGATTGGAAGTTATTCAGAAAGTCGGGCCGGTTCAGCGGACCTATGTTGAAGTCCTCGGCGCCAAACTGGTGCTGGGTCAGCAAGGAGCTGAACACGAATACGGGGTTGTCGCTGCGCGCGAAGGATTCGGAGTAGTTGACCTTGGGCAGCCGCCCGCTGCGCGCCTCCGTTATGCGCGCCTGGGAAGCCTGCGCTCCCGCGGCGGTGGCGGCGATGGCCTTGTTTTCGCGGATGGCGAGGCGCACTGCATCGCGCAGCGAGAGCGGGTCCTGAGCCCATAGGTACCCGGAAAACAAAAGGAAGAGTGTCTTTCGCATAGGATTTGAATTGGAATTGCGGTTTCACAAACCTAGATGCAGAGGAAATACTCCAGGTGACAAGCTCAAGCCGCCACGCTGTCTATCGCGCGGCGGAGTTTCTCGTTTACCTGCCGTGCCATTCCGTCCATGGCGCCGTTCCCCACCACGGACAACAGCTTCACGGCATCCACCGCGCCCACGCGGACCGCTCCGCCCTGTTCGTATACCACGACGTTGCAGGGCAACAGCAATCCGAGGTTGATTTCCTGCTGGAGAGCCTGGTAGGCGATGGGCGGGTTGCAGGCGCCCAGAATCACATACCGCGGGAAGTCCACTCCCAGCTTTTCTTTGAGCTTGGCCTGTACATCGATCTGACACAGAACCCCGAAGCCCTCCGTCTTGAGCACAGCTTCGGTCTTGGCGATGGCTTCCTCGAAGGGGAGCGCCACATCGCGCACATAGCCATACTGAATGGTGCCGGCAGCTTGCATGACAGTTTCACCCGATTCCAGGATAACGCCGGCGGTTCAGGGTTTTCGGCTTTCCGCGGTCTTCTCACGCCGCACCGCGGCGTCGCAGGAGTTGGCCATTCAAGTGGGCACTCCAAACCGGGGCAGCACCCACCTCATCACCACGAAATATGCCAGCAGAAAGATGGCGTAGGGCAACCACTCAGGCATGAGCAACCTTCCTCGGTCCACTGACCGTCAAGACCGGACACGGTGCATGCCGGACCGCGCGCAGGGTTGTCGTTCCCAGGACCATACCCTCGAAGAAGCGCCGGCGGGGCGCACCGAGCACAATGAGGTCGCATCCCTCCTGGGATGCGAGGGCAATGATTTCCTCGGCCGGGTCTCCGTGCCGCACCAACTCGCGGACGCGGCAGCGTTGGCGCTCTTCGGCGGGAATCCAGTCGCAAATGTCCGGCGGGGCCTGGTCCGGACCGCCTTCATTCACATAGAGGGCCGTGACGGTGGCGTCGAAACACGCGCCCAAGCCGGCGGCCAGGCGGAACGCGTGGCGCGATACGTCCGCGCCATCGATCGGACACAGAATCCGACGAATCGGCCCCGCGGGCGTCCCGCGGACCGTGAGCAGCGGGACCGGGCTTTCGCGCAAGATCCGCTCGGTCACCGAACCCAGCATCCAGTGATTGAAACCGCTGCGGCCGTGGGTGCCCATTACGACCAGGTCGGCATGGGTGCTCTCCGTCAGATCTTTTATGGCATCCACCGGCAGCCCATCGACCACGCGGGTTTCCACCACCGCGGCGCCGTCGCCGAGTGTCGAGTGTACGAAGTCCTTCAGACTGTGCTCGGCCTCCCCCATGGACTCCCGAAACTGCCTCTGTAGCTCCGCCAGGCGGCCCTCGGTGAAGTAAGGCGGCGCTTCGAACCAGTTGGCGTATGCCGCCACAATCCTGGACTCGCCGCACTTCGCCAGCGCAGCGGCGTGGCGGAGGGCCTGGGCCGAAAGTTCGCTGAAATCCACGGGGCAAAGAATCGTGCTGAAGCCAGCGGTCTGCATGAGAACTCCATCTTTAGAGATGCAATTGCGGGCAACAGGTGACAGGGCCACGGAAAACGATGGCCTGCCCCACGATATACTGTTCGGGGGAAAGGACCTGAAATTGGATCCCCTCGACAACCAGCTCATTTACCTGGACAATGCCTCCACCACCTGGCCCAAGCCGGAGAGCGTTTACCGCTTCATGATCGACTTTTACCGCGGCACCGGGGTGAACCCCGGACGAAGCGGCTTCGACCTGGCGCTGGAAGCGGGCTCGCTCCTCGATAACCTGCGCCAACGGCTGACGCGGTTCTTCGGCGGCGATGAAGATGCGCCCGAGCGCCTGTCGTTCGGCTACAACGCCACGGATGCGCTGAATCTGGCGATTCCCGGCTTGCTCAAGCCCGGCGACCACGCGGTCACCACGAATCTCGAACATAATTCGGTGATCCGCCCCATCCATCACCTGGTGCGCGACGGCGGCGTGGAAGCCACCTTCGTTCCGTTCGACGGGGCCGGGTTTGTCGACCCCGGCGACATCGCCAAAGCGATCCGGCCCAACACCACGCTGGTGGTGGTGAACCATGGCTCGAACGTGATCGGCACCGTTCAGCCCGTCAAGGAAATTGGCGGCATTTGCCGGGAGAAGGGCGTGACATTCCTGGTCGACACGGCTCAAACCGCGGGCGCCATCCCCATCGACATGCAGGGAATGAACATCGATGTCCTGGCCTTCACGGGCCACAAGTGCCTGATGGGGTCGATGGGCCTCGGCGGCCTGTCGGTCCGCAAGCACGTTGAAATCCGGCAGGTCCGCAGCGGCGGAACGGGAGTGCGGTCGGCCGATCCCTATCACCCGGAAGAGTACCCCTGGAGACTGGAATACGGCACGCCGAACATGGTGGGGGTGGCCGCGCTGTGGGCGGGGCAGGACTGGCTGGACGGTCGCGGGTTGGAGAATGTTCACGCTGGCGAGATGAAACTGGCGGCCAAACTAGTGGATGGCTTGCGCGCCATCCCCGGCGTGCGCTTGTACTGCTGCGAGAGCCTGGCGAATCACCTGCCTACCATCGCCATAAACCTCGACGGTCTGGAAGCCGCGGACCTCGGAACCATGCTGAACGTGGACCACAACATCGCCACTCGCACGGGTCTCGATTGCGCCCCGCTGGCGCACCGCCAGCTCGGAACGGCCGGGATCCATGGCACCGTGCGGTTCTCCATCGGTCCCTTCAATACGGAAGAGCATATCGATGCCGCCATCCGGGGCGTAGCGGAAATCGCCCGTTGGAAGGCCGGCCGCAATCCGGCTCCGGACGTCAAAGCGGTTTCCGAGGAGTGATCTACACGTTGGCGAACGTCAATCGCCGCCGAAGCCCCTGGTGCTCGGGCATGATGCACGATGGCTGCGGAAAGGCCGGGTCCAGATAGTGCGGCAAATTCTCGCCATAGTACGCGAGGGTGCGGGAGATGCCGTCGGCGAACCCGACCTTCGGCTCCCATCCGAGTTCGTCGCGGATACGGCTGTAGTTCGTGTAATAGCTTCCGATGTCGATGGCTTTGCGCCCTTCCGGGAATGGGCGCGTCTCGACGGCCGCGCCTGCCGCCGCGCGGCTCGCCAGTTCCGCAATTTCCAATAATGTCAGCGGCTCCGGACCACCCACATTGTACAGTCGCGAGGGCAGGCGCGGAATGTCTCCGGCCAGCAGGAACGCCTCCACCGCATCGTCGACATAGATCGGATCGCGCACCTGCCGGCCGTCTCCGAAAACCTCCAGCGGGCCGCCCGTCAGCAAACGGCGCAAGAAGGTGCTGAGAAAACCCTGGCAGGGAACATTCACCGCCATGCGGGGCCCGTACACGTTGGTGAGCAGGAGGGCCACGGCATCGATCTCGCCCAGGGTGCTGTACAGCAGATGGTAGGTGGTGGCCGCATACTTGTGCACCCCATTGAAATCGATGGGTTGAATGGGATGGGACTCATCCACCGGCAGATACTTTGGCACGCCGTAGACCTGGCGCGTGCTGGCATAGACGATCCGCACTCCCCGCGCCAGGCGCCCGCACGCCTCCAGAAACTGCAATTGCGCCACCGCGTTGATCTGCATGTCCCGCTCCGGGAAGTCCATGCTGTGCACGTGGCTGATCTCGCCGGCCAGGTTGAAGATCACGTCGCTCGAGCCGAGTCGATCGGAGAACCATTCCGGCTCGCAGATCGGGTGAGGACACACCTGGATCCGCCCGCGGACCGGCTCGATGTTGTAGGGATTGGCGCCGCAGCCCGGGACCGAGGAATCCACGATGGCGACTTGCGCTCCGGCCTCGACCAGCCGGATCGCGAGGTTGCTGCCGATGAAGCCAAGCCCCCCGGTAATCAGGACTTTCTTATCGCGGTACGACAGGGTCTTCCCTCCCCCGCGGCGCCGCCATGCGCCGCACCCACATCCAGAAAATGGTCAGTGTGAGGAGCACAAACACGCTCTCCCATACATAGAGGTGCGCGAACTCGAACCACCGCACGTCATATTGGCCCAGGTAGAAAAGGCTGATGATGCGCAGAAAGTTGATGACGTAGATCGTCGCGGTGCCGGCCAGCAGGCCCTTGCCCTTCTGCAGCCAGGACGCCGGGTAGGCCAGAATGGCCGCCCACAACAGGACCGCGACATCGTCTCCGTTGCAGCCGTCCAGCACCTCCATGGCGAAGCCGTTAGACGGATTCCGCAGGATCACCTGCTGCGCGGCCGCGTGGCCACCGAAAAGACGAATCACGATGGCGGAGATCTCCACCAGGCCGCGAGTGAAGGCCGTGATTGCCGGATGCAGGAACGGAATCAGCAAAGCACAAAACCCCACCGCCAGGAAAATCGGGAACAGCACCAGGAAGCGGACCATCCGGTTTTGCCGCGGCGGCGCGCCGGCCTGCTCCGCCTGCGCGGCCCGAATCTGGCTGGAGCTCGGTTTACGTGCCATCGATTCGCCAGAATACCACGGCTTCAGCGCCTTATGCGGCGCCGTGGAGCCGCCGATATTGCCGATGCCGCGGCCGGCGCAGCCTCGCCGGCCAGGATCAAACCGCGAAGTTCCCCATCGAGCGAGAGTGCCACCAGCACTGGTCCCAGATAGGGCACCACACCCGCGGCCAGGTACATGGCGGAATCCATCAGGAATCCGGGAAAGCCTTCGGTCGTCAATTGAAAATATCCGCCGACGAGCCGGACGGCGTAAACGGCGATGGATAGGAGCGCGACGGCCGCCAGCACCGCCGTTCCGCATGCCATCCGCCACAGCCGCGGCCGCCCCGGCGCGGCCAGCAGGATCGCCCAGAAGAGCGGAAGCGAAACCGTAAACAGGATGGGGTATCGGGCGGTGCCTTCCACTTTCATGGAGCGGATCTTGATGCGCCCGGAACCCGCCGCCGCGGCCCCCAACAGTTGCTGTGTTCTCTCCTGGTTCACCACGGCCGCGGGCGCCGGCACCTGGAAAGTCCAATTCCGGTCGGGGCCGATGGTGACGTGCGAGACCGAGCTGCCGCCGGGCAGAAGCCGCAGCGTCAACTCCGCGGAAAGGCGCAAGCCGGCCAGCAGCGGATTGAGGAGGACCAGCCACCACAGCGCCAGCATGAGCGCCAGCAATACCAGCGCGCGCAGAAGGAACCGCAGCGGATCGGACAGTTGGTGATCGCTCACACTATCAGGTTCGCACAGGGGCTGGGGCGTAAAGGCGGAAGTTTTGGCTGGGACGCAGGGATTCGAACCCCGATACGCGGCTCCAGAGGCCGCAGTCTTACCGTTAGACGACGTCCCAACTGACCTCTATTCTAGCAAAGGCGCGGCGGCGAAATCCAGACGCCGATGCCGTCGCGTAGTACACTGAAACTTCAACATGTGGAAAAGGTTGCGGCTGGGCCTCCTGCTGGGCTTGTGCGCCTGTGCCGGTAGGGCGGTCGATTGGAAGGCGCTCCAGCCGCAAGGGTATGTCAGCGATTTCGCGGGCGTGATCGACCCCGCCAGCAAGGCCCAGTTGGAGGCCTATGGCGGGATTGTGGAGCAGTCCACGGGCGCGCAGATGGCCCTGGTTACCGTCGCGTCTCTCGAAGGCGAACCCATCGAAGACGTAGCCAATTCCATCTTCCGCGCCTGGGGCGTGGGCCAGAAGGGCAAGAATGAAGGCATCCTGCTGCTGCTCTCCATCGGCGACCGCGGCAGCCGGCTGGAAGTGGGATACGGGTTGGAGCCGATTCTGCCCGACGGCCTGGCCGGCAGCATTCTGCGCGAGATGCGGCCGGCGCTGCGCCAGGGGGATTACGGCGATGCCATGATGGCGGCGGCCGAGACCATCGGCAGCGCCATCGCCAAGGCCAAGAACGTGGAACTACAGGCGAGCCTGCCGCGGCGCACGCGGCCGGCGGTCTCCGATTCGTTCCCGTGGCCGGTGCTGATCGGCGGAGTCTTTATCCTGCTGCTGTTGCTGACGCGCGGCGGACGTGGCGGCGGGGGCCTCGGAATCCTGCCGTGGTTGATTCTGGGCAACGTGATGGGCGGATCGATGGGGGGCGGCCGCGGCGGCGGCGGATTCGGCGGATTCGATTCCGGCGGCGGATTCGGCGGATTCGGCGGCGGCGACTCCGGTGGAGGCGGCGCTTCCAGCAACTGGTGAGGACCAATCCATGGACAAGGTGCTGAACCAACTGGTGG
>Ga0181521_10003303_pt1 | contig 19045 bp, 17 predicted proteins | sample PEATcosm2014_Bin_32_FD_119764 | JGI IMG/M metagenome (GOLD analysis project Ga0181521, IMG submission 119764) | Peatland microbial communities from MTU Mesocosm Facility, Houghton, MI, USA - PEATcosm2014_Bin02_60_metaG | ecosystem: Environmental > Terrestrial > Soil > Wetlands > Peat | place... | reverse complement strand
TCGATACCATCCCGCTCATAAGTTCTGCCCGTCCAGATGTACTGATAACCCGGTATTTGGAAGCGTTCGTCCAGGTCGTAGAGCACGTGAAAAATCTCATCGCTGTTCTTCAGGTCCTCGACTTGGCGTTCCGGAAACACTTTGCTCATTCCCTCGAGGAATGTCTGCCACTCCGCGGCGCCGTGGAAATTGTCGGCCAACAGGAAGCCGCCTCGCAGCAGGTACTCGCGCAGGCGCTGGGACTGTGCCGCGGTGAAGTTCCAGCGGCCGACGTTGACGGCATACAGCCACGGCCAGTTGAAGATCTCGTCGCTGTCCAGGTCCAGGACCTTTTCAGTGCTGCGAGCGTTGAGCCGGGTTAGACGCCGCACACCTTCGGAGAACTGGCGATCGGCCTTGGGGAAATCCTCCGACCAACCGAGGCGACGCCACCCGCCGAAACTGCTTCCGCTGGTGGCGAACCTCAGGCGTCCAAAAGTGAACTCAGCTTTTTCGTTGGTTTGGGCGGGAGCTTCTTCCATATCCCAGGGAGCGAAGCCGTCCTGTTGAAAGGCCATCAGGACGGTGCTCAGCCCCAAGGCCAGAGACACGAACAGCATGCGCGGACGGAACCCCATGGATCACCCTGAATGAATGGTAACAAAATGTCGAGGATTTTTCCACCCGACCGCGCCTTGCGAACCTGAACCCTGACGAGCAATCGCAGCGCAGACCTTGAACTGCCGGTCCGCGGCACCCTGAATATAGCCTATAGTAAGAGCCTATCACTGGTGGAGGGCCAGACGCGTGCAGCGTTTCTCACGGGCGGGCGATTTTGCCCAGCACTACGCCGCGGCGCGCCCCGGTGACGCGAGGCAGGTTGCCCGGCAAGCCGTGCAGGGTGCGGTCGGCAAGGATGGCGAAGGCGATGGCCTCTTTGGCGTCTACCGGCAGGCCGTACTGGTCGGAGAGTTCAACTGTCAGTCGAGGCAGCAATTCGGCCAGGCGCTTCAGCAGCGTGCGATTGTGCGCGCCGCCGCCCGAGACGATCAGCCGGTCAACCCTGGTTTCAGGAAAGACATAACGAGCCAAGGCGTCAACGATGGTCCGTGCGGTCAGTTCGAGAGAGGTTCGAAGCATGTCCTCAAATCGGGCACGCCGGCGCGAGAGAAAATAACTCTCCACAAAATAGCGGCCGAACTGCTCCCGCCCCGCACTTTTGGGCGGAGCCCCGGAAAAAAAAGGGTGGCGCAGCAGCTCTGCAAGCACCGCTTCGTTCACTCTTCCCCGCGCCGCCGCGCGCCCGCCGGCGTCGTAATGCTCCCGGCCGCCGGTGAAGTGCCGGACCAGAGCGTCGCTGACCATGTTTCCGGGGCCGGTGTCGAAGCCGGTTACGTCGGGCGGTTTCGCCTTCGCGGGGATCACGGTTACATTAGCGATGCCGCCGATGTTTAAGGCCACCGTCCCTTTCCGCGCGTCGCGAAGCAAGAGGTAGTCCACCATGGGCACCAGCGGCGCGCCTTGCCCTCCCGCCGCCATGTCGGCGGTGCGGAAATCCGCCACCACCGGCGCGCCCGTTCGTTCTGCGATTACGGCAGGCTCCGCTATTTGAAGTGTGCTCGGGGCTGCCGCCTCGCTGTGGCCTGGAATCAACTCTAACCTTCCCTGGTGAAAGACGGTCTGGCCATGTGAACCGATGACGGAAACACTCCGGGGAGAAACATGAGCATCGCGGCATACACCTAGGGCGGCGTTGGCGAAGAGTTCTCCGAGCAAAAAGTTAAGCCGGCTGACTCCCCCTGCGGAGGTCAATTCCCCCGCGGCAACGCCCATGAGCCATTCCTTGACCTCGCGAGGGTAGGGAAGTGTGTCGAACACCAGCAAGCGCACCCGCGGTTGATCCGCAGAGCCGCTGAGGCGCACCAAGGCTGCATCGATTCCGTCCATCGAGGTGCCGGAGATCAGGCCCACAGCGAGACGGGGTCTGCGATCCTTTGTTTTCATAGACATTCCCGGATCGTTCTTAGAAATCTGGAGTCGAGAAGTTGAAGAGTCGAGAAGCCGACTGCCGGACCCCGGACTGAGGATGCCGCATGGAGTCGGTTCTTGTCTTGTGCCGTTCGACTATTCAACTCCTTGACTCCTCGACTTCATGACCCCGTCCCTCATTTTCATAGCCCCGGCGGTCGAGCAGTTCCATCCCACAACCCCTGTAATCATAGCCTATCGTTATGGGTTTTGTCAAGAGACAAACAGTCCTAGTCACGATTTTCCGAGGCTGCGAAGACGGCGGAGAAGGCTGTGAACTGTTTTATAAGGTTTTCCAGCGAGCCGCGCGACAGTTTGTCGACGGGGGGCCGCAGGCCTCGCTTCACATGCTGAATGCGTTTGAGTGCTTGTTCGACGCGAGCGCTGGGAAGTTTCCCTGACTGCAGAGCGGCGCTCAAGGCTGCCTGAACACGCTCGGCGGCTTGCAGCTCTTCCACGAGAAGTATGTCGCATCCCGCGCTCACAGCCTGCACGGCCGCCTCCTCCAAAGTCAGTGTTCCGCGCACGGCCTCCGTTTCGAGCCCGTCGGCGATCGCGACGCCGTCATAGCCCAGCTTAACGCGGAGCAAGCCCTCAACAACCTTCGAAGATAGCCCGGCAGATTGCAGCAGATCAAAATCGTAGGCCTTATAAGCGGCCGTGCTAACCAGGATCAGGGGGAGCCGGGGCAGAAGCGCCCGATAGGGGACGAGATCCTCGCGCCACAACTCGGCCATGGACTTGGAAACCAGGGGGAGTTCGGCTCGGCCGGCGGCGCGCGCGCTGCCAAAGCCTGGGAAGTGCTTTCCGCAAGCCAGCACCTTGTGAGCCTCGAGCCCTTCCAGGAATGCTTCGCCACACTTCGCCACCTGCTGAGGGTCGGCGCTGAAGGCGCGTGTCTCTGTAGGGGCACGCCATGGCGTGCCCCTACCCGGAATCAGACTGGGCGACGCCAGATCGAGCAAAGGAGCGAAATCGGTGTTGAAACCGAGAAGTTTTAGGGCAGAACCCACAAGTTCGCCCAGGCGTTGCACCGCCGCAAGGCCTTTCCCGGCGGCCGCGCGCGGGGAGGGGAGTGGAGGCAGGAAGGCTTGCAGCGGATCCATCAGCCCGCCTTCTTCCCGGAGGGCAAGGAAGGGCACGGTTGGGACCGAGCAGGCCAACTTGGACAGGAATTCGCGGAGGGTGTCGGCACCATTGGGAAGCGGCGCATCGACAAGCACACCGCCTGGGTGCAAACGGCGCAGGGTGTGCTCGAGGGTGGACCCCCAACACAGTTCGTTCAGTTTCAGGAGCAGCAATTGGCCGAGATCGTTCTCGTGCACCGGACCCCTCACCCGGCCCGCGACGGCTGATGAGAGCGCCGTCGTGGGCCACCCTCTCCCCGGGAGAGGGCAATTGGGTTCATGTGGTGCGGGCGGGATGCCTCTCCGTGGGCGGGAGCGAGACGCTCCCGCGACTGCGGGCGGGACGCCCGCACCACAATGCGTATCAGGACTGAATCTGCTTTTTCAATTCCGCCAACAGGTTCAAGGCCTCGATTGGTTTCAGGTTATCGAGGTCGGCGCTTTCGATGGCGTTCACCACATCAGCGTTCAAGGGCGTGAAAATGGTGAGCTGCACGGGTCCGGATTTCGCCTCGTCCGGCCTGGCGGTCAAGCGCTCGCTCAGGGTGTGCTCGGTTTGTTCGTGGCGAGAGAGGATTTCCCGAGCGCGCGCGATCACCTTGGCGGGCAGGCCTGCCAGGCGAGCGACCTCGATGCCGTAGCTCTTGTCGGCGCTTCCCTGTTCCACCTTCCGCAGGAAGACGATGTTGGATCCGGACTCCCGCACCGAGACGTGATAATTGCGCACGCCGGGGAGAAGATCGGCCAGCTCGGTAAGCTCGTGATAGTGAGTGGCGAAGAGGGTCTTGGCCCGAGTGTGGGTTTGTAGGTATTCGACCACGGCCCAGGCAATCGCCAGGCCGTCGAAGGTCGCGGTGCCCCGGCCCACCTCGTCCAACAAGACGAGGCTACGTGGCGTTGCGGTGTTGAGGATGGCCGCCGCCTCCGTCATCTCCACCATAAACGTCGAGCGCCCCCGCGCCAGGTTATCCGAGGCTCCGATGCGAGTGAAGATGCGGTCGAAAATGGGAAGCTGGGCGCGCGTGGCGGGCACAAAGCTCCCCATCTGCGCCACCAGGGCGATCAGGGCCGCTTGGCGAAGGTAAGTTGATTTTCCCCCCATGTTCGGCCCCGTGATGATCAGGATCAGGTCGGTGCCGCCATTCATGTAGAGATCATTGGGAATGAACTTGCCGGATTGGCCTTCCTCGTTGAGTTGCTCGATGACGGGGTGGCGTCCGCGCTGGATGACCAGTTCGCCGTCCTGGGAAAACTCGGGGCGTTGGTAGTGGCGCTCCGCGGCCAAGTGGGCGAAGCAGGCGAGAACATCCAGTTCCGCAAGCACCGCCGCTGTCTGGCGGATGCGCCGCGCCTCATTCCCCACCTGGCGCCGGGTGGCGAGGAACAGGTCGCGCTCGAGGGCGTGGCTTCTCTCCTCCGCGTCAAGGATTTTCGCTTCCAGCGCCTTCAACTCCGGCGTGGTAAACCTTTCGGCATTCACCAACGTCTGCTTGCGTTCGTAATCCGCAGGAGCAAGGTGCAGATTGGGCTTCGAGACCTCGATGTAATAGCCGAAGATGCTATTGAAGCGGACCTTCAAAGAGGCGATGCCGGTGCGCTCGCGCTCGCGGACCTCAATCTGGGCCAGCAACTGTTTGCTGTTCTGGCTCAGGTCGCGCAGTTCGTCGAGCTCCGCATTGTAGCCCGGCCGGATCAACCCGCCCTCGCTGAGAAGCACCGGGGGATCGGGATGGACCGCTCTCTCGAGCAGCTCCCGCACGTCGCGAAGCTCGTCCAGGTCTTCCCGAAGTTTCTTCAGGCGAGCCGCCTGGAAATGGTTCAAATAAGCGCGAAGATCGGGGAGAACCTCCAACGATTGCTTTAAAGCCAGCAGGTCGCGCGCATGGGCGGTCTCGAGGGTCACTTTGCTCAGCAGGCGCTCGAGGTCTTGTACGCTGCCCATCGCCCGCCGCAACTCCTCCCGCTCAATGGTGGACTTCTGCAACTCCCCTACGACGTCGAGGCGCGCCTCGAGTTCGGCGCGGTCGAGCGAGGGGCGAAGCATCCAGGCCTTCAACTTACGCGCGCCGAGCGAGGTGACGCATTCGTCGAGGATACCCAGGAGCGTGGCGGCGCGAGATTCCCCGAAGGCGGGCTCGATCAGCTCGAGATTGCGCATCGTCGCCGGGTCGAGGATCAGCGAATCCTGCTGCTGGTAGAAGCGGATTCCATCGAGGTGGGAAAGCGATCCCCGCTGCGTCTCGCGCACATAATGGAGCGCGGCCCCGGCGGCCGCCACCGCCAGCGCATGACCCTCGAGGCCGTAGCCGGCCAGCGTCGCCACCCGGAAATGGTCGCGCAACAGCCGGGCGCCATATTCCTCGGCGAAGACCCAGTCCTCGAGAGGCGTTTGGGTGAGGGAAGCGAGGGGAACGGGGCGCGCCTCCGCCGGGCTGGTGGGGCGCGAGGCCACCAGAAGTTCGCTGGGCCGCATGCGCTCCAATTCCTCTTGCAGGCGCGCCGCAGCCTCCGAGCCTGAAAACTCGGTGGCGCGGAAGTCGCCGGTCGAGAGGTCTACGAAAGCCAGGCCTACACTACCGTCGCGCTCCGCCAGCGCCGCCAGATAGTTATTCTCGCGCGGCTCGAGAATCTGCGAATCGATCGCCGTTCCCGGCGTGACCACGCGGGTGACTTCGCGCTTCACGAGTTTCGTGGCGAAGCGCGGATCCTCCATCTGGTCGCAGATGGCTACCCGAAAGCCGCGACGGACGAGCTTGGCGATGTAACCTTCCGCGGCATGATAGGGAACGCCGCACATCGGGATCGCCACGCCCTTCTCCTTGTTGCGGGAGGTCAGGGTGATTTGCAGCTCCTTCGAAGCCAGCACGGCGTCTTCAAAGAAGAGCTCGTAGAAGTCTCCCAATCGAAACAGCAAGAGTGCGTTGGGGTGGCGCTCCTTAATGGCGCTGTACTGCCGCATCAGGGGTGTGGAGAAATCACTCATGGGCGCGTTCGAGATCTTGAACCATTATAGCTTCGCGCGCGGGCCTTCGCTATGCGCTTCGAGCAGTGTAGGGGTAGGGCTTGCCCTACCCGCGTCGGGACCAGCGGAAATGCGGGGACGGCAAGCCGTCCCCCTACAGCGGGCGCACTAAGAGTTATCCCTTAAGCTTGACTGGTACTTTAGTAGTCTTGAGTGTCATGGCGAGAAGCGTTACTAATAAAGCGCTGGCCACGAGTTTCTCCGCCGACTCGGGGGGGCGAGTGGGGCTCCGGCTCGTGACGCCAGCCGGCGGCGTGCTGCTTCGGGGGGCCCCGCGCCTTGCCGCAGCCAAGCTGGTTGCGGTTGCACGATTGTCTTGGGAGGTTACTTTGAACTGCCTTCGTTTGGGGATTAGGTTTCCGGTGGAGTTCCCGGTGACGGTGCAATGGAAAACCGGCCCGGGCAAAGTGCGCAAGATACACGGAAAGATTACGACCATGAGTGGCAACGGAGTTTTTATGCGGCTGCCCTCGCAGCTTCGTCCGAACACCAGGGTTGTTTTGACGGTGAGTTTACCTGCCGAGATTACAAAAGTCCCCTTGAAGCTTCGCTGCCAGGCTCGCGTGGTGAGCCATCGGGAAGCCGAAAGCTATCCCTTTGGCATCGGCGCGGTTATTGACGATTATCAAATCCGGACCGCCCGCCCGCAGGCGTGAAGTTCCCGCAAATGGGCACCTACTCCTCCTTTAATTGTTTGTAGGGGAACGGCTTGCCGTCCCCTCGCGGTTATGCCGCTAACCAACCACGGGTAGGGCGAACCCTACCCCTACAGATTTTCAGAGCTGGAGATCAGGCTGCCGTTACCGGCGGTTGCTGGCGTGCTGTCTCGACGAGGGGCAGGTCAAGCTTGTGGTGAAGGGCGTAGAGGACCAGTTCCAGGCGGTCTGAAACGCCAACCTTATCGAAGATGGAGCGCAGGTGGTTCTTTACGGTCTGTTCCGCTATGGCCAACCGCCGAGAAATCTCACGGTTGGGGAAGCCCTGCATGAGGCAGGCGATGACATGCTTCTCGCGCAGCGTGAGCGTGTCGACCGGCCGCACCAGGGGTTTTTGTAAGTACTCGACGGGCCTGAGGGTGGCGACCGGGACCACCTTGACTGGCGGAGCAACTTTATGCCGCATCGCTTCTCTGACGCACTTCGCGAAGCGTGAGAGCGCTGCGGATCTCGGAATCACATTGGCGGCCCCGGATTCCAGATGCCGAGCGGCCGCGTCCCCCACCAGGGCCGACGCGGTGATCACCACTTTGCTGTGCGGCGAGACACGCCGGACCTGCTCCATGAAGTTGCCGGGCGGTTCGGCGGCGAGCTCTTCTTGCACCAACAAGAGGTTCGGCTTGAATCGTTCTGCCAAGGCGATGGCCTGCTCGCCAGTTGCCGCTTGCGCTACCACGCGCAGGTCGTCCTCGAGCGAGAAGAGTTGCCTTATTCCAAGGCGGAAAACCTCTTCCCGGTCCGCTAAGAGTATACGGATTCTCTTTGGTGTGTGCGCTTGTTTCATTGGACGATGGGAGCGGATAACCATTGTGCCGCTAGGTATGGCGCCGTGAGACTAGGCTTTCGCGGGCTTTCGTCGCGAAGGCCGGAGTTTGAAATCTTCAATAATCGCTGAGACCCCTTCACCCTTGCCCACGGCGCTCTTGCGAACTACACGCCCCATACAGGTAAGTTTGACAGGGACCTTTGTCACATCGACAGGTAAATTGATGGTGACGTTGATGGTAGTGCCGATCGGCAGATGCTTGGGTATCAGCACAAGCAGCCCGCTCGAACTAATGTCACCAATTTCGCCTTTGATCGGCCCCGCATTCTTGCCCCGGGATGTCCAGCGGACTTCCGCAGGTAGCCTTAGAGGATAACGTATGCCTTGTCTCTGCTCATTCATAGATAAAATGCCGGTTCATATTAGCACAACGAGAGTCCAGCGAATCTAGTTATTTTTCGCGACAAATTCTCCCCCTCCCGCTGGGAGGGTTATCCGGGGTGGCCGTTGTCGCCCTTCCGGTGAGGCGGCAGCCCTGGCAGGGTATTTTCCGGGGGGCGCCGGATGGTAATTCATAGAGTATGAACTACTTGAATATGGCCTCTGCGCACACAGGCTTCTGCCATTCAGGGCGTAAAAAACTCCATGCTGGCGAAGCTGACCACCGATTGCGGATCGATGTTCCACTGCTCATAACGAAGCAAGCGGCCGCGTACTTTGCCGATCGCTCTTAAAAAGGTGTAGAGAGTTGAATGACCGCACCAGTTCAATTCATCGCCGCCGGCGGATACGAGTTCGAGGAAGCCCCGGCTGTCGCCGGCGCACACCAATTCTAAGCGGCGACGATCCTGCTCCGCCACCTCCGCCATTCGACCTTGATTGGCGAGAGCGGTGAAGGGGCTGCCGTAGCGGCGGCCGAGGTGCGTCAAGTCGATTCCGAGGACCCAAAACAGCCGGTCCTGGTGCTTCGCGGCGAGCTGGGCCAACGCGTCCAAGAAAATCTCCGGACCCTTCTCACTCTCCGCCGACGCAGCACTGACCATCAGGTTGGCACTGGCCGCTTCTTCCGGAGTAGCGCTGACCTTCAGGTCAGCAGTCTCGGCGGGTGGGCTTTCGCCAAGCGGTCCGCACAAAATCGGCACAATCTTCAGTTCCGGTCCGAGCGCGTACTGAAGGAATACACACTGAAACTCAATCGAGTGCTCGAAGGCATAGCAATAATCTTCCGAATTGACGGCCCCGGCTCCGTGTTGCTCGAGCCAGCTCACCATCTCGTCGTCCACGCGCAGGGTGCCGAGGGGCGTGACGAACGGCTTATGGGTCAAGCCGAACTTCCCCGCGGTTCCCCAGTGTGAGGTTCCCAGCACCATGAACGTCCGCTCGGCCAGGGAGGGGAACGCGGCCAGCCGCCGGTAGGTCCCGGCGTAGCAGTTCCGCCCGCCCTCCGGACTGACATGCGGCGCGGCCACTCCCACGAGGTTGTCGGGCCGGCCGGCGTCAATTCCCACCGAGCTGAAGTATTCTGCGAAAGTCGTGCGGATTTCCGCCGCGCTCGCCGGGTACGCCGAGCCCGCATGGGCCGCCGGGCGTTCGGGTAGCGCCATGAACTCCTTGTGCCGCTGCTCGCGCCGACGCTCAAACTCTTCGGTCTCCAGGAAACCTTCCTGGCGCAAAACGCCGACGAAGTCCCGAACTTCATCGCTGAACACCAGCCCGCCCGTGGCTCGAGTGAGGAGGTCTTGCACGTCCAGTTCGGTGTGCTCTCCATCCAGGCAGCGCAGCGCCAAAGCCCACGCCGGCGGCACGTACAGAACCGCTTCCGCGTAACCCAAGGGATCTCGAAGCAGCAGGCCCGGCCGGTCGGCTTCCGGCGAAGGCAGAATGTCAAGCGCGCGGCGGAGAGCGGGAATCAGATTAGACATGGCAAATTAGCTTACCACGGCCTCGGGATTTCAGTACTCGCGAGGAAAGAGGGATTCCGCTTCGAGCGGCGAGTGTGTAGAATATCGGGAGATCGGATGAACGATTTGTGATTGGCGATTTGTGATTGGTGATTGAAAAGCCCAATCGCAAATCAGAGGCCCAATCGCAAATCAGAAATCACAAATCACAAATGGTTCACCCGATCACCCGATTAAAGGGAGGAGGTGCGGAATGCGAAAGGCAGTTCTTTGGCTCGGGTTGGGGATCATCGCCCTGGGTTGGTTTGCAGGGCGCGCCCGCCCGCAAGCGCAGCCTTTGTCCGGATTCGATCGCCTGAAGACCCTTGTCGGCACATGGGAAGCTCCGGGGCCGCAAGGCAAACCGCTGACCAGCACGATTCGCCTGGTCTCGAATGGGACGGCGCTGGAAGAGATTTCTCAGAGCGCTGAGGACGATCAGATGGTGACGCTCTACACGCCGAACGGAAAAGGGCTGGCGATGACTCATTACTGCGCGGCGGGCAATCAGCCGCGCATGGAAGCACCTGCCGTCGCCACTGGCGACCAGAAGGAATTCGACTTCTCTCTTACCGGGATTGCCAATCTGGCAAACCCCAGCGCCGGCCACATGCGTCACTTGCTAATCCAAATTGCCGATGACGATCACTTCACGGAAAAGTGGACCTGGCGCGAGAATGGCAAGGACCAGTTCCATACGATCCATTTCAAACGAACGAAGTCTTAGATTTGTGATTGGCGATTTGTGATTGGTGATTGAAGGGCTCAATCGCAAATCAGAAATCACAAATCACAAATGCTTCATGTTGTCCAGGATCCGCACCTCCGGCAAGCGCCGAAACTGTTGGTTGTAATCCAGGCCGTAGCCAACCACGAAAACATCGGGAATCGGAAAGCCCACATAGTCGGCCTGAACGGGAACCACTCGTCGGGCGGTCTTATCGAGGAGCGCAACAAGCTTCACGCTGTTCGGCTGATGGGCAGCAAGAACCCCCTGCAAGTATTGATAAGTTCGCCCCGTGTCGAGTATATCCTCGACAACCAGAACGTCGCGGCCCGCGATGCTCGCATCGAGGTCTTTGGTGATTTTCACTTCGCCGGAGGAGGTCGTTCCGCCCAGATAGCTTTGGATCCCCAGGAAATCCACGGTCACCTCGATGCTGAGGTTGCGGATGAGGTCCGCCATGAACACCCAGGCGCCCATCAACACGCCCACCAGATGCGGGGTGCGGGCGCGATAGTCGTTAGAGATCTGCTCGCCCAACTCGCGGATTCGCGAGGCAATCCGGGTCGCATCGATAAGTACTTCCAGATTCGATTCAGACAGAGTATTACCCATGGTCACCCACTGACGCTCCCCGGAGCGTCTGTTAAATTGAGTGTTAGTATCTTGTACAAAAGGAGATTCTGTGGCAAGTCACAAATCCGCATTAAAGCGCATCAAGCAAACTCAAAAGCGAACTGAGCTGAACCGGGCGCACCTGACCAAGCTGCGGCATCAGGTCCGGAAATTCCGCGCAGCGCTGAAAGCCAAGGACAAAGCCGCTGCGGAAGCGCTTTTGAAGCCCACGCTGGCGCTCATCGACCATTCCATCCACAAAGGCGTTTTGCACGCCAATACGGCAGCGGCTTACAAGTCGCGGTTGACGCTCGCTTTCCATGCTCTGGCCTAATCTTGGCTCCCGGCTGCCTGCTTTGATGCAACCAACGGCGACGATTCTTCGGCCCAAAGAACGTGCCTCAGAAGGACAATGGCAACGGAGCGATCAGCCTTCCGTGCTGGGAGCGGGGAGATCCTCCCCAATCGTGGGTATGGTTGCACTTTCCTTGCCGACGACCACCTGCCAAACCAGAAACTCCAAAAGAATTCTTGAATCCTTCCACGAGGATTTGATACCCAGGTCGGTACGGCGGACGGCCCGGAGCGCCTGCTGTACTTCCTCGCGCGGATAATTCCGCTGCACGAGGGGCACGATTTCCCAAGTGGAATAAGGATTGGCGGGTCGCGACCAGCCTCCGCGCCCCCCGCCGTACTGTGCCCCGCCTCCCCTGAGCGTTTGGCGAAACAGGTCCCCGATACACCATACAATCAAGGTTTCGGCGACTTTGCTGGCCAGAATTTCCCGCAAGAATTCCAACGCCGGGCCGCATTTGCGTTCGCCGATGGCGCGCAAAAGCTTACCGATTTCGCGCTCTTCGCGGAAGGCGACGATCAATTCCAAGTCAGCCGCCTCAAGTCGCTTCTTGCCGGGGTTGGCCGTGAGCAGTTTCTCGAGTTCCGTGCGCATCCAGAGAAGGTTCACGCCGGAAGCTTTCGCTTCGGCGCGGGAATCGTTGCTGACCTCGAACTTGGCAGCGATTTCCGCGGCCAATTCCGCGTCGATCTCCACGCTTGCCGCGTGCAGGAAGTCGCTGGCCCAGAGTGCGGCCTGGCGGCAATTGAGCGCCCGCATCTCCACCAACTCGGCTTTCTTCTCCAGCAACTGGATGAACTTCCGCCGCCGGTCCGGCTCCGAGGCCGTGAACACCACGGTGGAGAAGGGCGAGGGATGCTCGAGGTAGGCGCGCAACGCCTCGGCGTCCTCGTCGCCCGCGTGTTTGAAATCCTCCGGGTCGGAAAAGAGCAGGAAGTTGTGCCCCCCCAGCATGGGCATCTGCTGCGCGGCCTCCAGATCGTGCCGCAGGCGCTGCGGCTCAAACTCAATCTCCGCCAGGCACCATTGGCGAGCCTCATCGGGAATCGAGTTCACCACCGCTTTGCGGCATTCTTCCTGGAGAAAGCGGTCAGGACCGCGCAAGAAATAAGCCCCGCCGGCTGGGCCTCTCCGAAATGCGGCGAAGAAATCCGCAGGCTGCATGCAGCAATGCTAACACATAATCCACAGATTACGCAGATTCCACAGATTTCCAAGAGCAAAAACAGACCGAGCTCTTTGCTGGCGCCTGGAAACATTGCTAACGGTCAGCGTCGGAATGTGCATGCTTGTTTGGTTGTGAGGTACCGCGGCCTGGTTTTTGCTTGCCTTATCTGTGAAATCTGCGTAATCTGCGGACCCATGCAAAACGATCCCAGGACGTTTGCGATCATCGGGGCGGCAATGGAGGTGCATCGGCAGTTGGGTTGCGGGTTCCTCGAGCCCGTTTACCAGGAAGCTTTGGCGTTGGAGTTGGCCGCGCGCGCGGTGCCTTGCCGTCGAGAGGTCGAATTGCCGATCTTCTACAAAGGCCGGCATCTCAAAGCGACTTACCGAGCAGACTTTGTTTGTTACGAATCGATCGTCGTCGAACTGAAAGCTCTGGCCCGCCTGAGCGGCACCGAAGAGGCTCAGCTCTTGAACTACTCGAAAGCTTCTGGACACGAGATTGGCTTGCTGTTGAACTTTGGCGCACCGTCACTCGACTACAAACGCTTCATATGGAGTCCACAGGTTTCGCAGATTACGCCGATGAAGGATCTGGAGTGCGCTTGAGTCAGGAAACCGGGCCTGCCTGGGTAGCGCCAGTACCAACCAGTGACATCAAATCTCTGTCAGGGCATTCAACAGCTTCACTCCGTCCGGGACACCCCAGCCGGCGACAGCATCGAATCCCGGTTTGGCCCTGTAACCGCGGCCCGGATGAGGATTTGAAGTGTTGTGTCCGGAAGTAATATCGCGTGTCGAGTGTTTGCCGACGGGCACGCCGCGGTTTCCGTTCTGATAGAGCAGCGGCGTTACAAACCGCTGCTGTTTAGGGGGTGGGAGGGAGGCGTTGATGCGCGCCACGAGTGCGGCCCAGAGCGGGGCCGATGCACTCGTGCCGCCGTTGGGCTGCGGCTTCCCCATGAACACCAGTTGATAAAGTGGATCTCCCGCCAGAGCCGATACGTCAGGTACCACGCGGCCGTCGATGCTTCCTGCATTGAGAGACCGCACTTTAACCTTCTGCCAAACCGGGCGACAGAACACGGAACTGACGCCGCCCCCAGTGGAGCCTCCGCCCTTGGAGGTCCGGCGCCCTGGTGGCTCCCACCAGACGACTTCTTCGATATTGACCCTGGACTTCTGCAACATTGTTCCGCCAACCGACAGCGCGCTCGGGCTGGAACCTGGAAAGTCGACATGGGCATGGCCGTCGTTGATCTGGTCTCCCGAACCGTCGTCCCCCGCCGCAACGCAGGTGGTAATGCCCAACAAGCGCGCCGCATTCAGCCGATCGTCGATGGCCGCCAGCGCATTTTTTGACCAGCCGGGGTCTTCCTCGGCCAGTCCCCAACTGAGGGAAAGAACCACCGGCCTTGCCAGGATCATCCGGTTGAGGAGATCGACCCACCCGCGCTGGTCAAAGGAGCAAAAGTAGACGGAGATATCTGCCTTGGGGCACAAGCCGGCGATGATCTGCACGTCCATCATCACTTCCACGCTGTCATTCAGGACCTGGTTACGCGCCCGCGGCGGCAACGCCTGGGCCTCTTGCAGAGTGTAGGCCGGAGCATCGACCGCGACGGCCTTCACGTTGGGCGCCGGAAGATCGAACTTGGCGCAGTAAACGGCGGTGTCCTCGGCGAAATAGCCGCCCCCAAACTCGCCGATTACGATGCTCTGACCGGCGCCGTCTCCGTGTGGGAAATTGTAGCGCCGCTCGAGATCGGGCGGCCCTAACGGCGGAAGCTTCGCCTCCCGGGTGGGAGAGCTTTCCGCGTCAGCTTTGCGCCGCGCCATGCGCCGCTGATCTAACCCGTGGACTCCTTTTATAATTCCCGCCAGTTCCGCAGGGATTGAGAGCGTTCCTTGCCGTCCCCGATACTCACCGTCGGTCGGCGAGCGCATCATCACCAGCCCCGGTTTGAAAGCCGCCTCCATTGCCGCTGCTGTCCCGCTCACTTGCATGCTGCGAGTCTCCGGTGAAACTTCGTCCACCTTAAGGCCGAATTCCTTGAGGACCTTGGCAACCTTGCCGGCGTCCTCCGGCTTCGCGCCGAATTTTGCAGCTACCTCCTGCGGCGTCAGTGTTTGACCGACAAACTCGTCCGCACTGGGCAGCTTCGGACCTGCCAGGTCGATGGTGACGACGATCTTCTCTTTGGGATCGACCTTGCCGACCCGAGTTGCATTGGGGTCTTTACCTCTCTTGCTGCCCGGAAGAACGACGTGTTTTTTACTCGCCATCATTGCCCTCCAGTCTCTTCGGTTTGCGCCAATGAACGCGGTCAGCCTCCTGCTTCGTCCATACTGTCACAACGTTCGGCCAAGACTACACCCTAGCCGCAAGCGGACCACAATCTCACCCTCTGCGGGATCGAAATACGGCCCTCCTGTTAGTTTCTTAGGTCATTTGTAGGAAAAAGCATTATCTCCCCGATGTTCCCCTTATACAGTCCGCCAATACCGTTGTCAATAGTCACTTTCGACAAGGCGATACTCGGCGAGCCGCGAAGGGATGTGTGCATCAAAGGTACAACCTGATTCGTAGTCTGAGCCCAGCGGGCAATGAAAGCCTTTGAGGCTGGGATGGGCCCCGAGGCTCTCTGGCTGAATCCAGAGCCCTGGAGCCTGCATTTTCTGCTTGACACGCTCCTCGCGACGTAGTAGCCTATAGCGGTTGGGCTATGTTGAAGGCGCCAACAAGCCGCGGCCGGGAGGTGCTCAATGTCCCTGTCGGGAATTCGGTTCGACGGTGAAGTGCACAAACATACTCAAATAATACGACCGAAGCCAGTAAGTACTTGAAAACAAAGCAGTTCGTTTTTCAAGATTGCCACAACGAAGCTAAGAATATGGCATGAATGCCAGTGGAGAGCACCGGGAAAGCGGAAACTGGAAACTGGAAACTTGAAAATGGTAAGTGGAAAATGGGCGTTCGATGGGTGACGATCTTCCAGTTTCCAATTTCCCATTTTCCTGCAAGCCGTTTGACCCTGCACCGCGCGAATTGCTATATTAGGATGAGACTCTGGCAAGACTTGGAAGCAAGTGAGGAATGGCAAACGTTTTAATCGAATTCCCTGACAAAACAGCGAAAGAGTTCCCGCAAGGAATAACAGCGCTGGAGGTGGCGAAGTCTATCGGGCCGCGCCTGGCGTCGGAGGCGCTGGCTGCCAAGCTGGACGGACGCCTGGTTGATCTCTCGACTGCCATCGAGCAGAATGCGCCGATCCAGTTCATCACGCCATCCTCGCCCGAGGGTCTGGAGATATATCGCCATTCCACGGCTCACGTGCTGGCCGCCGCGGTCACCGACCTTTTCCCGGACGCTCATCCGGGAGTCGGTCCCGCCACGGAGACTGGTTTCTATTACGACTTCTATCGCGAGAAGCCTTTTACAGAAGATGACCTCAAGAAGATTGAAGACCGGATGCGCGAGATCATCAAGTCGGACCTCCCGAACGAGCGGGTGCAGTTTCCGAAGGAGGACGGCAAGAAGCTCTTCGCGGAGATGGGCGAGTTCTTGAAGTGCGAGCTGATTGAAGAAAAGGCCGAACCCGTTTTTAGCGCCTATCGCACAGGCAAGTTCCTCGATTTTTGCCGTGGGCCGCACATTCCCTCCACCGGGCGGATCAAGGCCGTCAAGCTGCTGAGCGTGGCCGGGGCGCACTGGAAGGGCGATGAGAAATCGCATGCGATGCAGCGCATTTATGGGACAGCCTTCTTCAGCCAGAAGGAACTGGACGCTTACCTGGCACACCTGGAAGAGGCCAAAAAGCGAGATCACCGTCGTCTGGGCAAAGACCTGGACCTCTTCAGCATTCAGGAGGACGCGGGCCCGGGGCTCGTCTTCTGGCATCCCAAGGGCGCCATCATTCGCCGGGAAATTGAGGACTGGCTTTATAACGAGCTCAAGGCGCGTGGATACGATCTGGTCTACACACCGCACGCTATGCGGCTGCATCTGTGGGAGATCAGCGGCCATACCGGTTTTTATCGCGAGAACATGTTTGGAGTGATGGACGTTGAGAACGACAAGTACCAGCTCAAACCCATGAATTGCCCCGGTCACATTCTGATTTACAAGTCGCGCGCAAGAAGCTATCGCGAACTGCCCATGCGCCTGGGAGAGCTTGGGACGGTATATCGCTACGAGCGCTCGGGCGTCACCCATGGGTTGCTGCGCGTGCGGGGGTTCACGCAGGACGACTCGCATATTTTCTGCACGCGCGACCAACTGGAATCCGAGGTTCAGGCTTGCGTGGAGTTTGCGCACCTGGTGCTCAAGACTTTCGGTTTCGATCAATATCAGGTGGAGCTGTCGGCTCGCGATCCGGCCGATCCCGAGCATTATGCGGGCACGGTCGACGAGTGGAACATAGCGGAAAGTGCGCTGATGAATACCCTGAAGCGCATGGATATTCCGTTCAAGTACATGCCAGGGGAGGCGGTGTTCTACGGTCCCAAGATCGATATCAAGATGGTCGATGCCATCGGCCGTCCGTGGCAACTTACCACCGTGCAGTTTGACTTTAATCTGCCCGGGCGTTTCGGATTAGAGTACGCTGGGGCCGACGGGCATCTTCACACGCCGGTGATGGTGCATCGGGCGTTACTCGGCTCCATCGAGCGGTTCTTCGGGGTGCTGATCGAGCACTACGCGGGCGCTTTCCCGGTCTGGCTATCCCCGGTGCAGGCAGTGGTGCTCCCCGTCAGCGACAAGCATTTGGCCTACGCACGCGATGTTCACGAGGCTCTGCGCCGGGCCAACATTCGCGCCGGGCTGGACGACCGCAACGAGAAACTGAATGCGCGCATTCGCGATGCGCAGCTTCAAAAGGCGCCTTTCATGCTGGTGGTCGGCGATCGCGAAGCCCAGGGACGGGGCGTCGCCGTGCGGCGCCGGGACACCGGCGATGCCGGCTTCCGCGCCCTGGACGATTTTATCGGCTGGATTCGGCAGCTTATCGACACCAGAGCCACGAAATGGTAAGCTGTGTGCTCGCCTCAGAGTGTTTCGGGACGCATGGCCATGCGCCCCGTCGCGACCAACGCAGAAGTTTTCGGGAGTAGGGGCGCAGGGCCATGCGCCCCTGCTGGGCCAACCGGGCCGGGAGGAAATGCCTATCGCCGACCGATTTGTTCGAATCAATGAGAGAATTCGAGCCCGTGAAATCCGGGTGATCAATGAAGAGGGCGGACAACTGGGAATCATGCCGCCGTATGAGGCTCTGAAAATCGCGCGAGGCCAAGGTCTGGACCTTGTGGAAGTTGCTCCCACGGCAAACCCGCCTGTATGCCGCATTATCAATTACGGTAAGTACCTTTACCAGCTCAGCAAGCGGCAGCACGAGGCCAAAAAGCATCAAAAGTCGATTGAGCTTAAAGAAGTGAAGATGCGGCCCCGGACGTCCGCGCATGATTTCGAAACCAAGCGGAACAAGGTGATCGAGTTTTTGAAAGAGGGAGCGAAGGTAAAAGTCACGATCATGTTCCGCGGCCGGGAAATGGCTCATCGCGACCTGGGATTTAGAATGATGGAGAAGCTGGCTGAAGAGGTGAGCGAGGTGGGGATGGTGGAGACGCGGCCGAAGATCGAGGGGCCGAACCTCTCCACGATTATCTCCGCCAAGAAAGCGCCGGGCAAGGGCTCGGCGCCCCAGCCCTCACGGCCGACGGGAACGACATCCCCGGCGCCGGTTCGGAGCCCTCAGCCCAAGCCGGCTGCGGTGCCGGTAGCCGCTGCACCTGTACAGCCTGCTCCCGCTCCTTCGGCGGGGGACGAGCCTGCGCGATAGGGGTTGGTCCGCAAGCACCCTTTTGACGCTGTCATTCCGATCGGAGCGAGGACTCTTGCTCTGCGTTCTTTCAAGGCCAAGGCGAGATTCCTCGTCGCCTCCGGCTCCTCGGAATGACAGGATCGAGGGGGTTTTGCCGCAGCCACCGAAGGTCCGCGCTGCAATACCGATGAAGATATACTACCGATTGGAGGGTAGAGTTGCCAAAGCCCAAGAAGGTCAAGCTGAAGTTGAAGACCCATAAAGGCGCTCAAAAGCGCTTCAAGATCTCTGGCACTGGGAAGGTGGAGCGTCACCACGCCTATGCGCGCCACATCCTGACTTCGAAGGCCAGCAAGCGCAAGCGGAGACTGGGTCAATCGACCGTTGTCTCCCCTGCCAATGCGCCCTCCATTCGGGTCATGCTGCCTTATGCGTAGGGATTAAGGGCTAGGGATTAGGGATTAGGTAACCCCTAGCCCCTAAACCCTAACCCCTATTTTCACAGGAGCGGGAAGGCCAGCGGCTGGGTGCCTTCGTCCCGCCATGCGGGATCTGCCGCCCTGAACTAAATCGAAAGGAGCAAACCCATGCCTCGCGTCAAACGCGGCACGGTTCGCCGTGCCAACCGGAAGAAACTCGCCAAGCTCACCAAGGGCTATTTTCTCAACAAGAGTAAGCTCTACAAATTCATGAAGGAAGCTGCCGATAAGGCAGGCCGCTACGCCTATCGCGGGCGGCGTCAGCGGAAGCGCGATTTCCGCAGGCTTTGGATTATCCGCATCGG
>Ga0181521_10003302_pt1 | contig 19046 bp, 9 predicted proteins | sample PEATcosm2014_Bin_32_FD_119764 | JGI IMG/M metagenome (GOLD analysis project Ga0181521, IMG submission 119764) | Peatland microbial communities from MTU Mesocosm Facility, Houghton, MI, USA - PEATcosm2014_Bin02_60_metaG | ecosystem: Environmental > Terrestrial > Soil > Wetlands > Peat | place... | reverse complement strand
TGCTTCACCTCTTCACCGCCAGCCGGGTGGAGCCTCTCGCGGCGGTGCTGGCCGAGATGCTCGCGGAGCCGCTCGAGGACCCGATGACCCCGGAGTGGGTCGCTGTGCCGACGGTGGGCATGCGCCGGTGGCTCGCCCTCGAGCTGGCCAGGTCGCTCGGCGCGTCCGGACCCGGCACCGGCGACGGTGTCGCCGCGAACATCAGGTTCCCGTTCCCGGGCGCGCTGCGCCAGGCGGTGCTCGAGGCGGGCCGAGGTGGCGGGGCCGACGATCCTTGGCAGGTCGACCGTCTCGTCTGGGCCGTCCTCGAACTGCTGCGCTCGCGGCGCGACGACGACCGCCTCGGTCCGCTCACCGTCCTGCCCCCCGGCGCCACCTGGTTCGGCCGTGCCCGGCGCCTCGCCGATCTCTTCGACCGCTACGCCGTGCGCCGACCCGGGCTCGTACTGCACTGGAGCGCCGGCCGTGACCTCGACGGGACCGGTCACCTCCTCGCCGAGCAAGACCGCTGGCAGCCGCACCTGTGGCGCCTGGTGCGCGCCCTTCTCGGCGTGCCCAGTCCGCCCGAGCGGTTGCCCGAGCTGCTCGAGGACCTGCGCACCGGGGCGCTCGCCCTCGACCTGCCGGCTCGGCTTGCCATCTTCGGCGTCACGACGCTTCCCAGCGGAGCGCCGTTCATCGAGCTGATCGAGGCCGTCGCCGCCCGCCGAGACCTGCACTTGTTGCTGCTTGACCCGTCACCGGCCACGACGGCGCGCGTGCGCGAGGCGACACTGGTTAGCGCGCGGCCACTTGCGCTGCTGCGCGCCGACGACCCGTCGGATGCCGAGGTGCGTCACCCGCTGTTGCGGTCGTGGGGGCGCCCCTACCGCGAGCGCACGGTGCTCCTCGCGTCGGCCGAGTCGCGGGGGATCCCCGCGCCGTTGTCGCTCGACGCGGACGAGGACACCGCCGGCGGTGTGGCAGGTACCTTGCTTGCCCGCGTGCAGCACGACCTGCGTGCCGGCTGCGCGCCCGCCGGTGACTTCGAGCTGGACACCGACGACCGTTCGATCCAGGTGCACTCTTGCCACGGGCAGGTCCGCCAGGTCCAGGTGCTGCGTGACGCGATCCTCCATCTGCTGGCCGACGACCCGACGCTCAGCGAGGAGGACATCGTCGTGCTCTCCCCGGCGATCGACCAGTTCGCACCACTGGTGGAAGCCGGCTTCGGGACCTCTGCGGAGGGGGCGGCCGAGGTACCGGGCAGCGCCACGCCCCGGCTCTTCTACCGTGTCACGGACCGCTCCCTGCGCGAGTCGTACCCGGTCCTCGCGGCGCTCGACTCGCTCCTCGCGCTGGTCTCGGGCCGGTTCACAGCCTCGGAGGTGCTGGAGCTCGTTTCGCTGCCGGCGGTCCGCAAGCGCTTCGACCTCGACGACGACGCCCTCGGGACCATCGCGGATTGGGTCGCCGGGACCAACGTGCGCTGGGGCCTCGACGGCCGCCACCGCGAGGCGTGGGGCCTCCCGCGAGAGTTCACCGGCAACTCGTGGCGGGCCGCGATCGACCGGGTGCTCATGGGAGTGGCGGTGAGCGACGACGACATCGGCCTCGCACCGGGCGATATCGCGCCGCTCGATGTCGAGGGCGACGACATCTCCGTCGCCGGTCGCCTGGCCGACCTCGTCGCGCGTCTGGCGTCGACCGTCGACGACATGAGGCGACCCCGTAACGCGGCAGCGTGGTGTGAGGCGCTCTCGAAGGCGATCGACCAGTTCTTCGAGGTCGAGGCCCCCCAGCAGTGGCAGCTCGACCAGCTCCGGCGGATCGTGGCCGAGGTCGGCGAGCATGCCCTCGTGGGCGGCGAGCCCGCGACCGTCGAGCTCTGCCTCGCAGATGTCCGCCGCCTGCTTGCCGACCGGATCAAGGGCGTGTCGCGTCGGCCCGACTTCTTCCGGGGTGGCATAACCGTCAGCTCGTTGACGCCGCTGCGGTGGCTGCCCTTCCGCGTGGTCTGCATCCTCGGTCTCGACGAGGCCGGCACGAGCGCCGTCACCGGCTCAATCGACGGCGACGATCTCGCCGCCGTGGCCCCGCTCGTCGGCGACCGCGACCCGCGTTCGGAGGTCCGCCAGGCGCTCCTCGAGGCCGTTCTCGCCGCGGGCGACCACCTCGTCATCACCCGGACGGGTCACAACATCCGCACGAACCAGGAAGTGCCGGGCGCGACGGTGCTCGCCGAGCTGCGCGACACGATCATCACCACGCTCGCGCCGCCAGGCCGGGGCACCTACCGGAGCCGAATCGAGACCGTCCATCCCCGCCAGCCCTTCGACGACAGGTGCTTCCGGCCCCGCGAACTGAACCGGCCCGGTCCCTGGAGCTTCGACGCCGGCGCCTTCGCCGGCGCGAGTGCCCGGGAAAGACGAGCCGGAGAGCACCGCCTGCTCGTCGACGGCGCGCTCCCACCCGCTCCCGGCGAGGACGTCCTGATCGACCTCACCGAGTTGCAGAGGTTCCTCAGCCACCCGGCGAGGTCCTTCTGGCAGCAGCGGCTCCGGCTCCACCTCACCGACGAGGACCGCGGCCAGTCCGACGACCTCCCGACGGTGCTCGGCGGGCTCGAGCTCTGGTCCGTCGCGGAACGGCTCCTCAAGGCTCGTCTCGCCGGGCACGCCAACGACGAGTGGGAGCGCCACGAGCGCGCCCTCGGCACGCTCCCCCCGGGTGGGCTGGGTGAGGTCGCTCTCGGCGGGATCGAGGACACGGTCGGCGGGTTGCTCGATGCCGCGACCCGGCTCGGCGTCGACCCGACACGTGACGACCGCCTCCCGGTCGAGGTCGTACTCGCCGACGGCACGCGCATAGTCGGCACCGTCGTGGGTCGCTGCGCAGGGCCCCGTCCGGGCCCGGCCCGCGTGACGTTCAGCAAGATTGCGCCAAAGCATCGCCTGGCGGCGTGGCTCGACCTCATGGTCCTTGTGGCTGCCTACCCCGCGACCGACTGGCGCAGCGTCGTCGTGGGCCGCGCCCAGAAGGAGGGCAAGCTCAAGACACTCGAGCTGGTTGGGCGTGGCGGCACACGCGACGACCGCCACGGCCGCGCCCTCGACGCGCTCGAGGTGGCGGTCGACTGCTACAGGCGGGGGCTGCGCGAGCCCATCCCGCTCTTTGCCGACCTGTCCTACAAGCTCCACGAAGGCACAGCGAGGCGGAACGACTGGGAGCCGTACCGCGGCCACGGGGACGGCGACGACGAGGCGAACCGGCTGGCGTTCGGAGGCCTCGACTTCGACGAGCTCCGCGCACTGCCCGCACGTGACGACGACCCTCCTGGATCCTCCATTGGACGAGCGGCACGGTTCGCCGACTACCTGTGGGACGCCATCGAGGCGAGCACCGAGGTGGGAACATGATCGCAGGGCCGGTCTTCTCGCTCCTCGACCCGCTTCCCGCCGGCCGCATCGCGATCGAGGCGAGCGCGGGCACCGGCAAGACCTACACGCTCGCCGGACTCGTCGTGCGGTACGTGGCCGAGGAGGCGGTCCCCGTCGACGAGCTCCTCATGGTCACCTTCACCCGAGCCGCCGCGGCCGAGCTGCGCGACCGCGTCCGGACCCGGCTCAGCGAGGCAGCGGCCGCTTTGCGCGGTCCTTACGAGACCGCGGCCGGCGACGAGCTCGTCGCGTTCGTGGCCAGCAGGGATCGTGAGCTGCGACTCGGTCGCCTCGAGCGGGCCGTCGCCGACTTCGACGGGGCCACGATCACCACGATCCACGGCTTCGCGCAGCAGGTGCTCGCCACCCTGGGCTCGGCAGCTCCCGGCGACCTCGACGCGACGCTCCTCGAGGACACGGACGAGCTCGTCCGCACGGTCTGCGCCGACGTGCTCGCGGCGGAGTCCGTCGCCGAGCCGACGACCGCGCCGCAGCTCCCGAGCTTGACAGAGCTTTCGGGCCTGTCGATCAAGGTGCTCGGGAACCCCGGCATCCGCGTCATCCCGGGTGCCGAAGACGCAGGGTCGACGCCCACGGCCGCTCGCCTGCGGCGCCTCGTCGACCGGGCGGTCGAGGAGGTCCACGTCCGCAGGCGCGCTGCGGGGACGCTCTCGTTCGACGACGTGTTGACACAGCTCCGCAACGCGCTGCGCGAGGCGCCGGCCGCTGTCGCAACGTTACGTCGCCGTTTCCGCATCGCCCTCATCGACGAGTTCCAGGACACCGACCCGGTGCAGTGGGAGATCTTCTCGAGACTGTTCCCGAGCAGCGGCAACGGCTCGGCCCTCGTTCTGGTCGCGGACCCGAAACAGGCGATCTACGCATTCCGGGGCGCGAACGTGCACACCTACCTCGAGGCGGCGCACCAGCCCGGCACCGCCTGGTCGACCCTCGGTGTGAACTGGCGCTCCGACGGGGCACTGCTCGACGCTCTCGGACACCTCCTCAGGGGAGCGACCTTCGGCGACCCCCGGATCGAGTTCGTGCCGGTCGAGCCGGCTCCCGAGCACCGGGACCTGCGTCTCACCCGGGACGACGGTGCCCCGGTACCTGCGCTGCACGTGCGCCTCGCTCTCGGCGGCGACCTTCCCCGCAGCAAGAAAGGCCAGATCTTGAGCGACGCCGCCGAGGCCGCGATCGCGCGCGACCTGGCACACCAGGTCCAGGATCTGCTGGAGACGGCCTGGGTCAGCTTCGGAGGCGACGATGGCCGGAGGCGCCGCTTGCGGCCCGGTGACTTCGCCGTGCTCGTCGGCAGGCACGGCGACGCCGAGCCGATCCAGGCGGCGCTGCGCCGCAGGGGCATCTCCGCCGTTGTGACCCGGGGCGACAGCGTCCTCCGGTCGGAAGCGGCCAACCACTGGCGCTGGCTGCTCACGGCGCTCGCCCGGCCAGCCGACCCGACCCGTGCCCGCACGGCCGCGTTCTCCTGGTTCTTCGGCTGGTCGCTCGCCGATCTCGACGCGGCCGACGACGACAAGCTCAGCCAGGTACAGGACCAGCTCTTCAGATGGGTCGAGACGCTCGACGCCCACGGCACGGTCGAGCTGTGCGCGCGGATCTGGTCCGAGAGCGGCGTCGCGGCCCGGGTGCTGGCAACAAGTGAGGGCGATCGCGACCTGACCGATCTCGACCACATCGCCGGACTGCTGCAGGCGAGCAGCGCCGGTCGCAGGCCGACCGCCACAGGGCTGCTCGCGGCCCTCGAGCAGCTTGAATCCGAGGTCGCGGACGAACCCGAGAACGACCTGACGGCTCGCCAGATCGAGTCGGAGGCCGAGGCGGTGCAGATCATGACGGTGCACGTCGCCAAGGGTCTCGAGTTCCCGGTCGTGTGCGTGCCGACGCTGTGGCGCCAGAGCCTTGCAACCGCGAAGGACACAGTGTTCCAGGACCCCGACACGGGAGTTCGCACCTTCGACATCGCCCGCGGCGAGAACTGGCCCACGGCGCGCGACGCCACTGCGCGCAAGGCCCTGGCCGACAACGAGGCACTCGGGGAGAACCTCAGGCTGCTCTACGTCGCGCTCACACGAGCCGAGCACACGACACTGGTCTGGTGGACGCGAGTGCAGGGTTCCGAGATCACCGGGCTCGCGCGGGTGCTCTTTGCCCGCAGCAACGGCCTGATCGACCCGGACCTGTTCGCGGCGCCGAAGGTCGCGCTCCCAGCCGATGGTGACGCCGCCGCGGCCCTCGGGGCCGCGTTCGCCGTAGCCGGTGACACCGTGGCCGTGACCGTCACGGGCTCCGCCGGCCCTCCGGACGGTCAGTGGGCAGACGGCGGGACGGGGGCGCCGTCGGGCGCGCTCGGGCTTGCCGTCCTCGACCGGGTCCTCTTCCGAGCGAACCGACGCTGGTCGTTCAGCGCGATCAGCGACCGCGCACGGCACGTCGAGCTGGATCCCGAGGACGAGAGCCTCGGCGACTCCGGCGCCGCGGACGAGCCGGCCGAGGTGACCGACACCCTCCCGGCGTCCGCCTCCGACCTGCCCCTTGGCGCGGTCGCAGGCGGCGCCCAATTCGGCACGCTCGTCCACGAGGTGCTCGAGCGCGTCGACTTCGTGACGGCCGATCTCGACGGCGAGCTGCGCACCCACATCGACGACCGGCTCGCGTGGAACCCCTGGCCGGTCGACACCGAGACACTCGTGTCCGGCCTTCGCGCCGCGATCGAGACGCCGCTCGGCCCGCTCTTTGGAGGACGGCGACTGCGCGATCTCGCCCGCAGCGACCGCCTGGGCGAACTGAGCTTCGAGCTCCGCCTGGGCCGCAACGGCCGCTTCGCGACCGATCGCGACATCGGCGCGCTCGTGCTGGACCATCTGCCCGAGCACGACCCGCTGCGGCCGTGGGCACAGCGGATCGTGTCGGGACTGTTCGGAGTCGAGCTCGCCGGGCATCTGACTGGCTCCATCGACATGGTCGCGCGCGTCCGCGACGGGACGGACCCGAAGGCGCCTGCGCGCTTCGTCGTCGTCGACTACAAGACCAACACCTTGGCCGAACAGGGCCGCGTACCCCAGTCGCTCGACTACCGCCCTGACCGCCTCCCCACGGCGATGGCAGAGCACCACTACCCGTTACAGGCCCTGCTCTACCTGGTCGCGTTGCACCGCTACCTGCGTTGGCGCCTCCCCTGCTACGAGCCCGCCGGCCATCTCGGCGGTGCCGCCTACCTCTTCGTGCGAGGCATGGCCGGTGCCGACACTCCAGCAGTCGAGGGGAACCCGCACGGAATCTTCAGCTGGCGCGTTCCCCCGGCGCTCGTGACCGCACTGAGTGACCTTCTCGACGGCACCGAGGGACCGGCATGAAGGCGCCCGGTCCGTTCCTTTGCGACGACGTCGCGACGCTCGCGCCCTTCGTCGAAGCCGGCGTGCTCGACGCGTCCGCCGTTCACGTGGCCGGCGTGATCGCCCGAAGCGTCGACGGCGTGGAGCCCGAAGTTCTGCTCGGCGCAGCCCTGGCGGCGCGCGCCCCGCGCTTCGGCCACGTCTGCGTGGTGATCGGGACCGTCGCCAGGTCCATCGTCGTCGACGACGCACAGCTCCGTTCGGTCGACTCGCTGGAATGGCCCGATCCTGTGTGCTGGGCGGGGCTCCTCGAGGCAAGCCCTGCGGTGTGCGGCCCGGACGACACGCCGGGTGAGCTGATCCTGCCTCTGGTCTGGGACGGCGTCCGCCTGTACCTCGAGCGCTACTGGCGTTTCGAGAGGCGTGTCGCGGACGAGCTGTTGCGCCGCGCCCGTGCCGACGGCGGGCTCACCGAAGCGTCACCCGAGCTCGACGCGATCCTCGACGAGCTCTTCGGACCCGATGACCCCATCTCACCCGATCTCCAGCGCGATGCCGTCAAGAGAGCCTTGAGCCGCCGGATCGCGGTGATCGCGGGCGGGCCGGGGACCGGGAAGACGTGCACCATCGCCCGGTTGGTCGGCGCCGCCCACGCGGTTGCGCTCGCCCACGGCCGACAGTTGGACGTCGCGCTCGCCGCACCCACCGGCAAGGCAGCCGAGCGCATGACAGCGGCGGTGCACGAAGCGGCGGGCGGGGCGAGCCCGCGCGAAGGCGTCGCGGAGGCGATGCTCGCCGCCGAGGCGAAGACGCTGCACCGTCTGCTGGGCGCCCACAAGGGCGGCAAGCCCCGCCACGACCGCTTCGACCCGCTACCGAGCGACCTGGTGGTGGTCGACGAGACGTCCATGGTTTCGCTCCCGCTCATGGCCCGTCTGCTCGACGCGGTGCGACCTGACGCGACTGTCGTGCTCGTCGGTGACCCATTCCAGCTCGCCAGCGTCGAGGCGGGAGCCGTGCTCGGCGAGATCGTCGGCCCGAGGGCGACCGGGCCTGCGCACGGGCCGCTCGCGGCCGGCGTCGTGCTGCTCGAGCGGGTCCATCGGTTCGCCGGGGACTCGGAGATAGCGGCGCTCGCCAAGGCGGTCCGCCTCGGCGACGGCGACGGTGCCATGGACCTGCTGCGCAACTGTCGTTCCGGCGAGCTCGCGTGGGTCGAGGACGACGACCAAGCCGGGACGGCCCGACTGCAGGAGGAAGTTGCGAAGAGCGCCGTCGACGTCGTCCGCGCGGCACGGGCCGGTGACGCCGAACGCGGCCTGCATCTCGCATCGGGCTTGAAGGTCCTCTGCGCCACACGATTCGGATCGCTCGGTGTCTTCAGCTGGAGCACCCGCATCGAGGCTCTCGTCTCGCAGGCGCTGCCGCAGGCCGGCGTCGGCCGGCGCTGGTACGTCGGGCGGCCGATCATCGTCACCCGCAACGACTACCTGAACGGGGTCTTCAACGGCGACGTGGGACTCGTGGTCGACCGCTTGCGCGGGCCGGTCGCCGTTTTTCAGGACCCGCACAGCGGCCTCCGGGAGCTCGCCATGTCACAGCTCGGAGACGTCGACACCTGGTGGGCGACGACGATCCACAAGAGCCAGGGGTCGGAGTTCGAGCGGGTGATCGTCACGCTGCCGCGGCCCCCGTCGCCGATCCTGACCCGGGAACTCCTCTACACGGCGGTCACCCGGGCCAAGCGGCAGGTCACCCTGTTGGCCGCCGAGTCGTCACTGCGCGCCGCTGTCACACGCCCGGTCGCCAGAGCCTCGGGGCTCGGGCCGAGGCTCTGGCCGTGAAGCGCCCGGGTGCGAACCACCTGCTGTTGGCCGTGGGCAACACCGGTCCCGGCACAGGACAGGAGCTCCAGCTCCACCTCGCCGGGGCCTGCGCAACTTCGTGCCAACGGCGCGTACGCGAACCTGCCCGCTGAACGCTTCATGGAGCCATGAATACCATGAGAACTTGGTGGGCAGTTGCGAGCATCTCCGCGGCATTGATCGTGACTGCGTGCATCCTGGCGCAGGCGTCGCCCAGCACCGCGACCGACAGGACGCTGCCGTCCGCCGTGCGCTCTCCGGCGCTCTGCAAGGCGGTCGGCCGACTCGACAAACTTGTCGTACGGCGGATGGACGCGTTCCCGCAGAACGGTATCCATTTCTCGTTCCCGGCCGTCGTCGAGGTCGACCGAGTCTCATCGGTCCGCTACGCGGCCAGGATCGTGTGTCACCTGCCACCGATGCCCGCAGGCAGGTTCGCCTGCCCACTCGACCTCGGGATCACCTACCGCCTGTCCTTCACAGCACCGGGGCGGATGTTCAGGACCGTTGTGGTGGCCGTCACGGGCTGCGAGCTGGTCAGTGGACTCGGTCGGACTCGCTGGGTGGCCCGCTCCCCACACTTCTGGCACCAGCTGGGCAAGGCCATGGGGCTGGTGGATGCAACTTACGCGACCTTCAGGGGCACTCCGGCAGGCGGCTGAGCCGGCGGCGGGGCATGGCTTGGCGCGCCGCCACGTGTGGTTTCGAGTGTGTCGAGCAGCGCCCGTTTCCTGAGCGCATGTTCGGCCCCGAGCCACCTGTGGCGGGGCTGGCCCTCGTTGCCGCCAGCGTTGTGGCGTTCCTTGTCCGCTCACGCCCAGAACCGGGGGGCTGACATGGTTTGGCGGCCACCGCCTAGCACGATCGTGCCTAGACGACCTTCAGCAGCACGAGGATGCACACAACGACCAGGCAGAGCACGGCCAGGCCAGTCAGTCTACGAACCATCTGAGAACCCCCTTCGGTGACGCGTCGAGTGCCATGTGGTCGGGCCGCCTTGTTGCCCGCCGTCGAACCACAGATGGGCTAGCTGTGCACCTCTTCGTGCACTTCGGTCGAGTGACCCTGTGCGTCGATGGCTTCACGGTCGTAGGTGTGCTTGCCGCTGCCCGGACGACGTGACGTGGCAAAGACGGTCCCCGAGGCGACGAGGCCGATGGCCCCGACGATCATGAGGATGACTCCGACCGTGGAGAGCCGGAACCCGTGACCCTGCGATGTCACCGCCCAGTACATGACGGCACCCGCGGCGATTGCGAGGATGCTGAAGAACATTCCCGTCCGACCCATTCCCATCTCCTGTGCCTCCGTGTTCTGCCGTAGCTCTCGGCCAGATGCGGTCGGCGACGACACCTGTCATTGTACTCTAGTTATAGGAAACTAGCAATCAAGTTCCAGAATCTGCTAGACTTGCCCCATGGGAGAATGGACTTTTCTCACCAACCATGCCCGAGTCCTCGTCTGCATCGCGCACGATCCCGGTGTGCGCCTTCGCGACATCGCCGCCACACTGGGTATCACCGAGCGCAGGGTCTTTGGCATTGTCACGGACTTGACCGCAGCCGGCTATGTCCTAAAGGACAAGGACGGCCGCCGCAATCGTTACCGGATCCAAGTTCACGTGCCCTTGCGAAAGGGCCTCGGTCGCGAGCAGACGATCGGTGAGCTGCTGACAGTGCTCGTCGACACCAAGACCCGTGGTGAGCTTCGACACAGCGTTGAAGCCACTGCCTGATCGAGCGGCACGCGAGCACACATGGTTCGTTGGACCGCCGCCCAGATCAAGGACCAGTCCGGCCGCAGCTTTGTTGTCACCGGCGCCAACAGCGGCCTCGGCTTCGAGACCGCCCGCCAGCTCGCCGCATACGGCGCCAAGGTGGTGCTCGCCGCCCGCAGCGAGGTGAAGGGACTGGACGCTGTCGACCGGGTCAAAGGCGCAAGCCCGGACGCCCTTGTCGAATTCCGGAAGCTGGACCTTGCGGATCTCGACTCGGTGCGGGCCTTCGCGGCCGCGATCACGAACGAGCCGGTAGCGGTGGACGTGCTCGTCAACAATGCCGGGGTGATGTTCCCGCCTCGCGCTCTGACCCGGCAGGGCTTCGAGTCTCAGTTCGCGACCAACCACCTCGGCCACTTCGCATTGACCGGGCTGCTGTTCGACACGATCCGCCGAGGCCGGGACGCGCGGGTGGTCACGGTCAGTTCGCTCGAGCACAGGGGCGGGTCGATCCACTTCGACGACCTCACCGGGGAAAGGTCCTACTCGCCGAGGGCCTTCTACCAGCAGTCCAAGTTCGCCAACGTGCTGTTCGGCCTGGAGCTGGACCGTCGAGTCCGGGCGGCTGGGATCCCGGTCCGCTCGGTGCTCGCGCATCCCGGATGGGCGGCCACGAACCTGCAGAGCAGCGGTCCGACAGGCGTGATGAAGAAGCTGATGAAGCTCGGCAACCGTCTCTTGGCTCAGAGCGCCGAGATAGGCGCGCTCAGCGAGCTCTACGCGGCCAGCGACCCCGCGGCCGAGGGTGGGCGCTTCTACGGTCCGGGCGGCTTCGCAGAGTTGCGCGGCTATCCGACCGAGGTGCAGCCGGTGGCGTCGGCGAAGAACGAGGAGACGGCGCGACGTCTGTGGGAATTGTCGGAGGAGCTCACCGGCGTCACCTTTGGGTTGTGAGACCTCTCCGAGCCGTCTGTGGGCGCGGTGGCTGTCGGCTCCAGTCGGCCTGAACGAAGGCTCTACCTGGGCGCTCTCCGCGGCTACTACAACAAGCCGGCCCCATCGACAATGGGCTCGCCAGACAAGAGCAGGGAAAGAGTCGGGAGGGCTTTCTCTGTACCCGACCTTCGGGCTCCGCCCGATGACTGCATGCCTTACCGCTGAGACACCGATCTCACCCTTTCAGCGCAGCGCGCGGCCAAGCGCGGCGTCCGTCGTCGGAATTCGAGCTTCTGGCTGGGCTCTTCTGGACGCCGGCCAACACACCAGGAGCGCGCCGTCGGACCCTCGCGGAAAGGCTGTAGGGAAAATGTGAGGGGCCCCCGGCTCAAGGACCTGGCGATCGAATTTCGGGTTCTCCCCCGAAATAGCCGTCGCTGGCATCCGGCCACGAGACTGTCAGAGTCCCCATCGGGTGATGATCGGAGCGGGTGACGAGAGTCGAATTCGCGTTCTCGGCTTGGGAAGGTTCCAGAACCGAACTTCGGTGAACTCCAGCGGTGTCTTACGGTAGTTCAGAGGGCTCTCCACGCCGCCGCTCGCTCACCTACGGCAGCGTCCGCGGGATATTCGCAGGATGAAAACCGTCCGCGTTGGTGATTGGTCGAGATCACCCTTCGCCACCAGGTCCAACGACCGGCGGCCCGGGCAGCGAGAAAGGATGTGGGGCATGGGAGCAGAGGAGCAAGACCGAGCTGTGTTCGCCGCGCTACGAGATTAAGACGGCCAGGCGACCACTGTCGTGTTGATAGATTGCCAAAGGCGAGACGGACTCAATATCGCCTGGGGTTACGACGAGGGTGACCTCTTCGCTCACGCACACATCACGACGAACGTCAGCCCGGGCCAGAAGCGGTTACCCATCGACCTCTCTTTCACGAGCGACCTCTCCGCAGTCCTCGACCCTGCCACCGGGACCAGGCGCCGGACCGCGCCGACACCGTCGTCTGCAACAGCTGTGAATTCGTCCGACGGCGCGTGCCCCAGTCCAACGCGAAGAGCCGGTACTCGACATCATCAACGCCGTGGCCGAAGCGGTTACCACCGCTCCCGCCGGCACGAAGCTCCCGTCCACTGCAGCCGACGTCACCCGGCTCGGGTCACGTCGGCGCTCCGTGTGGCGTCAGTTGTAGGCGGACACGTCGATTGTAACGGCCGCACCCTCGCAAGCCGGTGTTTCACAAACACGTTGCAGCTTCGTGCGGCTTGTGCCGGGGAGTCAACGGTGAGCAAGGTCGAGGAGGCCGTCGTCAGGTTCGTGCCGGCCACCGTGCCGAAGAGCAACTCGGCTGCACCAGTAGAGTTCATGCCGGTGACGGTGACGAGGGTTGTCCCTTCGCCAAACCCGAGGTCGGAGAGATGCTCGACACCGTCGCTGGCTAAAGGGGGTATTTCACAGTAACGGACCCGACGGCGCCGTAGATCGCGCCGTCCAGACCGATCACGAACTGGTCGCCCTGATTCAGCTTGTAGAACCATGGCGAAGAGTCGTAATAGCTTCCGAGCGTGAATACTACCTGAGACTGCGAGAAACTAGTCACGACGAAGCCAATGCAATCCCCTGGGGCAGAACCCCCCGTCCAACCGTTGGTTTCGTCCTGCAGGTAAAAGCCATCACTCGCAAAGATGTCCCCAGAAGCGCCGCAACCTGCTGAGCTCGGCGCACCTAGGGCAGCGAGCGAAAACCCAACGCCGATCATCGTGATCGTCGGGCTTGCCACCGCTCCCCCGAATGACACGCTTGTGATGACCGGCCCGAAGCCCGCAAGATCTATCGAGACGCCAGGCGATGACATGCCGCAACTATTGTCCGCCTGAACCGTCACCACATACATTGCTGTCCCAGGCTCGAGATCTCTTGAGAAGGAAAACGGCGATGCAGAGCTAAAGTAGCTCAGTGGGCCGCTATCACCGGTAACGGTTATCTCGTCCCCAGTGACTGTCGCCGGAGCGCCGGAACAGCCGCCGGCATCCACCGGATTGGTCCAGGATACGAGCCAGCTATTCATATTCCAGAACGTCAGATGCGTCGGTCCTTGATCGGTGACTTCGGCAAAGGAGCCTTCCAGATTGGCTGGCACATCAAAGGCGAACGTTGACCCGATTGAGCAGGCCACCGATCCGCTTACCCCTCCCTCGGTAGCTGTCACCAGCACGTCGCGTCCGCCCGGGGCAACCGTTGACAGCATGCCGGTCGAGGAGATCCGATCCGCCGACTCGTTGAGGCTCCAGCTGATCGGGTCGATCTGGCCGTCGCTACGGGTAGCAGCGAACTGCTGCACGTCAGCTCCTATTGGCACCGTACAGGTCCCCGTCCCCGGGGTCACGGTCAGAGTCACCGGCAAAGGACCTATGGTCCAGCAAGGGAATGAGTGCGAGTAGATCTGACCACTGAGCGGTCCCACGAGCGAGCCGATGAGCGAACCCAGGCCTAGCAGCTCGACGTCCGCACTCCAATTCACCGTGAAGCCCGGGCAGACTTGGAAATAGGGGCCGTCGCCTGAGGTGTTCACGTTCGCGGTGAGTGTCGCGTCAATGGTGAGGCTGCCCTCTACAACATCGGTGAGCTCGAGGGTCGGAACGGCTTGCAACGTGAGGGAGGCCGCCGCTCCACTGCCAGCTACAGGTTGGGCGCTTAGGGTGAAATTTGCGAGTCCCGGCTGATATGAGCAGCCCGTGGCGGTATTGCAGTCCTCTGCGCCAACCCAGGTGGCCATTGCCTGGCTCGTCACTGACAGGTGGCCCGAAGAGAGCAGGTTTATAGGCACGGTAAGGTTCATATCGAGGCCGGGGATGCCGGTCGGGGTATTGTTGAGGATCGTAATTGTCGTAAGATGGTTAGTTATCGGATTCGTGGATTGCACCGCGAAGGCCAACTGGGCGTTTGCGGTGACACCGGCGCCCACATATACGTCGCCGTCAGCCGGACCGCCGCTCGGCGTCTGGCAACCCTCGGTGATACTGATACAAACTCCGGCGAACATCGTCTCCGTGAAGAACGCCTGACCGCAGAGGGACCAGGAAGCGCCGGGGTTGCAGTTATCGTCGAGGGACAGATCCTGTGTGAAGGGACCACAGAAGACGCTGCCACTGCCGACAATACAGCCGCTCAGATGAGGATGTTGCGTGCCGGATGAGCGGGCGTGAAGCGGGGCGTCGCTGGTCGCAGTCGCCGGGGGAGAACCGGCAGTGCTGAAGCCTATGTGGCGGTACGCTTGACTGAGTTGTGCGGGCGTGGTGTTCACGACGAAGCCTGAAGCGGTGGTCGTTGTGGTCTGAACAATGGCCAAGAGCCCCTGCGGTGCTACCGGGGTAGCGTTGGCAACGAGAGTCTGACCTGGCCGGAGCGCGGAAACCTGAGCTGGCGGGGTCAGCGGCCAGGTCAGGGTGCCACCAGCGTCAGACTCCACGTCAGACTGGAGGGAGCTCATCGTGGCAGCGGAGAGTTCGACGGCGCTGCTCGCCAGCTCGATGCGGGGTACAACCGGGGTTCGGCTGGTGATCACTGGGCCTTCGCCGAGTGAAGACGCGGCGCCAAGCGAAACTATGTAGGAGTCTTTCCAACTGAGGCCGGCGATGGTATACGACGTTATTGCCGCGGAAAGCTTGACCTGCACCGGTTTCGGTTCCTTGGAGCTCTGCCAATACTTGAGGAGGTACCCGACCAGGGTTCGTGAGCCGGTCTCGGTCGGAGGGGACCACGACACGAGCAGCCTTCCCAGGTTGCCGGGTATGACCTTAAGGGAGGCCGGCGCGCCCGGGAGGAGCGTCGCTGAGGGCTCGCCGGAGCCAGTTGCGGCCAGCGACGTTCCGCCGTCACTAGTCGCCGTGAGACGCACCGAATAGGACATCCCATTGGTTAGATCTCGAACTGTTGCTTCGGTGTCAATGGCGGGTAGAACGAGTTCATGTGTGGGGCCACGCGCCGGTGCGGCATACAAGTGGTATGAAAGCACCCTCCCACCTCCATCGTCCGATGGCGGGGCCCATGCAACGGCCAGGGAACCCGTCTGGTCGAGCACGGAGACGAGGAGTGGCGCCGCGGGTCGTTGGATGGCGAGGGGCACAACCGGGTTCGACGGGGCGCTCGGGGCGCTCGTTCCGAAGGCGTTCGCTGCAGTGAGATGGAACGTGTAGGGGACACTCGGGCAGAGCCCGGTTTGCACTACGAAGGTGCTGTCGCCGCTTGTCGAGGAGGTGTGGGGGCCGGCACACCCAGTGGGAACAGCTCCGGAGTAACCGGCCGCAACGTCGGAGGTGAGCGTGTACCCGGTGACCTGGTCAGTTGAAGGGTTCGGTGCCCAGGTCGCAAGGGCCCCCAAGCCTCTTGGGGCAACGCTGACCAAATGCGGGACTTGGGGCGGCGCTTCGAGGGTGAACAGGTCACTTGGGAGAGGTGTCGTGATACCACCTACGTGGACATAGAAGGTGCCTGAGGCCACATTGGAGGGGACAATGGCAGTGATCGACGTATCACTATGGACCGTGAACGACGCGCCTAGACCGATGATGACTTCTGTTGCTCTAGTAAAGTTCCGTCCGGTCAACGTCACGGCGGTGCCGGCCGTGCCGGCGCTCGGGCTGATGCTGGTGACGAGTGGTTCGAGCAATGGGAATGCCACCACGGTCAACTTGAACGATTGCTGCGAAGTGAGGCCGTTTTGGTCAGTGGCCGTGATGGTGATCGGGTACGTCCCTACGCTCCCGAGCGCTGGAACGCCCGAAAGTACCGCGGACGCGCCATCATTGGCGTTCAGGAAGGTCACGCCGAGGGGTAACTCGCCTGACCAGGAGAACGACACCTTGGAAGGCTCGGCAGCTACCGATACCACAAAGCTTTCCTGGGTCGCCTCGGTGAAGGATACCTGTGAAGCGCTGGCGAACGCCGGCGGGCTGGGGGGAACTTTGGTGCTGGCACTTGCCGCTGGGACCAACATCGTCGCTGGCGGAACCAACAGGGCGATGCACAAGATCGCCATCGCCACTACAGCGGAGACCCGACTCCGCGGTCGCCCCAAACGCGGACAGGTCATCTTCGGTCCCCTTGACTTAGCGATAATTATGGTCGATTCGGTGGCGCCGACCGTGGTTTCGGTGGTGGTCGTTGCCAAGCTCACGTTGTCCAGCAGCACGGGGTTGGGTTGGGCGCCGGCAAGCTCGCCGGAGGTCATGGAATCGGCGACCAAAGCGGTAAGGCCGGGGGTGGCCTCGGTGATGACAGGCTGGGGGGTTGTCATGGCTCCGGAACTATCCGCTCCGCTGGGCTCAGCGGACTCGATTGCCAGCTCGTAGCCGTTGTGCTTGGAGCGTCTCACCTTTCCCCCCTCTTTGTTACGAGTTGTGTCGCTTGTTCGACCTTCAGAGCCAATGAGGGCTGAGAGTCAGGACGCGTGTCTGCATGGTGGTCGGAGGAGTTGATCAATGGCGGCCATGAAGCTGATCCAACCCTCGAAGGCGAGGGTTGTTTCTGAGTCGCCCGAAACTATGAATCCGACGAACGAGTCAGCATCTTGGAGTTCCACCCGGAATACCAGGCCGACCATCACCCCCGCCTCATCAAGCCCTCACAGTCCCCCGTGGCAATCTGACATCGACCACTGTGTCAGAGGTGAAGGGGAAAAGCATCGGGGGCGGCCCCTACACTTAGCGCAACTCCCTCGTTCGGGATCGCGGGAGCGGAAGTTAGTATTTGAGTGGTGGGGAAGCTCCTCGAGCGTGAAGCCCTGGTGAGCGCGCTGACGGTTGCTGTTGGTCGCGGGTTGAGCGGGTCTGGCTCGGTGAGCTTCGTCGTGGGCGAGGCTGGGTTGGGCAAGACCAGCCTGCTCCGATTTCTCGAGGACCATGCGCGAGTGAAGGTGGCTCTGGGGGAGGGGGTCGCGGCGGAGGCCGCGGTGCCGTTCGGTCTGCTCTCCCAGGCATTCGGGTCGCTGGAGGGCTTCGACGAGCTTGGAGCTCTGGAGGGGCTCGCCTCAACGGACGGCCGAGCGGCCTTCTACTATCGCAGCACCCGCTGGTTGGAACAGTCAGCGAGGGCTGCGCCGCTGCTGTTGTTGCTCGACGACGTGCACTGGGCTGACCCCGACTCGCTCGGACTGTTGGGATTCCTCTGCCGCCGATTGGCGGGTTGGGCTGTCGCGGTGGTGGCAACGATGCGCCCGTGGCCGGCTGAGTCACTCCTGCTGGCTGACACCCTGGTATCCGAGGGCCGGGCCACCATCGAACAGCTGGCCCCTCTCGGGGAGTCGGCCGCCGCTGCCGTTCTGGCGGAGGCCGCCGGTCGGCAACTCACTGAGCAGGAAACGACTCAGGCGCTGCAATCCTGCTGTGGCAACCCCTTCTTGTTGGCCCAATCTGGAACCGCCCTCCGGCCTCGATCGCGGTCTGCGGCCTGGACGGGGCGTGAGGCGCGCTTACTGATATCTCGCTTTAGCGGACTGTCATCGTCGGCGTTGCACGTCACCCAAGCGGTAAGCGTGCTCGGGACGAGGTTTCGGCCCCTGCTTGTCGCGACAGTCGCGGAGATGAGCAAGGCTGAAACTGAGCAAGCCATCGAAGCGCTTGTTGAGGCAGGGCTGGTCGTGGAGCTGACCTACGGCCAGGCGGAGTTCGTGCATCCTCTCTTCGCCCAAGTCGTTTACGACGATATCGCCGAGATCGCCCGCTCCAGAATGCACCGCCTAGCGATGCGGGCCCTGGTGGATTCAGGTGCCGATCCAGCCCAAGCCGCAACTCATGCGCGGGCTGGCCACCTCATGGGAGAGCCCGAGGTAATCGGCGTGCTGGAAGCCGCAGGCAAGGCTGCCCTCGCCGTCGGAGGCGTAGAGAGCGCTCTGGTTAACCTCCGCCACGCCGTCGAGATTGCTGGCCCGAAAGCCTCGCCGTCGCTGCTATTGACGCTGGCAGATACAGAGGGTGCCGCGGGTCATGCGGAGCGCGCCGAAGTGCTTTGCCACCGGCTGCTCGCAGGAGAACCCGACGCGCACACGCGGCCACGGGTCATGACGGTCCTCGCGCGCGCGGCGGCAGTGGGAGGCCAGCCCGATCAAGTCGAGCGGTGGTTTGAAGCAGCAGCCACCGCGGCCCGCGAGGATCCTGAACAGCTGATCTCAGTCCTCGGGGAAGCGGCGGCTACTTGCACCACTTTCTCGGCTCCTGGCCGGATTCTCGCCTGGGTTGAACAAAGTCGCGAGCTCCTTGATGCCCAACCATCCGCGGATCGGGGCGTGAACGAGGCTGCGTGGGCTCTCATCGCCGGTATGACTGGCGACCCCTCGGGAGTCGCCGCGGTGCTCGCCACGCTCGACAGCGGGAGCTTCGAGGCCGGGATGGCGACGACCTCACCGTCGCTCGCGACTTGGATGGCGATCAATGTGCTTGGTATTGCCAAGCTGGCCGAGCGGCTCGAAATCAGCGAGCGGCTCTTTGCGGCCGGATGGAAGAGAGCTCAGCGAGTCGGCTCGCCTGCGCTCATCGCCAGCGTGAGCGTCGCTTACGCCGACAATCTGGTCCGGCTGGGACGACTGGCTCAGGCCCTAGAACTGATCCAGAGTGTTGAGGAGGTCAACCTCGGACCTAGGAGCGTGGGTCAGAATCCACCACTGACCCGTTCGTAGCTGTGAACATCGTCTCATGACCTCCGTGCTCTCCGATGACCAGCTCTTCGAAGTGGAGATGGGCGAGGCGGAAGCCCCGA
>Ga0181521_10003298_pt1 | contig 19064 bp, 15 predicted proteins | sample PEATcosm2014_Bin_32_FD_119764 | JGI IMG/M metagenome (GOLD analysis project Ga0181521, IMG submission 119764) | Peatland microbial communities from MTU Mesocosm Facility, Houghton, MI, USA - PEATcosm2014_Bin02_60_metaG | ecosystem: Environmental > Terrestrial > Soil > Wetlands > Peat | place... | reverse complement strand
TGCGGCGTGTAGAGGCTGTAATACAAGGCACTGGTGTTGGTTACAGGGGAAAGGTCAGCCGATGACTTCGCCCGGGTCGCCGAAAAACTTCCCGAAACACTGGGATAGTAAGCACCGCGTTGCGCCAATACATTCTCTCTTGCAACCAACAATGCCGCCTGCGCCGCCTTGAGGTCGGGATTGGCCTTGAGCGAGCGCTCAATTAAATCGTTGAGTGGCTTCGAGTGAAACAATGTCCACCACTCTCCTGGAATGTCACTCCCATCAACAAGGTGTTGTGCCTCTCCACCGGCAACATTGCTCGTGCTGCTAGTGGTCGAGATTGGAGCGGGTGTATAACCACTGACATCCGGAGCAGCAGGCTTCTTGAACCTGGGCCCAACCACGCAACCTGTCGTAAGCAGTAAGGCCGAGGTCGCAATCAAGCAAGTGAGGCGCGATTTGTTAGTGCGAATGATTTAGTTCCTTAAGGCCTGCGGGTCATCCGGGTTCCGTTGATCGCCCCGGTACTCCCGCTGTATGAGTTTGCCGCTCCACCAACGACTGCCGGGTTGGGACCGCGATGACGGACATTGTTGAGCGATGGATTGAGCGCATTGTTGAGCGATGCCACGGTGGGCCGGACGACGCTTGGCGGACGAACAGGCAGGGGGCTGTTGAGTGCTTCGTTTCGAATTACTCGGCTTTTCGCATCGCTGCCGGATTTGTCTGCGCCCGATTGACGAAGGTTCGTGGCATTTCCAGATACGGAATGTTTCCGGTCATTCGGAAGCTGCTGAGGACGACTTGCCCCAGTTAGGCTGGCACGGCTGCGTGTGTGATTCTTGGAAGATGTTCGTTGCGATGGAACCGCGTAGTTTGTTCCCCGCATCGACGCGGCGCAGCTCATCGTCAGAATTAGGACCAGGAAAAGAAGACAGGTAGCCTTCATTTTGCTTCCCCTGTTACTTCTAATGTCGGGCTATTGTCGCGGCCTAGAAATATCATTCGCAGCGCGGGCACAGCGAGAAGCAGCATCACGGGACCGAGCAGCATGCCGCCCACGATCACCGTGGCGAGCGGGCGCTGCACCTGGCTGCCGATACCCGTGGAAATCGCCGCTGGAAGGAGGCCGATGCAGGCTGAAAGCGAAGTCATCAGCAGTGGACGCATACGGGTAGATGCGGCGCGGTACATCGCATCCACCGGCGCCAGGCCGTGAGCTCTTTCCTGGTTGTAAAAGGTAATCATCAGAATGCCATCCATGACCGAGACGCCGAAGAGCGAGACGAAGCCAATGGCAGCGGAGATGCTGAAATTTTGACCTGTGAGATAGAGCGCGAGGATGCCGCCAACCACCGCATCGGGAATGCCCGCGAGCGCCAGCAGGCAGTCGCGCAAGTTATTGAACAAGGTGTAGAGCAACCCGATAATCAGCACCAGGCTGATGGGCACGATTATCTCCAGGCGTTTCTTGGCTTCCTGCAGGTCTCCGAACTCTCCGGCCCAAATCAGCCTGTATCCAGACGGAAGTTGCACGTTCTTCGCAATTCGCGCCTGCGCCTCCTCGACCGTGCCGCCAAGATCGCGGCCTCGGACGCTGAACTTCACCGGGATGAAGCGCTGCACGCTTTCGTGATAAATCCAGGCCGCTCCTGTATCCAATGTGATCGTCGCCAGTTCGTTCAACGGTATGTAGGCGTTGGCGCCGCTGCTGGTTTGGTAGGCGACTTTGATGTCGCGAATTTTATCGATGCTTTTGCGGTATTCAGGCGTGTAGCGGAGGACCAGATCGAACTGCCGGTCGCCCTCCAAGACCTCTGTCGCTATCGCTCCGCCCATGGCCGCTTGAATGACCGTGTTCACATCTCCGGAATTGAGGCCATAACGCGCGGCCTTGGCACGATCTACCTTGATGTTCAGGTTCGGCTGCCCCAGTACCGGGAAGATGCCCAGGTCGGTAATGCCGCGAACCCCGCCCATTTGATCCCGGACTTGCCCGGCCAACTGCGTCAGGGTTTCGAGATTGGGGCCGACGATCTTGACCGAATTGACGCCTTTGACACCCGAGATCCCCTCCTCGATGTTGTCCTCAATGTATTGAGAAAAATTGAAGACGACTCCCGGCAACTCGTTGTTAAACTCCGTTTGCACCTGCTCGGTTAGCTTCTCCTTAGTCAGACCCCGCGGCCACTCGTCAAAAGGCTTCAGCGGCGCGAATAATTCGACATTCGAGAATGGCGAAGCATCGCTGCCGTCGTCGGGCCGGCCATGCTGCGAAACAACGGTGAGAACTTCGGGGTGCCGCAGGAGAATCTCGCGCATTTTTCTCGATGCCGCCTCACCGTCGTCGAGCGAGAGCGTGGTCGGCATGGAAGCGCGAATCCAGAAGTTGCCTTCTTCCAAGTGCGGAAGAAACTCGCTGCCGAGGCGCGAAGCTATCAGGAGGAAGGTCCCAATAGAAAGGGCAAGTTCGATTCCCACCACGAGAGCGCGGTGATTCAGCGCAAAACGCAGCGCTGGATTATAGATACGGTGCAAAAAGCGGACGACCAGCGTTTCGGTTTCTTTGACACGCTCCGGCAGGAGGAAGGAAGCGATGACGGGCGTGATGGTGAAGGTTGCAATTAACGCACCGGCCAGCGCGTAGCCATAAGTGCGGGCCATGGGGCCGAAGATCTGACCTTCCACTCCCTGCATGGTGAAGAGCGGCACGAACCCAGCTACGGTGATGAGCGCCGAGAACAGAACCGCCTTGTCCACCTGTAACGCGCTGATCAAAATCAGCCGCAAACGATCCGTCCATCCGTTGGCGGACGCTTCGTGTTCCAGGGTTCTCGTTGGGTCGGGTCCCCACGCGCCTGAGGACAGACGTTGGAGCAGACTCTGTCTGTCATCCTGGTTTCGTTGAAAATTCCGGAAGACGTTCTCGACCAAAATCACAGCCGAATCCACGATGATGCCGAAATCCACCGCGCCCACCGAGAGCAGATTTGCGCTTTCTCCCAGAATCACCAGGAGAATGGTGGCGAAAAACAGCGCGAATGGGATGTTCAATCCAACAATGACCGCGCTGCGGAGATTGCCGAGGAAAATCCATTGGATCAAGAAGACCAGCAGGCATCCGAAGATCAAGTTGTGCAGAACCGTGTGGGTGGTGAGGGCGATCAGCGACGAGCGGTCATAATAAGGAACAACCTTGACTCCCGGCGGCAGACTCCCGTCGTGATTTATTTTGTCGATTTCCGCTTCGACCTTTGGGATCATGTCACCGGTCTGTTCCGTGCGCCTCATCACCACGATCGATCCAACCACATCATCCTGATGGTCGCGACCCAGAATGCCGAGTCTTGGCCGGTAACCGACCGATACCTTCCCGACATCCTTCATCAACACCGGGACACCGTTTTCCTGCGTCAGAACCACATTCTCGATGTCATCAACCTTGTAACCTTGCCTTAAGTCATCATTGCCGCCGTCATCAATCAGACCGACGCCCCGGATATTGACGGACTGCTGGCCAATGCGGATTTCGCGTCCGCCCACATTGATGTTCGCGTTGCCCAGCGCGGTTAGGATTTGGGGCACGGTGGTGCTGTAAGCTTCGAGCCTGTGCGGATCTACCTCGATCTCGAATTCCTTAGTGGGGCCGCCCCAGCTGTTGATGGCTGCGATGCCGGGAATGGTCAATAGCCGGCGCGCCACGATCCAGTCCTGAACCGTGCGCAGATTCGTGACTCCGAAATGCTTTGGGCCGACGACCTGATAACGATAGATTTCGCCGGTCGAGCTGTTGGCTTGGATGTTCGGGACCTGGCCGCCTGGCAGGTTAACGTTCTGTTGCATTGCGACCGACGCCTGGGCGTAGGCAAAGTTATAGTCCACCCCATATTTGAAGCTGACGCGTACAAAGGAGAGGCCATAAAACGAAGTCGAGCGGATGACGTCAATGCCGGGCGTGGTGTAAAGCCCAATCTCCGTGGGGCGCGTGTAGTAACGCTCCATCTCCTCGGCGGAGAGACCCGGCGCCTGCGCGGTAATTTCCAGGATCACAGGCGTTGGGTTCGGATACGCCTCGATGTTGAGCATCTTGAACGCAACGAACCCGGCGCCGGCAAACAGCAGCAAGCCCAACACCACGATCGGGCGGCGGCTCAGGCAAAACGCAATGAGAGACTTGAACATGTTGGCTCGTCTTTTACTGAAATGAAGGCGGCATCAGATCTAGTCGGTTGGTGGCGCCTGCAGCATGTTGCTAAGAAACACGGCACCGTCCGCCAGGACCAGTTCTCCACGCTGCAAACCATCGAGAACTTGAACCCGGTCGTCTTTTCGCAGGCCTATCTTGACGATCCTTTGCGCAAAATGGTGGCGATCGGTTGTCACCCAAGCCGTCATCGTGCCATCGGCTTCGCGGACCACGCCATTCGCGGGTATAGCGGTCGTTTCCACCGGGTTGCGCACCTGAATGACGAAGTTCGCTAGCATTCCAGGACGCAGTTCATCGTTGGGGTCCGCTATCTCGGAACGGATCGTTACTCGATGAGTGTTTGGATCAACCGTCTCGTAGATCTTCGAAACCTTTCCTATAAACACACGGTTGGGATAGGCCATCACTTTGACTTGAACCGGCTGACCCAAGTGAAAAAATTGGATCTCACTTTCACTGACATTTGCCAGCATCCATTTGAGCGAGACATTGGCGACCGTATAAGGCGCCGGCGGATTTCCCGGTTGCACCAAAAGCCCCGGTGGCCCGTTGAAGGATGTGATCTTGCCGGAAATCGGGCTGCGCACAACCAGGGCGGGATCGGTCTTGCGCAAGGCGATCATTTGATCGATTTCGGCATCCGTCTTGCCAAAGACGAGGACTGCATCGCGCGCGGCTTTGAGAGCACCATCAGCGGTTTGTTGATCCGAGGTCGCCTGTTCTTTCTCGCGTTCGGCGATGCCGGCAAGCCCCTGGACACGCGCCAATTCCTTGTTGGTCAGTTCGAAAGTCGCCGCCGCGCCAATCAGGTTCGACTCAGCTTGAATCAGGTCGGGGCTTTTAATCGTATAGAGAGGCTGCTCCTTTTGAACCCTGGCACCGAGTTCCAGAAAGGTCTTGATGATGGTTCCCTGATAAGCCGGGAAGACTTGGACCGACAGGTCGTCGGCAAAATCAATGTTACCGACCGCTTCCTTCTCAACTGGAAACTGGTAGCTTCCCGCCGGTTCGATCTTGATCGAGTTCAGTTGGCTGGGTGACAGGTCCAAGGCCGCTTCGGACGGAGAGGCGTTCGGATTTGCACCCGATTGCTGCGGCGTATTCGCGTTTGCAGCCTGACCACGACTGCGGCCGGATTCCAAAAGTGCCGTTGCCACAATGATCGCCGTGGCCATCACAGATACCACGGCAATTCGCGTGCTGATGTGAACCGGATATTTCATCGTTTTCTCTTGATCTTCAAGCCCTGGATGCGCTGCGATTATTCTGCAAGGCGCTCAGTGCGAAGGGAATCCTATCTTTCAGTTTCCAACACTATCTTGGGTGAGCCCTGAGCCTATCTTTTGGCGTCTGAAGCCGTAGTAACAGCAGCACTGAAGAAACCTGAGCAAGCCAACTAGTCTCGAGCCCGATGCTACGGTTGGTGACCATCCTATCTTTCGATAGCGTTGACTATCTTTTGGATGACCGGCGCCTGGTTGACAAGAGTCAGGTGTACATTCCTCGTGCAAACGGTTGAGCGAACCGGAGACTATTTTCGTTCTTCTGCTGAGAGAGAGAATTTGTGGATGTCAGAACCCGTACAAAAGAGAGTCAAGATCCTGCTGGTAGACGACCATACTTTGTTCCGGGAAGGTGTGGCTCGGCTCCTCGGAACAGAGCCGGAGTTCGAGGTTGCCGGCGATTGCGGGTCCCTCGAAGATGGGCTGCAAAGTCTGAAGGAAAAGTCCATCGACTTGGTGCTCCTGGATTTTTATCTGGGAGAACGCGACGGCAAGGAATTCCTCCGTTTGGCCAGGGATCAGGGATTCCTCGGAAAGGTCTTGCTTGTCACAGTGGGAGTGCCTCGATGCGAGGTGGTGGATCTGATCCGCGCTGGTGTCTCTGGGATTTTTCTGAAACGTGAGTCGACCAGCTTGCTGGCGCAAGTGATCCGCCACATTATTGCCGGAGGACTTTGGTTCAACCAAGAACAACTTCAGAGCGTAATGAACCCGCCCACCCGCACCTCACCAGGAGCCCAACACAATCGATTCACAGAACGCGAACAGAAGGTGCTTTCTTACGTGTTCGAAGGGTTCACGAACCGGAGAATCGCGGAACGAATTGGAGTGTCAACCAGCGCGGTCAAAGCCACACTCCAGCAACTCTTCTCGAAGACTGGCGTTCGAACGCGCAGTCAACTGGTGCGCATCGTCTTGGAGCAACATCGGGATCAGCTCTAATACGGCAAGCCGCGAGGGCCCCTGACAAACGCTTTTCGGCTAGCTGGCGATGGCGAAGGCCCGAAGCTCGACATCTTCAAGGGACCCATTTTCGGGCGGCTCGCCACATACAGCGCGACTGCGGACGCGAGGACCGCCACCAGGAGCGAGGCCAGAACTGTCGGCCAGTGATATTCGACGGGCACTGGCAGGCGGAAGGCCAGCATTCCCTTGAAGTGCATCGCCCAGATGCCGATGCCCATCGCAATCGCGCCACCCGCTCAACCGTGCCAGGCGAATTCCGCTCTTTGCGGCAGTTACGCGTCCCGCAAGATCGAGCGCAGCATACGACGCGACGATGGCGATGAACACTGAGCGCGCCACTTCGGCGTAGTCGTAGGAGCCAGTTAAAGCCGCGCTTGCAGAGATCATAACGAAGAATCTCCTCTGCCGGTTTGGGAGAGCCCCTTAAGTCGCTGCAAATCAGCAGCTAGATTCTCTTACGGCGCGCGCTCCCAATCTTGCATGAGCCAAACCCACTTTGGGGACAGTTTACGCCTCGTCCATCGGGCCTGCATACAATCCGGAGATTTCAGACCCAAGGCTACAAAAGGTGTTCACTTGTTCAGATAACAAACAATCCGCTGCGAGATCGGTGGCAATTTGGCTGCATCCTGCTCTAGGTAAAGTGATCGGGGAGAACTCCTCCAATTGTTGCGCGGACAGAAATTTCCTGGTGGAGCGCTGATTGTTGTATGTCCAAGAAAGGGTAAAACGCACCTAGGCATCGGATGTACGGCGGCGCATCGCGCATGGCCATGCAAAGCACGTCGTGAATGGCTGATGAAAGAACTGGAGTTGCGCGGGACCTTGGAACAGTAGTGCACACATGATGTGGCTCGAAAGTTCTTGGTATGCTTGGCCCACGGCTTTCCGGCCTGGCTACAACAAAAGCCGGAAGCAGGCTTTCGGGAAACCGCCAGCAGGAGGGCCTTGACCGTTGGGTTTACAACCCAATTCTTTGCGGAGTTGTTGAGGACAGTTTGCGACTAAAGCTGCGAGCACGTTGGGGTGACGGATTATGAGAACACAAGAGGGACTTGCGGCGTTTTGAAGGGTTGCTGCGTTCCTGCCATTCACTCTTGAGCCATTCGACCGGGGCCTCGGGTAACCCACGCTCCCAATGTCCGCAACAGCAGCCGCGACGTATCATAATTTGTCCGACCACAGGCGCTTCTGTTTGAGAGGACAATCTTTCTGTGCGTTCACAACGCTAGACTAGTATCTCCAACACCTGGTCTCACTGCCCGATTTCGGCACTCCGCGGCAACAGTCTCGTGGAGTTAAGAATGAATGCCATCTCCGAGCTAACGTGAATGAATGCTGCCAGCAGTGGATTCAGAAAGCCGCAGGCCGCCATTCCGACCCCAATGCTGTCCACCACAAGAGTGCCCACGAAGTTCTGCATGATGATGCCGCGACAGCGACGCGCGATCCGCAACGTTTCGACAAGCTTGGAGAGATCGCTTCCGATCAAGATGACATCGGCACTCTCTCTGGCAACGTCCGTTCCTGAACCCATCGCGATTCCAACATTTGCTTCCACCAGGGCTGGAGCGTCGTTGATACCGTCCCCAACCATCGCAACTTTGCGATTCCGTCCGCGAAGTTCGTTTACCCATTTGGCTTTCTGGTCTGGCAGGAGCTCTCCCACCGCTTCGTCGACGCCGAGTTCACGCCCCACTAACGTAGTGACTCCTTGTGCGTCGCCGCTCAGCAGAACCGTCCTGAATCCCATCTCTCGCATTGCCGCAACTGCACTCTTCGCTTCGGGGCGCAGCACATCTGCAATACAGATCGTGCCCAACATCTGCCCACCCCGAGCGACATGAACCTCTGAGATCCCACCTTGGCCGTTGCCATTGACAGGCACGATCCCCTTCACGGCATGCTCCATCAAAAGCGTCCGGCTGCCGACCAGTATTTCCTCGCCGCTGTATGTCACCCGGACCCCTCTTCCTGGCGTGTAAGAGAACTCATCCGGTTCGACGACAGGAACCGCAAGTTCCGTGGCCCGCGCAATTATTGCCTTCGCCAGTGGGTGTTCGGACTTTCGTTCAGCGATGCTGGCAGCAGCGATGATTTCGTGCGGAGTGAACCCGTCGCTGGACACGATCTCCCGAATTTGAGGAGTTCCGAAGGTCAACGTGCCAGTCTTATCCAATAGCACGGTATCGACCGCGGCCAGCGTTTCCAGGTAAAGACCGCCTTTCACAATCGCTCCATGACTCGCGGCGCGGCCAATCGCTCCAAGAATGGCCAGAGGCGTTCCCGCCGCAATGCCACACGCCCCAGCAACGATTACGACCGAAATCGTCGACCTGACATTGTGGGTGATGACGAACGTGAGAGCTGCGGCCCCCAAGGCGAAATACACCAAATAGCCGGCCAGACGATCGGCAGTTTTCTGAATGGGAGCCCGCGATTTCTCCGCCCGCTCAACCGCTTCGATGATCCTTCCAAAGGTCGTATCGCGGCCCAGCTTCTGCGCTTCGACTTCCAAGGCTCCCGACTGGTTGATGGTTCCTGCGTAAACAGGATCTCCCGGCGATTTCTCGACCGGCATGGCCTCGCCTGTGATAGCCGCCTGCTCCACAAAGGACTGCCCGCCGACGACGAGGCCATCCACGGGGATACGCCCACCCGGCTTCACAATGGCTACGTCACCGAGCAGGAGATTATCGGCGGGGATTTCAACCACCTCGTTATTACGCCTGACGGAGACTCTTCGGGGCAGGAAATCAATCAGATCCTGGATGGCACGTCGGCCGCGTCCAACCGTGAGACCCTCCAAGACCTCGGCGGCAAGCACGAACGCCGTGATGACAAGAGCGGTAAAGAATTCTCCAATGGCCAAAGCCGAAAAAAGGGCGATGGTCATTGAGAGTTCCATCGTCATCTTTCGTTCGACGATATTCTCGACGGCTTCCTTGAAAATTGGATAGCCGCCGATCAGGGCAGCGGCGATGCCAATGACACTGAAGCGTGAGAACGGCTCCCACACCCGGAACCAGACTGCGGCTGCAGCCAATGCAACGAACGCAATGCGGACAAGTTCAACTCGTTCAAACCTGTACTCGGAGCCGTGCTCTTCGGAGTCGTTCTTCGAACCGTGTTTCTCTGAGGACTGGTTCGGCTCGATAGGAGAGAGCGGAACAGTCGCCAGATTGCTTTTTCCAAGTAAGGGGCGAGTGTTCATACCGTTGCCCTTTCCCGCCATCTGCGAATCGTCACTTCAGGTAAGACTTGACCATATCGATGACTTCATCCGCCGCGGCTACCTGCCCTGAAGTTGGGCGTTGCTTTCCGTTAAGGACGTGACTGCGGATGTGACCTTCCAGGAGCTCAGCCATCAGGCTGTTCATCGCCCCTCTGGCCGCGCTCATGACTTGCAGAACTTCAGAACAATCGCGCTCCTCGGCAAGGGCTCGCACCAGAGCTTCAACCTGCCCCTGAATGCGCTTGGCCCGCAGAAGAAGTTTTTGTTTGTCCTTGACCGTGTGGCTCATGGTTTGATATTCACTTGGACGATACCATACCAGGTAAGGTATTTGCATTTTGTTTACGGTTTTGATATAGGTCAACACATCGGTTCGTGGGGTAGCACTGTGCGTTCGATCTCGAAGCGGATAGCGTGCCTGTTGGTCTTGCTGACATTCTGGTCGGCAATCGCAGCCGCTGCGCATCAACATTCGAGCGTGGTCGAGTCGGCAAAGTGTTCGGTCTGTGCCGTCGCCCAATCAGCCTCTCCCAAGGCGCCGTCCACACTGACGCCTGTCACGTTCGTTATCATCGCGACCTTTCAGCCGCAGTCGGTTCCCGCCAAGCAACGCCTGATAGCCTTCGCCTTATGTGTCCGTCCGCCTCCTAGCGTCTAAAGATCAAATTTCAACTGTGTACAGGACGGTTTGCGTCTCGTGAACCGTGTCCCTTGATCTTTTGCATCGACCAATTTCTTTGGAGGAATTCATGCTGACTTCATACAAGAAGTCGCTTCACGCGGCTTTTAGGGTGGTTTTCTGTTTGGCGCTGGGTCTTCACGTTTACGCGCAGTCGGGTGGGAGTTCGGGATCGATTAACGGCGCCGTCCTCGACCCTTCGGGCGCTGTGGTTGCGAATGCGAGCGTCGAGATTCATCAAGCGGTCAGCGGCTATGACCGGACGACCACTACAGACAGTAAGGGGAATTTCAGTTTCACGAACGTTCCATTTAATCCGTATCACATGACGGTGACGGCCGCGGGATTCGCTCAATACGCGCAGGATGTTGAGACCCGGTCGGTAGTGCCGGTGACGGTGAAGGTCACTCTGACGGTCGCCAGCAGCCACGACACGGTCACGGTCGAGTCTGCCGGAGACCTGGTGGAAAACGATCCCACCTTCCATTCCGACATCGACAAGGAGTTGTTCGCCAGGCTCCCCTTGGAGAGCGCATCGTCGTCGCTGAGTTCTCTGGTTACTCTCTCCACGCCGGGAATCGCTGCCGATTCCAATGGCCTCTTCCACGGGATTGGCGACCACGCGGAAAATTCGTTCTCCATCGACGGCCAAGCCATCACGGACCAGCAAAGCAAAGTCTTTTCCAACCAGCTTCCTGTCGAATCCATCCAGTCCATGGAAGTCATCTCCGGCGCGCCGCCAGCAGAGTACGGAGGTAAGACCAGCGTGGTGATTGTGGCGACTACGCGCTCGGGCCAGGGTGTGACGACACCTCACGGCAGCGTGACCGCTTCCTACGGGGCATTTGGATCCTCCAACGTGGCGGGCGATCTCGCTTACGGCGGGAAGAACTGGGGAAATTTCATCTCCATCGGCGGCTTGAATACAGGCCGGTTCCTGGATCCTCCGGAATTTGCTGTATCGCACGACAAGGGCAACGAAGAAAACGTGTTTGACCGGGTGGACTATCAACTCTCGTCCGCCGACTCGATTCACCTAAACTTCGGCTACAGCCGGAGCTGGTTCCAGACACCGAATTCACTGGATGCCCAGAATGCGACGCCATGGAATGGGCTGAACGGGGTTCTTCCGGCAGTGGAGAACTATGCGGGCGTAGTTCCCATTGGTAATCCCACCGGTTTTACCGAAGGTGTTACTGTCGGGCCGACCGACCAACGCTCCAAGATTGGGACCTTTAATATTGCTCCTTCGTGGACGCGCGTGGTGAATACGAACACCGTATTTACTTTGGGCGCATTCGTGCGCCGCGACGACTACAACTACTATCCCAGCAGCGACCCGTTTGCGGACCTGGGGCCACCAAGTCTACAGAGACAGTCGGTGGGTCAGAACCGAACGCTCACTAATATGGGGCTTCGATCCGATATCTCTTACGTCAAAGGGGTGAACAACATCAAGGCCGGAGCCACCTACGAGCAAACGCTTCTCAGAGAGAATGACACTGTCGGCATCGTCGATCCAATCTTCAACGCGCCCTGCATAGCTGCATCACCAGTAACGGCCCTGAACCCGTTCCCGTACGTTCCTGTCCCGGGTTTCACGGATCCCTCACAATGCACCGGCGCCAACCAGCCCAACGTTGGTCCCGGCACGGACCCGCCCTTTCCGGGTAACCCGAATGCACCCGGCACCGCTTTTTACCCTTATTTCAATCCGCTCCTGCTTACCTACGACTTGACCCGGGGTGGAAGCCCGTACGCCTTCAACGGTCGCACGGACGTGAAGGAGCTTGCTCTCTATGTTCGCGACGCGATCACGGTGGGAAACTGGTCTTTGAACTTCGGCTTGCGCGGCGATCTCTACAATGGGATCACCATCGCGCGGCAAGCCGAGCCTCGTCTTGGGATCGCTTACAACTTCAAGAAAACCAATACGATCCTCCGGGTTTCGTACGCTCGCACCTTGGAATCTCCCTTTAATGAAAATCTGGTGCTTTCGAGCATCGGATGCGCCAATGCTGTCCTGAACCCGCTTCTCGCATGCAATCCCGCCACCGGGCTGGCAGCGAATCCGTTGAGTCCGGGCTTTCGCAATGAATTCCACGCTGGCCTGGAGCAGGCTTTCGGGCGGTACCTGGTGTTTTCCGGCGAGTACATCACGAAGTACACGCACAATGGCTATGATTTCAGTGTGCTCGGCAACACGCCGATCACGTTCCCTATTGAATGGCACAATTCGAAAATTCCCGGATACGCGGGCCGCGTGAGCGTGCCGAACTTCCACGGCTTTTCGGCGCTTATGGTCTTCTCCAGCGTGGCGGCCCGGTTCTTCACTCCCCAGATCGGTGGAGCCGGGTCGACTCCTATCCCAGTGGGGCCGTTCCGTATCGACCACGACGAGCATTTCAATCAGACAACGCACCTGCAATATCAGCCCTGGAAGCGTGGCCCATGGTTTGGCTTCAACTGGAGGTATGACAGCGGACTGGTGGCGGGCGCAACGCCATGCTACGGCGTAAACCCCGGCAACAACTGCCCACAATCAGTCACTATAGGCGGCGTGCAGAACGTGAGCCTGATGGCTGCCAACGTGGGCCAAGTGCCCCTTTCTGCCGATCAAGAGGCGGAGGCCGGGTTCTATTGCACATTGCCGAGCGGAGTCCAGCATGCAACTCCGACAGCGCCCCTGCCTTACAACTGCCCCGCATCGGGGTTTGGCTCCACGCTCATCAAGGTGCCGACGCCGAACACCGAGAACGACGATCTCCATCCGCCGCGCATCGCGGCACGCAACCTGTTTGATGCTTCGGTGGGGGACGACAACCTGTTCAAAGGCGACCACTACAAATGGAGTCTTACGCTCACTGCCATCAACTTGGCCAACAAACTCGCGCTGTATAACTTCCTTTCGACCTTCAGCGGGACGCACTATGTGACGCCGCGTGCGCTGACGGCTCAACTCGGGTTCCATTTCTAACCCGACGTGCAAAAGGTCTCTGGTCGATTCAAGACGAGAGCCCTACTGCTTAACGCATGCTCCTTCTTCACTGCGGTTGCGGAGTTTCTATGGGCAAATATTGCTATGGTAAGGGCAGGAGAAAAGTCATAGAGGAATTTACGAACCGGCAGGGCCTTTGGATACTGGGCGTGCTCAGTGCATTTGCGATCGGAACCCTGCTGCTGTATATGCTCGGTTACTTGCATCTCGATGGCGACTGATCAGATTGGATGAGTTCTCGTCAGGTGTTTCTTATCGCAAAGCACAGCGTAAACTGTTTCGAAACCGTAGGTACGGAAGGACGGCAAGAGAATTAGCGTTTCCCCTACAATTTTGCCTATCAGAGATAACAGCGGCGTAGATATGGCCTTCGATGGACGGCGTTCAGATTGGGACCTCAAATACGAACAAGGCCTCCCCTCCCTTGAGAAGCCAGACCCCTTTTACTTATCCGCGTTCTCTCGATTTGTAGCGGATCTATTTCCCAATGGCGGCACTGCCTTCGATCTAGGTGGCGGGATTGGCCGACATGCGCTTTGGCTGGCCAAGAGAAACTGGCGGGTCACCGTCGTGGACATCTCCGAGGTTGCGATCCGCAAACTCGATGAGAAAATGCGACAACTCGATTTGACGTTGGACCTGTTTGCGCTCGATGCCAAGGAGTATCCGTTCAAACCCGCCTGCTTCGACCTGATCGTGATGTTCTACCACTTCGATCGTGACATCTGTTCGAGGGTACTCTCAACACTAAAGCCAGGCGGCTTTCTGATTTGCAAGAGCAGTTTGAGTTGGGATGGCAATGAAGGAGCCGCTCCGACCAGCATCAGGCCACTGGAGAGGAGCGAAATCCTGTCGATGTTCCCAGGAATGCGGCTGATGCACCATCAGGAGCGGCCTGTACGCGATCGTGGTGTGGTGGAGTATGTAGGGAGGAAACCTGCGGTGGAGTGAAGGGTATTCCGCGTGCAGGTGGATAGATCCCTGTAAACGCGCTTGTGGTGAGTGAGGACGCTCATTTCTGGATCGTCGGCAATTCGGAAACTGGCAACACGTGGCGCGTAGTTCACGTTGGGAAGGACACTTACCCCGCCCTGTTCAGGCTTGCATATGCCTGCCTGCCGGACCCGGATAAGCTTCGAAAGATCATTGAGGACGGAGGCGAAGACCTCTTGGTCTCTCGCTTGATCCCACGCAGCTTCCACGGAAGCAGCGGACTGCCGATGTCAGGAGTCGGCACGACGGAGGAGGATCCCAAGGGCAACCTTGTCGAACTCTTCGGGAAAGACCTCCAGTCCAAGATGATCTATATGGTGCTCGGCGTACGGGCCGCGCGGGAGAAATTCAAGTACTCCGCTTCACAGCTAATCGATGAGATGCTCGTCGGCTCCCCTCTCTTCCGCGAAGACCGGCGCGAATTTTTTGAACAAGGCCCTAGCTGCCTACGAGAGCGGCGACTACATGAAAGCGATTCATATTCTTGTGCCGCAAGTCGAGAACATGATGAGGGAATTACTCGGACTGATTGGGCGGCCCAAGATGAAGCGGGCACCAAACCAACCGAAGTTTTTCGAGTACAAGAACATGAACGACTTTTTTCGAGAGCCCCGAATCGAGGAAGCGCTGGACGAGAATCTCTATCTTTTCCTAAAGACTCTCTACATCGATAAGCGTGCCTATAACCTGCGCAACGACCTTGTCCACGGTCTCGTTGACGCCGCGGCATTCAATGAACAGATAGCGAGCCTTGTCCTTCAGAGCATTATTCTGCTCTCAATGCCAAGACCGGACCAGGTATTTGTACCGGTTCAGGAAAACGCAGAAGATCCTGAGCCTGGCCAGTCAGGCTGAGGACGAGAGTCCTGACGAAACGGCCCAGGAACGCGCCGGCGGCCGGCTCTGGCACGATTCCAGCCGCTCCAATTGTAAGCGTTAGAGGAAACACATGGTTGACAGATCAAATCCGCAGCCGGCGTGACTTCGCCACTTGGATCCAAAAATTCTCAGTTCGCCGGGGTTACTACCGGTTTGCCCGTTAACCGACCAGAGCCGTCGAGATTAACGAGCAACGTGTTTGTTAGACGCCCACGAGAACGGAATCCCTCGTCTGAAGGCTCACTTCACGGACTTCTTCTTCAACTTGACATGCATACATCCTCGACTTTGGAGGAAAGCGAATGACCACTTACTTGTTCAGCAGTGCCGGCCAGTTGAGCAGTTTCAATCCGTGCGCCACGTCGGCTGAACCCGAGAACCGAGACCATCTCGGTCATGATCTCATCATCGGTTTCTTATTTTGCTAACTACCGCCTTCCACGATCTTCTCCATCTGCCCCAGATGGTTGAGGTCGTGTCCGGCATACAGCCTGACAAGATGGGCAATTGATTCCTTGCCTCGCTCCTGATGCATGCCATAGTTCTCCCACAACTCCTTAGGCAGCGCTTTGAGCATGGCCAAGTTGCGGGCACGCAGCACCTGAAAGAATTCCAGGGACTCTTTGGCATCGCGGTGGGCGTAGTCGAAAGTTTCAGCCCAGACATTCTGGTCGTATGCCTGGATGGGAGCGCCATTGTTGCCCAAGATGTGACGCAGCCGCCAACCAACCACGATCTCGGTATCCGCCAGGTGGGCCAGAATTTCGCTGATTGACCATTTACCCGGAGCCGGCTTTCGTGTGAGCTGTTTCCGGCTTAACCCGCGAATTAGACCTGCAAGTTTCTTTGGTGCCTCGCGTTGCACTTTCAAAGGGTCTTTACCCTCGATATGGCCCAGAATGCGCTGAGTGTACTGTTGTGGCGTCTCCTGCATGTGCGGCTCCTTAATTGTCCTCACCTATAGATTGCAGCGATCAGTGGGAAATTCAAACAAGGGCTCTTCGGCGCAATCGCTGGACAATTCCTGCAACATCATTTTCCTGGAACATCCGAATAGCTGCAATCCCATCTGCGCCCGCAGCGATACATTGCCCTACATTTCCCAGCGTGACTCCTCCCAGAGTCAGTACCAGCGCAGCACGATCCGGCTTCTCGCATACCCTTCTAAGTTTCTCCAAGCCATCGCTGATGGCTCCGCCATTTTTTTCAAACACCGGCCCAAAGACTGTGAAGTCGGTGCCGTCTGGTCTTTAGACCGGCACTTGAACGTATCCAGGCTCAAGTCCGGAATCCAATCTTGCTGCCGTCCAAGTTGCCAGTTTCCTGACTTCTGACTTCTTATTCCAACTCGAACCCATCCCACTTCCACCCCGCTATGCCCAGCTTCTTTTCCAGTTCACTGAGCACGAATCTGGCGACCTCGGGCTTTCGGAGAGCTTCAAAGACCTGTTCACTACCCCACGGCTCGAAAAAAACACCGTTCTTCGATGTGCTCCAGGTATTCAGCCAAGAGGTTGACGACTTTCAAGTCTGGCGATGAGCTCGATTTCCACTGCAACGTCGGCAGGCAGGCTGGAAACGCCCACCGTCGTCCGCGCGTGCCGCCCTGAATCGCCGAAGATGCCGACCAGGAGAGTGGAGGCTGCATCGGTGATCAGTGGCAGGTCATGGAATTCTGGTGTGCAGTTCACATAGCCATTCAGCTTCACGATCTGGCAGACCTTATCCAGTGACGAGAGGGCGTGCTGAAGTGACGCCAAACAGCCCAGCACTGCACTTTGCGCCGCACACTTTCCTGCCTCCACATCAACTCGCGGCCGATCTTGCCCCGGTACAGGAATTCTCTGTGATCGAAAGGAGCATGCCCGGAAACAAACACAAAATCGCCGATTATATTGACGGGGAGAAATTCGTGCGTTGGCGCCAGATCGGGCAGCTTAATCCCCAACCGCTGCAGCTGCTGATAGACAGTCACAGAGCCTCCGCGGTCGCCAGCGCCTGGTTGATATCTTCGATGAGATCGTCCTGATGTTCAAGCCCGACCGAGAGGCGAAGCAGGTCCTCTGCCAGCCCCGTGCCGGTACCGTGCGTAGGACTTGACGCCTGGTGCTGGATCAGGCTCTCGATGGCGCCGAAACTGGTGGCGTTCTTGAAGATCTTCACGTTCCTGCAAACCGCGATTGACACATCCCGACCACCACGCACTTGCACCGAAACGATCCCGCCGTAACCGCCGACGAGTTGCCGGTTCGCGAGCGCGTGATGAGGATGGGACTTCAGCCCGGGATAATGGACCGCCGCGACTGACCTGTGCCCCTCGAGTGCCTGGGCGACCGCGAGCGCATTGGCTGCGTGCACGCGCATGCGGCACGGCAGCGTCTGGATGCCGCGGTGGATCAGCCAGCAATCGAAGGGAGAAGGCACAGCGCCTTCGAGCGACTGGATCTGGCGGATCTCATCAATGCGGGGCCCCGCCTCTGCAGCCACCACAACGCCGCCGAGGACATCACCATGCCCGCCGATATATTTGGTCGTGGCGTGGACGACCAGGTCCACGCCATCGTGAAGTGGCTGCTGAAATATAGGTGTGACGAAACTGTTGTCCACAACGCTGAGCGCACCGTGGCTATGCGCAATATCGGAGACTTCCTTCAGGTCCGTGACTTTCAGCAATGGATTCGACAGCGTCTCCATCCACACCAGTTTCGTATTCGGTCGGAAGGCGGGCCCCACTGACGCCATGCGGCTAAGATCTATGGCACTGTATGTGATCTGCCACTTTGGCAAGACCTCGCGCAGGATACGGACCGTGCCTTGGAAGACATCGTCAGGAATGATGACGTGGTCCCCTGGCTTTAGCGTTCGCAGGACCGCCGTGATGGCCGCACACCCAGAGGCGAATGCGACCGCTACTCTTCCGGCCTCAAGCGCCGCAAACGCAGCTTCCAATCCGTTGCGATTCGGATTGCCTTTGCTGGAATAGAAGTACCCGCGTGGATAGCTGCCATCGCTGTCATTTTTAAACGTGACGGACAGGTTAATCGGCTTAGCAATGGCGCCGGAGGCCGTATCCACCTCGTGGCCGACATGCACGGCTTGCGTCTGAAGTCTCATCTGTGTTCATTTCACCAACTGGTGGCTTTTGACGGTTGGATCTCTTCTTCAGGTGCCGCCCGGCAGACCTTTCTGGCGTGTTTCACATGTACGGCAATGGTTACCAAACGCATGAATTCAACTTTCTCGGCCATCCTCATCCTCCTCGGGTCCGGAAAATGACTTCCTGAACGCGTCCTTACGGGAAATCCGGCCGCTGCGGAATTCAAAGATGTCGCACCCGCGGACCTCACCATCGGCGTCGGGTCCGGCTCGAAATAGATAAGACCACTCGCTGACACCAACGCTGCCTGCAATGAACACCCGGCCAGCACGAGACACGCCACCTGAATCGAAAGCCAACATCGCTAAAAACCCCTCTCGAACTGCTTCCCTGCCCACATACGTCGTTCCTGGCTCGGGTCCGACCGAAGCACAGTAAACACAATCGTCCGTCATCATGCTCATGAGCTCGTCAATGTCCCCTGCATCCCATGCTTCTCCGAATTGCTTCAGCAGGCGAACGTACCGGGAGTCCTCGGCTTGACTTGTTTCTGTCCCCATCATGGTTGTCTGGTCTTTAGACCGGCACTTGAACGTATCCAGGCTCAAGCCCGGATTCCAATCTTGCCGCCGTCCAAGTTGCCAGTTTCCTGACTTCTGACTTCTTGTTCCAATTGTTCCAACTCGAACCCATCCCACTTCCACCCCGCTATTCCCCCCAGCATCTTCTTCACTTTTCGATTGAG
>Ga0181521_10003297_pt1 | contig 19065 bp, 18 predicted proteins | sample PEATcosm2014_Bin_32_FD_119764 | JGI IMG/M metagenome (GOLD analysis project Ga0181521, IMG submission 119764) | Peatland microbial communities from MTU Mesocosm Facility, Houghton, MI, USA - PEATcosm2014_Bin02_60_metaG | ecosystem: Environmental > Terrestrial > Soil > Wetlands > Peat | place... | reverse complement strand
TCGCCGGCGTCGACCCGGCGCTGGACGCGCTCGCCGAGAGGATGCGCGCGATCCTCGTCGAGTCCCAGGATCTCGCCGGCGAGCTGCGCGACTACTGCGAGCGGGCCGCCGCCGACGCGCTGGACGGGGTCGTCGGCCAGCTCGGCCCGGACGTCTCCCTCGACGCGCTGGAAGAGCGACTGGCCGCGATCGAGCGGCTCGCGCGCAAGCACGGCGGCAGCGTCCAGGCGGTGCTCGACTACGCCGTCCAGGCCCGCGCGCGCCACGACGAGCTCGCCGGGGCGGAGGTGGCGCTCGCGCAGAGCACCGAGCAGCTCGACGTGGCGCGTGCCGAGCTCGAGCGCCACGTGCTGTCCGTGCGCCGGGCGCGCAGGACCGCCGCCAAGAGCCTCGCGCTCGCCGTCCGCGAGCAGCTGAGCGTGCTGGCGATGGGCGAGGCCAGCTTCGAGGTGGTGCTCGAGGAGCGCGAGCCGGGCCCCACCGGCGGCGACTCGGTCGAGCTCACGATCGCCCCCAACCCCGGGGTGCCGGCCGGCCCGCTGCGGGAGATCGCCTCCGGCGGCGAGCTCTCGCGCGTGATGCTCGCGATCATGAGCGTCGCCGGCGCCTCGCCGCAGGACGCGACGCTCGTCTTCGACGAGGTCGACGCCGGCATCGGCGGGCAGACCGCGCGCGCCGTCGGCGCCAGGCTGCGCGAGCTCGGGGAGCGCAGGCAGGTGCTGTGCATCACCCACCTGCCGCAGATCGCCTCGCTCGGTGCCCGCCACTTCTCGATCGTCAAGGACACCCGCGCCGAGCCCACGCGCACCACCGTCGTGCAGCTGCGCGAGAGCGACGTCGTCAGCGAGCTCGTGCGGATGCTCGGCGCCGACAGCGACGACACCGCCGCCCGCCGTCACGCCCGCGACCTGCGCCGAGCTGCCTGAGACGTCGAAACCCCCGCACGCGCGGCGTTTCCGCCGTCCGGGCGTTACTCTCGAAGCTGTGGCCGCAACGCAATCCGCAGGGCCCGCGATCGCATCCACGCCCGCGATCGTGCCGATCGCGCCGAGCGTCGCCGGCCCGGTGCGCCCAGGCAGGCGCACGAAGCTGCTCGTCGGGCACCTCGTGCGCGGCGACATCGCGCTGATCGACCACCTCGACATCGACCGCGTCTCGGCGGAGGAGCTGATCGCCGCGGGCGCCGCCGCGGTGCTCAACTGCAGCCCGTCCTCCGGCGGCTCCTACCCCAACCTCGGCCCGCAGCTGCTGGTCGAGGCGGGCATCCTGCTCGTCGACCTGCCCGACGACACGCTGTTCGACGCGCTCTCAGACGGCGACCCCGTCGTCATCAACGTGCTCGGCGACCGCGCCGAGGTGCTGCGCAAGGGCAAGCTGCTGGCGCGCGGCGAGGTGCTCGACCGGGCGCGCGTGTGCGCCGAAACCGAGGCGCGCAGGCGCGAGATCGACGATGCGCTCGAGCGCTTCGCGCGCAACACCATCGAGCACATGCGCGAGGAGCGCGAGCTGCTCGCCGGCAGGATCCAGCTGCCGCGCTTCGCCACCGACTTTCGCGACCGCTCGACGCTGGTCGTCGTCCGCGGCGTCGGGCACCAGCGCGACCTGCGCGCCCTGCGGCCGTTCATCCGCGACATGCGCCCGCTGGTCGTCGCCGTCGACGGCGGCGCCGACGCGGTGCTCGAAGCCGGGCTGACGCCGAACATGATCGTCGGCGACATGGACTCCGCGAGCGAGGCGGCGCTGCGCTGCGGCGCCGAGCTCGTCGTGCACTCCTATCCAGACGGTCGCGCGCCGGGGCGCGAGCGCCTGGAGCAGCTCGGGCTGGCGTTCAAGCTCGTCCCCGCGCCCGGCACCAGCCAGGACGTGGCGATGCTGCTCGCCGCCGAGAAGGGCGCGCGCCTGATCGTCTCCGTCGGCTCGCAGCTCAACCTCGTCGAGTTCCTCGACCGTCACCGCGAGGGCATGTCCTCGACGTTCCTCACGCGCCTGCGCATCGGCGAGATCCTCGTCGACGCCAAGGGCGTCAGCCGCCTCTATCGTCCCCGCCCGGGGCTCACGCCGCTGCTGGTCGTGATCGCCGCCGGCGTGATCGCGATGATCGCCGTCGTCTGGATGACCCCCGCCCTGCGAGATGTCGCGGAACTGCTCTGGCTGAGGCTCCAGCTGCTGTTCGGCGCCAGCTGACCCAAGCCAGCGCCAGCGCCCGCGCCCATGTTCGACTACCGCTACCACGCGCTGTCCCTCGCGGCCGTCCTGTTCGCGCTCGCGCTCGGCGTGCTGCTGGGAGTGGCGATCGGCGACTCCAACCTCGTCTCCTCGGCCAAGAGCGGCATCGTCCACAACCTCGACTCGGAAATCGGCCAGGCCCGCCAGCAGGCCGGCCAGCTCCAGACCCGGCTCAACCAGGAGGAAGCGTTCGCCAACGGCCTGTATCCGCTCGCCGTGCACGAACTGCTCGCCGGGCGCACGATCGGGCTGGTGTTCCTCGGCGGCTCCTCCGACCAGGTCGACTCGCTCGTGCGCACCGCCGTCGCGCAGGCCGGCGGCGACGTCACGACCGTCGTCGCCGTGCGCGAGCCGCCCGACCTGTCCGGCCTTGCGCACGAGGCGAGCGGCACGCACTACGTGTCGCTCGCGACGTCCACGCGCGTGCTCGAACGCTTCGGCGCGCTGATCGGCCACCAGTTCGCGAGCGGCGGGCCGCAGATCGGACGCGAGCTGATCGGCCGCGTGCGCGCCAGCCTGCTGAGCGCCTTCGACGGCCAGCTCACGCGCCTGGAAGGGGTCGTCGTGATGCGCGCCCAGCCGAGCGGCATGAGCGCCGCGCAGAGCGAAGCCAGCGCGGCGCTCGAGTCGGGCCTGCTCGCGGGCGTCGCGGGCGCCGGCGTCCCCGCCGTCGGCGTCGAGCTGAGCGGCACCGACCCCTCGCAGGTCCCCTGGTACAAGGGCAGGGGCATCGCCAGCGTCGACGACCTCGACGAGCTCGCCGGACAGGCCGCGCTCGACTACGCGCTCGCCGGCGACCGCGGCACGTTCGGCGTCAAGGCGACCGCCGAAGCGCTGCTGCCCGGCGCCGGCGCCCAGCCCTGAGGGCGGGCTGGAGGAGCCGGCGCCGGCCCGTTCGGCGCGTCCGCCCGCGTCGCTAGCTTCCATCCATGCACGCCCTCGCCTTCCTGCTCGCGCTGATCGCCGCCGCGATCCTCGCCCCGGCGCTGCTGCGCGCGCTCGGCGACGGCGGACACACGCGGGCCAACTACCGCGGCCGCGCGCTGCCGTTTCCCTTCGGCGTGCTCACGCTCGCCGCCGCGCCGATCGCGCTGATCCCGCTGCTGGCGCTGCAACGCTTCGCCTCCACCCAGGTGCTGCCCGCGCAGCTGCTGCCGATCGCCGTGTACGCGCTCGGCGTGCTCGCGCTCGGGCTGCTCGACGACACGCTCGCGCCGGACGGCGACGGCCGCGGCGCGGGCACCGGCGCCGGCGCACACGCCTCCCCGCGCGGCTGGCGCGGCCACGGCGCCGCGACGCTGCGCGGCGAGCTGTCCACGGGCGCGCTGAAGGCCGCCGGCTCGCTCGGGCTGGCGCTGCTCGCGATGAGCTACCTCGGGCTCTCCAACGGGCGCTGGCTGCTCGCGGCCGCCGTGCTCGTGCTCGCGACCAACGCCTTCAACCTGCTCGACCTGCGCCCCGGCCGCGCCACCAAGGCGTTCGTGCTGCTCGGCGCGGGCCTCGCGATCGGCTCGGCCGACCTGCGCACGCTGTGGGCCCTCGGGCTGTTCGCCGCGCCCGCGCTCGTCGCGGGCGTGTACGACCTGCGCGAGCGCGCGATGCTCGGAGACACCGGCGCCAACCTGCTCGGCGCGCTCGCCGGGCTGTGGCTGGTGCTGACGCTGTCGGGCACCGGACAGCTCGTCGCGCTCGCGCTGCTCGTCGTAATCACGCTATATGGAGAGCTCCGCTCGATTTCCGCCTTGATCGAACGGACTCCGGGGCTGCGCCAACTAGACTCCTGGGGCAGGCCCACATGAGCATGTATCCTTCCGACCGCCACGCGCAGGCGCCCAGCAAGACCCGGTTCATCTTCGTGACCGGCGGCGTCGTCTCCTCGCTCGGCAAGGGGATCGCGGCGGCCTCGCTCGGACGGCTGCTCGTCGCACGCGGGCTGACGGTCGGACTGCAGAAGTTCGACCCGTACATCAACGTCGACCCGGGCACGATGTCGCCCTACCAGCACGGCGAGGTGTTCGTGACCGAGGACGGCGCCGAGACCGACCTCGACCTCGGCCACTACGAGCGCTTCACCGACGCCAACACCAGCCACGCCTCGAACGTCACCGCGGGCGGCATCTACGACACGGTCATCCGCCGCGAGCGCCGCGGCGACTACCTCGGCGGGACCGTGCAGGTGGTGCCGCACATCACCGACGAGATCAAGCAGCGGATCGCGCTGATCGCCGAGTCGAGCGACGTCGACTTCGTGATCACCGAGATCGGCGGCACGGTCGGCGACATCGAGTCGCTGCCGTTCCTGGAGGCGATCCGCCAGTTCCCCGTCGACGTCGGGCGCCGGCGCTGCATGTTCATCCACCTGACGCTCGTGCCCTACATCGGCCACGCCGGCGAGCTGAAGACCAAGCCGACGCAGCACTCCGTCAACGAGCTGCGGCGCATCGGCATCGCGCCGGACATGCTCATGTGCCGCTCGGAGGGCTCGCTGTCGAACGAGATCCGCAAGAAGATCGCGCTGTTCGCGAGCCTGCCGATGGAGGCGATCGTCTCCGCGTGCGACGTCGACAACATCTACAAGGTCCCGCTGACGTTCCGCGAGCAGGGAGTCGACGACTTCATCCTCGAGCACTTCGCGATGGAGGCGCCCGCCCCTGACCTGGTGCGCTGGACCGAGCCGATCGAACGCGCCGCGCGCGCCACGAAGACCGTGCGGATCGCGCTCGTCGGCAAGTACGTGCAGCTGGAGGACGCCTACCTGTCCGTCTGCGAAGCGCTCCGCCACGCCGCCTCGCTGCAGGACGCCAGGGTGGAGATCGACTGGATCGACTCCGAGACGCTCGAGGGCGGCGACGAGGGCGAGATCGAGCGCCGGCTCGGCGACGCCGACGGCATCCTCATCCCCGGCGGCTTCGGCGGGCGCGGGATCGAGGGCAAGATCGCCGCCGCGCGCTTCGCCCGCGAGCGCCGCATCCCGTATCTCGGCATCTGCCTCGGCATGCAGGTCGCCGTCGCCGAGTTCGCCCGCGACGTCGCCGGCATGGAGGGCGCCAACTCGACCGAGTTCGACATCGAGACGCCGTTCGCGGTCATCGACCTGCTGCCCGAGCAGAAGGAAGTCGCCGACCTCGGCGGCACGATGCGCCTGGGCGCCGACCCGATCAAGCTCCACGCCGGCACCAGGGCGCTGGAGCTGTACGGCGAGGCGGTCATCTACGAGCGCCACCGCCACCGCTACGAGGTCAACAACCGCCTGCGCAAGCGCCTGGAGAGCGCCGGCCTGCGCGTGTCCGGCACCTCGCCCGACGAGCGCCTGGTCGAGGTGATCGAGCTCGACGGCGGGGAGGGTGGGCATCCATTCTTCGTCGCCTCGCAGTTCCACCCCGAGTTCAAGTCGCGTCCGGAGCGCCCCGCGCCGCTGTTCCGAGACTTCGTCGCCGCCGCGCTCGCACGCGCCGGCGAGCTGCACGCCGGCGTCTCGTGAGTGTCGGAGAGCTCGAGCGGCGCTATCTGCACGGCACGTTCGCGGAGCTGTGCCGGATCGAGAGCCCCTCGGGGCGCGAGCGCGCCTGCGCCGAGCGCGTGACCGCCGAGCTGCGCGCGCTCGACATCGCGGTCCACGAGGACGACGCGGGGCCGCGCGTGGGCTGCGACTGCGGCAACCTGCTCGCGTTCGTCCCCACCGCCGGGCGCGCCGCCGACCCCGCCGCCGGGGAGGCCGATGGACCCCGCCGCTCGGTGCTGCTGTGCGCGCACCTCGACACCGTCCCGCTGCAGGCGCCGGTCGAGCCGGTGCTCGTCGACGGCGGCTGGGAGAACGCCAACGAGGGCATCCTCGGCGCCGACAACAAGGCCGCCGTGGCGGTGCTGCTCGCGCTCGCCCGCCACGTCAGCCGCGAGGGCGCGCCGGTGGACGTCGAGCTGCTGTTCACCGTCGGCGAGGAGATCGCGCTGGCCGGCTCGAACGCGTTCGACGCCGCGCGCCTGCGCAGCGACTTCGGCTTCGTCTTCGACCACGCCTCGCCGATCGGCGAGGTCGTGATCGACTCGCCCACGCACTTCCGCATCGAGGCGACCTTCCGCGGCGCCGCCGCGCACGCCGGCATCCGCCCGGAGGAGGGCCGCAGCGCGATCCTCGCGGCCGCCCGCGCGATCGCCTCGATGCCGCTCGGGCGCCTGGACTCCGAGACGACCGTCAACGTCGGCACCATCTCAGGCGGCAGCGCGATCAACGTCGTCGCCGAACGCTGCACGCTGACGATGGAGACACGCGCGCTCGACGGCGAGCGCGCGGAGAGCGTCGTCGCGGAGATCGTCGACCGCCTGCACGAGGCCGCCAACCTCCCCGACTGCGACTGCGACGTGGACGTCAGCGTGCAGCGCACCTTCTCCGGCTACCGCCTGCCCGCGAGCAGCCCGCCCGTGCGCGTGGCCGAGCAGGCGCTGCGCGCGTGCGGGCACGAGCCGGTGCGCATCGCAAGCGGCGGCGGCTCCGACGCCAACGCGCTGATCGCGCAGGGCTTTGCAACAGTGAACATGGCGAACGGGACCGAGCGCAACCACGAGCCCGGGGAGCGCGTGAGCGCGATCGCGCTCGAGGAGATGCTCGACGTGGCGCTCGCCCTGCTGGACGAGGCGGCGGCGCTTTCGCCCGCTGCGGCCGTGTAGCTTGCAGCGCCGATGCTGAAGCTCCGCCCCGCCATCGTCGTCGAGATCCGCCGCGCCGGCCCCGGTGCCCAGGCGTCCGCGGACGCCCGCTCGCCCGCCGGCGGCGAGCAGCGGCTGGTCGTCGAGCTCGCCACCGACGACGGCCCCGGCAGGCGCCGCGAGGCGATCGCCGACGTCGCGCTCGTCGGCAGCGCGCAGGTCGGCGACGAAGTGATCGTCAACACGCAGGCGCTCGACCTCGGCCTCGGCTCCGGCGGCTTCGACGTCGTCCACGTCAACCTCACGCGCGGCCTCGACGGCGGGCACGATGAGGATCCCGCCCGCCCAACTCCCGCCGCCTCGCGCGCGATGAAGCTCAACTACACGAGCATCCAGCACGCGGTCGCGCCCGTCGAGGGCGAGCCGCTGCAGCTGCCGATCGAGCGTCCCGTCGCGGTGCTCGCCCTGCACGGCCAGCTCGCAGGACTCGCGTGGGCGTTCGCCCAGGCCGCCCCCGGAGTGCGGCTCGGCTACGTGCAGACCGAGGGCGGCGCGCTGCCCGGCGGGCACTCGCACACCGTGCGCCTGCTGCGCGAGCGCGGGCTGCTCGCCGGCCACCTGACCGCGGGCGCGGCGTTCGGCGGCGAGGGCGAGGCGATCACGACCGCCGGCGCGCTGCACCACGGGCTGCGCGTGCTCGGCTGGGACGCCGCGGTGTGCGGGCCCGGCCCGGGGATCGTCGGCTCGGGCTCCACGCTCGGACACGGCGGCATGAGCGCGCTCGACTCGGCGCACGTCGCGCTCGCGCTCGGCTGCCAGACGCTGCTGGTCGCGCGCATCTCCTCGGGCGACGAGCGCACGCGCCACCGCGGCATCTCCCACCACACGCTCACCGTGCTCGACCTGCTGCTCGAGCCGGTCACCGTGGCGCTGCCCGCGGGGATGCGCTCGCCCGTCGGCGCCGACCTGCGCGCGGGCCTCAGCGCGGTCTTCGGCGGCGCGATGCCAAGCCCCCCGGCGCAGGAGCGCCCGGCGCTCGCGGTCGAGGCCAGGCGGCCGATCGTCGAGCGCCCGGCGCGGATCGCGCGCCACGACTGGCGCCGCGCGAGCGTCGACCTGCCGGCGTACGCGGCCAGCGGCCTGCCCACCGAGACGATGGGCCGCGGGCTGACCGCCGACCCGCTGTTCTTCGGCGCGGCGCTCGCCGGCGGCGGCGTGCTCGCGGAGATGATCGGCACGGACGAGCCGGAGTGAGCAGCTCGTTCGAGGCGCTCGGCGGCGAGACCGTCTACCACGGGCGTCTCGTCGACGTGCGCATCGAGCGCTTCCGCCACGCCGACGGCGGCGAGGTCACGCGCGAGATCGTCCGCCACCGCGGCGCCGTCGGGATCGTCGCGCACGACGCCGAGCACGTGTGGCTCGTGCGCCAGCCGCGCGAGGCCGTCGACGAGCCCGCCCTCTTGGAGATCCCCGCCGGGCGCCTGGACGTGGACGGCGAGCGGCCGCTGGCCGCCGCGCAGCGCGAGCTCGCCGAGGAGATCGGCCGCGGCGCGCGCAGCTGGGAGCCGATCGTCGCCTACTACACCAGCGCCGGCTTCACCGACGAGCGCGTGCACCTGTTCTGCGCGAGCGACCTGTACGAGGAGCACGCCGACAGCGGCGAGGACGAGCGCATCGAGATCGTGCCGTGGCCGCTCGACGACCTGCAGGCGGCGATCGACGCGTGCCGCGACGCCAAGACGCTGATCGGGCTGCTGTGGCTGGCGCGCCGGCTGAACGCCTGATCGCGCGGCTGAACGCCTGATTGCAACTCCAGGAGCGCGCACGCGCTCAGCGAAGCTGAGAGGGTGACGCCGACACAGCTCGTCCCACGCCCGGCGTCGATCGAGCCGCTGCTGCTGGATTTCCTGGCGTACCTGGAGCTAGAGCGCGGGCTGTCGCGCAACACGCTGGAGGCGTACCGCTCGGACCTGCTGCAGCTCGGCGAGTTCCTGCAGCGCCGCGGGCTGACGGCGACGGCGGCGACGCACGGCGACCTGGCGGCGTTCCTGTCGGAGCTGGGCGTGGCGCCGAGCACGCTCGCGCGCAAGGTCGCGTGCCTGCGCTCGTTCTACCGCCACCTGCGCCGCGAAGGGGGGATCGAGCACGACCCGACGGCCGACCTGCGCGGCCCGCGCAAGCCCCAGCGCCTGCCGCGAGTGCTGACGCGCGAGGAGGTCGCGCGGCTGCTCGGCCAGCCGCAGGGGACGGAGCCGCTGGCGCTGCGCGACCGCGCGCTGCTGGAGCTGATGTACGCGTGCGGGCTGCGCGCGTCGGAGGCGGTCGGGCTGGAGCTCGCCGACGTGGACCTGGAGGAGGGGCTGCTGTGCGCGCGCGGCAAGGGCTCGAAGGAGCGGATCGTGCCGATCGGGCGCCAGGCGGTGGCGGCGCTGCTCGCGTACTGCCGCGCCGGGCGCCCGGTGCTGCTCGCGGGCAGGCCCGACCCGCGGCTGTTCCTCAACAGCAGGGGCTCCGGCCTGACGCGCCAGGGCCTTTACAAGATCGTCCAGGGCCACGCGCGCGACGCGGGCCTGCACGAGCGGATGAGCCCGCACACGCTGCGCCACAGCTTCGCCACGCACCTGCTCGCCGGCGGCTGCGACCTGCGTTCGCTGCAGGAGATGCTCGGCCACGCCGACCTCGCGACGACGCAGGTGTACACGCACCTGTCGGCCGAGCGCCTCAAGCACGCGTACTTCAGCGCGCACCCGCGGGCGTCGCTCGACCCGTAGGCACGGGGAGGCACGGCGCGCGGCGCGACCGCGGACCCGCGCGCGCCCGCCACCGTGTAGACATCCGGCGATGACGGGGACCGAGTCTCGGCGCGCGTTCGTGCTGGTGATCGACGCGTGCGGCGTGGGGGCGCTGCCGGACGCGGACGCCTACGGCGATGAGGGCACGAACACGCTCGCGCACCTGGCGGAGGCGGTGGGCGGCCTTGAGCTGCCGACGCTGCAGGCGCTGGGGCTGGGCTCGATCGTGCCCGTGCGCGGCGTGCCGCCGAGCCCCGACCCGGCGATCCACGGCCGCCTGCACGCGCTGGGCCCGGGCAAGGACTCGATCAGCGGCCACTGGGAGCTGATGGGCGTCGTGCAGGAGCGGGCGCTGCCGACATACCCGGGCGGCTTTCCGCCGGAGCTCGTCGCGCGCCTGCAGCGGGCGACGGGCCGCGAGCTGATCTGCAACCGGCCGGACAACGGCCTGGCGGCGATCGAGGAGCTCGGCTCAGAGCACCTGCGCACGGGCGCGCTGATCCTTTACACCTCCCAGGACTCGGTGCTGCAGCTGGCGGCGCACGTCGACCGCGTGCCCGCGCAGGAGCTGTACCGCGCGTGCGCGGCGGCGCGCGCGGCGATGTCCGGCGAGCACGCGGTCGGGCGCGTGATCGCGCGGCCGTTCACGGGCGCGCCGGGTGCGTTCGTGCGCACGGAGGGCAGGCGCGACTTCGCGCTGGCACCGCCGGCGCGCAGCTACCTCCAGGAGCTGCAGGACGCCGGCGTCGAGGTGCACGGCGTCGGCAAGATCCACGACCTGTTCGCGGGCGTGGGGGTGAGCGCGAGCCACGAGGGCGCCACCAACGCGCGGGCATTGCAGGCCGTCGAGGAGCTGCTCGCGGGACCGCCGTGCGGACTGGTGTTCGCGAACCTGATCGAGACCGACCAGGTGTACGGCCATCGCAAGGACGCGGAGGGCTTCGCGCGCGCGCTGCGCGAGATCGACGCGCGCGTGGGCGCGATGCTCGAGCGCATGCGCGAGGGGGACCTGCTGGTCGTGACCGCCGACCACGGCGTCGACGTCACCCACCCGGGCACCGACCACACGCGCGAGTACGCGCCGCTGCTGGCGGTCACCGGCGGCATGCTCGCCTGCCGCGCCGCTGGCGGCAGCCTGGAAGGAAAGCGCCACGACGGCCCGCTGGCGGACGTCGGCGCGACAACGCTGAAATGGCTGACCGGACGCGACGCGGACGGGCTCCCCGGCGATGCGTTCATAAGCTAGGTCGCGATGCCAGAGCTGCCGGAGGTGGAGACGATCAGGGGCCAGCTGGCGCCGCTGGTGGAGCGCCGCAGGCTGACGAAGATCGAGATCCTGGACCCGCGCTGGTCGCGCCCGCTCGAGCCGCGCGAGCTGGAGGACGCGCTGCGGGGCAGGCGCGTGGAACGCCTGGGCAGGCGCGGCAAGTACCTGGTGTGGAGCTTCGACGGCGACGTGCACCTGGCGCAGCACCTGCGCATGACGGGCGCGGTGCTGGCGGACCCGGACCCCGACCAGCAGCACGTGCGCGTGCGCGTGGAGCTGGGGCCGGCGCGCGGGAGCAAACGGCGCGAGAAGAAGCGGCTGGCGATCGTCGACCCGCGGCGCTTCGGCACGGGCGAGCTGCTGCTGGGCTCGGATGCGCTGGAGCAGTTCTTCGCGGCGCGGCTCGGCCTGGAGCCGTTCGACGAGCGCTTCACGGCGGAGCATCTGCGGGAGCTGGCGAAGGGCAGGACGGCGCCGGTGAAGGCGTTCCTGTTGGATCAGCGCAGGATCGCGGGCGTGGGCAACATCTACGCGGACGAGGCGCTGTTCCGCGCGGGCGTGCACCCGCGCAGGCCGGCGGGCAGGCTGACGCGCGAGCAGTACGGGCGGCTGCGCGAGAGCGTGATCGCGGCGCTGAGCGCGGGCATCGACGCGCGCGGGGCGAGCATCGACGACTTCCGCCACGTGGACGGCGTGCGCGGCTCCTTCCAGGACCAGTTCCTGGTGCACCTGCGCGAGGGCGAGCCGTGCGCGACGTGCGGCACGCCGATCTCCAAGATGGTCGTGGGCGGGCGCGGGACGTACGTGTGCGAGACGTGCCAGCCGCCGTTCAGGCGGCGAGCAGCTCGTCCAGGCGGCCGCTCTCGGCGGCGGCCTGCACCTCGGTGAACCCGCCGATCAGCTCCCCGTCGACGATCACCTGCGGAAAGCTCATCATGCCGGTGCTGCGCGCGAGCTGCGCGCGACCGTCGGGATCCCTGCCGAGGTTGATCTCCGCGAACTCGACCCCGCGAGCGCGCAGCAGGCCCTTGACCTTGGCGCAGAACGAGCACGGCTCGGTCGTATACACGGTCACCCTACTCATTACTTCATAAAATATAGCGGTCCGCGTGTGGGTGGCCAAGGGGGCGGCGGATCGCGGCGGCCGCGGCTGGACGCCGGCGAGGCCGGCGCGCGTGCTCAGTGCGAATCGACGACGTAGCGCGTGGGCACCAAGTGCTCGGTCTGCTTGGGCGGGCGCACGTACTTGCGCTCCTGGCGCGGCGGCAGCTTCGGCGTCTTGCCCTCGTTGACGTGCTCGTAGGGGACGAGCGAGAGCAGGTGGCTGATGAGGTTCAGCCGCGCGGTGCGCTTGTCGTCGGCCTCGACCACGTGCCAGGGGCTGGATTCGACGTCGGTGTACTCGAACATCCTGTCCTTGGCTTCCGCGTAGTCGACCCAGCGTGCGCGCGCCTGCAGGTCGATCGGGCTGAACTTCCAGCGCTTGCGCGGATCGGACAGCCGTTTCTCGAAGCGCCGCTCCTGCTCCTCGTCGCTGACCGACAGCCAGTACTTGACGAGCAGGATCCCTTCGTTCTGCAGCGCCTGCTCGAACAGCGGGCAGAAGCGCAGGAACTCTTCGTACTCGTCGTCGGTGCAGAAGCCCATCACGCGCTCGACGCCGGCGCGGTTGTACCAGCTGCGGTCGAACAGCACGATCTCGCCGGCGGCGGGCAGGTGTGCGACGTAGCGCTGGAAGTACCACTGCGTGCGCTCGCGCTCGTGTGGCGCGGGGAGCGCCACGACCCGGCAGGTGCGGGGGTTGAGGTAGGCGATGATGCGCTTGATCACGCCGTCCTTGCCGGCGGTGTCGCGGCCCTCGAACAGCACCACCAGCCGCTGCCCGCGCGCGACGACCCACTCCTGCAGGTACACGAGCTCCGTCTGCAGGCGCAGCAGCTCCTTTTCGTACGCCCTGTGGTCGAGCTCCTCCGTGTGCGTCACGTGTGCGCAAGTTAGAGGATGCGCGGCGTCCGATGCTGTAGCGTCGAGCGTCGTGGCGGACGTGCGGCCGGCGAGACAGCTCTACGAGACGACGATCCTCGCCGTCGTGTCGGAGCGGACGGTCGCGGTCACGTTCGCGGTCGTGCCCGCGCGCCTGCTGACGGCGGAGCAGCGCAGCGCGGTGGAGGGCGTGCAGGGGCTCGCGGCGGTCGCCGGCGGCGCGCCGGAGGACGCGGTCCCGCTGTTGAACGCGTGGAGCCTTCAGGCGGGGCTCGCGCTGATGCTCGACCCGGCGTTCGCGCCGGCGCCGGGGAACGAGGCGGAGCGGCTGGCCAGCTGGGCGGGGCTGCGCGCGGACGCGCAGGCGGGCGTGGAGCTCGTGCAGTTCGCGGAGCCCGCGTGGTGGTCGGCGCCGGGCGCGCCGCGGCCGACGCCGCCCGCGGTCGCGGAGAGCCTGCTGCTGAGCGCGGAGCTGCCGTTCGAGGGCGACGGCGGTGCGCTGTCTGGGCGGTCGCCGGCGTCCGTGCTCGGGCACGCCGGTGGGGCGGGCGAGGCCGGCGGCGCCGGTGGCGCTCGTGGTGCGGCGCTCGTCGTCGCGGTGCTCTCCGGCGCGGGGACCCCGTGGCTGGCGGTTTCGGCGCCGGCGGGCGTGATCGTGGCGAGGGTCGCCGACGGGCTCGGCGCGGGTGCGGGCGCGCACGACACGATCAGGCGGCGGCTGCTTCAGTGGCTGGAGCCGGAGCTGCGCGAGCGCTAGCCGCGGGCCGTGGGTGCGAGGCTCGCTGCGGCTGCCGGCGCGGGTGTCAGGATTGAGGGCGTGTCAAGCCGGGCGGTGAAGACGGAAGCGGTGGTGCTGCGCTCGATGCGCTATGGCGAGGCGGACCGCATCCTGCACCTGTACACGCCGCATCGCGGGCGCGTGAGCGCGATCGCGAAGGGCGTGCGGCGGGCGCGCAGCCGCTTCGGCGGGCGCCTGGAGCCGTTCTTCCGGCTGAACATCGAGCTGCACGAAGGACGCGGCGAGCTGCTGACGGTGACGGGCGCGCAGACGATCGACGGCCACGCACGCCTGCGCGGGGACGCGCGCGCGCTGGACGCGGCAGCGCGCGCGTGCGACGCGGTGGGACGCCTGTTCGAGACGCCGGAGCCGCACCCGGGCGTGTTCAACCTGCTGTGCCGCCAGCTGGCGCTGCTGGACGAGCGCGCGGGCGCGGGCGCCGGCGTGGGGCGCGCGGCGGCGCTGGCGTTTCGCCTGAAGCTGCTGCTGGCGGCGGGCCTGGCGCCGCAGCTGGGCGCGTGCGCGAGCTGCGGCGAGCGCGAGCACCTGGTCGGCTTCTCGGGCGCGGCGGGGGGCGTGGTGTGCGGGGCGTGCGAGGCGGGCTCGTTCCCGCTGCACGAGGACGCGTACCGCTTCATGACCGAGGCGCTCGGCCGCGCGCTGACGGAGGTCCCCGACGCGGCCGCCGCGGCGCTCGGCCAGGTCGAGCGCGCGATCGCGGCGACGCTCGAGCACCACGCGCACGTGCGCCTGATGCCTGCGGTCGGGCACGCGGGCTGATCCCGGTATCGTGGGCGCCGTGGACGAGGGCCTTCCGATCGCGTACCAGGTGCTGGAGAAAGGCGTCCCGGTGCTGGCGTCCGACGGCGAGAAGGTGGGCACGGTGCACCACGTGGTGGCGGCGCCGGAGAAGGACATCTTCCACGGCCTGGTGATCTCTACCCCGCGGCACGGGCATCGCTTCGTGGAGGCGGCGGACGTGGCGTCGCTGCACGAGCACGGCGTGGACCTGCGCATCGACGCGGCGGCGGCGCAGAGCCTGCCGCAGCCAGGCGGCGGCGCGCCGGTGTTCGACGAGGACCCGGGCGTGATGAAGGGCTGGCACCACTGGGTGCACAAGGCGGGGATGCGCGGCGACTGGAAGCGCGAGGGCTGAGGTCGCTCACGGGGCGCCAGGCCGGCGAGGCCGGGCGCCGGCCGCAGCCGGTGGCACAATCGAGTGGTGAGCATGGCCACTGAACAGGACACGGTCGCGGCCGGGTTCGCGGAGCGCTGGGCGGAGCGGGAGGAGCTGCTGCTGTCGCCGCTGGCGGCGCGCTCGTATCCGGCGCAGCGGGCGCGCGCGGAGGACGACTGCTCGCTGCGCACGCCGTTCCAGCGCGACCGCGACAGGATCGTGCACAGCAAGGCGTTCCGCCGGCTGACGCACAAGACGCAGGTGTTCGTGGCGCCGCGCGGCGACCACTACCGCACGCGGCTGACGCACACGCTGGAGGTGACGAGCATCTCGCGCACGGTGGCGCGCGCGCTGCGCCTGAACGAGGACCTGGCGGAGGCGATCGGCGTCGGCCACGACCTCGGCCACCCGCCGTTCGGGCACATCGGCGAGGACGCGCTGGACGCGTGCGTGAAAGAGCGCTTCGGGCGCGACTTCCGCCACTACGAGCACTCGCTGCGGATCGTCGATCGCCTGGAGCGCGACGGCGCGGGCCTGAATTTGACAGAGCAGGTGCGCGACGGGATCGCGCGCCACTCCAGCCGCACGCCGCCGCCGAGCACGCTGGAGGGTCGGATCGTGCGCGTGATCGACCGCGTGGCGTACATCAACCACGACATCGACGACGCGGTGCGCGCGGGGCTGCTGCGCGAGGAGGAGCTGCCGGCGCAGCCGATCGCGGTGCTCGGCGCGGGCGGCTCGGCGCGGATCGACGCGCTGGTGCACGACATGGTGGAGCACTCGCAGCGGGCGGGTGAGATCGTGCAGGGCCCGCTGGCGGGGCCGGCGATGGACGAGCTGCGCGCGTTCATGTTCGAGCGCGTGTACCTGGGGCCGGCGGTGCGCGCGGAGCACGCGAAGATCACGGCGGTCGTGCGCAGGCTGTTCGAGCACTACGTCGAAAATCCGGAGCTCTTGCCGGGAGGGGAGGAGGGGCCTCCGGCGGACGAGCGCGAGCTGGCGGAGCGGGTGACGGACTACCTGGCGGGGATGACCGACCGCTACTGCATCAGGGAGTACACGGAGCTGCAGGTGCCGCGGGCGTTCGCCCGCTAGCGTAGCGTCGTGGCGCTGTACACGAACGAGTCCAAGGACCGCGTGCGAGACGCGGTCGACTTCCTCGAGCTGGTGTCCGCGCGCACGGAGCTGCGCCGCGCGGGCCCGGCGCGCTACGAGGGCCTGTGCCCGTTCCACGACGAGCGCACGCCGTCGTTCGGGATCGACCCGGCGCAGAAGGTGTACTACTGCTTCGGCTGCCAGGCCTCGGGCGACGTGTTCACGTTCGTGCAGGAGACGGAGGGCGTGGACTTCAAGGGGGCGCTGGAGCTGCTGGCGGAACGCTACGGCGTGGAGCTGCAGCGCGAGGAGGAGGACCCGAAGCAGGCGGAGCGGCGCAGGCGCAGGGAGCGGCTGCTGGAGCTGCTGAGCCGTACGGCGGCGTACTACGAGCGCTACCTGTGGGAGTCGCAGGAGGCGGCGAAGGCGCGCGAGTACCTGCTGGGCAGGGGCCTGGGGGAGGAGATCCTGCGCGAGTTCCGCGTGGGCTACGCGCCGAGCGCGTGGGACAGGGTGCTGAGCGCGTCGCGCAGCGGCGGCTTCTCCGAGCGCGAGCTGTACGACACGGGCCTGGCGCAGCGCTCGAAGGAGAACGGGCGCGTGTACGACCGCTTCCGCTCGCGGATCATGTTCCCGCTGGCGGACGTGCGCGGGCGCGTGCTGGGCTTCGGCGCGCGCGCGATGCGCGAGGAACAGCGCCCGAAGTACCTGAACACCTCCGACAACGACATCTACCACAAGGGCCTGCAGCTGTATGGCGCGGATCTGGCGCGGGCGCACGCGACGAAGGCGGGGGAGGTGATCGTGTGCGAGGGCTACACGGACGTGATCGCGATGCACCAGGCGGGGATCAGGAATGCGGTGGGGCTGATGGGCACGGCGCTGACGGCCGAGCAGGTGGGCGAGCTGGCGCGGATGGCGCAGACGGTGCTGCTGGCGCTGGACGCGGACAGCGCGGGGCAGGAGGCGATGCTGAAGGCGTTCCGGCTGGCGAACAAGCGCAACCTGGAGCTGCGCGTGGTGATGCTGCCGCAGGGCGCCGACCCGGCGGAGCTGATCCAGCGCGACGGCGCGGCGGCGATGCGGGAGGCGGTGAAGGGCTCGATCTCGTTCGTGAGCTTCCGCGCGGAGCGCGTGCTGGCGAGCGGCGACCCGTCGAACGCGGAAGAGCAGGACCGCATGATCGACGAGCTGCGCCCTGTGTTCGCGGAGCTGCCGCCGAGCGCGCTGCGGATGTCGCTGACGCAGACGGTCGACAGCCGCATGGCGCTGCCCGACGGCCTCGCGGAGAAGCTGCTGGCGGCGCCGGCGCGCGCTGTACGGCCTGGATCTGGGGCGGCCGGGCTGGGGTCACGGCGAGGCCCTGGGGCCGGCGGTGGCGATGGTGTCGGCGAGGGCGGTGGCCGGCAGGCGGGGGCGCGGCAACCGCGGGTGAGCGAGATGACGCGCCGCGAGGAGACCGAGCGGGCGTTCCTGGCGCTGTGCATCGCCTCGCCCGAGGAAGGCGCGGCGGCGCTGGAGGGCCTGGACATCGACGAGCACTTCTCCAGCGGCCTGCTGCGTCGCGCGGCCAGGCGCCTGCGCGCGGGCGATCTGCGCGCGCCGATGAGCGACCCGCCGGGCGCGCAGGAGCGCCTTGAGGACGACCCGCAGCTGAAGGGCCTGCTGGCGGAGCTGGTCGTGGAAGCGGGCGGCGAGCGCGCGGACACGGCGATGCTCGAGGTGCAGCGCCTGCAGCTGGAGCTCGCGCGCGTCGACCGCCAGATCCAGCGCGCGCGCGGGCAGGACGGCGGCGACATCAGCACGCTCGCGCAGCGCAAGGCACAGGTCAAACGCGACTTCGACCGGGCGTACGGAAGGGTGTTGGAGCAGACGGGGGATAGGGAGGGCTGAGGGGGGCTCGGGGTGCTGGGCGGCGGCTGGTGGGCCACGGCGCCGGGGCTGTTGGGGGTGGCACTCCCGGTCCGGCAGAAGCCACAGAGTTGGCACGAATCGGTGCCAAAGTCGACACAGAGGTCACACGCACGTACATATGTTCGCGTGACAATGCGGTTCATGGATCGCGGTTCTTTGGAGCAGTTGCTTGGCCAAGGGCTCTCGCTGGCGGAGATCGGTAGGCGGCTTGGCAAACACCCGTCGACGGTCGGCTACTGGGTGCAAAGACACGGGCTTGAAGCTGTCAACCGCAAGAGGCACGCGGCTCGCGGGGGCCTCGCGCGGGATGAGCTCGAGACCTTGATAGGTGAGGGACTTTCGATAGCCCAACTGGCTGAGCGAACGGGTCGAAGCAAGGCGACCGTGAGGCATTGGCTCAACAGATATGGCCTGCGGACGCAACGACCCGCGCGCGGACGGGCTCGCGAAGGCGCGCTCGAGGCTCGTGAGGCAGGGTTGGCCGAGGTCATCCTGGTTTGCCCGCGTCACGGCTCGATCGAGCATGTACGGGAGGTGCGCGGCTACTACCGATGCCGCCGCTGTCGCCAGGAGGCAGTCGTGCGCCGGAGACGCAAGGTCAAGGAGATCCTCGTCGAGGAGGCCGGAGGACGCTGCCGGCTCTGCGGCTATGACCGGTGCGTGGCGGCCCTGGAGTTTCATCACGTCGATCCGCATGCAAAGGAGTTCGGAGTCGCCCAACGGGGGGCTCGCAGCATTGAGCGTCTACGTGCTGAGGTACGCAAGTGCGTCCTGTTGTGCTCTAATTGCCACGCGGAGGTGGAGAGCGGCGCCCGATCCACTTCCGGGATAGCCCAACAGGGCGATCCGGGGTAGCTCAATTGGCAGAGCGGGATCCCGTTAAGGTCACGGTTGTGGGTTCGAGTCCCACCCCCGGAGCTTCTTTCCGCACAACGGCCCGAGGCGGGTGCGGAGTATGGCGGCGACGGCCCCGGTCAGCGTGGCGCGATTGCTGATCGCGGCCAGTCAGCCCGCGTCGCCGGGAGGGAGCGAGGCCTTGAACTGGCGCAGCTCCTCGGGCGTGGGTGCGCTGGCGGCGAGCGTGGCCGGCGGCGTTGCGCCTGCGTTGGTGCAGATGCCGGAGAAGACGATCTCGAAGTAGCGCTCCCAGAGCGCGGGCTGCTGCTCGCGGGGTGCGATGTCGGTGGCG
>Ga0181521_10003296_pt1 | contig 19066 bp, 17 predicted proteins | sample PEATcosm2014_Bin_32_FD_119764 | JGI IMG/M metagenome (GOLD analysis project Ga0181521, IMG submission 119764) | Peatland microbial communities from MTU Mesocosm Facility, Houghton, MI, USA - PEATcosm2014_Bin02_60_metaG | ecosystem: Environmental > Terrestrial > Soil > Wetlands > Peat | place... | reverse complement strand
TCCAGCCTGATGCGCAGCGATGTGGATGCCGCCGACGCCATGCTGGAACATTTGAGCAGCTTGCTGCGTATGACCCTGGAACGCGGCAATGTTCAGCTCATTCCGCTGCACGACGAGATCGAATTTACGGAGACCTATCTTGCCATGCAGGATCGCAGATACGCGGGACGTGTCACGCGGACGGTTTCAGTCGACCCCGAACTTCACGACGCACTGGTGCCGGCCATGATCTTGCAGCCGATTGTTGAGAATGCTTACGCCCACGGTCTATCAAAACTTGATCGCGGCGGACAGCTTTACATCGATGTGCGCAGGAATGGGCAACAGTTAAAAGCCCTCATCACCAACAATGGCGTTGGCTTGAGACCCAGCGTAAATCAGAAATCGAACGGCTACGGCGGGGGCGGATACGGCGTGGGATTAACCAATGTGAAAGATCGCCTCCGCCTGCACTACGGAGACAACGGGTCGTTCACCATGCGCGAGCTGGATTTAAATCGCGTGCAGGTTTCCATCTCATTTCCTTTGCAATTCTCGGCAAATCCTGCCGAAAGCCTGACAAGGTACGGTGCCTGATGATTCACGCAGTGGTAGCAGACGATGAAGTCCTGGCAAGGCAGAAGTTGCGCCAATTGCTTCGCGACGACCGCGACATTGAAATCGTGGGCGAGTCAGCAACAGCCCTTGAGACCATCGAGCTTGTGAAAGCGACGAATCCGGAATTGCTGTTCCTCGACATTCGCATGCCGGGCATGGACGGATTCGATGTAGTCGATGCGCTGGCCAACCATGCGGATGTTTCTCTTCCGCGCATCATTTTCACCACCGCGTACGACCAATATGCCCTGCGCGCGTTCGAAGTCAATGCTGTGGACTATTTATTGAAGCCGTTCACGCTCGAGAGACTGCGCACCGCCATCGAACGGGTTCGCGAGCAGTCCCAGGTGAAGCCGCAGGGAGCCGGTGCCGCGAGCGGAAATAGCAAGAGCGTCAATTTTTACACCAATCGCATCGTATTCAAGTCGCGCGGCCGCATTTTGTTTCTGCCCGTCTCAGATATTCGTTGGATCGGCGCCGAGGGCAATTATGTGCGGCTTTCAACCGCAACCGAAACCCACCTGCTGCGGGAAACCATGGCTCACCTTGCGGAGCGGCTCGATCCGCGGGGCTTCCTGCGCGTGCATCGCTCCTTCATTGTGAACCTTAAGTACGTGAAGGAGGTGCGCCGGGAAACCGATGGCGACTCCGTCGTAATCATGGATAGCGGCCATAAGGTTGCTTTGGGTCGCAGTTATCGCGCGTCTCTTAACCAGCAGCTCAATCGCGCGTGAGAATTCCGATTTTTGAAGAAACCACGAGGCCCGGCCGGAAGTTTCACTGTTACAAAATGCCGCTCACATCCGAATCGGCGCCGTTCATCACAGATTTCCGCGTTCGGTCCCTCAATCCAGAGATTGGAAGATATGAACTGAGACTTTCGCAATCGCGTAGAACGTTTGAGGCCGGCTAACCGAACGGCTTCTCTCGCAAATGTTGTTGCTCCCGCCAAAGCGGCAACTCGTCCCTGCAAGTCACGTTTCCGTCACACTTCCCCCCGCGGCAAACCGATTGGACTGCCGCATGCATCATAATTTTCCGGAGGCTCTTCCCCATGATCGAAATGCCGACGTATTCCCCGCAGCCGGCGCTGCCGCAACCAGGCCTGTCCCTGGCTCCAGTCCCTCAATCTCGCCCTGCCATTTTCAAGGCCGTGAGCGTGAACGCCGACGCACACCGTATTTCCCGGGCGCTCACGGTGCCCGAATACCTTGAAGCGTGGATTTCGATTCCGGGCGCAGCGCCCGGTTCGTTCACTCTCGCCTCATCTGAGGACAACGGTTACCGTCTCGACCATTTTTCTGCCCATCGCTCCGCCATCACCATTACGGGGTCTTATGTTTTTTGCCATCTTCGCAAAATTCGACTGTTCTGGCGCAAGACCTCGAACGCTTTGTGCGTGGATAGCGTCGTCGACTTCCGCCTTAGAGGCAACTTCGGCAGCAGTGTCGTCGAGCTTCGCCACACCGCACTCGCTTCTGCTGACGAGCACGCCTGGCACGAAGCCTTTTGGCGTCGCTCTCTTGAGAAGCTTGCGCTGCTTTTTGGGTCCTGATGAATCCGCATGGCGGCAGAACACGATGCAGGGCATCACGCGCCCTCACGCTTCCGCGGCGTTCAAATCCACCAACCCATCGGGCAGCGCCATTTCCACGCGCTTGCCTTCAAGATCGATCCTGCGCAGATAGCTTTTGGCAAACGGGATCAGCACCTCGCCGCGCGCGCTGCGCACCACCAGCAGCGGTGCGGCCCCGCCCGAGCGATCTACGTTCTCAATCTCGCCCACGCTCACCGCCTCCGCACCGGCCACGTCTACCAGCGTGCAACCGATCAAGTCGCCGATGTAAGTTTCATCGGCGGCGAGCGGCGCCCGCTCCGTTTGCGGAACGGCCACAACCATCCCCTTCAGCTCTTCTGCCGCTGAAATCGAGTCCACGCCCGCGAAGTGCAGCACGATGCCGCCCTTGTGCAGCCAGTGGTTGGTGAGCTCGATCTCGCGCGGAGCCGCAGATGCGGCGCCGGCCGGGGCACCCGCGCCAGCCGCCGGGAGCAGCCACAACTGCCTCCGTTCTGTAAATTTTTCAGGGAAATCGGTGAGAATCTCGGCGAGGACCTCGCCTTTGCGGCCCTGCGGGCGGCGAATCCGCGCCAGCCAAACCCAGTTTTCCGGTGCTGCTGGCACGACGACCTCCGCCTCCGGAAGACGCGACAGGCGCGAGCACCCGCCACGCTAGATCTCGTCGTCCTCTTCCAGAATGTCGAGCGTGTAGCGGTGGTGCAGCTTCATGCTGACTGCGCCCAGGATGGTGCGCACCGAGCGCGCGGTACGCCCCTGCTTGCCGATGACCTTGCCCACGTCCTGCGCCGCCACGCGGAGCCGGAGCACCGTGTTCTCCTCGCGGTTCACGGACTCCACTTCAACGGCTTGCGGTTCATCCACCAGGGCCCGCGCGATTTCGCGAACCAATTCGTCTACTTGCACCATTTCAGCTTGGGTCATGATCTTGCCCCTGACCATCTACGTTCGGAGATTAGCACTCTGAAACTGTGCGCGAATAGTAACACGCATACCCTCTTGGAGCAAAGACTTATGTGCTGCCGAGGCCTTTCCGGCCCTGGGCATGAAGCATAAGGTTGGACACTCAGGCTGCAGCCGGGTCAGAAACTGCCGGCGCGGGCGTCGGGTCTGAATCCACCGGCGCGGGTGCGTCTGGAACTGCGGGGTTCTTGGCGACCAGCTTTTGCATGATGGGCGAGAGAGTGGCGCCCACGCTGCGCCAATAGGCGATCCGGTCGTGCTTCAGGTTGACCGTGGCCGGGCTGGTGCGCGGATTGTAGGTGCCGACCACCTCAATCGAACGGCCGTTGCGCGCGCGGTCCTTCTCGATCACGACGATGCGGTAATAGGGCTGCTTGGGGGCGCCAACACGCGCCAAACGAATCATAACCACGGGTATACATTTCCTTTCCGGTTTCAAGAGCTTTTCGTGCGTTTTTGGGGGAGTTCCCCGCCGGATCACCCACACCTGGAGTCCACAGGCAAACGACGGCAGGTCCCCGGCATAACAAGGGCCGGACAGATGCGCCCGGCCGCACACATCACAACACCTAAGTATCACCGAAACCGGGCCTTCGAGGCAAATGCTCCGCGGGATTAGGGGCCCGAATAATAGATCGGTCCGGGTCGGTAATGGGAATCGAGGCGGCCAAGCTTCCGTTAACCCTTAAGTTTCCCTGTTTCCGCAAGTTCGAGTGCCTTTGTCAAAGCCTTTAGGACCTTCTGGCGCTTTGGCTCTTCAAGCAGATACATTGGAAGGCGTTCGAACCACCGCTCAACTTCCCAGCCGCGTTGTTCTCTCCAATCCTCACCAAGTTCGGCAGCAAGGGTCTTGCCTGGGACGCGGCTGCTCGGATGTGTTTTCTTTTTGTAGTACCCAATGCATTTCCTGAGCTGCGCGGTGTCGTCAAATCTGAACCGAAACGAAGCGACCCGGACCACGATTTGATCGCGGGGTAGTAAGCTCTTCGTTCGATGCAGCCAACGGATCGGGAGCCTCGGTTCTCTTGAAATTCGCGTCATCGCAGTACCGATTTTATCGAAGTTTGCGTCCCAGAGAAGCACCAACCTACGGCTGTTACAGTATCAAAAAAACGGCGGCATTCCAATCCGCCGCATAACATAAGGAAATGAACCTGGAATATCACGAAGGTCAATCAAGCCGGCTCGGCCGCTCCATGAAGCTTCTCGTCTTTCCACGTGTGGGATGCAGCGAACTCGCATGATTAGCCCGCATGGCAACGCATGGTGCCGCATAATTTGTAAGAGCAGGGAGCGATGGACCACTAACCCCCGAGGCATCACCATGAGCCAGATCAACCCATACGAGAAGTTTCTCGGCGGTCAGACGCCCGAGGGCATCTTGCCCGCAACACCGAAAGCCATTGCCACATATCTTGAGGTGATTGGCGCCGAGCGGGCGATCGTGCCGCCGGCTCTCGGCAAATGGAGCGCGGCCGAAATCGTCAGCCATCTCGCCGATTGCGAAATCGTCTTCGCCTTCCGCCTGCGGCAGACGCTCGCTGAAGATAACCCGACCATCCAGCCTTTCGATCAGGACAAATGGGCGGCGCAATATTCCGGCATTCCGGCTGCCCAGGCGCTTGACGCCTTCAGCGCCCTGCGCCATTGGAACCTGCGGCTGATCGAATCCGCGTTGCCCGCCGCCGCGGGCAGAACCATGACGCATCCCGAGCGGGGCGCCATGACTTTCCAGACCGTAGTCGAAACCATGGCCGGCCACGACCTGAACCACCTCGCGCAGTTGCGCCACATCGCCGAGCTGACCGCCTGAAAGCTGACTCGCCGACTTGCTGACTCGCTAACCCGCCGTCTTCTTCAGCAGCCACGCCATGTTTTGCCCCAGCGTCTTCATGGTCTGGATGCCTTCTTCATCCTTCTCCACGTCGCCGATCTCGCGGCCGATGCCGATGTTCCAATACGACGAGCCGGGGACGACCATCTCGCTGATCAAAAAGAAGTGATTCAGGGTGTCGAAGGCGTGCATGCCGCCGGCGCGGCGCACCGCAACCACGGCAGCCCCCACCTTGCGGCGGAACATGCCGCCATTGGCCCTCGACACCAGGCAGGCGCGGTCCATCAGCGCCTTCATCTCCGGCGACACATCGGCCACATACGTTGGCGAACCGAGCAGAACGCCGTCCGCCTGTTCCATCTTCTCGATGTATGCGTTGCCCATATCGTTTTTCTGCGCGCAGCGGCGGTCTTTTTTCTTCGAACACTCCCGGCACGACAGGCATCCGTGAATCGTTGCCCCGCTCATTTCGATCAGTTCGGTCCCGATCCCTTCATTCTCCAGTTCCTTCAGCACGTAGCGCAGCAGAATCGCCGTATTTCCGCCCTTGCGTGCGCTGCCATTCAGCGCCAAAACCTTCAATCCAGTCCCATGCATCGTCCCATCTCCCTTTTCTCTGGTGCGCTGCCGCGGCAGACGCGTTTGCTCGAACCCCTCATTGTGCTCCCGGCGGGCCAGCCTGTCTGTGACAGAGATATTTCCTGAAATAATGCAAATCCGGCCGGGAACCTTTTCGGCCGTCGCGCGGTCAAAGAGAATAGCGCCTGCTTCCACACCCATGCCTAGGATTCTTCGTGCAAGAATCGCAGGCACTTCCGTTCCACGGTCGAGGGCTGCCGTCCAGGCTCCCTTCAGGAGGAGTTATGCGCCGTTTCCTTCCCGCTGTTCTGCTATTGGTTCTCCCGCTCACCTTACGCGCCCAAACCCCCAAGGCTCCGGCCCCTAAAGCGCCGTCCTCAGCCGCTCCCACTGCGCCGTCCGCCGCTCGCGACACGATCGATCTGCCCGTGCGCAAGGTGGTGCTCTACAAGAATGGCGTGGGCTACTTCGAGCACGCTGGCACGGTGAACGGCAACCAGCGCGTCACGGTCGACTTCACCTCCGCGCAGTTGAACGATGTGCTGCAATCGCTCACCGCGCTTGACAGCAAAGGTGGAATGATTGGCGCCGTCGGCTATAACTCCACCATGCCCATCGCGCAGCAGTTGACGACGCTGGCGCTCGGCCTCAAGGATTATCCCGCCACGCTTGAGGTCTACCACGCCATCCGCGGGCAGCGCGTCGAGGTCGCAGGCGCGGGCGCTCCGATTGTGGGCCGTCTCGTCAACATTGAATATCGCAAGGAGACCGACAAGAACGGCGCCACTTCAGAAGATCATTACTTCCTGATTGTCGAAACCGATACGGGCGCGTTGCGGACCGCCGAACTCACCGATGCTGTCTCCGTGCGCATGATCGATCCCTCGCTGCAGAAACAGTTCGCGTCGTATCTCGAAATCGTCGCCTCGGCGCAGGACCAGCAGTTGCGCCACCTGACGCTCGAAGACCGCGGCCCGGGCGAGCGCCAGTTACAGGTGAGTTACATCAGCGAAGTGCCGGTGTGGAAGTCCACTTATCGCATCGTCTTCCCGCGCGACCCCAACGGCAACGCCACCGTGCAGGGATGGGCCGTGGTCGATAACACGGTGGGCGTGGACTGGAACAATGTGCAGTTATCGCTCGTGGCCGGCGCGCCGCAAAGCTTCATCCAGCCGCTCTCGCAGCCCCTCTACACCCAGCGGCCGACGATTCCCATTGCCACCGCCGCGCAGTTTGCGCCCATCACTCATGACGCGGCGGAAACAGTCACTGTGCAGTCGGAGATTATGAGCGGCGCGCTCAAGGCACCCATGAGGATTCCGCGCAATATTCAGATGGCGACCCCGCAGGCGGCCCCATCAGCCAGCTTTGGCGTAGCGGGAATGGAGGGCATGGGTGGCTCCGGCGGCGGAATGGGCGCCGGTTACGGAACGAATTCCGGCGGCGGCGTCTACCGCGCCTCAGATGTCATCCAGGCAGGCGACGTCTCCACCAACGCCTTCGACGACTTCTTCGAATACGCGCTCACCCAACCAGTCACGATCCGCAAAAACGAGTCGGCTATGGTGCCCATCCTGCAGCAGGAGCTGCCCACAACCCACGTCACCGTGTGGAGCGACAGCCACCCCACGCCGCTGCGCGCCATCTGGCTCGAGAACACGTCCAAGCTCACGCTCGATTCCGGCAGCTTCTCGATTTTCGAGAGCGGCGAGTTCGCGGGCGAGGGCCTGCTCGATCCGATCCATCCCGGAGAAAAGCGCCTGCTCTCTTACGCCGTCGATCAGGCGGTGAAGGTGCGCCGCGGCGATTTTTCGCAAACCCGCACGCTGCATCATGTGGCGATGCACGAGGGTGTGCTTGTTGAGACGACAAGCTCCGTGACCGACACCACCTATACCGTGACCAATGCCGGCGATGAAACGCGGGCCGTGATGGTGGAGCACACGCGCCAACCGCGCGCCGAGCTCGTTTCCGATGAGAAGGCGGCAGAAACCACCGCTACGGCCTATCGTTTCCGCACGGCTGTTGAGCCGCACAAGACCGCCGATCTGCACGTGCGCGAGCGCGCCGACATTTCAGAAAAAATACAAATTGCAGAGCAATCCGACAACGGCGACGTCCTGATCACCACGGGCAACTATTCACCCGCACTTGCCCAGGTGTTGAAGCCGGCCATCGATGCCCAGACGGCGCTCGCCGATCTGAATAGCAAGATTGATGAAGTCACGGAGAAGCAGAAGACGCTGGCCGACGACGAAAACCGCTATCGCGAAAATCTCAAAGCGTTGAAAGACAACACGACGGCCAAGCGTTTTGTCGACGAACTGAATCAGGCCGAAGATGCGATCGAGGCGGCCCGCAAAGAGCAGGCCGATCTCGAAAAGCAGCGCGACCAGGCCCAGGCGCATCTTGACATCGTCATCGCCAAGCTCTCCTTCGACACCGATCTCGATGTGGTGCTGTCAAAGACGCCGTAAAACAGCAGGGACTAGGGGGGAGTGTGAGTGTGAGTGCGCCGGACAGTCACAACCACACTCACACTTACACGCTGGAGCCAGTTCAGCTCCGCTAGCCCCGCTAACTCCGCCAGCCCCGCTAGCTCCGCTTGTTTCAACTTATGCCAATTCCAATTTCAGCGTGATGCCGATGTCGGAGAGCTTCTGCGCAGGCATCTGCACCTTCAAAGCGGCATCGTCCTGCTTCCAATCGAGCGCGCCCTTGTGTCCGAGCAGTTCCACTTTCTGGATCTTGCCGGGCTGCTGCGGACTCTGCAGGCCCAGCGCCTCGACCGTGGCTTCCTTTTCCGGCCAGCCCATGACAAACGCGTACAGCGTGCTGCTCCTGGTGGTGAAGCGGACATCATTGGCGGTGAGTTCTTGCTGTTTGTCTTCGTTGAATCTGGTGTTGTCGAGTTTGACCTTGGTAGAGGGGCCTTCGCCGTAGATCTTCCAGGGGCGCGTGGAGTAAATACCTTCGCTATTGACCTGCATCCACGCGGTGATGCCTTCCAGCACCTCCATCTCTTCGAAGTCCAGCTCGCCGGAGTTGGGCAGCGGAAAATTCAGCAGCAGATTGCCGTTCTTGCTCACAATATCGGTGAGCAGATCGATGACTTTCTTGGGCGTCTTGTACTTCACGCCGCGCTTGTAGTGCCAGCCGCCGATGCAGGTGTCAGTCTGCCACGGGTTCGCCGAAATCCCATCTGCCACGCCGCGTTCGTGATCGAGGACGCAGGTGCCAACGGCGCAGTCGGAAGCCTGCTTGCTGGTATAAATTGCTTCCGTCGCCCCGCCGTGGAGTTGCGCGCTGACGTTGTAGAGATGCGCGACCATCTTCAGGCCGTATTCCTCAAAGGGAAGGTGGCCGTCGGTGTAAAGCAGATCCGGCTGATATTTATCGATCAGATCGGTCATGCGATCGAGATAGTGCTTGCGCCAGGAGTCAGGAATGCCGTTATCATCCCATTGGACCTTCGGACTTGCGAATTGCGCGCAACCGGCATCGTGATACAGGTCGGCGTACTGCGGATCGACGCCGTCGTAAGAGACGCCGGCCAGCGGTCCCGTGGCGTCGGAGCCATGGCTCACGGAAAACCACTTATAACTGATCCATAAGTGCTCGCTAACTCCAAACCTGAGTCCGTACTTCTGCGCCGCCTTTTGCCACATGCCCACCACATCTTTTTTCGGGCCCATGTTTACGGCGTTCCAACGCGTGTATTTGGAATTCCAAAGATCGAAGTTATCGTGGTGCACTCCCATCGAGAAGAAGTATTTCGCGCCCGCCTTCTTATAGAGGCTCATCAGGTGGTCCGGGTCCCACTTCGCGGCCTTCCAGTCGTTGACGAGGTCCTTGTAACCGACTTTGGAGGGATGGCCGTAAGTTTCGCAGTGATAGAGGTACTGATCCGTTCCCTGGATGTACATATTGCGGGCGTACCAGTCGCCGTCTTCGATAGCCGATTGCGGTCCCCAGTGCGACCAGATGCCGAACTTCGCATCGCGGAACCAGTTCGGAACCTGGTATGCCTGCAGCGACTCCCTGGTTGCAACGAAGGCATTGGCCTGGGCCCTCACATACCTTGAAAGCGCCGCAGCGGAGCACGCACCGGCCATCGTTTTCAGCAGATTTCGGCGGTTCATTTTCATCATGGGTTTTCCTTTCATGCGCTATCGCGATCCGATTGTATCGAGGCTGATCGTTCTACTTTGCACCGGCGGCCGCCATTGCCTGGCGCATGCGATCTTCCGCATCGCCGGGCCAGTAGGCGCAACCCAGCTCGAAGAAGACAGTGGTGTAGGGAATGGTCAACTCCGTCTTGATGATGAGTACGCGAAATACCTGTGAAACCGAGTCGAGCTTGGCGATGATCTCTTCGTGAGGCAGTTGCTTTGCGGAGGAGCCAAACATTTGGTCAAGCTGCTTGCGGTACGCGGTCACGCCGGGCGAATCTTTCTCGGGCACAAAGGCCAATTCCCGGTCGAGGTAAATATTGGCGCGCACGTGGCGGCTGGCATTGACGGCGTCGAGCACCTTGCGCGCCACTTCAATCTGTCCTGCGCCGGAGACGATGGTTTCAATGCCGGGTTTGGATTGCGCGGGATACGCGGAATCGGCCACCACGATCCAGTTGCGGTGCCCGAAGAGCGGCAGCAGGGCGTGCAGTTCGTGTTCCCAAACCGGTTTCGTCAATCTTGGCGCATCGGCCATTGTCCCTCACTTCGGCGCGTGGGCGTGGACGCCCACACGACAGCCGGCCAGGAGGCCGGCGCTACTATTTCAGTTCCTCATCCGCGCACACGGCCACTTTGCCGCACTTGCCTGAAGCCATCAGGGCATACGCATCGCCGGCGCGCTCCAGCGGAAACCGGTGCGTAATAATGTCGGCCGGATGGAGGTTCCAGCGTACCAGCCGCTCCACCAGTTCTTCCATCAGCCAGGTCGACGTCACCCACGAGCCGTACAGGGTCTTCTGGTCATGAATCATGTCGGGCGAGGGATTGATCTCGACACGTCCCCCTTCGCCCAGGAAAACGATCCTGCCCCACTTGCGCGTGGCGCGAATCGCCGTGGCGCGCGCGGCATCGTTTGCCGAGCAATCGACGGCGCGCTCCACTCCCATGCCCGCGGTCAGCCGCTTCACCTCGGCCACGTTGTCCGGGCCCGATGGCAGAACCTCGTCGCACAGGTCGAGATCTTTCGCGATCTTCATCCGCTCGGGAACCAAATCAATGCCGATGATGTGGTGCGCGCCCAGCTTGCGGCACAGCGCTCCCGTAGCCAATCCAACTGGCCCCAGCCCCGTGATCAGCACGGCATGATTGCCGTTGATGCCGATCTTCTCCAGGCCCTCGTACACGGTGCCGAATCCGCAGGCCACCTGCGCGCCATCGGCATAGGAAAGCTCGTCCGGCAGCGCGATCAAATCCTTCTCCTCGGCGATCATGTACTCGGCCATGCCGCCGTCGCGTTGCCAGCCGTAGGCGCGGCGATACTTTTCGCTGGTGCAGGAGATCATGTAGCCGCGACGGCAGTCGTTGCACACGCCGCAACCGGAGATGTGATAGACAATGACGCGATCGCCCACCTTGAAGCGGCGGCAGCCCTCGCCCACGGTCACAATCTGGCCGCATGGCTCGTGCCCAGCGATCACGCCCTGGTAGCCCTCCGGCCCCTTGCCAAGATGTTCGTGATAAATGCAGCGAATGTCGGACCCGCAGATGGTCGACGCTTTCACGCGCAATAAAACTTCCCCATGACCCGGCTCGGGCACGGGCACCGTGCGCATCTCCACGGTGGAGTTTCCCGGGAGAAACGCAGCAGTCATCGTTCCTGGTGTCATTTCGTTCTCCAGCGTTGCATCAAGCTTTTAGCTGTTAGCTCTTAGCTTTTAGCTTGATTGTGCGACCGCCGTCTATTGTTGTGGGCGCTTAGAGCGGAAAGCTGGCAGCGAACAACCAAAGCAGAGAGCTAAAAGCTAATAGCTAATAGTTGTTTTCTCACGGCACCGTAATCTCCCCACTCAGATCCCAGAGATCCTCCCAGGTCTGGCCGTCCTTCCACAGGAAGACCTGGCCTTTGATCAATCGGCACTTGCGGTCGATGGCAGCGATCGCGCGCATCTCTTCATCGGTCAGAGGGTCCTTTGCTGCAGCGGCCGCAAGGTTTTCGCGATAGTGATGCACGGAGAAGGGAATCGGCGTTTGCCCGCGTTGCACTGCCCATTGAATGCAAACCGCCGCGGGATGAGTTCCGTGCCGGCGGGCGATCTCGAGAATTACCGGATCCTCGGTAGGCGCTGTGTCCTCAGGTGTGCGGTCGCGCTCCGGGCGTCCCGGCGAACCAATGGGGCAATAGCCGACGGGCTCGATGCCGTTTTCCACGACGAATTTGAATAATTCCGGCTGCTGGAAATGAGGATGCAACTCCATCTCATTCACCGCCGGCTTGATGCGCGCGTCGCGCAGCAGCAATTTCAACTTTGGCACGGTCATGTTGGATGTGCCGATGTGCCGCACCAGGCCCAGGTCCACAAGCTCTTCCATCTTGCGCCACGTCTTCATGTAGTTTTCGTGAATGTAAGGCTTGGCGTCGGGCGAGCGCGAGCTCACGTCGCATCCCGGCGGATGGAAGTTGGGGAACGGCCAGTGCACCAGGTAGAGATCGAGATAACTCAACCGGAGGTCGGCGAGCGACTTGCGGCAGGAGGCGATCACATCGTCTTCGCCGTGCTTGTCATTCCAGAGCTTGGAGGTGATCCAGAGTTCCTCGCGCTTGATTCCGCCGCGCAGAATGGCCTCGAACGAAGCGCCGATTTCGGCCTCGTTGCCGTAGACCGAAGCACAATCAAAATGCCTGTAGCCAATGGCGGCTGCGCCCTCGACGGCCGCGGCAATCTCGCTGGCGGAAACGTGGTCTGAGCCGAACGTGCCCAGCCCAATGGCCGGCATAGTAGCGCCAGTCGAGAGCTTGCGTTGCGGAATCGCCGCCGGATCGATGGCAGCGGGTGAGGGTGCGGCTGCGGCTGGATGTGCCATGCCTGATTTACCTTGTACGAATCAGAGTTAACGCTAACTTCAGGGAGCATACCTCTCCCCATAGCGAGTGTCAACTTCGATTTTCGAAATCCTCAAGAAAAGGCGCTCGGGGACTGCGGCAGCAGCTTTTCCCCTCAAGCCGCGCCTGCAATTTCATTTGCAAAACCGCCTCCGCGAACGATAATCACAGCCATTCTAGTAAACTGACGAATGAGCACAGCCAGCAATCCAGCGCTCAGCCTCGACGCCCCGAACCCCGCGAGCATCGACTGGCGGCCCACGGTTAACCCGTGGATGGTCGCGCTCAGCGTAATGCTGTCCACCTTCATGGTGGTGCTCGATTCTTCCATCGCCAACGTCGCCCTGCCGCATATCGCCGGCAGCCTGTCGGCGTCCACCGACGAATCCACCTGGGTGCTCACCAGCTACCTGGTCTCGAACGCCATCATGCTGCCCGCCTCAAGCTGGATCGCGCGGCGCATTGGTCGCAAGCGACTGCTGATGCTCTCGATCCTGGCCTTCACCGGCGCGTCCATGCTCTGCGGCATGTCGCTCAATATGCCTATGCTGATCGTGGCGCGGATCCTGCAGGGTGCGGGAGGCGGCGGCATGCAGCCCCTGGCGCAATCCATCCTGCTCGAAAGCTTTCCTCCGGCTCAACACGGCAAAGCCATGGCCGCGTACGGTGTGGGCATCGTGGTGGCGCCGGTCATCGGTCCTACGCTCGGCGGATGGATTACCGACAGCTATTCCTGGCGCTGGATCTTCTACATCAATCTTCCCGTCGGCCTGCTGGCGCTGTTCATGGCCAACCTGTACATTGAAGACCCGCCGTACCTGCGCCACGCGGTGCGCACGGCCATTGACGGAATGGGCTTCGCGCTGATGGCGGTCTGGCTCGGCTCCTTGCAACTGGTGCTCGACAAAGGCCAGGAAGCGGATTGGTTTGAAGCCGATTGGATCCGCTGGGTGACCGCGCTTTCCGTGGCGGCGTTTCTCGGCTTCATCGCCCGCGAGCTGCTCTGCCGCGATCCCCTCGTGCAGTTGCACGTCCTCCTGGACCCCAGCTTTCGCACGGGAACGCTCATCACCGGTCTCTTCGGCGTCCTGCTCTACGGCGTCACTGCATTTCTGCCTCTGTTTTTGCAAACCCTGCTGGGGTATTCGGCCATGGACAGCGGACTGGCGGTGAGCCCGCGCGGACTGGGCTCCATGGTGGCGATGCTGGTGGTGGGCTTGCTCATCAACCGTTTCGACAGCCGCATTTTGCTGGCGGTGGGAATGGCCATCTTCGGCGTTTCCACGCTGATGTTGAGCCGCATCAACCTGGGCATCTCGATGGGCGCGGTAGTTTGGCCGAATTTTTGGAATGGCTTTGGAGGCGGTTTTGTCTTTGTGCCTCTCACCACGCTGGCCATGGGCCGTCTGCGCAAGCAGGAGATGGGCAATGCCGCCGGCATCTACAACCTCGTACGTAATATCGGCGGCAGCATTGGCATTGCCGCTCTCACTGCCAACCTGGTGCGCGGCGCGCAATTCCACCAGAACTACATGAGCGCCAACCTGACCGCGACCAACCCGGTTGCGATGAATGCCGTTCAGGGGCTCGCGGCCCGGTTCCAGACGGGAGGCGCGAATGCGGTTCTGGCGCACCAAAAAGCTCTGGGGGCGCTGTACGGCAACCTGCAGCAACAGGCCTCGGTCCTGGCCTATGCAGACAACTTCCGCCTGCTCGGCTATCTCGCGCTGGCCTGCATTCCGCTGGCGTTCCTGCTCAAGCGCCCGCGCCACGCGGAGCAAGGCGCTCACCAAGTGGCGGGTGAGTAGATGAGGATACCCGCGAGGATCCCGTCAACGAAAATCGCACCAAAATCCACGGTCATCCCGAGCGATCGGAAATCGGATGCCATCCGGAGCGAGTCCCGGCGCGCCGGGACGGGGCGAAGGACCCGCGGCCTCTGAGGAATGCGCTCTACGCTTCAGCCCGCACCAGCAGGCAAGTGATATTGTCGTGCCCGCCGGCATCGTTGGCCGCCTCCACCAGGCGCGCGCACAGATCCTGCAGAGGAAGATCGAGCTTCAGAATCCATTCGATGGTCGAGTCGGCGAGTTCCCGCGTGAGGCCGTCGGAACAGAGCATAAAAACGTCGCCGGGCTCGTTTTCGAGCTCAAAAATGTCGGGAGTGACCGAGCTTTGGGTGCCCAGGGCGCGCGTAATCACGTTCTTGAAGGGCGAGCGTTGTGCCTCCTCCGGATCCATGCGGCCCATGCGCACCTGCTCCTCCACAAGCGAGTGATCGAGCGTGATCTGCTCCAGATGGGAGTTGCGCATGCGGTAACCGCGGCTGTCGCCCACGTTGATCAACCAGCCGCGCTGGGCTTCCGCCAGCAGCGCGACCAGCGTGGTGCCCATGCCATTCAGGTTCTGGCTGTTTTGCGCGCGCACGAAGATGGCCGCATTGGCGCTGGCGACAGCCTTTTCGGCGTCGTCCAGCAAAGGGTGAGCCCCTTCACGGCCGGTGAGCAACCGCATCATTTCGTCCACGGCCAGGGAACTGGCTATTTCGCCCGCAGCTGCGCCGCCCATTCCGTCGCACACCACATAGACCCCGTGCTCGACGGAAAAGCCGAATGCATCTTCGTTGGATTCGCGCTTGCGGCCACGATCGGTGACCGCCGCGGCCGCATAATGAGCAACAGCCGTGGCCAAGAGATAACCCCCGTCGCTCAGTGTACATAAAAGCAGGGATCAGGGAACAGAGAACAAGAAACAGAAACCGAAAATGCAGGGGTGGGAGACGTGGGGACTCAGGGAGCAAGTGAAAAAGTGAAGGGGTGAAGGAGTGAAAGGCGAAACGAGGGGGCGGAGGTCCACGAACCACGAACCACGAGCCACGAACCACGGTCCACGAGCTCGGAACTACGGCTTCGTGCCGGGCACCGCCGGCGGCGCAGGCAAATCGAAGACCTGGATGGCTCCGGCGTTGACGAGCGCCACGCGCCGGCCCGATGGAGAAAGGGCTGCGTTGCCGCCGGCATCGAGAATGGGGCTGAGCGGCGAGACGAATGCGATGTCGCCGGTGGCCGCATCGAAGACCGTAACCGACTGCTCCTTCACGTCTTCGCTGTCCATGGGCGCAAACGTGCTTACCGCATGGCTGGCGTCGAGAGTCGTCCAGGCCAGGCGCGAGCCATTGGGCGCCACGGTCAGGCGCGGCCAGACCTCGGTCGACGGCGCCTGCGCGATCCACAGGGTTTTGCCCTCCGTCGTCATGGCCACCAGCTTGCTCGCGCCATCTGAGGTGCACCCGGTGATCAAAATCTCGTCCTCGGAAAGAAATTCGTCGTCGGGGTCGCAGGCCGTGTCCACGCTGCCCAGCATTCTGGTGCCGCCGGTGAAGTAGCTCAGGTTCAGCACCCACTCCGTGCCCCGTCCGCGGAGGTTTTCGAGATACCCCGTGCTGTTGATAGGCAGATGCACGGCGGATCGGACGCGGCTGACCAGCATCACTTCGCCGGTTGCACGCCGCAGAATGCGCACCACCAGTTCGGGACGATCTTCCTCGGCCGCCGCATCGTCCTCTTCCGTGGTGACTGTGGCAGTGGCTGTCGCCGGGCTCGACACCTGATTCGACACGGGACTCGACACTGGGCCGGATTGCGACCCCGCAGCCGAAGACCCGTCCGCCGTAGGGCCGGGTTTTGCCGCCGCGGCAATGGGCTCGCGCGAATTCGTAACCAGAAATTGTTGTCCGGGGTCCGATTCGATCCAGAGCAAAGAACCCGGGAAGTCGAGGAACGGCTTCAACGCCAGTGTGGCATCGCCCTGGAGGAGACTGTTGCGGTCGCGCAGCAGAAAATGGCCGCTCTTGAGCGGCCACATGTAGCGTATGCGGTCGTGCACCGTCCACAACGCTTCGGCCTCAACCGTGCCCTGCGGCAGCTTCAGCACCACGGCGCGAATCTGGCGCTCGCTGCTTTCTTCACCGGTCTTCAGATCGCGGTGGATAAGCCCGGGCACGCGAAACGTGAACAGCAGCCGGTCTTCATCCAGGAAATCGAGAGACACGAAGGTGTTGCGCGTACCCAGATAATTGCTGCTCGGCGCCGTGAAGCCGAGCGGAGCGAGAGGAATGCTCGTGGTGGGTGGGAGCGACGGCTGCTGGGGAAACTGATTGGTGAGGAATCGTGCCTTCACCGGCGGCGCAGGAGACTTGGAAGCGCTGCCGCGCTGCGCGGCGACGACGGCCGTCGCCAGACCCAGCGCAGCCGCCACGGCCAAAGCCATTCCCCGCGCCGCACCCGCCTGCCCCATTCGCTGCCGTTTCGCCATCGAAGAGTATTCTCGCCGATTGAGCCCTGGCGCTCAAAAGTGCGCTGGCCCGCGGGGTCGGTTTACGCCTGCCTATGCGACAGTAAATAAAGGATGGCAGAGCGGGTTTCGGCAAACGGGCGCATCAGGTTTCTTGGTTACGGCGCATGCGCCCTGGCTGGAACCCTGTGGGGCACGGGCTTCTACTGGGGACGGCTCGCGCTCGACGAGATGAACGTGGAGCACATGGTGCTCTATCGTTTTCTGTTTGCCTGCCTAGGCATGGCGCCCGTGATGCTGCGCCGCCGCGTGCGCCTCAGCGCCGGCGAAACCAGGATCATGCTGCTGGCAGCGTTCTTCGGTATTCCCGTTCAGTTTCTCCTGCAATTTCACGGCCTGGCATTGACCACGGTGAGCCATGCCTCGCTCATGGTGGGCGCCATGCCGGTGCTGCTGGCCGTGGCAGCCGTGCTTTTTGCCGGCGAGCGGCTCGACTGGATCGGCTGGGTGGCCCTGTGCGCGTCCACGGCCGGCGCCGCCATGGTGGTTCTGGGCGGCGACCGCGCGACCACGGGACGCGAAACGCCCACGCTGACCGGCGACCTGCTCGTGATTGCATCGCTCATGGTCGCGCTGGCCTGGATTCTGCTTAGCAAGAAGCTGCTGCAAACCCACAGCGCTCCGGTGGTCACCGCGTACACCATCTATTCGGGCACGGTGATGCTGATCGTCTGCAATCTAGTCTCGTGGCTGATCGCGCAGCTCTCGCACCAGAAAGTTGAACCTATGCCGTTCGCCCGCATCAGCCTCACAGCCTGGATTGCTTTGGCCATCAGCGGCGTGTTCTGCACGGCCACGACTACGCTTTTATGGAACTGGGGCATTCATCATGTGCCGGCCTCACGCGCCGGAGTCTTCCTCAACATCGAGCCGGCGCTCGGTTCGATATTGGGCGTGGAACTATTGGGCGAGCGGCTGGGCCCCTACGCGTGGCTGGGCGGAGCGCTCATCCTGGCCGCCGCCGTCACCCTCACCACCCGCGGTCACGAGCCGGAGCCGGCGGTGATTCTGGAGTAGCGGCGGTCGCTTGCTCTAGCATCGGGATCATGGAACTGCCCGCAGCTTCGCCGCGCGACCAGGTTCAGTCCGTCGGCCGGTCGCTCTCCGGCCGCAGCAAGCGCCGCGACGCGATCGAGATCGCCGTGGCCTACGCGCTCATCATGGCGGTGGAATGGACGCCGCGGCCGCTGCAACGCGTGCTGTGGCTGGTTGCCGCGGTTGGCCTTGTCGTCATTGTGTGGAGATCGTTCGACGGCTGGCAAGCCATGGGCTTTCGCGCGACTGACTTCTTGCGCTCGCTCGGGATCGCCGCAGCCGCGCTGGCGCTGGCTGCCGTCGCCATTGCGCTTGCCGCCAGGATGCACACACTCCACGTACCCGACGGCCTGCTCGCCTTTTTCGTCACTTATTGCGCGTATGCCCTCTGGGCCGGCGTGCAGCAATTCCTGTTGCAGGGCGTCTTTCTGTTGCGCTTTCTGCGCTTGATTCCCAGGCCTTCGGCCGCGGCGCTGACGGCGTCCGTGCTCTTCGCGACGGCGCACCTGCCCAATCCCATACTCACGCCCATTACGTTCATCTGGGGCTTCGCGGCGTGCCTGCTCTTTTTGCACTACCGCAATATCTATCCTCTGATGATTGCCCACGCCATCCTGGGCATCACCGTGGCCGTGACGATTCCCGGGCCAGTAGATCACAACATGCGCGTCGGCCTGGGCTATCTGCGGTACGACCCGCACCGGCAAGTGCATCGCACCTATCACCTAGCGCAGCCATAGCGACCAGATCGCGTCCACCGTGGCATGGGTGACGGCCGACACGCCCACGCGTCGCTCGGCGCGCCAGGCACGCCCGTAAAAGATCCCGGCCAGCGCAGCCATCAACACGTATTGCCAATTGAAGAGCGCAGCCCGCTTGTTGAAATGCGCTAATCCGAACAGACACGCGGTTAAGAACAGCGCCCCGTACCGCCCCAGACGTTTTTCCAACAAATTCTGCAGCCAGCCACGGAAAAACAGCTCTTCGGGGACCGCTATAAACAAAAAAGTGAACAACCACGCACCGGCAATGGGCGCGATCCCCGGCCAACCGCCGTGCCAATGCAGAAAGCC
>Ga0181521_10003292_pt1 | contig 19070 bp, 17 predicted proteins | sample PEATcosm2014_Bin_32_FD_119764 | JGI IMG/M metagenome (GOLD analysis project Ga0181521, IMG submission 119764) | Peatland microbial communities from MTU Mesocosm Facility, Houghton, MI, USA - PEATcosm2014_Bin02_60_metaG | ecosystem: Environmental > Terrestrial > Soil > Wetlands > Peat | place... | reverse complement strand
CGTCCACCAGACGGTTGAACGAGGACGACGCGCCATAGTGATTCCGGTGACGCTCATAGCCTTTTACAGGCTCGAACGCCGACGCGAATATACGCAATGGACTTATGTCAGCAGCCGGGCCCGCCAGTCGCCGCAGCATGAGCTCGAGATTGGTGCGCTGCGCGAGACCGAGCCACTCCAGCCAAAGATTGACGTCCGCGAGACGACCGTACATGGAGCCGACATCCGAGACCGATTCCGGAGACCAGAAGCGTTCGGCAATGGCGGCGAGCCGCGGCCAAAGTCTGGAATCGAGATTCTCCGCAGTGGCGAGTTCCTCCCACATGGCCGCTTCACCGCCGAGAATCAGTTTCTTCTGGTCCAGCGGCAGGTCCGCCGCTTCACCGTGCAGAGGATCGACGGCATAATGCTGCGAAGCGGGCTGCATCAGGTCGAGATAATAGCCGGCTGAGAGAATGCCCGAATAACCATCGCGGGCGGCCGCAGCGAGGGACTTCTCGCCGCGCCAGGATTGAATCAGGATGTTTTTCGGAAGATTGGGCTGCAGGATTTCGTCCCACCCGGCCATGCGCTTGCCGTGGTGCGCAAGAATCTTCTCCATCCGTTTGTTGAACATGGCCTGCAACGCGGCGGCATTGGCGATATGGTGAGCTTTCATGTACTCGCGGATATGCGGCTCGGTCGTCCACGCCCTGGCGCCGACCTCGTCGCCACCGATGTGAAAGTACTCGTCAGGGAACAGCTTCACCATCTCGCCGATGAAGCCGTCGAGGAATTTATAGGTCGATTCTTTGGTGGGATCGATGACGCCGGAGGGGTCGCCGAATTCATGCACGATGCTGAAAGGTCCGGGGCCGCTGGCGAGGCTGGGGTAACCGGGGAGCCAACTGGTGGAGTGGCCGGGGATGTCGAATTCGGGTACGATGCGGACGCCGCGATCGCGCGCATACGCGACCACAGCGCGGATTTCGGCCTGTGTGTAATACGAACCGTCCGAGCCATACTCCTGCAGGCGGGGAAACTTCCGGCTTTCGACGCGGAAGCCCTGATCGTCCGACAGGTGCCAGTGCAGCACGTTGAGCTTGACGGCGGCGAGGCCGTCGATGGTGCGCTCGATTTCGTCAACGGGAATGAAATGACGGGAGACGTCGAGCGAGAGTCCGCGCCATGGGAAGCGGGGTTGATCGCGGATGTCGAGATTGGGGACCGAGAACCCCGGTGGGGCGGAATGGTTTTGTTGGACCAATTGCAGGAAGGTTTCGAGGCCGCGCAACGCGCCTAAGGGTCCGTCGGCGGATAGTTGGATGTGATCGCCGGAGATCCGGAGGGAGTAAGTTTCGTCGTCTCCGAGCTTTTGGGGTTCCTTATGATCGCGTCTCTCGACGGCGATTTGCAGAGTGACGCGATTGGCGAGCGGCCGATCGATTCGCGTCGAGATCGGCAAACCCGTCTGGCGGGCCAAGCGTACAAGTGTGCGTTGAGCCGCGGCTTTGATTCGGGGATCGGTTGAGCCTGCGCCGGCCAGGGAAATCGTGAAGCCTGCGTTGATGTCAACCGATGCGGCATCCGTGCGGACGTTCGCCGGCCATGGCATGAGCGGCAGGGCCTGCGCGGACATACTGAAAGCCGCGCACACGTATAGGGCAGCGTGCACCAGAAACAGACACTGCGCGACTTTAGCCGGAGCCGTCATGTAATCCTTCAGCAACACCACGCAATACTCAGCGTATCGGATCGATAACAGTCCGACACTGGTCGCGTACCTCTGGTCGATCAATCGAACTCGCGGGACGTGCGCGATTTTGCAAGGTCAGGCCGCCATATTATTTTCGGGCTTTTGACTTCGGGGAGAAGAACCGGTGACAAGATCACCGGTGGTACATGGTTCGGTGGGCTTTTTGAGGCCCTTCGGTGGGGGGAGGTGGGTGAGGATGCGGTAGGAATCGGGGTCTGCGCCAAACGAAGCCGGGTCGAACTTATCCTGTTCTATTTCTTCGTCCGATTTGTGCCGGTCGCAGAATTCCTGGTCTTTGCGCGCGGTCTGGAGGCGCTCGAATTCCTCCTGGTACTTGAGCAGCTGGCGCGAGAGACGGTTTTCGTAGCGACCGAGAACGTCGAAGGTGTTGGCGTGCTCGATCCAGGCGCGGGTCTGGGCGGCCATGACTTCGATACGGTCGTCGTGATCGGCGTCGGTCTCGTTTTGCGTGAGGCCGAAGCTGAACATGTTGTTCTCAATGGCGGTGAGACGGTTGAGCCGGAAGTTGGTGTCGATGATCTTCTGGGCGATCTGGCGCTCGGGCTCGGACTTCGGGTTGAGATCCTCGAGCATGGACGTGGCCATGCGGTTGTAGGCTTCATACTCGGTTTCCTGAAGGATGAGGTGCTGACCCGACAAGTTGTGCGTCACGGCATTCATGCTCGACCGCTGCTTTCCGACTCGGCTCCTCGGACCCGTACTTTTCTGCGCGTTCGCCCAGTTGATTTCGTTGATCAGCTGCTTCGTTAAAGACATTGGATTCGTCTGCTCCTGGCAAGACAGTAGCAGCCGCTTTGGGGGCCGGGAGGCAAAGATCCTGTAAGTCGTTGATGGAGTTGAGGCGATAAATCCGCGCGGGCGGCGAACGCTTTTTTCTTCACGTATACTTAGTACCAGGAGAGCATAAGTGACTGCCGTCTTCGCCACGCAAATTGAGCTCGATGGCCGTGGTATCGCCTGGATTGGCGGGACGAAAGTGAAAGTCACCGAAGTGGTGCTCGACAAGATCGCCTACGGCTGGAGCCCGGAGGAGATCCATTTTCAACACCCGCATTTGTCATTGGCGCAAATCCATGCAGCATTGACGTACTACTACGAGAACCAGAGCCACCTGGACGCACAGATCCAGCGTGGCCTGGAAGAGTCTGACAAGCTCGCGTCCGACGTTTCCGATCCGGCCTTTCGGCGCAAGTTGATCGAGCTCAAGCAGCGTCCCTGAGCGTTGCATTTTACATGGACGAGCACGTGCCTCGTGCCGTCGCGGTGGCTTTGCGCCTGCGATCGATTGATATTCTGACAGCCCAGGAAGACGGCGCAGCGCAATTGGACGATGATCTCTTGTTGCAGCGGGCAACCGAACTTGGCCGTGTGCTCGTTTCGCAGGACGAAGATCTCCCGCGCGAAGGAACGCGACGATTACGCGAGGGCGAAGAGTTCCGCGGCGTTGTGTATGCGCATCAGCTCCGGGTCACGATCGGTCAAATGGTGGAGGACCTTGAACCGATCGCGACGGCAACATCCAGTGAGGAATGGCATGGAAGGATCGAATACTTGCCGATCGGATGAGCCCACCGGAAGGCCTTCAATCCGAAATGCCTTCCAGCCAAGGCACGTTTCACGCGTTCCGGATCGTGGGCGATCACGGTCAGCCAGGCGCGGGACGGCTGGTGCGGTTCACAGGGACTCCGTTCCCAATCGCGCAGGGTGACGAGCGGAATGCCGATACCGCTGCGCAAATTCCTCCTGCCTCAGGGCCCGGCGTACTGTTTTTGTGCGCGGCACCCGGCGCGCGGTGCGGAGTTGCTCGGGAGTCATCGGGCAGGCGTCCGGATCGGCCAGCGCGGCGGCGGTGACCTCTTCGTCGGTCATGGCGCGGAGTCGAGCCCAATCCGGAGCCTATTCGAACGGGTCGCGGCGAAGAAAGAGGGTCTTAAGCAGCTCCCGCCGCAAAATTCAGGCCCTTCCCTGCCCCTTGAATTGGCGCGCCGTTTTCCGTGCGTCCCGAGGAGCGCGCCGGAGGATTGGTAACTCGCAAGCTACATGGTCAGGGTTTTGGGGCGTGAAGAGGGGCCACGGCCAGCGCAAAAGCGCGCAGGAATCGAATGGCCATGATTTTCTTGAGTGTTCCCAAGGAGCACAGCGTGGCGCAGGGTCCCTTCCAAGCCATTGCGCCTCGACTTCCGATAACGGGCGTTTTGTAAAAAGCTCGGGCCGAGGGAGCCCCGCGCGGGGTTGGCGGATCGCATCCGCACATGATCCAACTTTGTCAAGAGAGTGCATAGCATAGCATGTACTCTCTTGAAATTGGCGATGGTTGGGGGGCATGATCGGAAATATGGCCACGATAAACCCAATGGATACTCCAACGCGTCACGGCGAAGACGGGCCCCTATGCCCGGACTGTGGCAGCCCCACGGTCGCACGAGCCCAACAGGGCACCGGCAAGCTCTATTTTGGATGCACCAATTTTAACGGCGGCTGTCGCTTCAACGGTTGCAGGGATATGAAGGTTGAGGTTTCGGGAGCTGCCGACTCAGGGAAGCGGGCCGCACCATAATGTCTGTATGCGTAAAGCCGGACTGCTCTTGTTTGTGTTCACTTCCCTTGTCCTTGCCCAGACGACAGGTAGAGGGACAATCACTGGAAGCCAGAGCCTTACTGGCTGGTCAGGGCGGCATTGGGAAGCGTTATCGTCCGGGGCGAAACTGTCCTACGTCTGGGGCATTCATGACGCTTTGGCATTTCTGCCAGTGGTAAGAGACAGCCGGGTTGATCAACGAGCGGCTCCGCTCTGGGCGGAAGGGTTCATGGTGCAAGACTACGTCAAGGAAATGGACGTGGTCTACGCGAACCGCGCCAACATTAATATCCCGCTGGGGGTTGCTTTTGGCTACTGTACGTTGAAGCTTCAGGGGCAGGCGACCGCGTCCCAACTTGAGCAACTGTTGAGGGACGACCGGAAAATATTCAACAGTGCGCCGTGAGAGCCCGCGAGGAAAGTCTCACAAATGGTAAGTTTTGACACGTTCACCGGAACCGCCAATTGCGGGGTTGACGTGTTTCAAATGTCAGGGTCAAAATGGGCGATCCTTCCGGTCTCCGATGCCGCTAATTCTCGCTCGGTCTTTCTACGTGGTAGATAACCAGTACTTCGACTGGACCTTTGGCCGATTGGAGCCTCAGCCCCAGTTGTTCCTGAATGACGGTGAATATCGACCCGCTGATGGCATCGGCAGAAGGCTCGTTTGCGACGGGCGCCAAGGTGGGTGGGAGTCCTGGAGTGCTCCGGTCTGGTGTCCACTCCACATGAACATCAAAGGCGCCCTTCAATCCAGTTTTATCGACCACAGTCCGCTGCAACGCGTTCGAGAGCGCAGTTGCGATCTGCTCCATGGATATGCCGTTTCCGCCAATACTACGTGGACTCATCGTCATATTGCCGCAAAAATTCGGTGGCGTCCGACCCGGCGCAGGCAGCCCGAATACGGAGCTTTGCGTCACGCAACTTCCGTCTTTGGATGTCTGCAGTTTTATGCCGCCCTTCGCCGCTGCCAATTCGTATACTGGCAGTTCCTTGGTCTCAGAGTGGAGCGCCAGATGAAATCAATCCTCCAGCAGCGCCTGGATCATTGGTTTCATTTGCTCCAGCTGGGTATCCGCTTGACTCAGGTCATCGTTGTGTCGGCGGCTCGGTGGGGCGGTCTCTGGGCGGTCCCCCCGGACCGTCCCGCATCTGGAAGCGGAGGCAGGGGCCTCCGCGCAGGCGAGGGCGCCCGCCCCACGAAACGCTGCACAACTCACCAACCTTGAGTCAAGCGGATGCCCAGCTTGCTCTAAAGTCGCGTTGCCGTCCCAGCAGCTGGAAATCCTTCACGTTCCAAGCCGGCTGAATCATAAATCGAAGCCAGACGTTTTCCGCGTTAAACCTGCCTGGCGAAGCTGCGCCGATCCTCATGTCGCGCGCTCCGCTGGTGTCAGGCTTGATCGAGGCCACGTCGAATTCGGCGCGCGGAACTGGCACGCTGGCCGCCTGAAAGGTGCGTTGAACGGAATTGGCTACACGTAAACCCTGCGTCACGGCCACGATCTCGATGGCCGGCGTTCGGCGCGATAAATGATGCGGAACGTGCCGACCGGCCAGAACGATACCGAATAAGAGGTCAGATCTTCACGGCGGTGCCCCATGCCCGGAGTCTGTCCAAGGGCTTCGAACGCGTCGAACAGTTTCGCGATCCAGCGGTCGGCGGCGTCGATGCTGTCAGCGGCGATGTATTCCCAAATATCGTCCAGATCGAAATCCGCATCAACGCTCAGGACATAGTCGCTCGCGATTGCGGCTTCCGGCGCTCGGCGGACTTGCGCCCCAACCGGGCACGGGCCGCGGCCGGGTCAATGGTCTCGCCGCGATCGAGGGAGGCGAGACGGCGGCCGAGTTCCCCGTTGAACTTCGCGAGTTGGGCGGCGCGGGCGGAGTCGTGTTCTTCCAGAAGCCGGAGGGCCTCGCGGACCACTTCACTCGCCGAGTTGTAGCGGCCCGATCCGACTTTGGCGCTGACGAATTTTTCCAGCTCGGGCGTGAGAGATACGTTCATGGAGAAACCTCCTTGCACCACGCTAGCGGCGATAGCGAAGATTGTCAATGTCTGTTAGGAACGGTTGCATGCGGTTGTGGCAGGAAAGAGCGCTTCCGGGCACGGACGCGGCTGAAGCCGCGTGTCCCGGCCGTTCACTTGGGCTTGTCCTCAAACTGAGCAAAAGGCCCGGCTGCGTATACGACTTTTCCGCCAACCAGGGTCAGCAGGGATTCGATGCCGCCGACTTCTTCAACTGGAACGGTCATGTAGTCTTTCGTGAGCACGGCGAGGTCGGCGAGTTTTCCGACTGCGAGCGAGCCTCGCTTATTCTCGTCGCGCGAGAACCAGGCACTGCCGAGCGTGTACAAGCGCAGAGCGTCCATCCGGCTCGGAGTCTCTTCCGGCCCGCGCAGCGCTATGCCACTGACCGTCTTGCCGTCGAGAAACCACTGAAGCGCAGTGAATGGACTGTAGGAAGCAACGCGGTGCGCGTCCGTTCCCGCGCCCACGGGCACGCCGATTTCCTTCGCCGTCACGACCGGCGGCTGGCGGCGGATGGCCGGCGTGTTCTGCAATTGCTCGCCGGCGAAGTAAAGCGAATCCTGCACGGTCCACCCCATTCCGAGCGCTTTCATGCGGCGCAGGCTCTCCGGCGACGCGTTATTCAAATGGGCGATCGACCAGCGCAGCCCGGTGATGGGTACTTCCTTGTTCACGCGCTCGAAGATGGTGAGAAGCTGATCGACCGATTCCTCGTTCGTCCAGTGCATCGTGATCGACATGCCGCGCTCGGCGGCCCAGCGGACGATTTCGTAATACTTCCGCTTATCCGCGTCGCTCGGTTTGTTGTTGTTATTCATGGCCCAGGTGATTCTTTCGCCGAGTCCGTTGAAGCGCAGCATGTCGTCGCCGAATCCCATGGGCAGCATTTGCGTGAGATCCTTCAACTCGGCGAATTCAGCGCCGGGCGGGTCGCCGCAGATGCTGTATGCCACGCGAACCGTCATCTGCCCTTCCCGCCATACTTTGAACACGGCCTGATAATCTTCGGGGCCTACGTTGTTTCCACCCGGATCGACCACGCCCGTGATGCCCAGGCGATTTAGTTCGCGGAAGAACTTCTTCGTGCCTTCCACCTGCTCTTCGAAATTCGGCTTGGGAAGTTTATCGAACAAGGCCACGATGGCGTTGTTGCCTCCGGTAATCCCTCCTGTCGGATTGCCGTTTGCGTCGCGATCCAGTTTTCCGCCCGCGGGAAGGTCGGAGTCAGTTGAAATGTTCAGGGCTTTGAGAGCGGCGGGAGTCATCATTACCCAGCCGTAGCCAAGCTGCACGTAGACGGGATTATTCGGGGCCGCGGCGAGAAGCTCCGCCTGGGTGGGACGCCGCTTTTCTTTAAATTGCAGGACATTCCAACCACCGGCGACGATGAGCCACGCGCCCGGTTTCATCGTTTGCGAGGCTTCATGAATTCTTCCGATTGCTTCGGCGAGCGACGATGCGCCGATCCAGTTCACTTCCGTACTGAAGCTCAGCGCGGCGCGGATGGCGTGCATGTGCGAATCGATCAGGCCGGGGATCACGGTGTGGCCTTTGAGGTCGACGACGTTTGATTTCGAGCTGGCAAGTTTGCGGATTTCGGCGGTGGTGCCGAGAGCGACGATGCGGCCATCGCGGATGGCAAGGGCCCCGCGCGTTGGGGATTGTTGGTCGACGGTCACGATGTTGCCGTTGATCAGCAGAGTGTCGGGACTTTGGGGCCAGGCGGGCGCCACGAGAAAAATCGTCAGACCTATGGCTGCCGCGATGAGTTTCTTCATGACGGGATCTCCCTCTTTCTCGAAGAGCCGCCTCGAAAGGCGGCTGCAGGCAGGAATGCCCGCCCCACATGCCGTTGTATCATTGCGGTTCGCTCCGTGACTTCCAATTCGCATCGATTTCTGCCACTGCTTCTCGTCCTGTTCATCGGCAGCGGCTGCTCGGCCCTGATCTACGAAGTGGTCTGGCTGCAGCTGCTGCAACTGGTGATCGGCTCGTCCGCCGCTTCCATAGCCGTGCTGCTGGGAACTTTCATGGGAGGAATGTGCCTCGGCAGCATCGCCCTTCCGCGCCTCATTTCCGCGCGGCGGCACCCGTTGCGGGTCTACGCGCTCCTCGAACTGGGCACCGGCGCATTTGGGTTCGCGGTGCTCTTCGGATTACCGTGGGTCGAGCACCTCTACACCGCCAGCATCGGCCATGGACTGCCCGGAATCCTGCTGCGCAGCGCAGCCTCCGCCATATGCCTGCTGCCCCCCACGCTGATGATGGGCGCGACCCTGCCGGCGATTTCACGCTGGATCGAAACCACGCCGCAAGCCGCTTCGTGGTGGGGATTTTTCTACGGCGGGAACATCGCCGGGGGCGTTTTCGGCTGCCTGCTGGCGGGATTTTATCTGCTCCGAATTCATGACATGGCGACCGCGAGTTATGTGGCCGCTCTTATCAACCTGGCGGTTGCGCTCGCCAGCCTGGCGCTCGCCCGATTCGTGACTTACGAAGCGCCATCCGCCGAAACGGAAACTGCCGAGAGGGCACCGGATTCCTGGCCGGTGTACTTCGCCATAGCGCTGTCAGGGTTGTGCGCATTGGGCGCCGAGGTCATCTGGACCCGTACACTCTCGCTCATGCTGGGGCCTACGGTCTACACGTTCTCGATCATCCTGGGCGTTTTTCTTACAGGGCTCGGGCTGGGGAGCAGCGGCGGATCGGGGCTGGCTCGGAGTAATTCCAGACCGCGTTTCATGCTGGCTATGTGCCAGCTGTTACAGGTCCTCGCCATCGCGTTTGCGGCGTACATGCTGGCCGACTTTCTCCCTTACTGGCGCGGCAACGTGGATTCTCCCGTGACTCCGTGGCGCGGTTTCCTCAACGATCTGGCGCGCTGCGCCATTGCAATTCTTCCATCCACCATCCTGTGGGGCGCGAGTTTTCCGCTGGCGCTGGCGAGTGTCGCGGCTTCGAGCAAGCGAGACCCCGGCAGACTGGTCGGCGAAGTTTACGGAGCCAACACCATCGGCGCAATCCTGGGTTCGCTCGGATTCAGCCTGATCCTGATTCCACGCGCGGGAACGCAGCATTCCGAGCAGCTGCTGATCGCGCTCTCGGTGCTCGCGGCCATAGTAATCCAGCGGCTTTCCCTGAAAACGGCGGGAGCAGTGCTGGCGGCGGGTCTCGTCATATGGAGCGTCCCCGCGATCCCCTGGCAACTGATCGCCTTTGGACGCCGTCTGGCAACAACCACCGGCAGCTGGACTCCTCTCTACATCGCGGAAGGAATGAACTCTTCGGTCGCCTACACGAAGTATGAAAACGTCACCACTTACTTCCATGTCAGCGGCAAGACGGAAGCTTCCGCGGAACCGCAGGATATGCGGCTGCAGCGATTGCTGGGCCATCTTCCCGCTCTGCTGCATGCCGATCCTAAGTCCGTGCTGGTGGTGGGATGCGGCGCGGGGGTGACGGCTGGGACCTTCGTCGTCCATCCGGAAGTGGAGCGGATTACGATAGTCGAAATCGAGCCGCTGATCCCGCCGGCGTCGGCGCGATACTTCAGCCGTGAGAACCACAACGTCATGCACGACCGGCGGACCAGGATCGTCTACGACGACGCGCGGCATTACATCCTGACATCGCCCGGGAAATTCGACATCATCACGTCCGACCCGATACATCCCTGGGTCAAGGGAATCGCGCCGCTGTATTCCACCGAATACTTCGATCTGGTGAAACAGCATCTGAATCCGGGCGGTTTCGTTACCCAGTGGGTGCCTCTTTACGAGAGCAATGTGGAAACGGTTCAAAGCGAGATTGCGACGTTTTTCGAGGCCTTCCCCAATGGCACGGTCTGGGGCAATCTCAACACGGACGGCCAGGGTTACGATGTTGTCCTCTTAGGGCAAGCGGAGAAGCTCAGGATCAACGCCGACGAACTGCAGCAGCGTTTGGATCGTCCCGAGTACAAGCCTGTGGCCGCGTCGCTTAATGAAGTGGGGTATAAATCCGCGGTGGATCTGCTTTCCACTTATGCGGTTCAGGCATCCGATTTGCGGTTGTGGCTGCGGCGCGCGCAGATCAACACGGACCGGAACCTGAGGCTTCAATACCTCGCCGGTTTGGGACTGAACCAGTACCTGGCCCCGATAATCTACCAGCAAATACTGCAGTATGGTTCGCTTTCGCCGGATATATTCACGGGGTCGGCGGAACGCCTGCGGTCCCTGCGAAACGGCATGGCAGCGCAGCGCTACTGATATATTAGGGTCCCATGATACGTATCGGAATGTTGACGCTGTGCGTGGCTTGCGCGGTCTCAGGCCAGGAAGTCGCCGGAGTGGGCAACTTCAGCCACATCGTGTCAAACCTCGATAAATCGATCGAGTTCTATCGTGACGTGCTCGGGCTGGAATTAACGGCGCCGCCGGCTCCTTTTTCGCCGAACCCCGCCATCATGAAGTTGGGTAACACGATCGGAGCGCAATCCCATATCGCGGTCATGAAAATCCCCGGCGCGGGGATAGGGCTGGAGCTGATCGACTATAAAGATATCGACCGGAAGCCCGCTCACCCGCGATTTCAGGACCCGGGCGCGGGCAATCTCGCGATCCTCGTGAAAGATATCGATGCCGTCGCCGCCCGTCTGAAGAAAGCAGGCGCGGACGTGCTTACCGCGGCGGGCGTCCCGGTGGATATCCAGGGCAGAGAAAAAGGCTTCTTCGTGCAGGATCCCGACGGCTTCATTGTGGAGGTGACGCAACTCACTCCCCTGCCCGCGGAGGCTGCGAAGACGACCGGCAACCTGTTCGGCGCCAGTGTCGAGGTCACGGTTGCGGACACCGACCAGACCGTGAAGTTCTATCGCGACCTGCTGGGATTTCAGCTGCGCGTTAACGACTCATTCAACGGGAACAAACTGATGGCCGACACGGCGGGCACTCCCGGCGCGCAGTTCCGGCAGAGTTCGGGGCAGATTCCGGGCACGACGGTCCGGATCACCTTCATCGAATTCAAAGGGATTGACCGCAAGCCGCTGCGGACGCGCGTGCAGGACCCCGGCACGGCAATCCTTCAATTACGCGTTCATGACGTGGATGGCGCGGTGAAGAAGCTTAAGGCCGGCGGCGCCGAGGTCATATCGACAGGCGGCGAACCGGTGACTCTGGGAACCCGGCGGCTCGCCATGGTGCGCGACCCAAACAATCTGTTTCTGGAGTTACTGCCCGCGCCATAACCAGGAGAGTGAATCACATGATCGCCATCGACAGAAGACAGTTCAATTCCTTAGCGCTCCTTCTCGCCGCTCAAGGTAAGAGGGTTTTCGCCGCCGCCGGTCTTGCCGCCCCCAATCTCGATGCAACCCTGCGCGGCAGCATGACGCGAAGAAAGATCCCATGTGTGGTCGCGATGGTGGCGGCGCCGGATAAGATCACTTACACCGGTGCGTTCGGCAAACGCGACTCCGCCTCGGGCGTCGACGTCAAACCGGACTCCATCTTCGCCATCGCTTCCATGACCAAGGCGATTACCTCCGCGGCGGCGATGCAGCTGGTCGAGCAGGGTAAGGTCAACCTGCACGAGCCTGTGTCGAAGTTTCTTCCGGAATTGGGCAAGCTCGATGTGATGACAGGTTTCGATGCCGCCGGGAAGCCGATCCTGCGGTCCGCCACCAAACCCGTGACGCTGCATCATCTTCTGACGCACACCTCCGGGTTCGCCTACGACACCTGGGACGAGAGCATGCTGAAATACAACATGCGGCACGGAGGTCCGGCCGCAGGAACCGTCGCCCCGCTCACGCCATTGATATTCGAACCGGGCACGCGCTGGCAATACGGGACCAGCGCCGATTGGACCGGGCGGCTGGTGGAAGCGGTGAGCGGGCTCACGCTGGAACAATATTTCCAGCGCAATATTCTGCAGCCGCTCGGCATGAAAGACACGACTTTCATTTTTCCAGCCGAAAAGTTCGACCGCCTCGTCAGTTCCAGCCGCCGCCAACCCGACGGGTCGTTGAAGGAAGATTCGCGGACCATGCCCGTGCCGCCCAAAGCTTTCAATGGCGGCGGAGGCCTGTTCTCAACCGCGCCCGACTATGTGCTGTTCATGCAGATGATTCTGAAGCACGGCCGCGGCGCGAACAACGCGCAGATCCTGCAGCCCAAGACCGTAGCGATGATGACGACCAATCAGATCGGCGAGGTGAGCGCCGGGAAGCTGAAGACGTTCCGGCCCACGATCTCGAGCGACGTCGATTTTCACCCCGGAGTCACCGACGGGTTCACCTACGGATTCCTGATCAACAAGACTGCCTACCAGGGGGGCCGATCCGCCGGCAGCCTGGCTTGGGCGGGGGTCGAGAATACGTTCTACTGGATCGATCCGAAGCGCTCGCTGTGCGCCGTGGTCATGATGCAGTTCTTCCCGTTTGTCGACACGCAGGCGGTTGGCCTGCTGGGCGATTTCGAGAAAGCCGTCTACGCGGGTTAGCCGGGCGCGTCGCACGCCGCCGGCTCCCGCGAGGCGATTTCTCGGCGTTTCCCGATTACGAAAATCCCGGAAGGATTCAAAGCCGTCGAACGTCCAGTCTCAGGAAGAGCGTATCTGGCCGGATGGTGCTGGAAGACACCGAACAAGAACTGATCGAAAGATGTCAACGCGGCGATCCCGAAGCCTTTCGCGGGCTCTTCGAGAAGCATAAGGACATGGTGTACTCGGTGGCGCTGCGGTACTGCGGCGACACAGCCATCGCGCAGGACATCGCACAGGACACGTTCCTGAAGCTCTTTTCGACGATCGCGAGTTTCCGGGGCGATTCCACTTTCGACGCGTGGCTTTATCGCATGGTGGTGAACAGCTGCTTCGATCAGAAACGGAGAGCGCGCCGCCTGACACCTCTGCTGGACGAAGTCCTCGCCGCGCTTCGAACGCCGGATGTAAGCGTTCTGGACGAGGTTCTGCGATCCGAAATGAGTACGCACGTGAGAGATGTAGTAGAGAGCCTCGCGCCCGACCAGCGGATGGTAATCGTTCTGCGGTACACGCAGGGCTTGTCATACGACGAGATCGCCGAAATCCTGGGATGCGCTTCGGGAACCATCGCGTCGAGGCTGAATCGGGCGCATAAGGTCCTGCAGCGGCGGCTTTCACGACTGGCGGGAGCAACGAGGAAGAAACAATGACTGATTTGTGGCTGGAAAAGGAATTGGCTCGCCAACTGGCTCCGGTGACCGCGCCGGAAATGTTATGGGACCGAATCAACCAGCGGCAGCCGAGGGCGCGGCGTGGCATCTCTTTCGAACGGGCATTTTGGCCGGTGGCGGCTGCGATGGCGCTGCTGGCTCTCGCCGGTGTTCTGCGCACTGTGGGCGCCGATCGCGATGCGGAAAGATTAGCGGAGCAGGAACTGGCTGCCGCGGCGGCGACTTCGCGAGGATTCGACTTTCGCTCGGAAAGCTTTGAGGACACCCGGAAATGGGTGAAGGCGGAGGCGAACATCGATATCGACCTGCCCTCGGGACAGCCGGCGGCGGATGGCAGCGCCGTGCGTTTGCTGGGGGCGCGGCTGATTCAGCTCCGCGGATTGCCGGTCGCCGCGATCGATTACAACGTTGGTGACGGGGTGGCAACGCTGTTTGTGTCCGGCAAGCGCGCCGGTCCGACCGGGAATACGGAGGCTTCGAGGCACTTGTTTTCGCGCACAAAATCCGCCGGAGACGAGCGGTTCGTTTCATGGAACATGCGAAACGAAACTTACACGATCGCCTTCCCGGGAGCGAAGAATTTCCATGGCTCATGCCTGCTTTGCCACGCAACTACTCCGGGCTAAAAGGGCTACTCGGCCGGCTCCCGATACGTTCCGTGCTTCTTAGCCACCTCGATCAGCGTGGGATAAAACTGGACGAAGGTGGTATCCGTGGCCGCGTTCTTTTCATGGCAGGTGTAGCAGACGGCCGTCCCTGGGAAGGCCTTACCGCTGCGCGCACCGGGCCGAATAGAGTAAAACATCCAGCCGCCTTTGCTCGAATCCTTCACATGCGCTTCGAAGCCCGTCATTTCGGTTTGAAACTTACCTTCTTTGTTGGACGCATTGCTGCCGGAAGCACGATTTTCGATCACCAGCACTGTCTTGTCGGGCCAAGTTCCCGTTTTTAAGAACGCCTGATACGCGGCCGGGTTTACAAATACGTTGTCGAATACGGGGTGAGCGTTGGGCTCGTTCGAGTACGTCATCCCAATCCCCGACGACAGGAAGACCCACTGGCGGTAATCCGGCGGCAACACCAGTTCGCCCTCCGCGGTGTATTTTTGCGCCGCGGAGGCGGCAGCCAGGAGCAATCCCAGCAGGACTACCTTCTTCATGTGTCTTGCCGGAGACCAGGCGATTCTGAATGGCATGGCTCCCAGTATGTCAAACGACGACCAGGGCGCGCGTCGATTCCGAAACGTGAACAGCGGCTTAGTTGGAAATGCCATAGGCAGCCACCAGGCGGCGCACTCCTGTAATCATGTCGATCCTTCCGTCCAGGTATGGCTTCCAGTCCGCATCGAGAATTTCAGGCACGCCCTGCCATGCGCGCTCATAAAGACCATTCTTCATGGCATATGGCGTGTAGCCGTCCAAATGCCGGCGGACCACTTCGCCGGTTGTATAGAAGAGCACTGCATGCCAGAAGTCGCGGCGAGGGAAGAGCTTGTTCCGCGCCCTGGCTTCGCTCGCCAGAGTGTTCCTGAGCCTGGCGACAAGGGCATGCGACGCTTCATGGAACAGGATTTCGAGTGCGGCGTCCGCCTGATTGCCCGGGTTGACGCTGGAAACGGTGATATGCGCCGGACCGAGGGTCGTATACGCTCCCGCATAGCTCGCGTATTCCGCAACGTCCGTTCGGATGGGAGTTGACGGCCAGTCAGTGGCATATACGGTCGCGAGTTCCTTTTCGAGGACATCGACTACCGGGCCGCACGGGGGCTGGAGAAGACCGTCATTCGCGGACTGGCGAAGGATTCGCAGTGGGTGCAAAATCACGAGAATCTTTTCGTGCTCGGGCCGACCGGCGTGGGAAAGAGTTTCATCGCCTGCGCACTGGCGCAGAAGGCATGCCGCGACGGGTACTCGGCGTTCTACACGCGGGCAGCGGCGCTGTTCCGCGATCTGGCGCTGGCCCGCGCCGACGGAAGCTTCCGCAATCTGCTCGGGCGACTGAGCCGGATCGATGTGCTCGTAATCGACGACTGGGCTATGGCGCCCCTGTCGGAACCAGAACGCCGTGACTTCTGGGAGATTTGCGAGGACCGCTATCAGGTCCGCTCGCTGGTTCTAACGTCGCAGTTACCAGTAACTCGCTGGCACGAACAGATCGGCGATCCGACTGTGGCCGACGGTATTCTCGACCGGCTGGTTCACAACGCCCACCGTATCGAGATGCGGGGCGATTCGATGAGGAAGAATCGCGGGAAGCCGAACGCATAGTAGCCCATGGGTGATAGAGGCTCCCACGCGGGCCTATATCTCCCGCGCGGATTGTTTCACCTCAAGCGCAAAGCGAACGGCGTCCTCATTTAGGATCTGGTCCAGGATAGTGTGCCGGTGCCCTTTCGCTGTGATATAAACACGCCCGAGCCCACTCCACGCCGTAGACGCCGATACGTCCGTAAGCTCGTCGGCGTTCCGATAACGTCTCCGCGTCCACCATTTGGTGTTGCGGGTCCACGTAATTCTCCCGGCACCCACAGTGACAACCTGTTCGGCAAACTGCCTTTCGAATATCCAGCGGAATACAAGAAAAAACGGCGCGCCAAATAGCAATGCGGCCGAAGCCTTCCAAAGAAAGTCTACCGGCGAAGTGACGCGAAGCATGGGAAGGAAAAAAAGAACGGAGAAACCATAAGCCATTGGAAGAAAGATGATGGCCAGCACAACCCCATCGGCCAGGCCCTTTGGCGGCGACACTGTGATCTTGAGGTTGCGCCCTTCGCGTTGAACAACGCCCTTGCTCCACCTTTGAAGCTGAAACATTTTGCTCCCGGAAAAACAATTTTCCCACGGATTGAGAACTACCTGACAAACCACTACCGAGCGCTGGTCGCGCTCGGGGGTTACTTCGTGCTGAGGCGGGGCAAGGGACGGCTGCCCCTTGCCCCACACCCCCATCCTCGCTACGACCATCCCGCCTCCGCTTCGCTCCGGACAGATTCCACTTGACGATTCCGATCAGTCTTGGCAACATCGAAGTGCCAGCGTCGCTTCCCTCCGGCGCCTGATCGGTTTCCTTCCGGAACCGTGATCGGCTTCCCTCCGGAATGACTGATCGCCTTCAGCGGAATCCTCAATTTACCGCGGAACGGTCCGGGAGGGCTTCGCGGGATCATCCTCCGCTTCGCGAACTGCCGGTGTATTTGCCGGATCGGTTTGGCGGTTGAGGTCGTCGGAGAGGATTACCGCCTCAGCGAGATCGCGCATCGAGCGCCGGAGCCTGCGGCTCTGGTTGCGAAGGCGAAGGTAAGCTTCCTCTTCCGTGAAGCTGTGTTTGTACTGGAGAATTCCCTTGGCGCGATCGACAAGCTTGCGGGCTTCGAGGACGCGCTTCATTTCCAGCGTCTCCGCCATGAGACGCGCGTTCTGAATCGCTATCGCGGCCTGACCCGCGACCACTTTGACGAAGCCGACCTCGACGTCGCTGAAGACCCGTTCGTCACTGGTGTAGATGTTGATCGAGCCGATGACTCTGCCTTGCGAGATCAGCGGCGCGGCCAGCAGCGACGACAGTCCCGATTTGCGGGCGAGTTCGGGATAACGATAGCGTTTGTCGTTTTGAATATTCCGAATAATGGCCGGATTGCCGTGACGGATGACATGCTCCATCAGCGATCCTTCCACGAGTATGGGCGTCCGGCTCAAATAATCGGGAGCGGAGCAGCACGCCGCACTGACGGTCAGCTCTTTCGTAACGGCGTCGACAAGCAGGATGGAACAGACCGCGGAATCGAGCGTCTCGGCCAGCATTTCGGAAATTGCCTGGAGTATCCGTTCGATGTACCTGCCGCCGGAAATAGCCTGGGCAACCGCGGCGAGGGTTCCCATGCGGCGGACAGCGCTTTGCGATCGCTCGGCGAGCCGCGCCCTGGCGATTACGCCGCGCATCTGTTCGCCGATGAAAGTGACCAGAGCCACCTCGTCGCTGGAGTGCTCGTGGGCTTCTTTGTGATGCACATTGATCACCCCGACAATCTCGCCGCCGTTAATCATGGGCACGGAGAGAAAGGCCTGGTAGGTGTCTTCCTGCAGCGAACCAAAGGCTTTGAAGCGCGTGTCCGAAGAGGCATTGCGCGCCAGCGCAATGACCGACTTATGGGACGCAACCCAACCCGTGATTCCTTCGCCCACTTTCATTCGCACCCTGCCGATCTCCTCGTCGTGCGGAAGTTGAGATGCGCGCAGAACCATTTCGTTGGTCGCGTGGTCGATCAGGTAGACGAGGGTTGCATCCGCATGAGTCACGTTCACCGTCAGCGTCACCACTTGCTGGAGAATGGACTGGATATCCAGATCCGAACTTACGATGCTGCTGATACGGTGAAGCAGTTCCAACCGTGTGTTTGTGGTTTCGGCAGTTTGAACCATATTATCGTTCATCGATTCCAGTTATCGGCCTGATAACGAATATTAGTAACCTGCCGTAAAATACTTAGTTAGTGTTGCAACCGTCAATTGCCGATCCATTTGTCTGTTGTCGCCCAAGGGCGCGTACCGGAAAGAGCAGCCTGCGGAAAAGCCTGGCTGGGAGAAACTATAGGTCAGGCGGGAATAGTTAGTCAATTGAAGCGGCAGGCTGAAATTTACACGGGACAGCCGTAATTCGTTTAAAGAACGTCACTTGGAACATCCGGTTACCGTAACCAGTTACTGTTCAGGGCCGTAAAATCGGAAACAGCAGGCGAAAAGGCCTGTTCACCCGGCCATCAGAGGAGTTTCATTCGACGGAGGAGACCGGCGAAGCGCGCATCGGAGCGGAGGGGTGCGTAAGGTGAATCGTATTGCAGGAGCAGGTCGAGATCCCTCTGCTCTACGGCCTTATCCAACCAATGAAACGCACGATCCTTGTCTCCCAAGCCGATGTAGACCTGGGCAATCGCGAGTGCGGGGAAGGGACCGCGCCGATCCTGCTCGATGAAATCGTTAAGAATCCGGCGAGCCTCGGGGGCTTTTCCCATCACGCCATATCCCCAACCGAGGAGGGCCATCCGGCGCGGGCCGGTCATCAGTCTGCTGGCGGCCTGCAACTCGGCTACGGCTTCCGGGTACATTCCTTTGAGAACATAAGCAACGCCAAGACCCTGGTGCGCCAGGCCGAAAGCCGGCTCGAGACGAAGGGCGTTTTGGAACTGGTCGATGGCCTCGTCGTAGCGTCCGGTAACGGACAGGTAACCGGCAATGGATTGGACCGCGTAGGGGGAAGCCGGGTCTACTTCGGCGGCAATTCGGCGTTGGGTGATAACTTCATTCACGCGTCCAACCAGGGCGAGGTATTTGGCATACCATAGATGCCCGACAGAGTCGGAAGGACTGAGTTTGAGTCCTCTTTCGAACTCTTTCTCCGCGGTACGCCAGTCGTAGTCGTATTCGGCGGCAACCGCGAGATCGATATGGGCCTCGCCGAGGTTGCCGTCAAGCTGAAGGGCTTTCGAAGCCGCGGCCTTTATTTTCG
>Ga0181521_10003286_pt1 | contig 19081 bp, 19 predicted proteins | sample PEATcosm2014_Bin_32_FD_119764 | JGI IMG/M metagenome (GOLD analysis project Ga0181521, IMG submission 119764) | Peatland microbial communities from MTU Mesocosm Facility, Houghton, MI, USA - PEATcosm2014_Bin02_60_metaG | ecosystem: Environmental > Terrestrial > Soil > Wetlands > Peat | place... | reverse complement strand
GGGGTGCAGGATCTCGATCAGCGCCACGCGCATGATGCTGCGCTCCAGCGGCTGGATGCGCTGCACCGACCAGCCGTGGGCGTGACGGTCGATCACCTCGTCGAGCTCCTCCGCGCGATCGGCTGCGGCGTGCGCGAGCGCGCGCGCGAACAGCGAGGCGTCCGGTTTCAGCGTCTCTGCCAGCGGGCGGCCCGTGAGGTCGTGCTGGTAGAGCGCGATAACTGCCTCCCGGCGCTGATCGGAGCGTCGCATTCAGGCCCGCGCGACGTAGTCGCCGGAGCGCGTGTCCACCTTGATGCGCTGCCCCGGCTCGACGAACAGCGGCACCTGGATGACCGCGCCGGTCTCCAGCGTCGCCGGCTTGGTGCCGCCGCCGGACACCGAGTCCCCGCGCAGCCCCGGGTCCGTCTGGCTGACCTCGAGCTCGACCGAGCTCGGCAGCTGCACGTCGCCCGGCTGATCGTCGATGAACAGCACGTCGACCTCGCTGCTCGGCGTGATCCAGCGCAGCGCGTCCCGCACCGCCCGCTCGGGGATCGCGATCTGTTCGAAGGACTCCGTGTCCATGAAGTGCGCGTCGCTGCCGTCCGCGTACAGGAACTGCATCGTCCTCGACTCCGTGCGCACCGAGCGGAACTTCTCCCCCGCCCTGAACGTCCTGTCGATCACGTTGCCGTCCGAGGCCCGGCGCAGCTTCGTGCGCACGAACGCCCCGCCCTTGCCCGGCTTGACGTGCTGGAACTCGAGGATCTTGAAGACGGTGCCGTCCACCTCGATGTGGTTTCCGTTTTTGAATTGGTTTGTTGACAGAGCCATCAGAAGCCTGTTCTGTAGCCAAATTTGGATGTGGTTGCCGGTTGCGCGAAGCTCGATCGCGGCCGGATCACGATAGCGCCCGACCGGACGAGATACGGCGGCAGCAAAACGCCATCGATACGACTCGTGCCAGCTAGCTGCTCATGCTACAGTATGCTCATGCCTCTAGAGCATCGATTGCAACTCTTGATCGACGATGAGCGCCACCAGCGGATTGTGCGCGCGGCGCGCGAGCAGGGCGTGTCGGTTGCGACCGTCGTGCGTGAAGCGATCGACCGCGGTCTCGGCGCCCCCTCCGCCCGCCGCCGAGCCGCCGGGCGACGCGTTCTGGATGCCCCGGACATGCCTGTGCCTGATCCGGCGGAGCTGCGCGCCGATCTGGAGGCATTGCGCGCGCGTCGCACATGATCATCCTCGACACGACGGTACTCGTATACGCCAAGGGCAGCGCTCACCCCTTTCGCGAGCCCTGCCGGCGACTGATCGATGCGATCGCGGACGGCCGGCTTGAAGCGGCCACCACGGTCGAGGTCATCCAGGAGTTCGTTCATGTGCGCGCCCAACGCCGCGAACGCAGCGACGCTGCAACCCTCGGATGCGACTACATCGACTTGCTTGCGCCGCTGCTCGCAGTCACAGATGAGCACCTGCGCCGTGGGCTATCGCTATTCGAGAGCAACGAATGCCTCGGGGCGTTCGACGCCGTGCTGGCCGCAACCGCGATGGACGTCGACGCCAGCGCGCTGGTGTCTGCCGACGGCGCGTTCGCCGAGATCGCCGGGCTCCCTCACGTCCTCCCCGACGACGATGGCGTCGAGAAACTCATCAAAGGCTGACACCGGCCCGCCGCAGTGGCGAGTCCGTTCTGCACACCTTTTTGAATTGGTTTGTTGAGATCGCCATTTTGCCCTGCAAATCGCCAGTTTTGAAGTTTTGAAGTTTTCGAGTTTTGGTTCGGACGGAGCCGCAGCCCATCACGCGGAGGGATCGTCTATCCAGAGCGTGCGTACGCCCAGCAGCTCGCCGAGACGCTCGAAGTGATGATCGTAGTGCAGTACGTCCAGCCCTGACGCTTGTGCCGCGACGGCGACGGTGAGGTCGGTCAGAGGCAGGCGGTGGGCTCCATGAGAGCCTTCGTCCGCCAACTCGCGCATCGCCGAGAGCACATCTCGCTGCACGGCGCGATCGACCGCGATCTCCCGCAAACCCACCAGCGTCCGATCGACTGAGGCGATTCGCTCCGGGTTTGGGGCATCAAAGGTCAGCTCGTAGCGCACGGGCCAGCACCAGGCGAGCTCGCCACGCTCGGCGGCGGCGAAAAGCAGCTCCCGCGCGCGTGGAACCCGGCGCGCGAGCATCCAAGCAGAGGTGTCGGCGAGCACCGCGCCCCGTCCGTCCCACAGATCGACGCTCACACGCTGCTCGGAGGTGAGTTGAGCCGATCGATATCCGCCAGATCGAGATCGAACCCGTCCCGGTCCATCGCGGCGAACAGCGCCTCGATCGCCTCACGACGGCTGCGCCCCGCCTGCAGCTCGACCTCGGCCCCCTCCACCGCAAGCCTCCGCACGAGCGACGCATCGGCCTCCCGCGTGCCCGTCACTGCGCGCACGCGCTCCAACGCCTCTCCGAGCTCAGGGTCCGCCGTGACGGCGATTCGTGGGTGCTTGCTCGGCATCGCACCCCATAGTGTAGCTCGTAGGGGTTACTCCGGGGCGCCCGATCGGCAACGCCGGACATACGAATATTTGGATTCAGCTCTCAACGCCTGGCGGGTGGCTGCCGAACAGGCCGGCATGGACCTATTGATCAGCTACATCCTGGGCGCGGCGAGCGCGGCATTCCTGATCATGATCGTGATGCGGCGCCAATCCAGCAGCGATCCGACGCTCGTCGACTCGCTCGGCGAGCTGCGGGGTTTGCTTACCGGCGTCAGTCGTCAACAAGAGAAGCTCGTCACCGAGGCCACGCAGTGGAACCAGCTGCTCGGCCATGCAGGCGACCGCGGCCATTGGGGAGAGCTGACGCTGCAGAATCTCGTCGAGGCTGCGGGCCTGCGAGAGCACGTGGACTTCGATTTGCAGGTCACTGTGTCGGATGGGGAGCAGAAAGGCCGACCCGATCTCGTTCTCCACCTGCCCACCGGCGGCTCTGTGCCCGTGGACAGCAAGGCGAGCTGGAGCGCCTACCAGGACAGCCTGGGAGCGGAAGATCCGAGCGTCCGCGAGGAGTTGCTCAGCAGACACGCTCGCAACGTTCGTACGTGCGTTCAGACGCTCTCCCAGAAGGCGTACTGGTCCCAGTTCGCGTGTGCACCCGAGATGGTCGTCCTGTTCATGCCATCGGAGGCTGCGTTCGCAGCGGCAGCGGCGCAAGATCCCGATCTGCTGGCCTACGCCATACGACAGCGCGTGGCTATCACAACGCCGAGTACTCTGTTCGCACTGCTGCAGGTGGTCGCCGTCGGCTGGCACCAAGCCGCGCTATCCAAGAATACGGACGAAATCCGCGAACTGGGCAGTCATCTCATCAAGCGCATTGCCGGCGTCACCGAGCAGCTGGCGAAGGCTTCCCGAGGTCTCGACTCAGCTGTTCGCGCCCACAATGAGGTCGTTGGCTGCTTCGAGGGCAAGCTGCTCAACACTGCACGCCGGATGGGCGATCTAGGCGTGGCGGGCGGGACTGAACTAGCATCACCACAGCCAGCAGCCGTAAGCGTGCGGATGCCTCACGGAGGCAACAACGGCGATACGTTCTCCACACCTTCTTGAATTGGTTGGTGCTTATGGCCACGGCCCATCAGGGTAGCGGTAGCTCGCCCGAGACAACCGGCTCTGCAACGCGGCGCTGGCGAAAAGGGTCGGACGCTACGCGATCGGCCTACGCGGCCGCGGCCAGGCTCGCGAGGTCGATCCCGATCACCTTCAACCGCCGATTCAGCGCGTTGAACGCGAACGTGTTGGTCTCCTCCATCGAGTAGTCGAGGATCGAGTAGCTCTCGGGGTCTTCGCCGGCGGGGACGAGCACGGCCGCGGCCAGCGGGATCAGCTCGGCGGTCCGCGCGGCGATGCGCTGCCTGAGCGCCGGATCTTTGGCCTTCTCGCGCAGGAACCACGTGCCGTAGGCGACGTGGCGGTGCTCGTCCTGGGAGATCAGCTTGAAGCCCTCGACCCACCCGGGGAGGATGCCGTTGCGCTCCATGTAGTCGGTCAGGAACCACTGGCCGGTGAGCGCGAGCGTGCCCTCGATGATCATGTGGTAGAGCGTCACGAAGTCGACCTTCGCCTCGATGTCGCGCGGGTTCTGGACCAGGCGCCTGCCCCAGTCGACGAGCACCCCGTCGAACATCTCGATGAACGCCGGGTTGAGGTCGCCCCGCGCCTGGCGCAGGCGGTCCTCGAAGGTGCCGTCAATGCCGAGCACCTGCTCGTAGAAGCGGTTGAAGTGCTGCGCGTGACGAGCCTCGTCGACCTGCTGGGTCGTCAGGAACGCCTCCTCGCCCTGGCTCTCGTACGCCATCACCAGCCCCGAGAACTGCGTGGTGACACGCTCCTCGCCGATGAAGAAGCTCGACAGGTTCCACGCGAGCCGCCGGCGCAGGTCCTCGTCCATCGCCTCCCAGTCGCGCCGGTCCTGGGTGAGGTCGATCGTGTGCGACTGCCAGTTCTGGCGCTCCCACAGCTCATACAGCTGCTGCGGCGTCATCAGCGTCACCGACGACAGCTTCGACTCGTCGGAGATGGTGCCGACATCCCCCTGACTGGTCAGATCTAGAAGCGAGGGCATGACGTTCCGAGACCTCCTGGATGCCGGATGCGGGATGGGTGCGGCTTGCGGCGACGAACATACTCGCTCTCGGACGCTCAAGCCCGCCCGCGTGTACGCCGATGCCAACCCATGCGCCAACGCCTGCGCGAGAATGCCCTGTGCGCGCTCGTCGCGGCCGGCGGCTGCGCGGCGATGGCGTGGCTGGGCCTGTACGGCTTCGGGTGGGGCGACTACGACACCGAGGCGCGGCCGGCGCTCGAAGCGCTCACACACGGACACGTCCTCAGCTTCCTGCGCCTCGCACCCGCCTACGGCGGCTCGCTGGTCGAGCGCGCGCCGTTCGCGCTGCTGCCGGGGCTGTGGGGCGGGGGATCGCTCGCCGTCTACCGCACGGTCGCGCTGCCGTGCCTACTGGCCGCGGCCGCGCTGGGGGTGTGGCTCGTGTCGCGCATGCGCTCGCAGGGGCGCTCGACGCTCGCGCGCGCGCTCGCGCTGGGCGTGTGCGTTGCCAACCCGATCACCCTGCGCGCGCTGGAAATCGGACATCCGGAGGAGCTGCTCGGCGGCTGCATGTGCGTCGCCGCCGCGCTGCTCGCCGCCCGCTCCGCGACCGGCCGCGATCGCTCGCTGCTGGCGGGGGTCCTCCTGGGGCTGGCGATCGCCAACAAGGACTGGGCGCTCGTGGCCGTCGGACCGGTTCTGCTGGCGCTGCCCCCGGGACGCAGAAAACGATGCCTGCTCGCAGCGGGCGCAACCGTCGGGGTGGTGATCGCACCGCTCGCGCTCGTCGGCTCGGGGAGCTTCGTGTCGAACACCGCCGCAGCCGCCGCGCCCGCGGCGAGCGTCATCTTCAAGCCGTGGCAGCTGTGGTGGTTCTTCGGCCACCACTCCGCGCTCGCGCTCGGACCGTCGGGCCAGCCCCAGCCCGGCTACCGGGTCGGGCCCGCGTGGGCGGGCGCCGTCAGCCATCCGCTGGTCCTCGCGAGCGCGCTGGCGCTCGCCGCCGCGCTGTGGGCGCGAAGCCGTCGGGCGGCGCTCGGCGAACAGCAGGCGCTGCTGGCGCTGGCGCTCGTGCTCCTGCTCCGGTGCCTGCTCGACACCTGGGACGAAAGCTATTACCTGCTGCCGTTCGTGCTCGCCCTGCTCGCATGGGAGCTCAGCCTGGACAGCCGCCGTCCACCGGTGCTCGCGCTCGCCGCCAGCGCGCTCGCGTGGCTCAGCTTCCAGTGGCTGCCCGAACACGTCTCAGCCGACGCCCAGGCCGCGCTGTTCCTCGCGTGGTCGCTGCCGCTGGCCGTCTGGCTCGGTGTGCGCCTGTTCGTGCGCCGGCAGCCGGCACTGGCGTTGCACCGCGGACCGGGCCGCTCCGGCGTCGCTCAGGAGACGACCGTGAGCGCCTTGGGCAGGCTCGTCAAGACCTCGTGAGAGTCCTCGCCGACGACCACCAGGTCCTCGATCCGCACGCCGAGCACGCCCGGCAGGTACACGCCGGGCTCGACCGTCACGACGTTCCCCGCCAGCAGCGGCTCGTCGCCGGCGGTGCGCGACAGCCGCGGGCCCTCGTGGATCTCCATGCCGACGCCGTGGCCGAGGCCGTGGCCGAACTCCTCGCCGTGGCCGGCCTGCTCGATCACCTCCCGCGCGACCGCGTCCACCTCGCGTCCGTTCGGTCCCGCCCTGACCGCCTCCAGCCCGCGTTCCTGAGCCGAGAGCACTAGCTCGTAGATCTCGCGCGCCTGTGCGGAGATCCCCTCGCCGGTGGCGTACGTGCGTGTGCAGTCCGAGCAGTAGCCCTCGTGCAGGGCGCCCCAGTCGATCGTCACGAGCACGTCGCGCGGGATCTCGTGCGCGCGCGGCACGGCGTGCGGGAGCGCGCCGTGGGCGCCCGCGGCCACGATCGACTGGAAGCTTGGCGCCTGCGCTCCTAGCCGGCGCATGCGCAGCTCGAGCTCCAGCGCGACCTCGCGCTCGGTGCGGCCGACGAGGCCGTCTTCGAGCACCGTGCGCAGCGCCTCGTCGGCCAGCTCGCTCGCGGCGCGGATGCGGGCGATCTCGCCCACGTCCTTGACGGCGCGCAGCCGCTGGACGGCGCCCGCGTGGGCCACCAGCTCCCAGCGCTCTCCGAGCAGCTCCGCCAGCTGCCTGTGCGCCTTGACCGTCAGGCTCGTGTCGTCGAAGCCCAGCCGCCCGCTCTGTCCTTCGCGCTGCGCGAGCGAGGAGGCGAGGTGCTCGAGCAGGTCGCCGGCGACGGTCTCGCGCTCGAACGCGTCGGGGACCTGCTCGGCCGACTGGGTCGTGTAGCGGAAGTCGCTGAGGAAGCGATGCCGGCCGAGCCGCGCGCGCGCGCCGTCGCCGACGACGAGCGCCAGCCCGTGGCTGCCGGTGAAGCCCGTCAGGTAGCGCACGTCCACGAGCGAGTCGACGAGCAGCCCGTCGAGCTCGAGCTCGCCGAGCGCGCGCGACAGCCGCGCCGCGCGCACGGAGTCCGGGTCGCGCCCGCCCGGGTCCCAGCCGTGCGGGCCGCTCGGCGCGCTCATGCCGCTCCTCCCGCGAGCTCGTCGCGCAGCTGCACGAGCGCGTCGCGGTAGCCGTCGGGGCCGCGTCCGGAGATGGTCGCGAAGCACAGCTCGCCGATCACCGACACGCGCCGCCAGGGCTCGCGGCTCTGCACGTCGGACAGGTGGATCTCGAGCGCCGGCAGGGCGGCGATCTCGAGCGCGTCGCGGATCGCCCACGCGTAGTGCGTCCACGCGCCGGCGTTGATGAGGATCGCGTCGGCCTCGTCGCGCAGCGAGTGCAGGCGCTCGACGAAGTGTCCCTCGTGGTTTGTGTGGAAGAAGCGCGCCGCAAGGCCCAGCTCGCGCGCGTCGGCGTCGATGCGCTGCTCGAGCTCCGCCAGCGTGAGCGTGCCGTACAGCAGCGGATCGCGGCGTCCGAGCTGATCGAGGTTGACGCCGTGCATGACCTCGATGCGGTTGCCGTGCGCGCTCATCGCGAGAGCTCCGCGACGGCCGCCCGCACGTCCTCGGGCGCCACCTCGCAGCCGAACTCGACCTCGCCGGGCGCGCGCACCAGCACGAACGGGACGCTCGCCCCCACGCGCTTCTTGTCGCGCGCGAGCGCCTGCAGCACCGCCTCCAGCGGCGTGCCGTCGAGCGTCACCGGCAGATCGCGCGCGAGCAGCAGCGCGCGCACCTGCTCGCGCAGCTCGTCCTGCCCGGAGAGCGTGAGCGCCGCCAGCAGCCCGAGCCCGACGGCCTCGCCGTGGCGGTAGCTGCCGTAGCCGCTGGCGGTCTCGATCGCGTGCCCGACGGTGTGCCCGAGGTTCAGCACCTGGCGGCGCCCGCCGTCGCGCTCGTCGGCGGCGACGACCGCGAGCTTCGTGCGCGCGCACGCGATGATCACGCGCTCGTCGACCTCGCCGCCGCCGGAGACCGCCTGCCACAGCCAGCCGCCGGCGATCAGCGCCGTCTTCAGCACCTCCACCCAGCCGGCCGCGAGCTCGGCCGCCGGCAGCGTCGAGAGCACGTCGGGGTCGACGAGCACACCCGCCGGCTGGTGGTAGGCGCCGACGTAGTTCTTCGCCTCGGGCAGGTCCACCCCGGTCTTGCCGCCGTAGGCGGAGTCGACCTGGGCGACGAGCGTGGTCGGCACCTGCACGATGGGCACGCCGCGCTGGTAGGTGGCCGCGCAGAAGCCGGCGAGGTCGCCGACGACGCCGCCGCCGAGCGCGACGAGGTGATCGGCGCGGGTCATGCCGGCGCGCACCAGCGCATGCCACACGCGCTCTGCGCTCGCAAGCGTCTTGTGCTCCTCGCCGGGCGCGATCGCGACCGTCCCCGCCATCTCCCCGAGCCGATCCCCATACAGCCCGCTGACGTTCTCGTCGCTGACGCAGAACGGACGCGAGCACGAACGATCCAGAGGCCAGAGCGCCTCGAGGGACCCGGCGTGGCTGGCATCCAGCAGCCCGCGAGCGACCAGCACCGGGTATTCGCCGGAGCGCGAGTGCGCCCACAGCATGCGACTGCCGTGCGGCGCGCTCGACAGCGCGCGCAGGGCGTCCGCCGCGCGCGCGGCGGCGCCCGGCGGCAGGTCCGCGAGCGTCGCATCCGCGAGCTGCTCGTACAGCCCGCGACGGCTGTCGTACAGCGCGAGGAACTGCTCGCGCTCGGCGGCGAGCGGCCGCTGCGCTCCCCCCTCCTGCGCGCGCACGCGCTCCCACGCCGTCTCCGGCTCGACGTCCAGCAGCACGGTCACGTGCTCCGCCAGCGCGTCGCGCACGCGCTCGGAGGTGACGCTGCCGCCGCCGAGCGCGATCACCGCGTCGGCGCCGGCGTCGCCGAGCAGCTGGCACACGAGCGCCTCCTCGGCCGCGCGGAACGCGGCCTCGCCGCGCAGCTCGAGCTCGCGCGCGACCGGGTGGCCGAAGCGCTCCGCCAGCAGCTCGTCGCTGTCGAGCGCCTCGCCGTCGAGCGTCGCGGCGAGCTCGCGGGCGGCGGTCGACTTGCCGGCGCCCATGAAGCCGATCAGGACGAGTGCCATCCGATGCGGTCCGTGTAGGCGTCAACGGCCTGTCGCACGTCGTCGACGTGGTCGCCGCCGAACTTGCGCCGGTAGGCGTCGGCGAGCACGAGCGCGACCATCGCCTCCGCCACGACGCCCGCGGCGGGCACCGTGCACGAGTCGGTGCGCTCGCGCAGCGCCTGCGCCGGCTCGTGCGTCTCGGTGTCGACCGACCGCAGCGGCTTGGTCAGCGTCGGCAGCGGCTTCATCGCGCCGCGCGCGATCAGCGGCGAGCCGTTGGTCATGCCGCCCTCCAGGCCCCCCGCGCGGTTGGTCTCGCGGTAGTAGCCGCGCTCGGGCGAATAGAAGATCTCGTCGTGGGCCTGCGAGCCGGGCACGCCCGCCACCGAGAAGGCGTCGCCGATCGAGGCGCCCTTGATCGCCTGGATCGAGCAGATCGCCATCGCCAGGCGCCCGTCCAGGCGCTCCTCCCAGGAGATGTGCGAGCCGAGGCCCGGCACGAGGCCGAACGCCTGCACCTCGAACACGCCCCCGAGCGACTCGTTGGCCTTGCGCAGCGCGTCGATCTCGCGCACCATCGCCTTCGACGCGTCGGCGTCCAGGCAGCGCACGGGCGAGCTGTCGACCTCCGCGAAGTCGGCCTCCGTGAGAGGGCGCTCGCGCTCGGGCGCGTGCACGGAGGCGATCTGGATCACATGCGAGTGGACGCTCACGCCCAGAGACCGCAGGAACGCCTTGCACACGCCCCCGCCGGCGACGCGCGCGGCGGTCTCGCGCGCGGAGGCGCGCTCGAGGATGTTGCGCACGTCGCTCTGCTTGTACTTCTGGGTGCCCACCAGATCGGCGTGACCGGGACGCGGCAGGTGCACCTCGGCGGCTTCGTCGGCGACCGGCCACGGGTTCATCCGCTCCTCCCAGTTGGCGTAGTCGCGATTGGCGACCTGCAGGGCGATCGGACCGCCGAGCGTGCGCCCGTGGCGCACCCCTCCCGTGATCTCCGCGGCGTCGCGCTCGATCTTCATCCGCCCGCCCCGACCGTGGCCGAGCTGGCGGCGCGCCATGTCCCGGTTGAGGTCCTCGGGCGCGAGCTCCAGGCCGGCGGGCATGCCCTCGACGATGCACGTCAGGCCAGGGCCGTGCGACTCGCCGGCGGTGATCAGACGGAGCTCCATGGCCCCTAGCTTATTTGCGCGGGCGGCTCAGCGCCGGTGGCGGCGGTGCGCGGCGGCGTGGGCGTGCGCGCCGAACGCCGGATGCCCGGCGAACACGAGCACACCCCGCCGCGCGGAGTAGCGCAGGCCGGGAACCGCGTCCAGGCCGGCGTGGCGGAGCAGTTCGCGGCCGGCCTTGGACTCGTCGCCGAGAATGCTCTTGACGGCCGCGCTGGATGCCTTGCTGGAGACGATGCTCACGATCCGCAGTTCGTAGGTGACGAGGAGGCCGGTCGGCTCCAGGTATTCGAGCTGCTCCGACTGCCCCGACTGCAGGTCGATCGCTTCGCACTGCGAGGCGCTGGGCCGGCAGGTGGCGTTGCCGTGCAGGATCGCTTCGCCGACGAGCGTGAACGTCGCGCTCTTGCCCCCGACGGTGACGCCCCTGAAGACGATCAGCGGCTGCTTGGCCGACGGCAGCGGCGCGAGCAGCTTGAGATTCTCATACGGCGTCAGCTGCGCGGTCGCCGCGGTCGTGCCGGCGGGCAGTTCGCCGAACAGCACCGCCACGTGGTACACGGTCGCGGGCTTCGACGGCTTGGCCGGCGTGGCCGGCGTCGTCGAGCTGGAGCCGCCCGAGCTCGAGGACGTCGAGCTGGAGGAGCTCGAGCTGGTCGAGCTGGTGGAGCTGGCTTTGCTGGCGGCGGCCGTCTTCGCCTTCGGTTCGGGCAGCGGCGTGAACGGGTTGTGCACCTTGCCCGAACGCTGTGCGGAGGCGCCGTTGGTCATCTCCGCGACGGCCTTTTCAGGGTTCGTCTGGCTTATCGCGATGCCCGAGGAGGCGCTCGCGGGACCGCCCGCCAGCGCCGCCGTGGGCGCGGCGCTCGAGCCGCCGCCGCCGAGCACGGTGTAGGCGACCGCGGCCACCAACCCGGCCGCGACCAGCGCGACGAGCGGCAGCAGGCGCCGATCGAGGAGGTCGGCCTTCAGAGAGCTCAGGAAGTCGTTCATGGGTTCACCCTCACGATCGCTGGCGCGTTGGATGAGCTGGGCGCCGCCGTGCTGGAGGCGGGCGTCGCGCCGGCGCCCGCCGCGGAGGCGGCGCTGCCCGCGCCGGTGAGGCCCTGGCTGGCTGGCAGGACGTAGGCGGTGGCGGTGATCGCGCCGGTGAGCTTGCTCGAGGCGTTCTTGCCCGCTTCAGAGCTGCTCGCGGCGGGCGCGAGCCTGACGCTCTGGATCGTCAGCAGCCGGCCGTTGACCTGGGGCTCGCCAGCGGCGTTGAGCGTGGCGAAGTCGGTGAGCTGACTGAAGAGGTGTTCGAGGTCGAAGTAGCTGCCTTCGAAGGTGAACGTGAACGGCAGCTGCGTGAAGCCGGCGGTCGCCGCGCCCGCCGCGCCGCCGCTCGTGATCGCCGCGAATTCGACGTTCTTCTCGTGGGTGGCCTGTGCGAGCTGGTCGATCAACGCCGGCACTTCCTGGCTGGGGGGCACGGCTTTGCCGAGGCTCACGATCGACGCGTATGCCGCCGCGTACTGCGACTGCGCGGCGCGCGCGCTCGCGACCTTGCCTTCGGCGCTCGCAAGCTGGGTCTGGTCGGCGGCGACTTCGGAGCTCAGCTGGGTGGCCTGCTTGCGCTCGGGCGAGACGACCAGCATCCACGCCGCGGCGAGCACCGCCACGACGACGACGCCGATGAGGACCATGCGATCGCGTCCGGTCATCGCGCGCTCACCCCTGAGGTCGTGGGCGCGGCCGCGGAGGCGGCGGCGCCGGTCGAATCCGACACGGTGCTCGTCGCGCTGGCCACAGCCGAGGACGCCGGCAGCGCATCGAAGATGACCGTCGCGGAGAACGTCGGAGCGTGAGCCGGACATCCGCCGGTTGCGCCTCCGCCGCCCGAGGAGGACGAGCTGGAGCTCTGGAGCGTGACTTCCTTGACGCCGTCGATCAGGCGCAGGCGCTCGAGGGTGAGCGCGACGTCGGTCTGACTGGCGGCACAGCCGCTGAGCGTGAACGTCGGCACGCTGCCGGGCGGTGTCGCGGAGGCCACCGCAGCGCCGCTGGCAGAGCTGGAGCTGGCGGAGCTGGAGCTCGACGAGGAGACCCCCGCTGACCCGCCGATGGTGCCGCTGAGCGAGGCGATCGAGGTCTGCGAGGGCAGCACGCGACCGAACTCGTGCAGGACGTGCGCCCAGTCGAAGCGCGAGTCCATCAGCGTCCTGACGGCCTGCGTACGCTGTTCGCGCAGCGCGATGAAGCTCGTGTACGGCGCGAGCCGTTCCGCCGACGCCTGGGCCCGCTGCGCCTCGGCGGCGATCGACGCGGCCTGTGCGCGGCGGTTTGCGACCTCGTGCTTGGCGCTGCCGTAGGCGTACACCATGATCGCCAGGCCGGCGATCAGCGCGAGGACCGCGTAGGCGGCGCCCTGCGAGCGCCCGGCGCCGACCGGCTGGCCGCTGCGCTGATCGACGGGAATCAGGTTGACGGCTCTCATTGCGGAGCCTCCGCGGCGGCGAGCCCGGTGGCGATCGCCAGCCGGTGCGGGGAGACGCTCGCGCCGAGACCGCCGTCGAGCATCCCAACCTCCTCGCAGCGGACTTCGACGCCCAGCGAGCTCTGCAGCGCCTCGGCGAAGCCGGGGATGTCCTGCGCACAGCCGCTCATCACGACGTGCGAGACCTCGCCTCCGCCCTCCTGGGAGCGGTGGAAGTCGAGCGAGTTGCGAACCTCTCCGGAGATGTCGCGGATGCCGTTCTCCAGCACCGCGCGCAGATCGGCGTCCGACTGCGACGCCTGCGCCTCGGGGACGTCGTCGACGGCGGCGAGCTCCTCGTAGCTCATCGCGCGCTCGCTCTCCTCGGCCTGCTCGGCGCTCTGCGGCTGCTCGTCCTCGCCCGACTCATGCTCGGGCTGGACATCCTCGACGACGCTGGCCTCGACGCTGGCCTCGACCCCGACCTCGTGGGCCGCGGGCGATTCCTGCGCGACCGCGGCGGGGGCGCTGAGGTCGACCGCCGCCAGCAGGGCGCGCGCCTCCGTCAGAGCGATGCTGCGACGCTCGGCCAGCTCGCTGGCCATGCCCTCGAAGCCACTGCCGACCACGCGCGTGAAGCGACAGATCTTGCCCTCGGCGATCGCGAGGTTGGTCAGCCCGTCGACGTTCAGGTAGAGCACGCGGCCCGTCTGCTCGGGGTCGGGCCGGTAGAGCGAGCGGATCAGCGCGAAGGCCGACAGGTCGACCCCCGCGGCGCTCAGGCCCGCGCGACGGACCGCCGTGAGCAGCCGCTCGATCATGTCGCGCTGCGCGGCGACGAGGACCACGCGCTGACGCGGGCCGGCGGGCGTGTCGACGATGCCGAGCGGATGGAAGTCCATGACGGCGTTGTTGAGCGGCATCGGCACCTGGTCCTGGGCCTGGAAGTTGACCGCCGCTGCGAGTTCCTTGTGGTCGGTCACGGGGGGCAGCTCGAGCGTGCGCAGCACCGTGCGCTGGTTGGCGACGCCGACGCGCACGCGCTTGCCCAGGCCGCTGCCGCCGAACAGCTCGCGCAGAGCCTCGCTGAGCGCGTCCTCGTCGATCACTTCGCCGTCGCGTACCGAGTCGGCCGGAAGCGCCAGCGTGGCTGCCTGCTCGGCGACGATCGACCCGTTGACGCGCGCCTGGACCGCCGCGACGAAGCCGGGTTGGATGTCAAGGCCGACGAGATCCTCGCCGGAGCGGCGCCCGAACTTGAGTGGGACGCTCATGTTGAGCGAGGGGATTCGTGAAGGGAGTCGCATCTCAGGTAGGACGCTTCAGACGGCGGGCGGGTGGCCCGCACATGGGGTATCGGCGCCAACTCCGCGGCGCTTTAGTGAAGGAAGTGGTTGACGTAGACACCGACCAGCGGATGTCCGACGAAGACCGCCGCCAGGGCACCGAGCGCGAGGAACGGGCCGAAGGGAATGGCCGTCTTGCGGCCCGCGTGAGCGCCCTTGCGCGCGATCACGACCGCACCGAGCACCACGCCGCCGAGCAGCGCGATCAGCAGCGCCGGCGCGACGCTCGCGCCGAGGAACAGCCCCATCATTCCGGCGAGCTTGACGTCGCCCATGCCCATGCCGCCGGGGTAGGCGAGCGCGGCGATCAGCAGGAAGCCGTCGGCTGCGGCCGCGGCGATCAGGCGTTCGGGCTCGCCGGCGGGATCGAGCGCCAGCCCGATCGCGAGCGCGACCAGCGCGCCGAGGCCCGTGATCCTGTTGGGGATGATCCGATGCTCGAGGTCGATCAGCGCCGCGGGGACGACCAGCAGGATCAGCGCCACGCTCAGCGCGATGCCGGCGGCCGAGCTGTGCGTGAGCACGGCGCCGGCGCACAGCGCGGCGGTGAGCGCCTCGACGAGCGGGTAGCGAACCGAGATCCGCCCACCGCAGCCGCGGCAGTGGCCGCGCAGCGCCAGCCAGGAGAGGATCGGGACGTTGTCGTAGGGCTTGATCGGGGTGCCGCACGTGGGACAGTGCGACGGAGGGCTGACGACCGACTCGTGGCGCGGCAGGCGATGCACGACCACGTTCAAGAACGAGCCGAAGATCGCGCCGAGGATTCCCGCGGTTGCCGCCTCCATTGTCAGACTCATCGACCGGGGCGTGGGGGCGCTTGAGCGCCGGAACGAGCAGAGGCGGCTCCGGAGAGCCGCCTCTGGTCACTGCTTTGTCAGATCCGGAGCGTTTGACTCGAGATCCCGCTGCTACCAGGTGCTGCTTTCTGCTGTGTGTCCGGGGCAGCCGGTGCCGCCCGTCGGAGCTTTGCACTTGTGCGTCACTTCGCCTTCTTTGTTGCGTGTCACGGAGTAGACGTCTTTGGTGTTCTGCGCTTCAACCGAGACGGTGTAGCCTTTACCTTCTTCGGCGATCGTCGGTTCGAGCAGCGCCGGTTCTTTTTCGTTGTTTCCGATGTTCAGCGAAGGCTCGATTTCGTGTAGCTTCGTTTTGTTCCCGCCGGTGTAGAGACCACCGTTTTCGGTCGCGAAGGTCTCCATCGCCGTCTGCGCCGTCTGAGCCATCGTCTTCGCCGAGGAGTCGTACGCCTTGCTCTTCTGGCTCAGGAACGCCGGGATGGCGATCGCTGCCAGAATGCCGATGATCAGGATCACGACCAGAAGTTCGATAAGGGTGAAACCACCCTCATCTCCCGTGCGCTGGCGTAGTGAGTTAAACATGAAACCTCCTAGGATCCGGTTTGGGCGCCAGCCCTCGGTAGTCGCCTCCAACGGCGATGCGTCCCCCTAATGAGAGCCGCCGGCTTTGCTACGCACCTGCTTCGATGCTTGCCTTGGCACCTCGGGCACTGGCTCTGTCAGCGGCTGAATCGACCCTCCCGCCGACGACCTTTACCGCTGCACGACGGCTTGGACGGATGACGGGCCGGTGGCGCCCCTGGCGCGACGAGCATCGACGCGCCAGGCCAGGCGCTACACGCGCGGGGTCAGCGCGATCGCCGCGGACGCGCGCGTGCCTCAGGCGGCCGGCTCGGCCGGGCCGGCGGCGGCGTCCTCGCCGTCCCCGGCCGCCCATCGCGCCTGCGCGTCGATGCCCGGCTGGCGCTCGCCGCTGCCGGCGCACCACGGGCAGGCGAGCTTGCTGGGAGCGCCGCCGAGGCTGGAGATCACCTGGCCGGTGCCGCGACAGGCCATACACTCCCGCGGCTCATGGGAAGCCGTCGCCTGACCCTCGCCGTCCTTGTCTTCGCTCGCCACGGCCGATCACACTAGCGTTCCGCGCGTGAGGAGACCTGGACGCGCAGCTGAGTGGGCGCTCGTGGCGGCGATCACGCTGGGCGCGGCGGTGCTGCGCCTGCTGCACATCGAGCAGGTTCCCCCCGACCCGTTCTACGACGCGGCGGTGCGCAGCATGGAGCTCTCCTGGCACAACTTCTTCTTCGGCGCGTTCGAGCCCGGCGGCAGCGTCTCGATCGACAAGCCGCCGATCGACCTGTGGCTGCAGGTCGTCAGCGTGAAGCTGCTCGGCTTCAGCTCCACGACGTTGAAGCTGCCGGAGGCGCTCGCCGGCACCGCGTCCGTGCCGCTGCTGTACGTGACTGTGCGCCGGATGTGGAGCGCGGCCGCGGGCATCGCCGCCGCCACGGCGATGGCGGTGCTGCCGATCGAGGTGATCACCGCCCGCAGCGACACGATGGACGCGGTGATGATGCTCGCGCTCGTGCTGGCGCTGTTCGCGATGGTGCGCGCGAGCGAGACCGGGCGCGGCCGGTGGCTGTTCGCCGGTGCCGCCGCGCTGGGCGTGGCGTTCGACGTGAAGCTGCTCGAGTCGCTGGTGGCGCTGCCGGGGCTCGCCGCGTTCGCCTATCTCGGCCTGCCCGGCTCGCGGCCGCGGCGCCTGCTGCGCCTGAGCGCCGCCGCCGCGGTGTACGTGGTCGTGGCGCTGGCGTGGCTGACCGCCACGCTGCTGTTCCCCGCGCACGATCGCCCGTACGCGATCGGCTCGACCAACGGCAGCGCGTGGAACGCCGCGTTCGTGTTCAACGGGACCGACCGCCTGGGCGGGAAATCGCCCGAACCTGGCGCCCCGGCCTTCGAAGCCGGCAAGCGCTACCCCGTGGCCACGCAGGAAGAGCGCGACCACATCCCGATCGTCCCGCCCTCCCCCACCCGCCTGCTCGCGCGGGTCGGCCCGCTGTCCGGCGAGCGCCTCGGCCTGGAGCTCCTGGTCGCGCTGCTGCTGGGGATACCGGCGCTGATCTGGGGTCTGCGCGGCGGCGGTGCGCCGCCCGGGCCCGGGCAGGAGCCAGGCCGTTCCGACGACGAGGCGGAGCTGCACCGGCGCATGCGCCGCGCGACGGCGGGAGGTCTGGGGCTGTGGATGCTCGCCGGCATCGTGCTGTTCAGCCACATGGTGCGCCTGCACCCGCGCTACGTGGAAGGCTTCACGCCAGCGGTCGCCGCGATGCTCGGGATCGGCCTGGCATGGGTGCTCGCCAGGCCGGGCGCCGGCACGGGGCCGGGCGCGGTGGGGGCGCAGGACGGGTCTGGGCGCCTGCGCCTGGCGCTGCTGGCGGCCACGCTCGCGATCGTCGTCTACTACGCCGAGCGCCTGCTGTACGGGACCCCCGGCGAGTGGTGGGTCGCGCTGCTCGGAGCGCTCGGCGCGATCGCGTGCGCGGTGCTCGCCCATGCCCCGCGGCTGCCCGCGAGCGTGCGCTCGCTGCTGGCGCCGGCCGGCGCGATGGCGCTGGCGCTCGTGGCCGTGCTCGCGGTGCCGCTGAAAGCGGACCTCACATCGATCAGCGACCGCGTCAGCGACGCGGGCCTGGTCGGGCAGCTGCCGGGCGACCAGCAGCATGCGCTGAGCGCCTACCTGCCCGCCCACCAGGACGGCGCGCGCTACGAGGTCGCAGCCGAGTCGGCCACGTCGATCGGCTCGCTGATCGTGCAGGACGCGCGCCCGGTGCTCGTCCTGACCACCTACGATGCACGCGTCTTCACCTCCGTGACCAAGCTGCAGCGACTGATCGCCGAAGGACAGGTGCGCTACGCCTTCCTGAACAGCTTCTGCACGAGCGAAGCCCCGTCTGTGAACCCCGCCTGCGCGGCGCCGGTGAAGTGGGTGCGCGCGCACGGAACCGACGTCTCGTTCAAGGCCGGCCTCAACCACGGCGGGCTGCTGTACCTGCTGCCCGGGGCCAGGCCGTGAGCGCGAGCGCCGAGCACGAGCGACTGCGGGCGCTCTCCGACGGCGCCCGCGAGGCGGGCCGCCTCGCGCTGGACACGGAGTTCATGGGCGAGGGCCGCTACCGCACGCTGCTGTGCCTGGTGCAGCTGGCGATCCCCGAAAGCGAGGACGCCGGCGAGCGCATCCTCGTCGTCGACCCGCTGGCGGAGGGCTTCGACGGGTCCGCGCTCGCGGAGGCCCTCGCCGACCCCGCGATCCAGATCGTCGTGCACGCCGGGCGCCAGGACATCGCGCTCGTGCGCCGCGTCCTACGGACCGAGGTTTGCAACGTGTTCGACACGCAGGTCGCCGCCGGCTTCGCCGGGCTGGGAGCGCAGTCCTCGTATGACTCGCTGCTCACCGAGGTGCTCGGGCTGCGGGTGGCCAAGACCGCGAGCTTCACCCGCTGGGACGCGCGCCCGCTCTCGCCCGAGCAGCTCGCCTACGCGCGCGAGGACGTCGTGCACCTGCTCGAGCTCGCCGGCGAGCTGGAGCGGCGCCTGGAGGAGCTCGGTCGCCTGCAGTGGGCGCGCGAGGAGTGCGAGCCGCTCGCGCTCTCCAGCGACGAGCGCGACCCCGACGCGATCTTCGCGCGCCTGCCGCGCATCGGCACGCTGAACGCGGCCGCGCGGCCGATCGCGCGTGAGCTCGTGCACTGGCGCGAGCGCACCGCCGCCCGCCACGACCGCCCCGTGCAGAGCGTGCTCGGCGACGCCACGCTCGTGGAGATCGCCAAGCGCCGGCCGTCCTCGCGCGCCGAGCTCGAGAAGATCCGCGGCGTCGGCTCGGGCTCCGGCGGGCGGCGCGCGGAGGACCTGCTGGACGCGGTGCGACGCGGGCGCGAACGCCCAGCCGACCCGCCGCCGCCGTCGACGCGAGCGCCCACCCCCAAGCCCGACGACGCCCCGCTCGTGGCCCTCGGGGAGGCGCTCCTGCGCGCCCGCGCCCGCGAGGCCGGCCTCGCCTACGAGCTGCTGGCCGCGCGCGCCGACCTGCAGGCGATCGTCGCCGCCGCCCGCACAGGCGGCGAGGAGGCCGACGTGCGCACGCTGAAGGGCTGGCGGCGGGAGTTGGTCGGAGCGGAGCTGCTCGAGCTACTCGACGGGCGGGTG
>Ga0181521_10003283_pt1 | contig 19087 bp, 19 predicted proteins | sample PEATcosm2014_Bin_32_FD_119764 | JGI IMG/M metagenome (GOLD analysis project Ga0181521, IMG submission 119764) | Peatland microbial communities from MTU Mesocosm Facility, Houghton, MI, USA - PEATcosm2014_Bin02_60_metaG | ecosystem: Environmental > Terrestrial > Soil > Wetlands > Peat | place... | reverse complement strand
TTTGGCCCGAGAGTGATGCGATGCCGCGCAGAGGTCCTGCGAGTGTCTCCGGGTAAGGGAAACTCACATGAAGTGGCGCTGCGAATCCTGAGCATGCGTTTTATGAAACGTAAACGAGAAATCGGGGTTAGCGATCTGGCTTCGATGCCTGTGGCTACAGGCCGGGTGATTTGATGCTTTTTCCCGCCCCCGTATCGGACCCGGTCCCCGCTTGTTTAGTGCCGGACGGGATTGCCGCCGCTTCTGAAGCAGCACCGGCTGTCGTAAAAGTGCCGGCCATCGCGCGCTTCCTTCCTTCGCTGACCGATCTGGCATTCCTGATGCCGCTGATATTCGTTTTCTTCAGACTTAACGGGGCACGCACTCTTCTCGGCGACGGAGACACGGGCTGGCATGTGCGCACGGGCGAATGGATTCTGGCGCACCACCGGGTTCCGCATGTCGACTTATTTTCGTTCAGCCGTCCGGGAGCCGCCTGGTTCGCATGGGAATGGCTATGGGACGTACTGTTCGCGATACTGCATCGACGGTGGGGACTGGCCGCGGTCGTTCTGGCAAGCATGGCAGTGATCTGTGTTACGACCATGGCGTTGTTCCGGCTGGTCCGGCGAAAGTGCAATAACGGTTTAGTTGCCATAGCCGTGACCCTATTGGCAGCGGGGGCCTGCTCGATTCATTGGCTCGCACGGCCCCATCTTTTTACTCACCTGTTCTTCGTGGTCACCCTGCACATAACGGACCGCGCGGCCAGCGGCCGCCCAAAACTTATGCTGTGGCTGCTTCCGCTGACGTTGCTCTGGACGAATCTGCATGGCGGCTTTTTCGTAGTCTTCCTGGTGCTGGCCTGCTATATCGGCTCGGATCTGCTGAACGCGGCGATTGAGCCCGATGCGCAGCGCAGCCAGCAGTTCCTGCGGTCAGCCAAACCATGGCTTGCGATTTTTTCCGGATGCGCCGCCGCAACCTTTGTTAACCCCTACGGCTGGGGGCTGCACAAGCACATCGTCGAATACATTTCCGACCCCTACATACTCCAGCACATCAGCGAATTCCAGGGGATGAACTTTCACTCGCCGGCCGTGGTCTATTTCGAACCGCTGATGATCCTGGCGCTGCTCACGGCGTGCTGGGACGCACGGCGCCGGCGATTCGCGGACGTTTTTCTGATTCTGGGCTGGATGCATCTGGCGCTTATCGCGCAACGCAATTTGCCGCTCTTCGCCATCGCCGCGGCGCCGCCGGTGGCACGGGCCATTGTGGCCGCGATCGACGCGGCGCGGGATGCGCATGTGGCGGGCTGGATCGGACGCACCGCCTCGTGGTTCCGGCGCTGGAGCGCGAGCTTCGAGAAAACGGACCGTCTTTGGAGGGTACACCTGGCGAGCGTCGCGCCTCTGCTGGTCGTCGGCGCCCTGCTGCTGGCGCCCAGGCCCGCGGGCGTGAAATTCACATCCACTTACGACCCCGCGGTGTTCCCGGAACGGGCCATCCCGGTTCTGCTCGAGCCCGACACCCGTTCCATCTTCGCCGAAGACCAGTGGGGCGACTATCTGATCTATCGCCTTTACCCGTCGAAACAGGTATTCATCGACGGCCGCAGCGACTTTTACGGCGACGAATTCGGCTTGCAATATCTCGATCTCCTCAACGTAAAGTACGGTTGGGAGAAGACGCTCGATAAATACTCCATCGACACGATTGCGATATCGCCCAAATTCGCTCTGACGACCACCCTCAAGATTTCGCGCGATTGGCGCCTGGTGTATGACGACGGCGTCACCGTCGTGTTTCGCCGCACCGATTCGGGCCGGTCGCGCCTGCAAGGTTCTCTCGTTTCCAGTAATGAGAGGAAAATTCGTGATCGCGCGATCACGAGAACGAACAACGGCGATCGCAGGATCGCTCAACCAACGACTTAGAGGAGGACACACAAAATGAAGAACACATTCATGCGTTTTGTAAAGGACGAACAGGGACAGGACCTGATCGAATATACCCTGCTGATGGCCTTCATAGCACTCGCTTCGGCGGCTGTTTTCGTGAATGCCGGAAAGAGTATCAGCACGATCTGGGGATCGACAAGCACGCAGTTGTCGAACGCGGCGGTGGCGGCCAGTTAGTTTTCAGGATCTTCCGGCGCCGGAGCGGCAAATGCCGCTCCGGCATTGCGTTCACGGGGCCGGAAACAAACCGGCCGGTTTGACGGCGGGGACGCGATCGGGGAGGAAAAGGAGAGGATGAAATGCGATCTTTCATGCAAAACTTCTGGCAGGACGAATCCGGCCAGGATCTTATCGAGTACACATTGCTGATGGCCTTCGTTGCCCTCGCCTCGGCTTCGATATTCATCAGCGCGGGAAACAGTATCAGTACGATCTGGGGATCGACCAACACTCAGTTGTCGAACGCGGCAGTGGCGGCCAGTTAGCCCCGTGCGGGGCGTCCGGGCTGAGGCCTCCATAAAAGGGGGCCCGTCAGCACCTGACGCCCCGCTCGTTCCAGGAATCCAATGAAGAAGCGATTAATCGCCGTGCTCGCGTTTGCTCTGGCTGTTTCGGCCGGAGCGGCGTTTGTACTGTATCAATTGATCGCATCGCGAATGACAGTCGGCGCTGCCGGCAAGCCGGCTACGACAACGGTGCTGGTTGCATCGCGGGACTTGGAAACGGGAGCTTTGATTCAGGAGCGGGATGTGAGGACGCAGGAGTACCTGACGCCTCCTCCCGGAGCCATCCTCAAGAAGGAAGACATCGTCAACCGCGGCGCGACTTCGCCGATACACGAGGACGCCCCGTTTTACGACGGATCACTGGCGGCCAAGGGCGCCGGCGCCGGATTCGCGGCCACCATTCCGCCGGGCATGAGGGCGTTTGCCGTCCACGTCAACGAAGTGGTCGGGGTCGCGGGATTTGCCGTCCCGGGAATGCGTGTCGACCTGCTGGTTTCAGGAACTCCACCGCCAACGCAGCAGGACAGCGCCGCGCCCGTTGGCTCCGTCACGCGGACCCTGCTGCAGAATATCCAGGTTCTTTCAGCCGGACAGAATTACCAAAAAGACGCCGAAGGGAAGCCGGTTCTGGTGCAGGTGGTTAATCTGCTGGTTACTCCGGCGGAGGCTGAGATACTGAATCTCGCAACTCAGCAAAATATTCAGCTAGTCTTGCGAAATCCCGCCGATAGGGAGATCGTGAGCACGCCCGGCGCCTCGACTGTTAATCTGTTCACGGATGGAAAGGCCCGCCCACCCCGCATAGCGGCGGCAGCGCCGCGGCGCGTCCCCGCGAGCCCCCCGCCGGCGCCCGTGGCGGCGCCGGAGAAACCGCGGACCATAACCATCGAAGTCTACCAGGGCCCGAAAAAAATCGAATCGACATTCAGGAACCTGGACACCCCACCGGTGGCCGAGGCAAGACCGTGAACATCCGCGCCCTCGACATTCTGCTGCTGGCCGGCCTGATGGCGTGCGCAAGCGCATTGCGCGCCGAACAGCCCGAACCCACCGCCGCACGGGGCGCTGAAAAGATAGCCGTGGGCGCCGGCAAGACCCGGCTGCTGGACATGCCGGTAAACATCGAGCGTGTTTCCATCGCGGCTCCGGATACTGCCGAGGCCGTGCCGGTGAGCGCCAGAAGCATGATGGTCAACGGCAAGGCGCCGGGCGAAACCAGCCTCGTGATCTGGCTGAGCGACGGATCCAGAAGAGAATACACCGTCGATGTGAAGGTCAACGCCTCCCGCATCGAGGCCGCGAAAGAACAAATCAACCGCGAGTTCGGCGACAAAGTGCAGCTGACGGTGGATAACGGATCGGTGTACCTGACGGGCCGGTTGAAGGACATGTACGAAGCGGATCGCGCTCTGTCGATCGCCGCCGCGCTGGGCAAAGTAATCAACCTCCTGAAAGTGGAAGCGCCACCCCAGGAGCGGCAGATTCTGCTGAAGGTCCGTTTCGCGGATGTGGACCGGACGAAATCCCTCAATCTTGGCATCAACTTTTTCGGCGCGCCCGCTGGATATGCAACATCCTCAACCACCGGTGCTTTCAGCCCGAGCACCGTCTCAACGCTCAATTACGCCGGCGTGCCCGCCAGCTTTTCGCTGAGCGATACGCTCAATCTCCTCTTATGGGATCCCCATGCGAACATCGGCGCGACGCTGCAGGCGCTGGCCGCTCAGAACGTCCTGCAGATTCTGGCGGAACCCAACCTTCTCGCGCTGAACGGCAAAGAAGCAAGCTTCGTGGCGGGCGGCGAATTCCCCTTTCCGACGCTGCAGGGCGGAGGCGGCGGCGTGGGGCAGATCACAATATCGTTCAAGGAATTCGGCGTACGTCTTCACTTCCTGCCAACCATTACGCCCCGGGGGACGATCCGGCTGCGCGTCACGCCGGAGGTGAGTTCACTGGACTATGCCAATTCGCTCACCATATCGGGTTCGACGGTTCCGGCCCTGGACACAAGAAGAGTCGATACCGAAGTCGAATTGCAAAGCGGACAGAGCTTTGCCATTGCCGGATTGCTCGATAACCAGACGACGGAAGCGCTGAGCAAGATCCCGGGCCTCGCCAACATCCCGCTGCTCGGCAAGCTTTTTACGAGCAAATCGGTCAGCAAGTCGAACTCGGAGCTGCTCGTGATCGTCACTCCCGAACTGGTGGCGCCGATACCGGAAGGACAGACCCTGCCGGATTTGCCGCGACCGGACTCTTTTATCCAGGGACCGGGCATTCTGACTCAACCGCCGCGAACTCCGGGAACCGATCGGACCGGACCCGGGCCGGACAGACCCGTTCGAAACGAGATTTCGGTGCAGGAGATGCAGCAACTGCAGCGCGCCAGCCAGCAGGGACAGAACTCGGCCGCGCAGCCGGCCGCTCCGCTCATGATCAATCCCGCCGCCGCGATGCAGCTGCCGTCGAACGGGGACCCCGGAAGCTCGGCCGGGAGGACGAATTGAGCATGATGCCGCTGACGGCCGCGTTCGCCATCTCGAATCGAACGGTTTGGGAGCAGGCGCACGCGTGCATACAAAATCTGCCGGTACGGCTGGCGGTGGAACAGGGCGCGGGGCAAAGCGATCCGGCCGAAACGGACGCATTGCTGGACCGCATCGAGCGGCACCGCGTGGATGTGGTGCTGGTGGAGGCAAGCCGCATCGCGCTGCCGCTCGAAGAGTTTGTGCGCCGCATCCGGAGCGCCGCCGCGCAGCCGGCCGTATTCGTGCTCAACGCGGAAGTCTCGCCCGAACTCATTCTGGAAGCCCTGCGGGCGGGGGCAAACGAATACCTCTACCCGCCCCTGGCCGATACGCTCCGGGACGCGCTCCAAAAACTTTCCGGGGCTCGTTCCAAAGGCGGGTCGGACACTTCCGGCGCGCTTGGAAAGATATTCGGGTTTCTTTCCGCGCGCGGCGGATGCGGCGCGACAACCTTCGCGGTTCATGTGGCGACCGACATTGCCCGCCAGACGGGGGCCCGGCAGATCAGGGAACCGGTGCTTCTCGCCGATTGCGATTTCGACGCGGGACTGCTCCGCTTTCTCATGAAATCGAAGAGCGCGTACTCCGTACGGGATGCGCTCGACAATCTGCGCCGCATGGATTCGAGCCTGTGGAAGGCGCTGGTTTCTTCTCCCGCGGACAACCTCGACGTAATTACCGCGCCGGATGAGTTGGCCGCAAAACGCCATCCGGGCCGGGAAGAGATGACCCACCTGATGCGCTTCATCCGGTCGACGTATCCTTTGTCGATCGTCGACTTCGGGCGCGGCATCAGCCCGGCGGCGCTCGACGCGCTGCCGGAACTGGAAACTTTATATCTGATCGCAACCCCCGATGTCATGTGCCTCGAGAGCGCCGGCCGCGCTATTCAGATGGTGGAAGAGCGGGGATTCGCGGGAAATCGTATCGACGTATTGCTGAACAAGGTCAAGGCTCGGGAAACACCCGATCGCGAGGGGATCGGGAAGCATCTCGGACGCCCGTGCGCAGCAGTCTTCCGAAACGACCACATGTCGCTTTACGACGCTTATTCCGAGGGCCGTTTTCTGCCCGCATCGAGCGGGCTGGGAAAAGAACTGCACGCACTGGCCGACGCGATCCGGGTGCAAGCCGCCGGACGGGCGCAGGCGGCGGGCGAGCGCAGCCGGGACAAGAACGAAAAGACATCGGGGACAGTTCCCGCGGGCGGTAAACGCTGGTTCTCGTTTATTCAAAAAGCGCCGGCCATTGAGAAAACCCGGGAACAAGGGGCACAGGCGTAAGCCGGAGGGAAACCATGGCGACCATGCCGGCGGATTTCAACGCGAACGGGAACGGGCAGGAGGCGGGATGGGTGACTCGTCTGGCGAATCGAGACCACACAGGCGCCGAGTATCAGGAGCTGAAGTTCACCATCCACCGGAAGCTTCTCGACAGGATCAATCTCGAAGCGCTCTCGTCTCTCGCCGGGGAGCGGGCGCGCGGGGAGATCCGCATTGCCGTCGCGAAGCTGGTGGACGAAGAGCGGACGCCCCTCAGTCTGGTTGAGAAGGAGAGCGTCATCGAGGAAGTGCTCGACGAGGTATTCGGCCTTGGCCCCCTCGAACCTTTGCTGCGCGATCCCACAATTTCGGACATTCTCGTAACTACACCGAAGCTGGTCTACATCGAGAGAGGCGGCAAGCTGTTTCGGACGCCGGTCGAGTTCAAAGACAACACGCATCTGCTGCGCATCATCGAAAAGGTGGTGGCGCGCGTGGGACGGCGCGTCGACGAATCCTCCCCGCTGGTCGACGCGCGGCTGCCGGACGGGTCGCGCGTGAATGCCGCCATTCCGCCCGTTGCCGTCGACGGGCCGCTGCTTTCCATCCGCCGTTTCGGGAAGGAACTGCTGCAGGGCGAAGACCTTGTGAAGAAGCTGGCCCTGACCGAAGGCATGCTGGAACTGCTGAAGGCCTGCGTGCGGGCGCGGCTCAACATACTGATCTCCGGGGGCACCGGCGCGGGCAAAACGACTCTGTTGAATGTGCTGTCCGGCTACATACCGGAGAACGAGCGCATCATCACTATCGAAGACGCCGCCGAACTGCGTCTGCGCCAGACACACGTGGCGCGCATGGAAACGCGGCCCGCGAACATCGAGGGCACCGGCGCAATCAAAATTCGCGATCTCGTGGTCAATGCGCTTCGAATGCGCCCGGATCGAATCATCGTCGGCGAGGTCCGCAGTGAAGAAGCGCTGGACATGCTGCAGGCGATGAACACAGGTCACGACGGTTCCCTGACGACCATTCACTCGAACACGCCGAGGGACGCGGTGGGCCGCCTCGAAGTTCTGGTCGGCATGGCGAACGCCAACATGGGAGTGCGTTCCATCCGCGCCCAGGTGACCAGCGCGATCGACCTGATGGTGCAGGTGGCCCGCTTCAGCGACGGCAGCCGCAAAATTACGTACGTCACCGAACTGGTGGGGCTCGAAGGCGAGCAGGTGACCATGCAGGACATCTTCCTCTTTGAGAAGAGCGGAGTTGCCGAAAACGGAAGAGTACTCGGCAGATTCAAAGCCACCGGCGTGCGGCCGCGCTTCTATGAAAAGCTGCGTTCGTCCGGAATCCAGCTTCCCGCCGCTCTTTTCCAGACCGTTGTGGAGATTGGGCCTTCATGAACGCGATCGTCGCTTTATGCTTCCTCGTTATCCTCGCGCTGCTGTTGTTCTCGATCAGCTTCGGGCTGCGTTTCTACGAAAAGAAGCGGCGCAAAAGGCTCGTATCGATGCTGCGCACGGTTACGGAAGACGGCGAAGAGCATCACGTCAATCTGCTCGTGGACAAGTCCGATCAAAAGGGCGGCGCAGGGGAAGGATTCGGTGCGCTGGATGTGACCGGGCGAATCGGGAAACTCCTGAGCGAATCGGGCCTCGACTGGACGCCGGCCCGCCTCGCGATCATGACGAGCGCGACATTCGCGATCGGCGCCGTCGGCAGCATGTGGATTCCAATCGTATCGCCGCCGGCTTTGCGCGCCCTCCTGGTCGGATTATGCGCGGCCTTCGCGCCGCTGTACTACGTGAGGAAAAAACGCAACAAACGGATCGATGAGCTGGAGACGCAATTGCCCGAGGCACTCGATTTTCTGTCCCGTTCGATGCGCGCCGGACACGCCTTCACGATCAGCCTCGAAATGGTGGGAGAGGAAATCCACGAGCCGCTGGGCCCGGAGTTTAAAGCATTATTCAATGAGCAGAATCTGGGCGCGTCTCTGGAACGGGCGTTCCTGAATTTCTCCAGGCGCGTGCCGATTCCGGATGTACAGTTCTTCTCTTCGGCCGTCCTGCTGCAGCGTCAAACCGGCGGTAACCTGAGTGAAATTCTGGGCCGTTTGTCGCACATCATCCGCGAACGATTCCGTCTGAAGGGGCAAGTGAAAGCGGTGAGCGCTCACGGACGGCTTACAGCCACTATTCTGACCCTGCTGCCGATCGTAACCCTTGGTGGCCTGATGCTCACTTCTCCCGGTTATCTCGACCCCATGTTCGCCACCCCTTTGGGCCGGAAGATTATCGCGGCCGGCGCCATGGCGCAGATTGTGGGCAATCTGTGTATCCGGAAGATCATCAGGATCAAGGTGTGAGTGACCCATGCTGCCCATACTGCTCGCGGCCTTTCTATTCCTGCTTCTGATGGCGGTGATCTCGGTGTACGGATACCGCGCCTATGTGCGGCCCAGCCGGATTTACGACCGCGTGGGAGGCATGGCGGAATCGCCGGTGGACTTGGAAACAGTCTCCGTCAAACCGAAAGATGTGGTTGTTCGCGTGTTCGAACAGATCGGCGAACAGATCCCGCTGTCGCCGGGCGACCAGACGGCCACAAAGCGCGATCTGACGATGGCCGGGTTCCGGTCCGCCGGCGCCGTCAAAATCTTCTTCGGCATCAAGGTAACTTTTTGCATTGTCATGTTCTTCTTTGCGCTGCTCCTGTATCGCCACGTTACGGACAACCCGGTGCTGCGGATCGTGTTTCTGATCGCCGCCACGGGTCTCGGTTATTACGCGCCCGGACTCTATCTGGAAAGCCTGGTCAAAAAACGGCAGACGAAGTTGCGGCTGTCCCTTCCCGACGCTCTGGACATGATGGTGGTATCGGTCGAAGCCGGTCTCGGTCTCGACCAGGCGTTGCAGCATGTGGCGCGCGAGATCGAAGAATCGCATCCCGACTTGAGCGACGAACTGGGGCTGGTTGGACTCGAGATGCGCGCCGGGAGCAGGCGATCGGAAGCACTCCGCAGTCTGGCCAACCGGACGGGCGAAGGGGAGTTGCGCAAGCTGGTTGCGATTCTCGTCCAGACCGACCGCTTCGGCACCAGCATGGGAGAAGGTTTGCGGACGCATTCGGATTTCATGCGGCTGCGGCGCAAACAGGAGGCGGAGGAACGGGCGGCCAAGGTCGGCGTGAAGCTGGTGTTTCCGATATTCCTGTTTATCCTGCCTTCGATGATGATTGTCGCGGCCGGGCCCGCGATGTTGAAGCTTTTCCAGGAGTTGTTCCCCCTGATGAGGAACTTTGGCAAATAAGTGAAAGGAGCCGGACAACCGAATGAATGAAACACTCGTACAGGCCGCTTTGTGGATCGCCACCCTGGGGGCGCTGATCCTCTACATGCAGCGGCGGCGTAAGCGCAAAACGAACTACTAAGAAAGAAGGAGGAGAAAACGATGAACCCAACAGTGATACAAGCCGTGCTTTGGTTAGTGGCGGGGCTATTTCTGACGCTGCTGATCATTCGCCGCGGCAAACGCAAAGCTTCGCGCAGTTAGGACGACCGCAGCCAATGTGGGGCAGGATGGTATCCTGCGCGGCGGTTGGTAAAACCGCCGCTGTTCGGGCGCAGACCAATCTGCCCCACGACGAAGATACGATGTTCGATTGGAAAAGCAGACAGAACCGCGATGGCGGCTGGGCGTACCATAAGGGCTGTTCGTGGACGGAGCCTACAGCTCTGGTACTGCTCGCCCAGTCCGTCACGCAGGTTGACCGGCCGAGTTTCGAAGCCGGCCTCGGATTCCTGCGCTCGATTCAGCGGAGCGACGGTGGCTGGAGTCCGCAGCCGGAAGTTACCGAGAGTACGTGGGTGACCGCGTTGGCCGCGCTTTTGCCGGAGGAAGCGATTGGGGCGCGGCAAATCAATCGCGCATTGGCGTGGTTGGAAGGCCGGACGGGAAGAGAATCGAGCTGGAGCTACAGGCTTCGGCAAAAGTTCGCCGGAAATAACGAAAACTATCCCGAGGGGTGGCCGTGGTTTCCCGGGGCCGCTGCCTGGGTAATCCCCACGTCGCTCGGAATCCTTGCATTCGAACGCGCCCTGACTCGCGGGGAAAACAGCAGATTGCGGGATCGGGTGAATTCGGGCAGAGAATTTCTGTTCGGGCGCATGTGCGCGGATGGAGGCTGGAATCACGGCTCGAACAGGGCGCTGGGGAGCGACGGCGATTCGTATCCGGAAACCACTGGTATCGCCTTGGCGGCATTGCATCGCTCACCGGAGCGCGAGATTATCGAGCGGGCCAGGAAGGCCGCGCATCGGCATCTTGCCACATGCAGGACGGCCGAAGGTATAGCCTGGCTGAGCATGGGACTGGCGGCGCATGGAGAGAGAGTGCATATGCAGCCGGCGCCGGTTCCCCGCACGACACTGGACGCGGCATTGACAGCGATCTCTTCGGCTGGCCGGAATCCGTTCCTGAGTTGAGACCGCATGAAGACGACACGCAGAGAACTTCTGGGAGCGGCGTCTGCCGGAGCGGTACTTACCCGGTGCGGGAATTCGCCCGCTGACACAAGCAGGCGTTGGCCCGTCTCCAACGTGTCGATTGCGAAAGCTCCCGGTTACACGATGGACGTCTATGACACCGTTTACCGGATCATAGCCGAGCACAATCCGAACGTGCGCGGCAAGCGCATTGTGCTGAAACCGAATCTGGTGGAGTTCGATCCGCATACGGCAATCAATACTCATCCGCTGGTGGTTCACGCGGCATTTGAAGCGTTCCGCAAGCTGGGCGCAGCCCAAGTGAAGATCGCGGAAGGCCCGGGTCACAGGCGTGCGACCCTCGATCTCGCCGATGCCGCCGGCTACTTTGGGACCGTGCCGAAGTTTGAAGACGTGTTCACCGATTTGAACCTCGATGACGTGTCCAAGCGAACAATACCGCGACCGGTTTCACAATTGAAATCCCTCTACCTCCCGCATACGGTTCTCGATTGCGATCTTCTCGTTTCGCTGCCGAAAATGAAAACACACCACTGGGCGGGCGCGACGCTGGGTATGAAGAATCTCTTCGGTCTGGTGCCGGGCGGCGTTTACGGATGGCCAAAAAACGTGCTCCATTGGGCCGGCATTGCGGAATCGATTGTGGACCTGCACCATTTGTTCCCCAGGCTATTCGCCATTGTGGATGGGATCGTGGGGATGGAGGGAAATGGCCCCATTCAGGGAACGCCAAAACAGACGGGCGTGCTCGTGGCGGGCAGCGACGTGGCGGCTGTGGACGCCACCTGCTGCCGGATCATGGGCATCGAGCCCACAAAGATCGAGTATCTCAGGATTGCGCGAGGGGAAGAAAACCTGCGGGAATCGGCATTCCGCCAGATCGGGGAACCGGTGAGATCGGTTCGAACCGCCTTCCATCTGATCGATCCCTGGCGCCGGATGATTCAGGCGGCCTGAACCAGTTTGCGGGGCGGACCCCCTGGTCCGTGCGGGTCCCCCGGACCCGCCCATCGCCGGCTTCATCCAAACCCGGGGGGCCGCCCCAGGTGGTTTAGTGGTGCATGAACCGGTTACCGGCGGTCAGGATAACACAGAGATTCCAGACAATCAGACCGGCGTACCAGTAGTTGATCCAGGCAACGAGCCGCGCGCGGTTCATGGCCACGCACAACCCTCCGATGCCCAGTCCGACAACCTTCGAGGCGGCCACTCCCAGAGCGGGAGAGGTGGCATGGATAAGTTTCGCGATAAACGGGCTCACTTCGCTGGCGCCAAATCTGAAACCGACCAGGGTCGTGAGAAAGTCCAGCAACTGCAGATAGACAAAGATATGAATGGCAGGCATATATGAATTTCTATTAAGTGTTGACTCCATACTGCGCGATGAAGATGAAAGCGAGCGCGCCAACGGCGATCATGGCTCCGTGGGGGAGGCGCAGGCCTTTGGTGGTTGTCACATCCAGTTCTTCACTGCTCCGATAAGGCGCCTGCAGATGCAGGAGATCCCGGATAATCCAACCGACGTTGAAAAATGTCTGACGAACCCGGCCGCGAAACGCCAGCAGAATAAGGGCAATGACTCCGCCAAGAATGGCGGTCAGCAGAAAGATCCATAAACAGTTCCGCGGACCCGTAACAGCCCCCACAGCCGCCAGAAGTTTCACGTCGCCGGCGCCGCGGGCACGAAGCAGGTACAACGGGAAATAAAGGATGAAGCCCAATCCGAGCCCAGCCGAAGCACGGCCCAGCCCGGACCAGCCGGAGGAAGATACGTTCCAGGCGAAACCAACAACAAGGCCCGCCAGCACCAGCCAGTTCGGAATGCGGCGGAAACGAATGTCGAAGATTGCGGCTATCGCTACCAGTATTCCCAGTAAGATCTGACCTGCTCCAGGAAGGGAAGGCTGACCAAGCATGGTTTGCAAGATGAGTATAGACCGGAATCTAACTTACCGAAACATATTTTCGGACAACGTTATCCTCAGTTAGCGCCCGGTACGTTAACTGAATAAGTATGCGGCTTAAGAAGACTCCTCACGACTCTCGGCGTTCACCGCGGCCCCGAGGATCGCAAGGTCTTCGTTGGCGGGGATTACCTCGAACACGCTGCCCTGGAGCGGAGACATCGTGACCATTTCCTGAAGATACTGGCTCAGCACACCGGCCCTGACAAATCTTGCGTTTGGTCCGGTAATGAAGAATTTTCCAGGACCATCCAGATGAACGCTGGTGGCGGAACCGGCCGCCAGCGCGCGATGCCAGAGCAGTTCGAAATCCGCGCAACGCTGGTCTCCCTGGCGCGCGTTGGCAAAGACTTCTTCAGGCTCCAGATCGAGAAAACGCAGGCGCATCGCCCTGTGGCCCACGATGCCCTCGAGGTGTCCCCTGCCTCCGCAACCGCAGTACGCTTCTTTAGGATCGACGGAGACAACAGTATGGCCGCCTTCGCAAGGGCCCGGCGAGTGCGGATAGCGGCCGAAGCCGACTCCCTGCCCGAGCGTCCAGACGCGAATGAATTTTTCGAGTTGCCCGCGTTGCGCGGCAATGCCGGTTGCAGTGGCGTCGGCATCGTTACATACCGAGACCGGGAGAGGCATCCCGAGCGATTCCAGCGCTCGCGAAAGCATCCGGCGCAGGTTCGCGCCCTTGGCCTGCCTCAGGTTGGGCGACTCTTCGACCACCCCGTCGCGAATGATTCCGGGAAAACACATTCCCGCCGCGACAGGGCTTGCATCGTGCTCCATGCACAGACTCCGGACCATCCCGGCCAGCGTCTTCACGAGCTCTTCCATGGGCAGATTGAGCATCGACATGCTCAGCATTTCAATTTCGCCGCGGACAACCTCGCTCCCCGGATCGCCGCCGGAAATGCCCCCGGCGCGCGGGATTGACGCAATCACGCGATTGTCTTCGACCAGGCCGACGGAGATCTTCCCCGCCGCGCCGATTCCGATTGTCTTTGCCATGCTCTTTGGTCCGCTCCGTCGTTCGCTCAAGCGCGTGACAGCTTGTTCAATCCGTTGAAAGCCGCTGCTTTGTAACATTCGGCCAGTGTCGGATAGTTGAAGACTGTCTCGACAAAGTACTCCACGGTGCCTCCGAGAACCATTACCGCCTGACCGATATGGAGCAATTCACAGGCCCCTTCACCTATGATGTGCACACCGAGCAGGAGCCGCGTCTCGCGGTGGAAGATCAGCTTGAGGCGGCCCGTTGTATCGCCGCGAATCTGGCCGCGCGCAATCTCGCGGTAGTAAGCCACGCCGACCTCGTAGGGCACGTCTTCATCGGTTAGCTGCTCTTCGTTCTTGCCGATGAATGAGATCTCCGGAATGGTGTAGATCCCGTAGGGATAGAATGCCGGCTTCGATTGCAGCGGCACCCCAAAAGCACGGCCGGCGGCGATGCGCCCTTGTTCCATCGACACCGAAGCAAGACTGGGAAAGCCCACCACATCGCCAACCGCAAAGATGTTCGACTGGCTGGTCCGGAAATCGGCATCCACCTTGATGCGGCCCCGCGCGTCGGCCTCGATGCCGGCCGCCGGGAGGTTCAACTCATCCACGTTGCCCTGCCGCCCGACCGCATAGAGCAGCGCGTCGCCCGTTATCTTCTTCTTGCTTTGCAGGGTGGCGACCACGCAGCCCGCGGTATCCTCGACGCTCTCCACTTCTTCGTTCAGCCGCATCGTGACGCGGATATCGCGCAGGTGATACGAAAGCGCTTCCACCATCTCGGAATCCGCGAACTCGAGCAGCCGGGGCCGTTTCTCGACAAGGATCACCCGCACGCCGAGCGTGGCGAACATACAGGTGTACTCAACGCCGATCACGCCGCCGCCGACCACGATCAGCGTCCGCGGCATTTCCGTCATGGAAAGGATTTGATCGCTGTCGATGATAGTGCTTCCGTTGATCGGGATTTTGGCGGACGCGGCCGGCTTTGTTCCCGTGGCGATGATAACGAAAGGCGCCTCGATCCGGTTTTTACCGCGCGAGCTCTCCACATCGATGTGGGTTGGGTCCACGAAGCTTGCCTGGCCCGTGAGCATTTCAATGTTATTGCGCGAGAGCTGGGCCTGGGTCACATCGATCTCGGTTTTGATCACGTGCTGAACCCGAAACGAAAGGTCGGCCATCGAGACCTTTTCCTTGACCCGGTAGTTCATCCCATAGATCGCCTGGTAGTGGAACCCCGAGAAGTGGATTACCGCTTCCCGCATGGTTTTGCTGGGTATGGTGCCCGTGTTGATGCAAACGCCGCCAATCACTTCGCGCTTCTCAATCAACGCGACTTTCTTGCCCGCTTTCGCCGCCTGGATTGCGGCTCTTTGGCCCGCCGGCCCGGAGCCGATGACGATCAGATCGTAAGATTGCATGCGATACCAGCTATTTTCCTATACCGCGTAATTCAATTCGCGTAAACTGACAACACGATGCGCACTCCGCTTTTGCCGATATTTCTGCTGTCCGCCGGCTTGTCCAGCGGCCAAACACCCGGCGGCGCCGCGAACAACCGCGCCACTAAACAGAATCTCGGCCTCGTCGGGGACCGCTTCAAACCTCTTGCTTATGACGAGATGACGCCCGAGCAGAGGGCCATGATCGACCATTTGCTCGCGGGAGAACGCCGGAATCTGGGTGGTCCGTTCAATGTCCTGCTGCGGAGCCCGGAGATGGGCGATCTGGCGCAGCAATTCGGCGCGTCCATGCGGTTCCATGCGGCGCTGCCCAAGCCCGCGCTGGAGACGGTCATCATCGTGACCGCGCGTTTCTGGATGGCGCAGTTCGAATGGACTGCCCACAAGCGTGCAGCCCTGCAGGCTGGCGTAAGTCCCACAGTAGTCGATGCCATCGCGAATGGAAAGCGGCCGGACGCAATGACGCCGGATGTGGAAACCGCGTACAACTTCATCGTTGAGTTACTCAAGACCAGGCAAGTGAGCGATGCGACGTTCCTGGCCGCTAAGAACAGGTTTGGCGAAAAAGGCGTGGTCGACATCATCGGGCTGAGCGGCTGGTACAGTATGGTTTCGATGGCGTTGAACGTCGACCGCTATCCGGTTGCCCAAGCCGAATTGAAACCGCTGGCGAACCCGTTGCCGTAACAACCTGGACAAGGTGGGGCGGGCGCCCTCGCCCGCGGCCGGTCCCCGACCGGCTCGGTGTGTGAATATGTACGATTAAAGACGTTATTTTCCGGAACGTACCCCTTCAATCCGGCGATAAAAGAAGGTATAGTGACTTTGAGTCGCAAGACGGCAGTGAAAGGAGAAGCATCAATGAAGAAGTTGACCGCAGTAGCTGCGCTGGCTTTTGGGCTGGCCGCAAGTGGACTGGCAGCAGAATTCAAAGGCTTCGTCGAGGACACGAAGTGCTCCACCAATCCGGCAATGAAGGACGACGCCGAGTGCGCGAAGAAGTGCATCCAGGGCGGTTCGCCGGCAGTATTGGTCGGTGAAGACGGCAAAATTTACAAGATCGACAATCAGGCGAAAATTGTCGACCATGCAGGCATGAAAGTCACCGTGAATGGCACCCTGAAGGGTGACACTATTACCGTCGCCAGCGTTAAATAAGTCTCTGACTCCGGGAGAGCGCGGCCCCCATTGCGCCGCCTCTCCCTTCCATTTTCCCGCCTCGGGTCCTTCCGTCTCCAAGTTGAAAATCGGTGCTATTCTGAAGCCATTTCCCGGTCCGACTGGAGGATTTATGTTCCGGCACCTCAGCAGCGTTGTGTTTCCTGTTTACTTCGCGGCAGCCCTTTTCGCGCAAGACCCCGCGCCCGAGCCAACCGATACGCCCGCGCCCCCTGCCGCGGCAGCCCTCCCCAATTTGCCGGGATCGCGCACTCCCGCGGCCGATCCTCAGCCCTATGAGAAGGTGATCACCAAGGATGCCAAATCGGTTAAAGGCATCTTCACTGTTCATCAGGTGAAGGACCGCTACTACTATGAGATTCCCAAGGACGAACTCAACAAAGAGTTTCTGCTGAACGTACGCGTCTCGAAAACGACTGTCGGCGTCGGCTACGGCGGCGACCAGATGTCCGACCTCGTGGTCCGATGGGAACTGAACGGCAATAAGGTTCACCTTCGCAATGTGAATTTCAGCGTGACGGCGGACCCGAATACGCCAATCGCGCTCGCGGTCAAAGCCGCCAATAACGACACCATCCTCATGACATTTCCGATCGCCGCATTTGCGAAGGATGGCGCGCCGGTGATTGATGTAACACGCCTGTTCTCGACCGACGTCCCCGAGTTCAACGTACGGCAGCGGCTCAACGCCACGACCGTGGACGCATCGCGGTCGTATATAGAGCGCATCTCGCCGTATCCCGAAAATGTGGAGACGGAATCCACTCTGACTTACACGCGGGCGCAGCTCCCGGTTGGGGCGGCGGCGACGGTGGCGGTCGCGGGCGGAATGCGTCCGGGAAGCGCGAGCGTAGTGCTGCACTACAGCATGGTCAAACTGCCCGAGAAACCCATGATGCCGCGTTTGTTCGACGAGCGTGTGGGCTACTTCACCACGAACATGCTCGACTACAGCAAGGAAGAGCACAGAGCGCCGCGCGTTCGCTATATCGCGCGCTGGAGATTGGAAAAGAAGGATCCGGCGCTGGCGGTTTCCGATCCGGTCAAGCCGATCGTGTACTACATCGACGCCGCCACTCCCGTGAAATGGCGTGAGTGGCTCAAGAAGGGCATCGAAGATTGGCAGCCGGCCTTCGAAGCGGCCGGGTTCCGCAACGCCATTGTGGCGAAACTGGCGCCCACGCACGAAGAAGACCCCGACTTCAGCCCGGAAGACGTTCGCTATTCCGTAATCCGATGGATGCCGTCGACTACCGAGAATGCTTCGGGCCCACACATTTCCGACCCCCGCACCGGCGAGATTCTCAACGCGGACATTCAGTTCTACCACAACGTCATGAACCTGCAGCGCGACTGGTATTTCCTCCAGGTGGGCCCGCTCGATCCGCGCGCGCAGAAGCTGCCGCTGCCGGACGATCTGATGGGCCGGTTGCTTGAATTCGTAGTCGCCCACGAGGTGGGCCATACGCTCGGGTTCCAGCACAACATGAAGGCCAGTTCGCTCTACCCGCAGGAAAAGGTGCGCGATAAGGACTGGGTCCACAAGATGGGCCACACGCCTTCGATCATGGACTACTCGCGCTTCAACTATGTCGCGCAGCCGGAAGATGGTATCGCGCTTGAAGACCTCGTCCCGCGCATCGGTCCGTATGACGTGTTCGCGACGCAGTGGGGATATACGCCGATCGCCCAGGCGAAGTCGCCGGAGGAGGAAAAGCCGACGCTGAATGAGTGGGCGCGCGCGCAGGACAAGACCCCGTGGCTTCGCTTCTCGACGGCTGGTGCCGCGGGCTCGGATTTCGGCGAGCTGACGGAGGCGGTCGGCGACGCCGATGCCATCAAGTCGAGCGCCATGGGCGTGAAGAATCTGCAGCGCGTCGCAAAGATGCTGATGCCCGCCACCACCGCGAAGCCCGGCGAGCCTTACGAGGATCTTTCCGAACTTTATGGCCGCATGCTGGGCCAGTGGACGCTGGAGATGAACCACGTCGCGGCAATCGTGGGCGGCTTCGACTCACAAACGAAATATGTCGGGCAGGACGGGCGGATCTTCACGCCGGTGGCGAAGGACCGGCAACAGTTGGCTATGAAGTTCCTGGCCGAAAATGCATTCGAGACTCCCCGCTGGGCCATCGACCCGGAGATCCTGCGGCGGATCGAGCCGACGGGCGTTTTGAACCGGATTCGAAATGCGCAGTCGAGCGTGCTGAACAACCTGTTGAGCAGTCCCCGTTTCGCGCGTTTGGTCGAGCAGCAGGCGGTGGACGGGGCCACGGCCTATGCACCCGCCGACTTTCTGGCGGCCGCGCGCCGGGCTGTATGGCGGGAACTCGACGCCAACCAGATCCGAATCGACGCTTACCGGCGGAATCTTCAGCGGGCGTGGCTGGACCTCGCGAATACGAAAGTCAACAGCAATCCGGTGGTGCTTCCCACCGGACTACCGCCGGAACTCGCCGCACTGCTTGGCGGGGGCGGGAGCGGCGACGAGAAGCCGTTCTACAGAGCGGAACTGCGCAGGCTGAGCGCTCAGATTTCGGGTGCACTCGACAAAACGGCGGACCGCGAAACGCGGGCTCATCTGGAAGGCGCACGCGACCAGATCGCACGCATTCTGGACCCGAAGTTCAATCAGGTTGGGAATCAGGGAACGCCGGTGATCCGGCTTGGCTTCGACGGTCTGGGCTTTGGTGACAGGGACCAGCCGGACATTTGCTGGCCGGATTACGTGATTCTGGCGAA
>Ga0181521_10003278_pt1 | contig 19117 bp, 18 predicted proteins | sample PEATcosm2014_Bin_32_FD_119764 | JGI IMG/M metagenome (GOLD analysis project Ga0181521, IMG submission 119764) | Peatland microbial communities from MTU Mesocosm Facility, Houghton, MI, USA - PEATcosm2014_Bin02_60_metaG | ecosystem: Environmental > Terrestrial > Soil > Wetlands > Peat | place... | reverse complement strand
GTGATGCAAACCGGCGTACCTGCTCATCTGGAGGAACTTTATCCCCCTTCTAATCGTTGGTTCGAGGTCCACGCCTATTCCTCGCTGGAGGGTCTGTCGGTGTACTTCCGCGACGTCACCGAACGCCGCCAAACCGAGGACAAAATCGGCCGCGCGCTGAGGGAGAAGGAAGTGCTGCTCCGCGAAGTGCACCACCGGGTCAAGAACAATTTGCAAGTGATTTGTAGCATGCTCCGGTTGGAGGCCGGCCGCTCCAAGGATGCAACGTTGTCGCAGGTCTTAAGAGATTGCCGCGAGCGCGTGATCGCCATGGCCATGTTGCACGATCAACTGCACAGGGCCAAGGATCTTTCCAACATCAACCTAGGCGAGTACAGCCGGAACCTGGCCGCCAGCATGTTCTGCTCTTATGGCGTCAATTCGGCGCAAATCGAGCTCCGCATGGAGGTCGAGGACATCTCCGTACCTTTTGACACCGCCATGCCCTGCGGGCTGATCATGCACGAGTTGCTTTCCAACGCCCTCCGGCATGCCTTCCCCGCGGGCCAAAAAGGCCGCGTATGGCTGATCCTTCGCGCGCAGCCCGGCGGCCAGATTGAGCTCACCGTATGCGACGACGGCCGAGGGTTTTCCGAAAGCGCGGCTTCCGCCGGCACACGGTCTCTGGGACTACGGCTGGTGGATCTGCTGGCCGAGCAAATCGACGCCGCCGTCGAGCGGTCGAGCCAGGCCGGTACACTGTGCCGGCTCCTGTTTCAAGTGAAAAAATCAAAGGAGACTAAATCAGATGAACAAATCTCGGATCCTGTTGGTCGAGGATGAAAAGGTCGTCGCGGCCGATATCGAAGAGTGCGTCAAAGGACTGGGATACGACGTAGTGGGATCCGCCGCCACGGGCGCGGAAGCCCTCCGCTTGGCGGTGAACGCCTCCCCGGACCTGGTCCTGATGGACATCAAATTGAAAGGCATCTTGGACGGCATCGATGTGGCCGGCGCGCTATACGATCAGCTCAAGATTCCCGTTGTGTACCTTACGGCCCACGCCGATGCGGAAATCCTGGAACGCGCCAAGAAGACTGCGCCCTCCGGCTATGTCCTGAAGCCGTTCGACGATCGCACTTTGCGCACCGCCATCGAGCTCGCCTTCGACCGCCACCGGCGCGAAAGACAATTGATTGAAGGCGGTGAGCGCCTGACGGCTGCCATCGGCAGCATCGATGAAGGCGTGATCGTGACGCAAGCCAGCGGCCGGATCACGGTGATGAATCGCGTGGCTGAAGATCTGACGGGCTGGACTCAGGAGGAGGCTCTCGGCAAACCCCTCGGCGACATCTTCGTCACTCTCGATGCCGTAACCTTAGGGCTGCAGCCTTCTCCTGTCGGAAAGGTGCTTCGCGAAGGCCTCAGCGTCGGGTTGGGTGATAAAACGCTGCTGCGCGGCCGGCATGGAACCAGCATCCCGATTCAGGGTAGCGCCGCCCCGGTGCGCGACGGCAACACCGAGGCCGTGGGCGTTTGCCTCTTGTTTCGCGCCGCGAACCAGCGTTCCGCCGATGAGAATTGGGGAGCGCCGGACCACGTGTCGACGAGCCGCCTGGAGATCCTGGGCCGTCTGACCGAGGGCGTTGCCCATAAATTCACCAGCCTCCTGAAGACCAGCCGGGGGCGGGAGCGCGCCGCGCAACTGTCCCACCGGCTGCTTGTTTTCGCACAGCACCCACCCGCGCCGGCCGGGGTTCTGGATCTCAACGAACTGGTGGCCGGTCTGGAAGATCTGTTGCGTTGCGCCCTCGGCGGCGAAATCGAATTGCGGACGGCTCTGGGTACGAGCACGGGCAGAGTAAGGGCTGAGCCAGGTCAAATCGAGCTGCTGTTAATGAATCTCGCGCTCGCAGCCCACGACTCCGCAACTGGGGGGAGCTTTTCCGTCGAGACTTCCGCCATCCCCGGCGAGGACCAAGACGATGGCTACGCCATGCTTACCGTAACCCCGCAGGATGCCCGGCGCAATCCAGCCACCAATCTGCCGCGTCTCGACGAGATTGTGCGGCAGGCAGCGGGGGAGATCCGGGTATCCAGCGAGGACGGCACGGTCAAGATCTACTTGCCCAAATAGGACGATAATTTCCGCGTGTCCGGAATTCGAGTCAGAACAGGCAGCGTATGATACCATCGGTCAAGTCGAAACATAAATCTTTACCCGAGGAGGAGATTATGAACACGAAAGCACGCATGCTCGTTTCCATCCTGTTCACGTTGACCCTGGTTCTCCCATGTAGCTTCGGAGCGGACACGGGAGTACCGGCCCAGACGACGCCGCCCTTGCCTCTGGGATGCTGGAATATGAACGCTAATGGAAGCCTGGGATTGCTTTGCATTCCAGCGCTGGAAAGTGACGGCAGCTTTGCTGGCAGCATGGTGTTCGAGAATTACAGCAACGTGGTCACCGGGTTGTGGAGCAGCGGCGCGCAGCAGATCAGTTTCCTGCGGCTCGGGATCGTAACCAACCCGCTCTCGTACCAGTCGTTCACTGGCTTCCTTTTTCCCGCGGACGCTTCGAACCCTTCCGGCCCGCAGATGCTGGCGGGTTCGTTCAGTGTGTTCGGGCCTCCCGGCGGAGGTTTGCAGTCCCGCAATTTCTTTGGATGGACTGCCTCGCACCCGTAAGCCCGGTGAGGCAGGCGCTTTCGCCTGCCAACCGGTGAACTGAAGTTCAAACGCCGGACTTTCTACATTTCCTGGCCAGTGGGGCAGGCGCTTTCGCCTGCCAACCGGTGAACTGAAGTTCACCGCTGGACTTTCTGCATTTGCTGGCGTGTGGTGGGGCAGGCGCTTTCGCCTGCCAACCGGCGAACTGAAGTTCGCCGCAGCACGCTGAAGCGTGCGCCACGCCTATGCCGTGACCGGCGGCACCAGCGTCTTCAAAAATTCGTGCGCCACCCGGAACCCGCGTTTGTACTGCTCGGTGAAGTTTTCCTTGTTGTAAGCCGGATAATAAAACTCGTCTTCGTTCTCGATGTTCATCGCCCCGGTGTAGCCGGCCTCCGCCAGCACCGAGAAGAATCCCTTCCAATCCATCGAGCCATAACCGGGCACACGGAAGCGCCACCAGCGCGCATGGTTGACCGGCTGTATACCGGCGCGGCGCACCACGTGCCACAAAATCTCGGTGTCCTTCAGATGCACGTCGTAGATCTTGTCGGCAAACTCGCGCGCCGCCTGCACGGGGTCCATGAACTGCCACACCAGGTGCGAAGGATCGAACTGCAGCCCCACATGCGGGCTGTTGTCGAATGCCTTAAAGAGCGCCTCCCAACCCACAGGGCCGGTAGCGATGTTGGGCCCGCCAGCGTATGGCTCCCAGAGAATGCGGACCTTGTGCTTCTCGCAGAGCGGGAAATACTTCTCATGGTAGACGCGCACAATCTCGTCCACCTGCCCGCTAAGCGGCATTCCCTTGATGGTGCCGGATTGCCCCCCTATGTTCGGTATTCCGAGCTTGCCGCACAGCTCGATACACTTCGCCGCGTACTGGTTCTGCTCCGCGCGCTTGGCGGGGTCGGGATCTATGTGATTCCCATCCACGGCCAGCGAAGAGACGTAGATGCCCGACCGCTTGATCTTGTCTTTAAGGGAGACAATGGCCGCATCGTCCAGTTTGTCGGGATCGAGGCGGAGCTGCATGCTGGTGAAGCCTTCCGCCTTCACGAACTCCAGGTTCGAATCGGAATAGTCCATCAGGACACCCAGCCTGGGCTTCCAGTTGCGAGTGCGCTGCGCGTATGCGGCAGCGGCGGCCGGCAGCGCAGCGAGAATGGTGCGTCGGGTAATGGTCACGAAACGACGATACAGCACGGCGGTCGTCGCCGCAAGGGGCGGCCGGCGAAAGCGCACCGCGCGCCGTTTTATCCTGTAGTCAGCATAGATGCCCGAGGGTCCCCATCTCTACTGCGACGTCAGCCTGCCGGTCCCGCTCGACCAGCCGTTCACCTATGCGCTGCCGGAGACGCTGCGACATCGCGTGAATCCGGGCTGCCGCGTGCTCGTGCCCTTCGGCAGCCGCAAGCTCACCGGTGTGGTGCTGCGCTGTCACGACGAACCGCCCGAGGTAGCCACGCGCGAAGCGCTGCGCCTGATCGATTCCGAGGCAGTGCTCGACGCGGAGTTGATCGCCCTCGGCAAGTGGATCTCAGGCTACTACTGCGCGCCGCTGGGCGAGGTGCTGCGTGGCATGCTGCCGCTGGCCTCCGACATACGCCGCGGGAAAGTCTATTCGCTCACCGACGCCGGACGCGACGCCGCGCGCCAGCTTCTGTTCGATTCATCTCCGGAAGACCCCGTCGTGCAGATCCTGCGCATGCTCGATCGACGGCCGCTCTCCGCGTCTTATATCGAGCGCAAGTTGCCGCTGGCCGCGAATGCCTTGCGCGCCCTCGAACGCAAACACTTCGTCATCGCCGAGCAGGTGCAGACAGAGCGCGATCCGCTGCGCGCGCCTTCCGAGCGCCTCCGCCTGGAAGCCACCGGCGCCGCTCCGGCCGGCAAACTCCCCAAACCCGAGCGCGAGTTGCTGGCCTTCCTCGAGCTGCATCCCGGATCGCACAACCTGAAGGATCTCGAATCCATGGTGCGCGACGCCAGCCCCGCCGCCCGCGCCCTCGCACGCAAGAAGCTGGTGACGCTGCGTGCGGAGCCCGTGGCGCTGATCGCCGCCGCGGCCGTGCGCGCGCCGCATGTGCTCAATCCGGCACAGGCCGCCGCCTTCGAGCAGATCCGCGCCGCCATCGCGGCCCGTAAATTCCACACGTTTCTGCTGCACGGCGTGACCGGCTCGGGCAAGACCGAGGTCTACCTGAATGCCATCGACGCGACGCTGGCCGAGGGCCGCAGCGCTCTGCTGCTGGTTCCCGAGATCGCCCTGACCCCCGCCGTCGCCGGCCAGTTCTTCAGCCGCTTCGGCGACCACGTAGCGATTCTGCACAGCGCCTTCAGCGACTCGGAGCGCTCCGATCAATGGCGCCGCATACGGTCCGGCGCGGCGTCCGTGGTGGTCGGCACGCGCTCCGGAGTCTTCGCGCCCATGCGCAACCTCGGACTGATCGTGGTGGATGAGGAGCACGACCAGAGCTACAAGCAGGAGGAGACGCCGCGGTACAACGGCCGCGATGTAGCCATCGTGCGCGCGCAAGCCGCCGGCGCCTGCGTGGTTCTCGGCTCCGCCACGCCCTGCTTGGAGAGCCGCTATAACGCGGAGCGCGGCAAGTATACGCTGCTGGAGCTCCCCGGCCGCATAGAGGAGCGGCCCATGCCGCGGGTCGAGCTCATCGACATGCGCACCGAATTTCTGGAGACGCGCAAGCAGGCTACCTTTTCGCGCCGCTTGCTGGAGGCCGTCGCACACCGCGTGGAGAACGGCGAGCAGAGTATCATTCTGCTCAACCGCCGCGGCTTCTCCAGCTTCGTGGCTTGCCGGTCGTGCGGCGAGCGCGTGCAGTGCGCGAACTGTTCCGTCACACTGACCTTTCATCGCCGCGATCGCCGCCTGCTGTGTCACTATTGCAGCTATGCCGAGCGCGTGCCCACGCACTGCCCCAAATGCCAGAGCGAGCACATTTACTTTCTGGGCGTGGGCTCGGAGAAAGTCGAAGAAGAGCTGCATCGCGAGTTTCCCGAAGCCCGCATCGCACGCCTGGATCGCGATACGGCCACCGCCAAGCGCCAGTATGAAGCTATCCTGCAAGGTTTCCGCGAGCGCTCCTACGACATACTGGTCGGCACCCAGATGATCGCCAAGGGCCACGATATTCCTAACGTGACGCTGGTCGGGGTGGTCTCCGCCGACGTGGGCCTCGGGCTACCGGATTTCCGCGCCGCCGAGCGCACCTTTCAACTCCTCACGCAGGTCGCCGGACGCGCGGGGCGCGGCAGCCTCCCAGGCATCGTGTTGATACAGACCATCAACCCGGACCACTATGCGGTACGCATGGCCGCCGCGCAGGATTACCAGACTTTCTACGAGAAGGAATTGCAGTTCCGCCGCATGATGCACTACCCGCCGTTCAGCGCCATGGCCAATATTCTGGTACGCAGCGAGCGGCAGGAACAGGCTCTGCGCATGAGCACCGAGCTGGGACACTGTCTGACGCCCGCACCTGAGAAAATCAAGATTCTGGGGCCAGCCGAAGCGCCCGTGAACCGGCTGAAGAACGAATTCCGGTATCAGTTACTGATCAAAGCGGCCAGCCGGAAGGCGCTCAACGAGCTCTTGCAGCGCGCGCAGGCTTTCGCGCGGGAGCAGAAATGGAACGCTACGGCGCTGGTGATCGACGTGGATCCATTCACGCTGTTATAGCGCAGGCGATCACGCCCCCATCGGCGTGTCACCGAGAACCGAAAAGTCGCTCATCGAAAACGAAGGGCACCGGCGGCTCAACTGTAATTGCCGCAAAGTCGGGATGCCGCGGATTCAGTAAATAGCTGTGTTCGAAAGGCACGACCGTGGAGCGGACCTCCAGCACTGCGGAATCGAGCGAGTCGATCCACCGGTCACCGAGTCGTCTGGGGCTTACGTCGGAGGACCCGAGCAGCAGGTCCGCATCTCGCAGCATGCGGATGTTCTCAGGCACGACCGCCGCCACCACCACGTATCCAGTCGGAAAGTCCTGCCTGGCCATGTGCACCAAGTTCTCCAGCACGGCCAATGAGATCGTCTCGGCCATATAAACGACTGGCCGTCCTGGCGAATTCCAACGGCCGCCAGCGCGCTTGGCGCCTTCGCCGTCCAGGTTCGCGTGGATTGAGCGGCAAACGCGGAAGATCCGCCGGGGCATTTATGATGGGATGTTGTACTCGATGCGCGTGAGGATCTGGTCGACGGCATCGACGTCACCTCGCGCTAGAATCTGCGCCGGGCTGCGGTTGTCAAACAGCGCCAACGGTGTTGCCAACCAGTGGGAGGCCTTTTGTTCGTCCCCAAAAACTGCCACGGCATGTGCCACGATTGGTAGTACGTGCTCAAGGTCTATAATCGCAAAATCATCGGAGGCCCGCCGGCCTGGGCCGATCTTGAAAGGTGAGCGCTTGCGGGCCGGTGCCTTCCGACCGAGTTCCTCAAGCTTGACCTTCGCTCGCGATTTGAGCAACCGGAACTGCGCTTCCGACAGTCCCATTTCGGCGCAGATCCGATCCTGGGATTGCTCGTCCAGATAAAAGCGAGCGAGGATCTCCCGATCCCTTGGTGCGAGCCCCTTCAATACCGCGTCTATCAGTCGCTTCCGTTCATCGGCGAGAGAGGCTTCCTGTGGCGAGCCGGCGGCCCGACGACGAACCGCGGGCGTCCGCGTATCCGAATGAGATCGACTGGGCATGACTCAACTTCATTCTAAATGAAATCCGAGCCGAAGATTCGATGTGGACCTCGGGCTGCCGGATTTCCGCGCTGCAGAGCGCACCTCCCAACTCCTCACCCAGGCCGCCGGACGCGGCAGACCATCAATCCCGATCACTATGCCGTGCGCATGGCCGCCGCGCAGGATTACCCGCCGTTCAGCGCCATGGCCAATATTCTGGTTCGCAGCGAGCGGCAGGAACAGGCCCTGCGCATGAGCACGGAGCTGGGGCACTGTCTTACGCCTGCGCCGGAAAAGATCAAGATTCTCGGACCAGCCGAGGCGCCGGTGAACCGGCTGAAGAACGAATACCGGCATCAGTTGCTGATCAAGGCGGCCAGCCGGAATGCGCTTAATGAGTTGTTGCAGCGAGCGCAGGCTTTCGCACGGGAGCAGAAATGGAATGCTACAGCGCTGGTGATCGACGTGGACCCATTCACGCTGTTATAGCTACTGCGCGAATATCGCGTTTCGAGAATAACAGACCCGGTTATGCCATTACATGATACACTTATGCTTGTCTCGATCGGACAGTGCAACTTGACCGCTTGCTCCGATCCGAAGGAGTGAAACACCGTGACACATTGGGTCCTTAAGAGTGTTCTCTGCATCTCTTTTGTCCTCTTTTCGGCGATGCTACTCGCAAAATCCACAACACCAACACTTAGAATCCAGGACGCGACCTCGGTCCGCCTGTCGTTGATGGAATCCCTCAGTTCGGCTACAAATAGTGTCGATGATCCAGTTCGTTTCGAAGTGACGGAAGACGTCAAGGTAGGCGATGTGGTAGCTATCCCCAAGGGCTCAACTGCCGTTGGCCACGTAGTGGAAGTCGAACCAAGGCGGCGCCTGGGCCGTGCGGGCAAATTGAATTTTGCTATCGATCATGTAAAGGCTCCCGACGGGACCAATGTGCGCCTGAGGGCCTCCTCAACCAGAAAGGGAGATGACAAGACTGGCACGGTTATTGTCGGGACTGTCCTGTTGTCTCCGCTCTTCTTGATCATGCGCGGTAAGGACGTGAGCATCCCAAAGGGTACTGATGTTATTGCATATGTAGATGGCGACCGCGAAATCGCATTGCAGGGCCCTGCCGCTAACGATGCAGCGCCAGCGACCGCTACCGTATCGCTCAAATCGGACCCGAACGGCGCCGACGTCATCGTTGATGGCAAATACGCAGCCAGCACGCCCTCAACACTACAATTAACGGCCGGCGACCACACGGTCTCCATAGAGAAATCGGGGTTCAAGGCCTGGCAGAGGACGATCGCCGTTACTGTTGGCAGCGACATCACGATGAACGCCACTCTCGAAAAACCGTAAGGCCCCAGCGATCACTTTATTCGCAGGGCGATAAGCCAGATGAAACGCGTCGCTGGCTGTGCTAGATTAGCATCGGCGACTCAGAGGGGAATCTATGGCTCAAAGCGCTGCGATCACCTGGTCCGAGAAAACCGCCGCACGGTCGGACGCCGTCCCCTGGTATATCTGGGCGTGCGCGCTGGCGGTGACCTCCGCCTCGTTCGGAGGCGTCTGGGACATTTCCTGGCATGAGAGTATCGGCCGTGACACGTTCTGGACGGCGCCACACCTGTTCATCCACTTCGGCGGTATCCTGGCCGGCGGAGCCGCGGCCTGGCTGATCTTCACCAGCACTTTCAGCGGTTCCCCGGAGCGTAAGGTCGGCTGCGTGCGCATCTGGGGATTCTACGGGCCGCTGGGCGCCTTCATGTGCTGCTGGGGAGGAATGGCCATGGTCACATCGGCGCCCTTTGATAACTGGTGGCACTCGGCCTATGGACTGGATGTGACGATTCTCAGTCCGCCGCATGTGCTGCTGATTCTTGGTCTGCTGGCAATCCGCTTTGGCGCCGTGGTTCTGATCCTCGGAGAAATGAATCGCGCGGAAGGCGTCCTGCGGCGCAAGCTGCACGCGTTGCTGCTTTACACGTTCACATTCCTGCTGGGAATCGCGATCGCCGTTTTCCAGGAGTACACCTTCACCGACTCCATGCACAGCGCGCTTTTTTACCTGCTGATGTCCACCATGGTTCCCTTGTTCCTAGTGGCAGTCATGCAGGTTTCCGATTTTCGCTGGGCGGCTACGGCTATCACCGGCATCTTCACGACGCTGAACCTGATGTTCCTTTGGCTGCTGCCGCTGTTTCCAGCCCAGCCCAAGCTGGGTCCCGTGTATCACCATGTAACTCACTTCATACCGCCGCCGTTTCCGCTGTTGCTCATCGTGCCGGCCATCGCGTTGGACCTGCTGCGTCCGAAAATCGGCAACTGGAACCGCTGGCTGCGCTCGGCGGCCTGCGGCGCCGTTTTCCTGGGAGTCTTCATAGCGGTGCAATGGCCGTTCGCCGATTTTCTGCAATCGCCGGCCTCGCGCAATTGGGTCTTCGGTACGGACTACTTCCCATTCTTCGTCCCGCTCGACGATGAATGGGTGCGGCACGTGTATACCCAGGTAGAAAGCGGCGCAGCGGAGTTCTGGACGCGGATGGCGATGGCTTTGGCGATCGCCACGCTTAGCGCCAGGGCCGGTCTGTCGCTGGGCGGCTGGATGCAGCGCGTCCGGCGGTAGCGCCCCCGCAGCCACCGGCGGCGGCTGTTGGCGGCTTGCAATCGGCGGTGCCTTGTGATACTGCTTTCCTCGGAGGCACATCCATGACCGCAGTGGCTAACCGTAGGGTGGCCGTTTGGGCCCTCCTTTCAGCTAACCTGATCCTGTTTTCCTGTTCCGGTACCAGCGCGCCCGAGCCCGGCACTCCCGCGTTTTATTGGGCCGCCGCCAAAGAGACCTACAACGCCGGCGACTATCAGAAGACGGTCGAGCACCTGGGAAACATTCTCTCCACCCAAAACGATTTCGTGGCGCGCGCCCAGCCGTGGATGCTGGTTTTGACCTCGGGTATGGCCCACGGCTACATGGATCTGGCCGACGCCTTCGATGCCGGGTCTCACGCCACCCACGCGCAGGTCGCGTCGTTCCACCGCCAGGTGAATACCTACCGCGGCAACGCCAACACCCTGGCGCTGCAGTTTGCCGATAACTTTGCCAAATTCCAGGGCAAGGACGAATATGTGACCCTGGCTTTCCCGTACCCTACCGGGAGTCCCACCGAAGTTGTACTTTTGACCAAGGTTTCGAGCGGCACTTTGCTCCCCGACGCGGAAATCGATACCGCCCAGAAGCGCGCCGTCGAACGTGCGGTGTTGCTGGAAACCTGCCGCGCCGCCGGCGCTAAGGACGATCCGGCCAAGGCCCTGGATATGCTCAAAACCGGCGACGCCAAGGTGCCCCGCGCCACCTTCATCCAGGCCATGGCGGCGGCGCTGTTTGAAAAGTCCCAGCTCTACACCCGCAACAAGATGGATGACCCGGACAAGATGAAGATCTTCTGCACCCGTGCGCAGGAGGCCCTCAAACAGGTGCCCGCATCCAAAGAAAGCGAAGACCTGGACAAGAAAATCCAGGCGGCCCTGAAGAAGTCGAAGGCCTAAAACAGCCGCTCAAGGCTTCTCGAACTTGATCACCGACTCGGCCCCGAAGCGTTTATAGGCGCTGTAGCGGATGGTCATGCGCACTCTCTGCAAGCCGTTGCGGAAGGGCAGCGTATCGTCGGCGTAGGTGTATACCGAAAAGCGGTGCTGCCCGTCGATCGCCTCGCGGAGCGTCGTGAATCGTGGGAACAGGTTCTCCGACTTCATGCTGCGGATCTGGGGCACAGCCTGCCCCTCCAGCCGCACGATGGAGTAGTCTTTCTTGTCCACCCAGAGGAGCCCGTCGAAAAGCCGCTGCCCCTGCAGGATCTGCCGCGGGCGCACTTGCAGCACCCAGCAGTCCAAGCCATCCACCTTCTCATCCCCCCGGAACTTCGTCTCGTAATTCCAAAGCTGGTCTTCGGTCATGACGAACGGCTGCAAGTTGCGCATGTCCGCGAAGTCTTCGTCGGTCATCTTGATCCGCGTCAGGGTTATTAGCGGCTTGCCTACCATTTGCTCGGTGCGCTCGTGTTCGGGAGAGAAGATCACGTCGCGCACCTCGCGATACTCGCCGGTGGCCGCGCCGTGCGAGTCCAGCTCCGCGAACACCACGGTTTGCCGGAAGGTGTACTCGTTGCGGGCGGCTTGTGTTTCGCTTTCGCGATGGGCCACCTGGCGCGCCAGGCCGGGCGGTTCTTCCTGCGCGGACGCGGCGGCTGCCCAACACCCCAATGCTAAAATGAGGCCGATGAACAAATCGCTCGGCGGCTTCCGGGCGGCTCTGCTGGGCGGCTGGATAACGCTGAGCGCCGCGGGCGTGCTGTACGCTCGGTTGAAAGGCATTCCTGCTTGGGCGGCGGTTCCCATTCTGGCCGCGTTCCTGACGGAATATCCATTCTATCTGGTCCCCGGTTTCGCCGCCGTGCGCGAACGCTGGCAGCGCGGCCTGCCGCTGTTCCTGGTCGTTTCTTTCGTCGCGCCGTACGCCATCTACGCGACGAATACCGGCCAGTTCCGCTGGTCGTCGCTAATGCAACTGGCGGCGTTGGGCACGGTGTTCAGCCTATGGTACAGCGTCCTGCCGCGGACGCCGCTCTCGGATGGCGCATTCCTGGTTTTGGCGGCGGCCGTGGTCCTGCGCGGATATCTCGCGCCGATCTACACTTCAGCGGTAGCCGGACTGCACATCGAGATTCTCGGCCACCTGGCGTTGACGCGCCTCTGCGCCATGGTGATGCTGGTGGAGCGCCGAGTCCCTGGCATCGACTACGGTTTCCTGCCAAGCACGAACGACTGGAAGATCGGCCTCCGGCATTTCCTCTACTTTCTGATCGTAGGGATTCCGCTGGCTTGGGCGACGCGGTTAGTGCACCTGGGTCCCATCATGCCGCTCTGGAAAATCGCGGCGACCTTTTTAGGGATGCTCTGGGTGCTGGCGCTATCGGAAGAGTTCTTCTTCCGCGGCTTGCTGCAGCAATGGATGGTCCAGTGGACCGGGAGCCCCGCGATCGGGCTGGCGGGTACGGCGACGCTGTTCGGTCTCGCGCATCTCGGTTTCCGCAGCTTTCCCAACTGGCGATTCGCGCTGGCCGCGGCGGTGGCGGGCTGGTTCTACGGCCGGGCGTACCAGGAAGCCAAAAGCATCCGGGCCTCGATGGTGACACATGCACTGGTGGTCACGTTGTGGCGCGCGCTCGCTGCGTGACGGTGGTTCCCGGGGTGGCAGGCGCTTTCGCCTGCCACCCCGCGCTCACTCCGTTCGGCGGCGGCCGCCGGGAAGCTCGTCGCACCACGAGAGATTGAGATTCGAGTTCAAGTACGCTGCAAGTCATCTTCGATGACATAGATTGGGCAGGAAGCGCTATCGCGAGCTGTGGAATTGCCGAAGTGATGCGAGTCGCCCAGGGCAATTACAGCGTTTTTGTGGATCGCAAATTCCCGCCAATCGAAGCCGAGAGCCTCCGCGCGCGCCGATGATGATCGCCCCCGGTAGCTATCTCCATGATCGCATTCCTGGCCAAACCACCGCCGCCGGATCATGGGCGTTTCGCAGCGTCCGAATTTCGGACCTGACGCGCGGGAAGATCGAGCATTCACCTTTAGACACGCTCGTCAACATGCTGACCTCCGCGAGCCCGAAGGTAGACAGCCCGCCCGGCCGACGGCTAAGTGAGGCCGCCTGACCCCGGCATTCTCAAGGCACGAAGCCCTTTAAACCCCAAATGGCTGCTCCAGCGATGGGCTCTGCGGCGTCAGTAGTTCCGCGCCCCTCTCCGTGATGTGCATGTCGTCTTCCAGACGAACGCCAAACTCCCCGCGGATGTAGATACCGGGTTCGTCGCTGAACGTCATGTTGGCCGCCAGCGGTAGCTGGTCGCCTCGCACCAGGTAAGGCCACTCGTGGCCGTCCATCCCCAAACCGTGGCCGACCCGGTGGGTGAAATATTTGTACCCGGGACCATACCCGGCATCCACGATGACCTTGCGTGCGGCGGCATCCACGGCCTCGCACGGCAATCCTGGACGCGCGGCCGCCAGCGCGGCGCTTTGCGCCCTGTGCACGACTTCGAAAACCTGCTTCATCTTATCGGTGGCTTTGCCCACCACGAAGGTGCGGCTGATGTCGGATTGGTAACCTTCCACCGTGCAACCGTCGTCGATCAGCACGATGGAACCCTCCCGTATCGTTTGTGGCTGCCGGGAGCCGTGCGGCAGCGCGGAGTATTCGCCGGTTTGCACACTGGCGAAACCAGGGAAGCCGAGAGCCTGGTAAGCCGTTCCAATCAACCCGCCGAACTCGCGATTGGTCATGCCCTCCCGTATGGATTTCCAAGCGGCTGTGTAAGCTTCCAAGGTTACGCTGGAAGCCAAGCGGAGCAGCGCCATCTCGGCCGCGCTCTTGATCATGCGGCACCCAGCGGTGATCGGCGTGGCGCTGGCCGCAGTCACCGTGGGAGCTGCATTGGCGATGCCGTCGGCGAATACGAAGGGCGCCGTCTCCTCGATTCCGAGCTTGCCGGTGAGAACGCCGCGTTCCTTGAGGCACGCAGCCAGCAGGCCATAGGGGCTCTCGTCTTCCTGCCAGGTGAAGACCTGGGCGTGCGGGGCCGGGCCATCGGCGATCTGCTCGCGGGCGCGGTCCTCTTCGAAGCCGGGACAGATATAGAGGGGCTCACCCCGCGCGGGAATCACCATCATGAACAGCCGCTCGCTGTTGCCCCAACGCACGCCGCTGAAATAGTTCAGCGAAGTGCCGCCGGCCAGGCAGATGGCATTGATTTTGTTTTCCGCCATCAACTGCTGGGCGCGCTCGATGCGTGCCTGGCGCTCAGCGGCTGTGATAGGCTGAGCTTCGGCGCGCCGGCTCTTGAGCTGCGCGATCGGAGAATCGGGCGGTACGGCGGACAAGGCAACGGGCGCCAGGCCCGCGGAGAGAAGGAAACGACGGCGTGTGGCCATCTCTGTAGTTTATCCGCAATACCGACCCACCAACGAGGAATTGAGCTATTGCCTGCCCGTCGGAATAGAGCGGTTCGTTTCAAGAGTTTTCTACCCGAGGCGGACTTCCGGACCCCTCCACATCCGCACATCAACGGGTCCAGCGTTGCCCGTTCCTGCGGCTGAGGCCAAGCCTAGCGGCCGGCGGTAGGAGTCCCGGCAGGCTGAATGGCTGCCCACCAACATCACAAACTGTTGATTCGAAGTGGTGAGGCAGGCGGTTTCGCCTGCCTTCCCAAGTTTTGGCGAATTCTGCCACGGGCCGCTAGGCGCCTTTTTTGTTTCAGCGAGATCGTCTCTCTTTCGTGAACCGCTCGGCCAGCCTGTCGCGTCAACCCGTCGTAGTCTGGCGGTGCCGGCAGAAGGGTCGGATTTTCTTCCGCATCGCGCGCTACGGGCGCGGGACGCCCAGTGCATCGGCTCTTGCTGGGCGCTGATGATGCTGACCTTGCCGATTTCGAGCGGGCCCGTGGCCGCCATGGTGCTGTGTCGCCCTGGCTCCTCGCCGAGCAGCTCGACACCACCGCGCTGGCGCTTGCGCGGCCCCCATAAGGCGGCGCGCGCAGCGGTCGCGCAGGCGCGGATGCGGCTGCAAGCGCAGACTGAATGAGCATAGGCCCCGAAACTTGGCATCCCTGTCTATGAAGGTGTCGGCCTGCTTGACGGTAGGTTCCTTTCAGCCGTTCAAATGCCGGCCATGCGGTAAGCGGTTCACGGAGCCGCCAGAGAAGCCGTTCGGTGAGGATGTGCGGAGGAAAAACAAGTCGTTCTCATGATTCTGAAACCAAAAAGATTTAGCAGATCGCAATATCCCGGCTGACGGAACACTAACTGCTTGACTCTGCCTGACCCTATGGGCTAAATTCGGTCATTCAAGGAGCTCGTTCATGAAAGCATCTGGCAAAGTCCTCGGATTGTGTGTCGCGTTTCTGCTATGCGCAACCATCGCTGTTCCCTTAGCCTCCGGACAGGCGTCGCCGCAGAAGCCGGCGGCGCTGCCGTCCTTCGGGCACGTGTTCATCGTGGTAGGCGAGAATCAGGATTACAAAACCACCTACAGCTCGAAAAACATGCCCTATCTAACCTCCCTGGCCAACGCCTATGGCTTGGCGACCAATTACTACTCGTCCAGTCATCCTTCGATCGGAAATTACATGAACCTCACGACCGGCTTCATTCTGACCGACAATGACAACGAGACGCCGACCAGCTTTCCGGTCGCGAACAACAATATCGCCTACGAAGTACAGCAAGCCGGCAAGACCTGGAAGGATTATGTGGAAAGCGATCCCAACATCAGCGGCTGCGCGGCGTATCATGCCGGCACCTACTATGTTCGCCACGATCCCCTCGAATACATGACGGACGTGAACGCCGACAAGAGCAACTATGTGTGCTTCAGCCAGTTTGCGACGGACCTGGCCAACCAGGCCCTGCCCAATTTTTCCTACCTGTCGCCGAATGGCTATGACGATGCACATGACTCAAACGCCAAGGCCTTTGATAACTGGTTGAAGGCCGAAATCGCTCCCTTGCTGGCGAGTTCCTACTTCCAAGCCGGGGGCGACGGCTTGCTGATCGTCACGTTCGACGAAAACGCCACGAACGGCTCGCCGGATTGCGATACTCTCACCGAGGGACTGGGGTGCGGCGGAAAAGTCGAGACCGTCCTGATCAGCCCGTACAGCATCGCAGGACATAAACAGACCTCTGGAGATCCCCAAGCCTACAACAAAGGCTATGACGAAGGGAACATCCTGCGCACGATCGCGCAAGGACTGGGGGTTCCCACAACCAGCCTTGGCTGGGCCGATACCGCCGTAGCCATGACTGAGTTCTTCCAATAACCGTCCCGAACTGCCGAGGATTCGCCGCTACGTCCTCGGTGACAATCGTTGAAAAGAAATCTTAGCCCGATATTCCAATCACCTACAGGCTTTCTAATCCCCAGAGCGCCGGTAAGCGGCTAGCCGCGTGCTAATGTGAGTGCAGAAAAGGTGGGGCAGGCGCTTTCGCCTGCCAACCCGGTGCCACCAAGGGCTACGCTGGGTGTTGCATGTCGCGACTGTCTCAAAAATTGCCGCAGTCCAATGCAACGAAATGTAACACTTTGCAACATCTTGCAACACTGCTTGCCGAACTCCGCCAAGCGCTAAGCCCAGCCAATGCAAGGAGATGACGCGAGTATGTAACGGCCTTTAAAAAAAACAAATTTGCAGCTTATGTGCACACTTCAACGCACTCGGTATCACGGAAGCAAATAACGGAGATCGATCTCAGCGGCGACGCCCTCTTTTCGAAATTAATCGGCAATCTGCACCCTCCCATGGCCGTCTCACGCCCAAGTCATTGACTTATTAGTTCCGTGAGCGCCGTTCATGGCAGCTTAGTACACGCGTTCTGAATTACGGTTACGTATTGGAGCACCACTTGCTAACGGGCGCGAGTACATCGCCGATTCAAAAAGTTCCGTGATACGCCCGTTACGGAAGTGTGGCAAGTGCGATCACAACGACTTGGCTGCGCAGCCGCCTCGCGTCTGCACTTCAGACGGCCGGAGCGGTGTTGCCGCAAATGGATACCGGCAGATGCGGAGACTCGACTTCCAAGTGGAGCCTACTGAAACAGGCCGGCTCCGTGGTATGGTAATTGGTATGGCGACTCAAAAGATCACGGTGACCCTTGACGGCGACCAGGTTAGGGAAATTCGCGCTCTGATTGCAGCAGGACAGGCGGCAAGCGTTTCTGCCTTCGTGCAGCACGCCGTGGGTGTCGCACTGCACGATGCGGCAGGATGGAAAGAGATGCTGGAGGACGCACTGCAGCGAACGGGCGGCCCCTTAACCAGGAACGAACGCACATGGGCTGACGCATTTCTCTCTCCGCGGGAGCCGAAGAGGGGCCGAAAGAAAGGGAAGGCTGCGTGAGCGGCGTCACCTTCGACGCTGGTGGTCTGATTGCGTTGGACCGGAACGATCGGCGGGTGCTTGCATTGGTCGCGCGCGCGGCAGAACGTCGGATGCGGATCACGATCCCAGCGACGGCGCTGGCACAGGCCATGCGCAACCCCGCCCGGCAGGCGCGTCTCTCGCGGCTCATTCGACAAGCCGGTACGGACCTCATTGCGCTCAACGGACCGGATGCCACGGCTGTCGGCCTGCTACTAGCGCGTACCGCGACCGCTGACGTCGTCGATGCCCACGTGGCTGTTTGTGCGCGCAGGGCTGGACAGGCCGTCGTCACCAGCGACGCAGCCGATCTGCGGCGAATCGCTCCCGACCTGGAGTTGCTAGTCCTTTAGCACGCGGCTAAATCGTTGCCGGGCAGCATCGGCCGCGTCCACTTTGACTGTTTCTCGTTTTAGACCGGCAAAATCGCCTCACCCCCGCTGAAATCCCCAGGCACGGAGATCTGGGAAGCGTCGAGACGCCCCCGGCGACCCGTTGGCAAAGCGCGGCTCAAATATTCCGCGATGGCGCTATGCGCAAGCTGATTCTGAGCGGGATCCTGATCGTGGCGGTAATCAGGGCCGGTGCGCCGGAGCCGGCCCTTTACAAATTGAAAGCTACGCCGAAAACCGTCGCGTGGGGATACTATGCGGCGAACACACCGCCGGCGCTACGCATCCGCTCCGGCGATTCAGTCCAGGTCGAAACGCTGATCACCAACAGTCCGGCGCGCCTCGAAGCGGCCGGCGTGCCGCCCGCGGAAATCGAGCCGTCTCTGCGCGAAATTTTCCAGGAAGTCACCGACAAAGGGCCGGGCGGACACATTCTCGCCGGAACCATCTACGTCGAAGGCGCCGAGTCCGGCGACACCCTGGAGGTACGGATTCGATCCATTCAACTCGCGATTCCGTACGCCTATAACACCTTCCGTCCGGGCGCCGGTTTCCTGCCCGACGACTTTCCGTACGCCCGCACCAAGATCATCCCGCTCGACCGGGAGAAGATGATCGCATGGGGGTCGCGCCGCCGGAGGCCTTGGGCCGCATCAGCAGCGTGCCGCCTTGGTTCCACGCCGGCAACATCGACAATAAGGAGTTTGTGGTGGGCGCCACGCTGTATATCCCCGTCAAATGCCCGCGGCGCGTTGTTTCAGGTGGGCGACGTCACGCCGGCCAAGGCAACGGCGAAGTGGATATTACCGCGCTCGAAACGTTGAAAAAACGTTTTGTCCGACCAGTCGTGGCGCCACTCGAGCCGGGTGATGAATCGTTCAGCTTGCGTTCGCCCGTCAGAGTAAACTCTTTCAGAGGCTGCGGGACGCCGGTCCAAAAACCGTCGCAGTCGCAGTAGTATTCCAGGCGCGGACTGATCGCGAATTTTTTGAGGATCTCGCCCCGCCCCAATGCCATATCACGGGAAGACGTACTACGCCTTCTACATCAGAAGATACTGCAACCTTACAAGGTCAAAGAGCGGAAGGGTATCCAGCCTGCGCATGACGACGCCTGTCAACTCCACCCGGGACCACCAGCAAATCCGGCGGCGCTTCCGCCAGAGTCGTTTCCGGCGTGAGGACCAATCCCTTCATGTCCCGAATGGGCGACTTGTCTTTCCAAATGATGTGAAAGTTCGAACCGGGAATCCGTGACAACACTTCGAAGGGTCCGGTGAAGTCCATCTGATCCATACGGGGAAAGACGATCGCGCCAATCTCGAGATGTTCCATATGCTAGCGGACGCAAAAGGGCCTGCCTCACCATGCCTGCAAAACCCGCAGCAGCGAGGTGG